>JAABUM010000758.1_pt1 | contig 53383 bp, 47 predicted proteins | sample 5559161 | NCBI WGS metagenome assembly JAABUM01 (sample SAMN10711868, study PRJNA513369) | rock metagenome | isolation source: Antarctica rocks | place: Antarctica: Victoria Land, Siegfried Peak nord
CTGACCCGATCAGGCTGGGCAGCGGCAGAGGTGATCGTAGAAGATGGCATCGGCGGGTGTGGTCCTTGCTGAGACGGCGGACGTGAGAACTCCCATCTCAGCCTCTTGGGCCACACCCGTCACACACCACACCGACCACACCAGCATAAACCCGCAGGTCACAGCCCTACTCAACGACCTTTCCGGGACCCTGCGCTAGGACCACACTCAGCGTTTCGTCCCAACGGACTTGAGCAAACCCGTGCCGCCCGCGCCGCGCTGAAACTGCGGGCGCCCGCTGCCCCGCGTTCGGGGCAGTGGCCTGACGCCGTCGGGTGACTACTCGGCGTCCGGGCAGGACCCGCTCACCGGCTTCCCGCGGTACATCAGCTTGACGTGAGTCATTATGATCCCAGGTGCCGATGGTGATTCTTACCCGGGCAGGGAGGAAGTTAGCCGATGATGACCGGTCAGAGATCGTCAACCAGAAGCTGGTGCGCGTCGTCAAGCCTCGGCGAGTAGGGATGCTTGGGGGGACCTCCAGGGACACCCCGGACTGGGTGCATCACCTCAACGTGGCCCGGCTGCTCCTCCCAGGCCCCGACCCGGGTCAAGACGCCGAGGAAGCCTGACCCTCTGCCCCACAGCAAGACAACCAGGCCGGCGAGGCCCCTGGATCGATGGGAGGGCTGAGCTCAGGCGGGTACCGCCAATGCGTATCTCCTGACATGACTTCCAAAATTCCCCAGGTTCGAAGTCCCCCAACTCACCGGGGCGGTTCAAACTCCTCAGTGGTGACCCCCTGACGGCGGCGGGCGTCGACGTCGCCCTGCACCACCCACCTACGGACCGTCTCGCGACCCAGCCCCAGCTGTTTAGGGCCGGTGCCGTGACGTTTGACTGGTTGGCGGTTGCCGAGCCGGATCCGGAGGAACGTTACCGGCCGCTGGGCATTGCGGGGCGTGCGCGAGCACGCGGGTACGCACCGCCCGCCCGGTCTGTGGAGGTGAGGGAGAGGTGCTCTGCGGGCGTAACTGACGTAAGAGATCTGCTGAGCCCGTCGGCGGCGGTACCGCAGGTTTCCTCATCCAGGTGGACGGGATAGCCGGACCTACGGCTGGGACCGTCGCGGTCGCCTTGACTGTGCTGACGGCGGTGGTGAACCGGGTCGGACGGCTGGGTCATGCCGTTGCCGACCTGCGGGGCGCAGGGCGGGCAAAAACGGTGTAGCTCCCGGTGGTCGGGCTGGTGATCTAGCCGGTCTTGCGGTCGTGGTCGGTGACACTGGCGTTCGTCCTGCTGATGCTGAGCGTGGCCTCAGTCACCGCCGGCCGCCGACTGGCGCGCAGCCGGCGGTGATACTGGGCGGCGGCGTCGGTGTGGGCCGGCGGCGTCCCGGTCGGGGCAGGACTGTTGGCCAGTGGCCTGATTCCGGTGACCCCGATCGCCGTGGCGGTTCTCGGCTTCTTGATCGGGCGCGATGACGTCGACCATCCTGGCCGGGCGACGCACGCTAGACAGCCGGTGGTCCGGGCGGGTGAGGTGGAGGCGGCGTTGGCCCTCGGCCTGCAGTGGCGGGAGGCCACCCCTGCTCATTCGCCTGGAGGGACACCGGCCTGGCCCTGCTGCCCGGCCTCGACCAGACCCGGAACGGTCGGGTGGTCAGGTTGCCGGGGGCGTTCGTAGGGATGCTGCGCGGCGGGGCCAGCGCCATCCAGGCCGCTGCCGTCCAGCTGCTAATCCTGGCCGCCTGCTGCCGGTTCAGGCGGTGGCCACCCTGGTCACGGTGGAGCTGATCGTTGGTGACGTGCTGCGCTGCCCCGCTATGCGAGCAGCCGCCTGGTTCCGGAAACCGGTGACTGGTGATTGCTACTCGCTGGAGCCGGTTGCGGGTTCTCAGATTTGGGTCGGGTGTTGGCGTCGCCGCCGTAGCTGGACGGCCAGGAGCAGGCGGTGCGCGAGGATCAACACAAGCGCCCAGGCGGCACCGGCGACCCAGCCGGCGACGACGTCGGTGAACCAGTGGTGCCCGAGGAAGACCCGGCTGAGCCCCATGAGGATCGTGTAGATGCCCAGCCCGACGATGACGGCGACCTTGGTGCGCCGCCGTTGCAGGTGCCGGATTAACAGGTATGACAGGACAATCGCGATCACGGTCGAGTTCAGGGTGTGCCCGCTGGGGAAGGACGGGCTGGTCTCGAACGGTGGCACCGCCGACGACTGTGGTGGCCGAGCCCTAGCGGCCAAGTCTTTCCCGGCGGCGGTCATCGCCAGGGACCCGGCGGTGGCGACGATCATGAAGGCGATCGGGGTCCAGCTGTGCCACCGCCACGCCAGCAGCACGGTGACGATGGCGGCGATAATCGGCAGCAGGGTCGGGCCGCCGATGTGGGTGAAGGCCGTGACCGCGGTGTCGAGGCCGCCGGTTCGGTGCGCCATCATCCACGCGAGGACGGGTTGGTCGATCATGGAGAGCCCGTCGCCCTCCTTGACCGCGTCGTAGGTCGCGGCGACGCCGGTGACGAGTAGGCAGAGCAGGCCCGCGCCCACCGCGGCGGCGAGCAGCCCGATCCCGCCGGCGGCCGGGGTTGGGGGAGCCTGACCGGTCTCGACCTGCTGAGGGGGCGCGGGCGGCGAATCCTGTCCGGTCACCGGGGGCCGGTGGGGGTCTGCGGGCATGGGGTGGTTTCTCCTGGCGGACGGGACGGGTTCGTGGTCGGTCTGGGTGGACGGCCGGTGCGGGGCGTGCACGTTCACGTGCCCAGGTTCTGCGGCGAAGAGCCGGTCGAGGGCGGGCGGGTTAGCGCATGTTGCCGGTGGGCCCAAGGGGAGAAGCGTCCGGGTTGAGGCCAGACCAGCAGGCAGTGGGGTCTGGGGTGGACCTGGATGGTGTGCAGCAGGGTCGCGGTGTTGGTGCAGGGCGCCGTCGTCGCAACACCCAGGACTCCCAGCACCACACTGCGACGGCCGGCGCTGTGCCCAAGCGAGGCAGGGTCCGGGTCGGCAGCGGTGGTGTCGGCAACGGTGGTGTCGGCAGCGGTGGTGTCGATGGGGTTAGGAGGGTTGACGCTGCGGTCATGGCGTGGCCGGAGTGTCCGCGCCGGCAGTGGCCTCAAGACGCGCTTGGTGCTGCCGCTGCACCAGCGTGAACACGGCGGTGGTGACGGCCACGGCCAGGATGGCGATGACCACACCCGCGGCGACGTCCTGCAGGTGGTGCACGTTCGAGGCGACCCGAGCCAGCCCACCGACCACCGCCATGAACAGCAGCGCCAGCCCGAGACGGCGGCGGAAGCCGGCAATCAACAAGGCGACGGCGGCGGCGTACGCCGTGTGATCGGACGGGAATCCGTTGTCCGCGGAATGCGGGAACAGCGCCGGCTGAGACGGGTCGACGACGAACGGGCGCGGGTCTTGGTGAACCAGTCCTGCGGCCAGGACCAAGGCCGCGGTCAGCCCGACCGCGAGCAGCGCCCGCAGGCCGAGGTCGAACTTACCGTCTCGCGGCCAGCGCAACCACAGCACTACAGCCACGGCGGGTGGCAGCAGCGGCAGCAGCTGCGCGCACAGCACGACGAGTCGGTCCATGGCCAGTCATCCTGAGAGCCGGACCCTGAGCCGACGCTGAGAAGTGGGTCACCGGCTGCGTACGTCGTGGCAGTGCTGTCTCACCGTCATGGCCGGGTCTGCACTGGCTCCTACGCTTGCCGGCAACGGCAGTAAGGGTCAAGCCGTCGCCGCCTTCGTCCTCGTTGCCCTATGCGGTAGCGGGCGGTCTCGGGGCCGGTGACGGCGCCGGCTTCGGGCCGCTACCGCGGTGCCGCTAGTGCTGCTTAGTGCCGCTCAGCGCGGGTTCAGGATGAGGGAAACAGTATGGTCCGTCGTGAGGATGTCAGCTCGAGGACGCTTCGTATTTGCGCTGTTGCCGGTGCCGGAACGGTCGCGATCTAGGAGAGTGCGCTTTCTTGAGCAGAAGGAGACCGGCTGATGTCCGGTCTGCTCGATCAGCTTCTGGCCGCGCCACCGGCGGCGGTGCTGGTGCTGGTGGCTGTCATCGTATTTGTCGAGGACGCGCTGTTTGTTGGGTTCGTCATTCCGGGCGAGACAGCGGCAGTCCTTGGCGGCGTCGCGGCGAGCCTAGGTCATGTGCCACTGCCTGCGGTCCTGGCCGTGGTCATCGCCGCAGCCATCGCCGGGGATACGGTTGGTTACGAAGTGGGACGACACCTCGGCACACGGCTGCTGACGTTAAGGGTGTTCAACCGCCGGCGTGAGCGCCTTGAACAGGCTCGAGCGTTCTTGGCCCGCCGTGGCGGGATGGCCGTCTTTCTCGGTCGGTGGGTGGCCTTCTTCCGCGCGGTCATGCCGGCGCTGGCGGGCACCGCGCGGATGCCCTACCCGCGTTTCCTCGCGTTTAACGCAGCGGGTGGCCTCGTCTGGGGCGGCACGGTGGTGACCTTGGGTTACCTCGCCGGGCAGTCTTACGCCCAGGTGGCTGCGACCTTCGGTCGGGTCACAGCGTTGGTCGTGGCCGCAGTCGCCGTCACCGCCGTCGTGGTTTGGCAGATTCGCCGGCATCGGGCTGTGGCCGCCGGTCCATGAACTTTCGTTGACGGTGATCCCGACCGTGCGTGGCCGCCCGGCTACCAGATGCTGGCTGGGCTGGCACTGGGGCAGGCGGGTCGGCTTGTCATTTAGCGTCGGTTCGGGTTTGAGGTGGTTCGGGTGATGGAGGTCATGCGTGGAGGCGGCGCCCCGCACGCTCGGGGTTGACTCGCGAGCAGCGTGTGTGGTCGGCATCCGGTGGTCGGGGTGGGCGTTGAGCTGCCGACCCGGGCCGGGCAGCGACAGTGCCAGTCCCCAGCCGGTGCCAGTCCCCAGCCGGTGCCAGTCCCTAGCGGGGATGGCGTCGCATCTGCCGATCCAAACGAGGGGGACTGACCGGCGGCCCGGTCCAGCCTGAGCGACCACGGTCGCGCTCAGCGCGCTCTCAGTCTTGCTCTTCTAGGTTCGGAGCGTGATCTCCTCGCCGCCCTCCATCGGGCCATCCTGGCTGGACCCAAGCTGGTTGCTCGAACGGTTCGGGCAGCAGATGTTCCTGGTCTCGGCGGGCATCGTCTTTGTCGAGTGCGGGCTGCTGTTCCCGTTCTTGCCGGGCGACTCGCTGCTGTTCAGCGTCGGGTTGTTCATCCGCCGTGCCTACTCCGGCCAGCCGGGCCTGCAGGTGGGCCTCGCGGTCGCGTGCCTGGTGTTGAGCCTGGTCGCGTTCGCCGGGAACGTCGTCGGCTATGAGATCGGGCGTGCGGTCGGTCCGGCGCTGTACCGCCGCCAGGGACGCTTCCTGCGGCCGGAGTACTTCGAGCGGACCCAGTTCTTCTTCGACCGGTACGGCAACAAGGCGCTCGTGCTGGGGCGGTTCGTCCCGGTGGTGCGGACCTTTGTGACCGTGGTGGCCGGGGTCAGTGGAATGAGCCGCCGCCGGTTCTTCACCTGGTCTCTCGTCGGCGCGGTGCTGTGGGCGAGCGGGGTGACCGCGCTCGGGTATGTGCTCGGCGGGGTGGGGTTCTTGCAGCGAAACATCGAGGTAGTCCTGCTGCTCGTGGTCGCCGTGTCCCTCTTGCCGGCGCTGTTCGAATGGGTCCGGCACCGGCGGCGCGCTGCCTCGAGCGTCAACGACCGGCCATGACGGTCCTGGCCGGTCGGGGAGACGTCGTGCCCCGTTCCCCGCGGCCAGACCGTCGCGGGTATCGGTCTAAGCGTCTCTGGTGCCGATGGGGCTGGCACGACTGCGGGTGGGGTGTGGTGGCGGGTCAGGGCTGGCCCGGTGACGATGGGGTCACATGTCACCGATGCGGGTGAACCAGGCGATGAGCGGACAGCGGCCAGGCGTCGACGTGCGCCGTCACGGGTGTCCTTCATCGGCGGCCCACCCTGTTTGGAGGCAGCCGCGGTGAGGGTGTTAATTGTGGAGGACGAGGAGGCGTTGGCGGCCGTGGTGCGCCGGGGTCTGGAACGCGACGGCTTCGTCGTCGACGTGGCCGTTAACGGGGTAGACGGGCTGTGGGCGGCCACCGAGAACGCTTACGACGTGATCGTGTTGGACATCATGCTTCCGCAGCTGAACGGATACTCGGTGTTGAAGAGCTTGCGGGAGCGGCAGGTGTGGACCCCGGTGCTGATGTTGACCGCTAAGGACGGCGACTACGACCAGGCCGACGCGTTCGACCTGGGGGCTGATGACTATCTGACCAAGCCGTTCGGCTTCGTGGTGCTGGTCGCCCGGCTCCGCGCCCTGATGCGCCGCGGCGCCCCGGAACGTCCGGTGACGATGACGGTCGGCGACCTGACCCTCGATCCGGTCACCCGGCGAGTGGCCAGAGCCGGGACGCCGGTCGAGCTCACCCCGAAGGAGTACGCGCTGCTGACCTACCTAATGCACCACCCCGACGAAGTGGTCACCAAAAGCGATATTTTAGACAACGTGTGGGACCAGGCCTACGACGGCGACGTCAACATCGTCGAGGTGTACGTCGGGTACCTGCGCAAGAAGATTGATCATCCCTTTGACCGGCACAGCATTGAGACGATCCGGGGAGTGGGGTACCGGCTGCTCAACCCGGGGGGGTACGCGAGCCTCTAACGTTTTCGGCAGGGGTTTGAGCCCGCCAGCAGCGGTTCACAGGCGGGGGCGGTCTCTTCGGTGTCTCAGTCGTGGGATGGCAGGCGGACCTCGACGGCGGCGCCGCCGAGCGGCGACGCGCCGACCTGCACGCTCCCGCCGTGGGCGGAGGCGATCTCTCGCGCGATGGGTAGGCCGAGGCCGGATCCTCCGGAGCGGCGCGATCGGCTCTCGTCGAGCCGGACGAAGCGTTCGAAGATCCGGTCCCGGTCGTCGGGGGGGATGCCGGGTCCGTCGTCGTCGACCCGGACGATTGCTGCGCCGCCTTCCCGGGTCACGGTGACCTGGATCCGGGTTCGTGCGGCGAGGGCGGCGTTGTCGACGAGGTTGCGTAGCAACCGGGCTAACTGGTGCTCGTCGCCGCGGACCTTGACGGGGGCCAGGGACGTGCTGACCTGGATGGGGCTGAGCTGCTGCAGACGTCGGCATTCCAAGCCAGCGAGGTCGTCGAGATCGACGTCGGTGGTGGCGCGGACCATGGCATGGTTGTCGACCTTGGACAGCAATAACAGGTCCTCCACGAGCCGGCTCATCCGGGCGGTTTCGTTCTGCATGATCGGTTGAAGGTCGCGCCAGGTCCCGTCCGTGTGGTCTTGTCCCGCGACGTCGAAGGAGGCGGTCAGCGTCGACAGCGGGGAGCGCAGTTCGTGGCTAGCGTCGCCGAAGAACCGCCGTTGGGTGGCGTCAGCGGTTTCCAGCCGCTGCAGCATCCTGTTCATTGTCGCGGCGAGACCGGCGATCTCGTCGCGGCTGTCCGGCACCGGCACGCGCTGCGAGAGATTAGCGGCTTCGATCCGTTCCACCTGCTCACGGATCGTCTCCACCGAGTGCAGCGCGTACCCGACCCGCCACCATGTAACCAGTCCGGTCAGGGCAACCAGCAGCGGGATGCCGCCTAGCAGCAGCTCGGCGGTGGTGGTGACTGCTTCGGTGGCCGGCTCCTGGGAGGCGACCGCAACGACGATGTACGGCTGGCCGGCCACGAGCACGGTCTGCGCGACGACCAGTGGCGGGGCCCGGTCGGCCGGGATCGGCAGTACCGTCTGCCCGCTGACCTGGGTCTGACCGGGGGCGGGGCGCAACGGAGTCTGTGGGGTGGTCCGGGCCGGTTCTGAGGTGTAGACCACCTTGCCGGCCGGGTCCAACACCTGCACCAGGATGCTGTCGGCGCCGCGGTCGGTCTCGCTGGCAGCCAGGGCCGGTAAACCGTCCTCGGCGACGGTCCGCGCGTCGTCCGTCACCAGCGCGGCGACCGTCGTCTCCAGGTTCGACGCCAGCGTGTGGTGCAGCAGGATCACCAGCGCGAGACTCCCGATCATCAGCGCCACGCCGACGACCGCCGCAGCGGCTATGGTGGCCTGCCACCGGACCCCCGTGGGCCACCGCCGCCGCAACGCCATCCTCATAAGGCCTCATTCTCGCCGTCATCTCCACGACGGCGGACACATCGGGTTAGCCGGAGCACCGCCGAGCACGTTCAGAGCACGTTCAGCCGTGGAGCCTCCGGGCAGGACACATGGGTGGATCTTCTCGGCCATTCCCTGAGCGGACGCTGAGTGGACAACATCGCCAGAACCGCTATCCCCACACGGTGCGGACGTGGCGAGCGGACCCTGAACGGCGCTGACGGACGTGAGCCGAGGATGCCCTTGAGGTTAGAGCGGGCGGTCAGGCGTGCGTGGCCGGGGCGGGGTCGCCCGTGCCGCGCCCGGAGCGGCCGTGGACACCCGGTCTCTGGCGACGGGTGATGCGTGGTAGGAGGCGGATGACGGTGGCAAGGGTGGCGTCCGGAACGTAGGCGCGGGTGACGGCGCGAGCGATCGCGGGGAGGGCGGCGGGGTCCGGGTACAGCAGGTAGACGGGTCGGTACTGCGGCGCGAACTTGGCCTTGAACCGCAGAAGTGAGCGGAACCCGTAGACCGGCTCGAGGCGGGCCCCGAGCACGGTAAGCAGCCGGTCCAGGCCCTTGACCTCAACTGGTAAGGCTCCCTGAGGTGACTGAGGTGACTGAATTGACTGGTGTGACTGAGGTGACCCGGTGGCGCGCGAGGCGCTTGGGGTGTTCCGGGCCAGGGGGGCGCCGGACAGGCTCAGGGTGGTGAACCCTTCGGCCTGCAGGTCGAGGATGGCTTGGGCGATCAGCAGGTCGATGCTGCGGGCGAAGCCGTCCTGGCGCCGGCGCATGAAGTCCAGCGTCCAGCCGGTGACGGCGCCGGAGGTGTAGATGGGCAGCCAGGAGGCGACGGCGTGGATGCGCCCGTCGGGGTCGGCGACGATGCTGCAGCGCACGTTTGGGTCGGCCAGCTGTTCCAGGCCGCCGAGGGTGAACCCCATCTCGGGCAGCGCCTGGCGGGTCACCAGGTCCTAGCGGTCGCCACCACCGGCGCCGCACGCCCTTGGCGAACTGAGCGAGCAGCGCTTGTCTTTCGGTCGCCTTCCCCGCGAGCCGCAGTCGAGCTAGCTCGACGTGTTCCACGCCGATGTAAGGGTGCTCGAGAAGGTCCGCCTCCCGCTCCGCCGCCGCGAGCAGTTCGTTCGGGAGACCAGCGTCGACCAGTCGACGGACGCGTCGCGAAGGACCTCTGCTCACAGTCCCGATTATGGTGGATGGACGTTGACGACAGCGGCATGAGCGGACGTCAGGGCAACCGTGAACCCCAGGAGGAACTCCTCAAGAGTCGAGCCCGCTGTCGTTGCCTGCGCTGGGAAAGTCTGGTTGCGTTGGATCATGAGAGACGACACTGCGGCCAAAGCTCTCGCTTCGGGGGTTACCCCAGCTCGAGACGCTGCTTGGCTCCATCAGCCAAGGCGATCTTGGGCGACCCACCCCCTGCTCGGACTGGTCCGTGGCCGCCCTCGTTGACCACGTCGTCCAGGCCCCGGCGAAGTTCGCCAGGATGGTCCGGGGCGAGCCGGTCGACTGGTCTGCGCCCACGCCCCACGAGGACGATCCCGTAGCGGCCTACCGGCGGCACGCAGATGAACTACGCGCAGCCCTGGCCGCCAACCCTGACGTTCAGCCGGGCGCCGACTGGCAGTGCGCAGAGATCGCGGTGCACACGTGGGACCTCGCCACAGCGCTCGGCCGATCCCTCGGCCCGCTGGACTCCGAGGTGGCTGAGCGCGGCCTGACGTTCATGCGCGCGTCGCTTACCGAGGACAACCGATCCCCGGCCTTCCTGCCCGAGGTGCCACCGCCACCGGATGCAGACCCCTACACTCGCATCGCCGCCTTCGCGGGTCGTGCCGTTTGATCCGCGAGAGTCCAGACCTGGGCGGTCGAAGGAGGCTCGTTCCGCCGTACGGCAATTGAGGGCGTTTCGGGCATGGCCTGCGGTTATGAGCCAGACTGTTTGGATGCGGCGCGCGGAGTCGCGAAGGTGCAGATCCAGGTTCGGGCGGGTCCGAGGCTCGTTCGTGCTCTTGATCCTTCCGGTCACGCTGACCCTGGGATGCACCGGTTCCGGAGAACCTGTCCCGAGCGCCCCGAGCGCCTCCCCAAGCTTCGCGGAACCGAACACCGACACACGCTCGGCGTCCCTCGGCGCGCCGGGATGCCGACCGGAGTCACCTATCAGTGTGGGAGGCGATGGTTTTCCGGAGGTGCGCGGGACCGGTAACGAGGCGACGCTGTATGGCCTGATCATGGCAACGTCCCAGCGGCCCGTCTTCGCCGGTGAAGAGGTCAAGATTGTCTGGCGGATGACTGGTTCAGGGCCCCTGCGGCTCTCGTTGAGCGATGCAGCGGGAACGACGCAACCCCTGCTGTAGGGACCAACGTCGCACGGCGGCAGCACCTACCACCGGCCGGGCGACGAGTGGGGAGCCGGCTACCGATTCCCTTCACCTGGATGCTGGCGCCTGCATGCCGAGCGGACGGTTGGCTCGGCCGACGTGTGGCTCCAGGTCAACTCCTGACCGCATGTCCTCCGTGCGGCAGGAGCGGACGTTTCATGCTGAAGATCTGGGTCGACAGGGCCGCGGGGTGTCTCTACTGTGCCTTCGTGCCTGCTGACCCGCCTCCGTTGATCGTCCTGTGGGCCTTTGGTGTCGACGCGGCGCCTCGGCTGTTGCCGGGTGGTTCGGGTAGCTCATGGGTCGCAGGTGAGGTGGTGCTCAAGCCACAGGGCGGCCCGGTGGACGAATGGATGGCCGGTGCGCTAAACGACGTGGTGCTCGACGGGGTCCGCCTAGCTCCGCCAGTTTCGACACGCGACGGTGCGTGGCTGTGCGAAGGATGCTCGGCAACGCGGCTAATCGAGGGCGGCGAACCTGACCGCTCAGCAGCATCGACGTGGATTGAGATCGTCGAGGCAGGTCGGGCGTTCCACCGTGCGGTGGCTCATCTACCCCGCCCGAACTGCCTCGACTACCGGATGGATTGGTGGGCGCTGGCGGACAGGGCCGGTGTAGGGAGAGCGCTCCATCCGGTTCCGTCCCGAGTTCGCCGATCTGGCGCGGCGGCTGCAGGGTGCAGTGGAGCCCCTAGGCAGTCCCCAGATCATCCACGGGGATCTGATTGGCAATGTTCTGTTCGCGCCCGGGCTGGCCCCCGCCATCATTGATATCTCGCCCTACTGGCGTCCGCCCGCGTACGCGGAGGGGGTTGTCTTGGCCGACGCAATCTGCTGGCATGATGCACCGGCGCCGTTGCTGGAGGTGCTGGGCGTGTCGGTCGCGGCGGTGGCGCGTGCCTTGCTGTTCAGGATGGCGACGACCAACGAGCGTCTGGCATCTGGAGGGGGCGGTGTCGACGTGAACAACGAAGCTCAGCGGTACAGGCTGGCCGCCACGGCCATCGGTCTTTGACCACGACGACACCTTTGTTCGCCGAGGCGCTCACGGCGGCCACCGCATGGTTGGGTACCGACGCGTCGCGCGCCGAAATCCTGCGGTGAGGTCAGACGTCGCCGTTGTTTTCGTCGGCCGCTGACGCTGTCCGTGGCCATGAGAAAGTCCCCGCAGGTGGCCAGGTAGCGGTCCCCGCTGGTGGCCAAGTAGAGGTCCCCACCCCTTGCTCGTCGTGTCGAGCCGGAGCGTGAACCCCTGGACGGTGGGGTGGCGGTGTCGAAGCCAGTCACCTCACCGTCCAGGGAGCTCCATTGAAGTCTGCGAGGGACCGTATGAGCATTATTTCCGCCTATCAACAGGTCGGCACCTACCGGGGAGCTGCCGTGTTGTGCGGCACCACCCACAAGACCGTCAAGCGTGTCATCGAGCGGTTCGAGGCCGAACAGAACGGGCTGGCCCCGGCCTCCCGGGCGGCAAGGCGACGTAACTACGAGGATGTCGCGGCGCTGGTCGCTGAGAAGGTCGCGGCGTCGAAGGGCCGGATCAGCGGGAAACGGCTACTGCCGATCGCGCGGGCCGCCGGCTACGACGGGTCGGACCGCAACTTCCGTCGCCTGGTGGCGGCGGTGAAGAAGGACTGGCGCGGGGAACACCACAGGGGCCGCCGGCCTGGGGTCTGGTCACCGGGTGAGCATCTGGTCATCGACTGGGGCGTCATCGGCGGCGTGCACGTCTTCGTCGCGGTCTTGGCGTGGAGCCGGTGGCGGTTCGTGCGGTTCGCTGCCGACGAGAGGGCGGCGACGACGCTGGGGATGCTGGCGGAGTGTTTCGCGCTGCTCGGCGGCGCCCCGAAGGTGGTGTTGGCCGACCGGATGGGTTGTCTGAAGGGTGGGGTGGTCGCGAATCGGGTGGTCCCGACGCCGGATTACGTCCGGTTCGCCACGCACTACCGGTTCCGGCCCGACTTTTGCGAAGCAGCGGATCCGGAGTCGAAGGGGATCGCGGAGAACCTGGTCGGGTACGCCAAGGACGACCTGCTGCGGCCGCTGCTGCTTCAGTACGGAACCGACCTCGACGTGTCGACCGGCAACGCGGCCGCGGTCGCTTGGTGCGAGGAGGTCAACGCACGCTGTCACACCGAGACCTGCGCGGTCCCGACGGAACGCCTGAGCACGGAACGGGACCTGCTCACCGCGTTACCGTCGCTGCAGCTACGGATCGGCCCCACCCCGGTCACCAGGAAGGTCGACCGGCTCGCCACGATCCGGCTCGGCTCGGCCCGCTACTCCGTCCCGATGAGGCTGATCGGGGCCACCGTCCAGGTCGTCGTCGACGGAGATCGGCTGCTGTTGGTGGACCCCCGCACCGGGGAGGTCGTCGCCGACCACCTTGTCGTACCACCTGGTGAGGCGTCCGTCGTCGATGGGCACTACGGCGGACCGAGGCCGGTGCCACGCCGGTCGCTGCGCCCCAAGAGCGTGGCCGAGAAACAGTTCTGCGCGCTCGGCCCGGCCGCGGTCGCGTTCATCACCGGTGCCGCCGCAGCCGGTCACACCCGCCTCGGACCTGAGCTGGCCGAGCTCAACACGATGGCCGCCGCCCACGGTGAGGCGGTCTTCGTGGCGGCATTGGAGCGGGCCACCGCGTTCGGTCGGTGGCGCGCCAGCGACGTGCGGTCCATCCTCGCCGCCGGCGCCGGGACACCCCAACCCCGCCCCGTCGGTGACGCGCTGGTCATCGACCTGCCCGCCAGCCCCGGCCGCCCGCTAAGCGAGTACACCCCCGGATCGTCAAGCACAGCAACGGCTATGGACCGAACGGAGGTGTCGCGGTGACCGTCAAGACCGCGCCCGAGCTGCCTGCCGACCTCGTCGCCGGGTTGCGCCGCCTCAAACTGTCCACGATGCGCCAGCTCGCGCCGGAGCTGCTGCTGACCGCGAAAACCCAACGGTGGGCACCCGAAGAGGTCCCGCGGACCCTGGTCGAAGCCGAGGTCGCCTCCCGCGACGCCTCGAACGCCGCCGCCCGCCTCAAGGCCGCCACGTTCCCCGTCCTGAAGACCATCGACGAGTTCGACGTGAGCGTCTCGTCGATCCCGCCGCCGACGTGGGCGTACCTGACGTCGCTGGAGTGGATCCCGGCGAGGGAGAACCTCGCCCTCATTGGGACTGCCGGCACCGGGAAGTCGCACACCCTGATCGCGCTCGGCCACGCCGCTGTGACCGCCGGGTACAAGGTCAAATACGCCGCCGCCGCCGACCTCGTCGAGACCCTCTACCGGGGGCTGGCCGACAACAGCGTCGGCAAGTCCATCGAGACCCTCCTACGCAACGACCTGATCCTGGTCGACGAGATCGGGTTCGCCCCGCTGGATGACACCGGCGCACAACTGCTGTTCCGCCTCGTGGCCGCCGCGTACGAACGCCGATCCCTCGGCATCGCCTCGCACTGGTCCTTCGAGGACTGGGGCCGTTTCCTACCCGAACACACCACCGCCGTCAGCCTCCTCGACCGGCTCCTGCACCACGCCACCACCGTGGTCACCACCGGCCAGTCCTACCGGATGCGCGACGCCAAAACCCGGGCAGGAGGCCGCCCCAGCACCTAGAAATCACCGCAAGGGGTGGGGACTTTCAGTTGGCCACCAGCGGGGACTTCGACTTGGCCATTGACAGACGCTCCCGCAGCGCGAGCTAACGCTAACGTGGGAGACGATGAGTGAATCGTTCGGTGGAAATGCCGACCCGCTGCGACCCCGATCGAGGGCCGTCGGGCACGGTCGCTGTCGTGCTGCCGGGCTCGGGCTACTGCCCAGCTCATCCATCGCTTGAGTTCGGGCGCCAGTCGCTCTTACAGCATGGCTGGACGGTCCAACAAGTCTGGTGGGACCAGCCGCGTGATCTGCAAAGACGACGATGACATTGGAGTGGGTGCGCGCCAGCAGGCCACTGCCGTGCTGGACGCCGAAGTGGACGCCGAACGACTGCTTGTCCCTGCCAAGTCACTCGGAACTCTCGCTTCGCGGTTGTGGCAAAGCGTGGTCTCGACGCAATCTGGATGACGCCGCTCTTCTCGATGCCCGACAGCATAGAAGCGACCGGGACCAATGCCGCCGCCGGTGCATGTCAACTGCTCATCGGTGGATTGTCCGACCCAGGGATGGGACTCCAAGAGCGCCGACGAAGTGGCGTCGAAGAACTCGTCCGGCCGCACGGCCTTCGCGTCACCGGCAAGGGAGACACACCCCAGGGGGTGTGTCAGAGGCCCTGAGCGCGTTGGCTCGGTGCGAGCGAGCAGGTAGTCAGCCGGTGATGAGGGAACATGTTGAGGAAGAACCGAGCGCGAAGCCACACTGCCGACGTTTCGGTGCGCTGGGCCGTGCCACCTTGCAGCATGTGGCCAGCCTCAGATCAGACCTTAGGAGGCCATCGGGGGTTGACGCCGGGCGCCAACATGCTCCGAGCTCCCGCGCAGCCGACTGGGTGGCGTCGTTGTCCCGGAGGTGATGATGCACCTGCAGCATCCGGGCACCTCCCGATCGATGGCGCGCAGGAACCGCAGAGGAACTTGTTGTGCCGGTGTGACACCGGTGCCGGGGCAGGCAGTCGCCGATCACCTTGCCGGTCAGCACGTTGCGGGCCGCGGACGGCCTGGTGGTCCCGTTGCGGCTTGATCCAGCGAGGCACCGCCGCGCCGTGAAAGGCGATCCCCTCGACGAGGTCGCCCGGGTGTCTGACGTAAGCCTCATGCCCACCCGCGAGTCGCTGACGACCCTCATCCGCGGGGGTCTTGTCCGCCACGAGTCGCGCGGGCCTCCGCGCCCACCACCTCGCCCGGACTCAGCGCCCGATTGGTGACGATGCGGTCAGTTAGAGCCGTATGCCCTGGCCGAAGGGAAAGAGGGGGTCGTCGTAGCCCGGGACGTCCTCGTAGTGGCGACGGACCTGTTCCATGGACCGGGGCAGGTCGAAGGGCAACCGTCCTTCCGGTGCAATGCGTCCCGACAACGCGTCCAGCAGCGCGTCATCGCTGGTCCCATAGCTGACGACGATCGCGGCCGCCAGGGGGAGCAACGGTGCGAGGACGGCCGGTCGGTCGAGCCAGACGTCGAGGATCACGGGGCACTGAGCGGCGATCCGAACCAACCGGGCAACTAACCCCGGCGGAAAGTCCAACGAACCCTGGTGGAACAGCGCCTCGAGAAAGAGGTCGGACCGCGGCTCGAACGGCGCGGTCAACCTGATGATCGCCACATCGGCGTCCGCCGGTCGATCCACCACGATGCCGACGCGAGCGACGGTCTCGGAGGCAATGCCCTCCGGATAGATCCGGAGACCGGCCCGCAACGGCAGCACGCCAACAGCCGCAGCCCTAGAACGGCCGTTCGTCAGCACGGTCACCGAACGCGCTTGGGCGGCATACCCCTCGTCGCGGAAGTCGGCGCGACCGACGGTCTGCGCTGCTGCGTCCTCGTCGACGTACGGGTTGTCGAAGAGCCCCAGCCGGAACTTCACCGCGAGCAGCCGCCGGGCCGACTCGTCGACTCGCGCCTCTGCCACCCGCCCGGAGCGGACCAGATCGAGGAGGATCTCGACGCATTCCTCGCCGCCGAACTGGTCGGCGCCGGCCGACAGGATGAGCTCCATCCGCCCGTGCGGGTCGAGGTGCTCGACTCCCCACGCCCGCGCCGGCAGCACCTGGTCGCCGACGTGGTTGTCGTTGACGAGCTCCCAGTCGGTGACGACGACGCCGTCGTAGCCGAGCTTCTCGCGCAGCAGACCGGTGACGATCTGCCGGTTGTAGCCGAAGCCGACCTCCTCGATCTTCTCGTCATCGACTTCGAGGCCGACGGGCATGCCGTAGTAGGGCATGACCGCCGCGGTCCCGGCCTCGATCATCGCGGGGAAGGGCTCCAGGTGGTCGGCGAATCGCTCACCCTCGTATACCTGCTCGCGCCCGTAGGGGAAGTGCGCGTCCTCGCCGTCCTTCTGCGGGCCACCCCCGGGAAAGTGCTTGCTGGTGCAGGCCACGCTCCCGGGACCCAGGGACTCGCCCTGGAAGCCGTGCAGGTAGGCGACGCCCAGTTCGGCCACGAGGGCGGCGTCCTGCCCGAACGTTCCGGACTGGCGCGCCCAGCGTGGCTCGGTCGCCAGATCCAGGGTTGGGTGCAGTGCCGCCCGGATCCCGACGGCGACGTACTCCTGCCGCGCGATGTCGGCGAACCGGCGCACCGCCTCAGCGTCGCGCAGCGCCGCGAGCCCGAGGGGCTCGGGCCACTGCGAGAACGCGCCCGCGGAGAAGGACACCCCGGAGTTCTCAACGAACCCGTGCCGGGGGTCGCTCGACACCGTGACCGGTATGCCGTGCGGCGTCGCCTCGGCGACCTGCTGCAGGGCGTTGTGCCACCGCGCCGCCATTCTTGCGCCGCCCAGGGCATGGGCGTTGAAGTGGTTCACGAGCTTGCCCTGGACGACGACGCTGGTCGGCGACTTGCTGATCCGGCCCGGGCGCTCGAGCACCGTGCCGTCGTCGCCCGCCTCGATGACGGTCTGGAACATCAGGCCGACCTTCTCTTCGAGAGTCAGCCGCCCGAGGAGGTCCTCCACGCGGGCCGCGACCGCGAGCCGAGGGTCCTCGAAGGGGTCCATCGCCCCGTTGCCGTTGAGGTCCCGGTAGGCGACCCCGTCCGGGCCGGTCAGCCTGACGGGTTCCATCAGACGAGACCCGACCCGAACTGCTCGATGCCGATGACCGGCCGCAGGATGCCCTCCGCGTCGCGCCCGCAGAAGGCGCGGCGGATGACGTCGTTGCCGAGGACGTTGCCGATCGAGCCCATGACCATGGCCTGGTCCAGGGAGAGGTAGCGGCGGGCGATGGTCCCCGACTTGGTCGCGACGGCGTCGAAGAAGCCACCGGCCCCGTAGGCCTTGAGCTGGTCCTGGATGCCGACGAGATTCGTGAAGGCGGTGTCCGGCTCGTGCATCATCGCGAGGAACGAGGCGTGCGGCGTGACGACGCCGTCGCCGAACGTCGGGGTGGGGTTGGTTCCGGTGCGGCAGTCCCCGAAGCCGGCGTCGACGTTGGTCTTCTCCCGGTCGGAGAAGTAGCCGTCGGGGTTGAGGCCGAGCTGGTCGACGCCGTACTCCCGGTAGCCGGCGAACGGGTCGCTGGAGGGGGAGAAGCCCCAGTAGCCGTAGCGGGCCTCGTCGAGGCCGTGCTCGCGCTGGGCCCGCACGTGCAGCGGGTGGTTGACACCCCAGCTGTGCGGCGCCCACGTCGTCTCGGGGACGAACATGTCCGGCATGAGCTCCTCGAACATGCTGCCGCCCCAGCCGGGCACGATGTTCATGCCGCGGTAGGTGTAGGCGCCCTCGAAGACGTCGGTGCCGAGGTAGGTGCGGGTGGTGCCCACCGACTGGCTCTCCTGCCAGGACCAGTCGCAGGTGTTGGGGAAGGTCCGCCACAGGGCGTAGTACTGCTTGCCCGGGATCTGGCCGCGCAGGATGCCGAGGTAGGTCGTGATCCGTGTCTCCGAGACCGTCGTGTCGTAGTGGTGGTTGGTGTACCAGACGTCCGGGCCTACTCCGATGTGGTTGCCGACGAACGTGCTCGAGCCGGCCGGCGGCGGTGCGTCGTAGAACCCGCCGTGGATCAGCCCCCCCGGCCGGGATGCCGCCGCGTCGTAGAACATGTCCCAGCGCATCCGGCCGAAGATCTGCGACGCCAGGTGCGCGGCACCGTGGTCGGCGTTGATGACGACGCGCAGGGCGGCCCCGAGCCAGCCGTTGTCGACGCTGGAGAGGAAGGGGTAGACCCGGTTGCCGTCCGTCGGCCATGTGGTGAGGGCGCCGGCCGTCGCCTCGTCGTACCAGTTGTAGTACATCCCGCTCGGCACGTGGTGCTGCATCCGGTCGATCGTTTTGAGTGTCTGGCGCAGGCGGCGGGTGCACTCACCTCGCGAGATGATCCCCAGCTCGCGGGCCACGACGGCGCTCCAGAGGTAGCCGGCGATGTTCGTCGGCGACGTGTAGCCCGAGCGGTCGGAGGCGCTGAGCCCCTCCGCGATGTTGTCCGCGGGCAGGCCGGTCTTGGTATCGGTCATCGCCACCAGGCTGTGCCACGTGTCCGTGGCCCAGGTGCGGACGCGAGCCGGCTGCACGGCATACGGGGCATTGGAGCGGAGGAGCGTCGGCGCCTGCTCCGTGAGCGGGGAGGCGGAGGCGCTCGCGCGGCCGAGGCCGAGGGCCCCCAGGCCGGCGGCCGCGCCGAGGAGGAGCTGTCGCCGGTTCGGCGTGATGTCGGGCAGGTTCGAGAGGGACATGGGTGAAATTCCTTTCGAGGGAGTGAGATTCACTTGATGCCGGTGGTGGCAATGCCTTCGATGAAGCGCCGCTGGAAGATCATGAAGACCACCAGGATGGGGAGGACGACGACGGTCGCCCCGGCGAGTAGGAGGCCGTACTGCGTGCTGTTCTGCCCGGTCGAGTAGAGCGCCAGCGCGACTGGCAGGGTGTAGTGCTGCTCCGTCTGGGCCACGACCAGCGGCCAGAGGAAGTTGTTCCAGCTGCCGAGGAAGGTCAGGATGCCCAGCGTCGCCAGGGCCGGCCCACAGAGCGGCAGGAAGATTCGGGCGAAGATCCGCAGCTCTCCCGCGCCGTCGACCCGCCCCGCGTCGAGCAGGTCACGCGGCAGCCCGAGGAAGAACTGGCGCATGAGGAAGACGCCGAAGGGGCTGACGAGGAACGGGAGGATCAGCCCCGGGATCGAGTCGATGAGGCCGGCGTTCGCGACGAGGACGAAGAGCGGCACGAACGTCACCACCCCGGGGATCATGAGCGTCGTCATGACGGCAACGAAGATGACCCGCTTGCCCTTGAAGTCCAGCAGCGCCAGAGCGTAGCCGAGCATGGAGCAGAACAGCAGGTTCCCGGCCGTGACGACGACCGCGACGATGGTCGAGTTGACGAAGTAGGTCGAGAATTTCAGTCGGGAGAACAGCTGCGTGTAGTTGTCCAGGGTGGCGGTCTGCGGCCACCACGTCGGCGGTGCCTGCCTGAGCTCCCCCTCGCCCTTGAGGCTGCCGAGGACCATCCACAGGAAGGGGGCGATCACGGCGACGAGCGCGACGGTGAGCAACAGGTAGAGCCACCAGCGGTTTCCACGTTTGCTGCCAGGCGTGGTTGCGGGCTGGGTCCCGGTCGTGGTTGCGGTCATGGCAGGTCCTCAGGTGTTCTCGCGCAGCAGGCGGAACTGCACGGCCGTGACGATCGCGATGACGATGAAGATGACGTAGCTCACCGAGGACGCGAAGCCGTAGTTGCCGAAGCCGAACTGCTTGTACGTGTACATGGACATCGAGATCGTGCTGTTGAGCGGGCCACCGTTGGTCATGACGAACGGCTCCTCGAAGAACTGCAGGTAGCCGATGGCCGTCGTCACGGAGACGAAGAGCATCGTGGGACGCAGCATCGGCAGGGTGATGTGACGGAACCGCTGCCACGCACCGGCGCCGTCGATCGAGGCCGCCTCGTGGAGCATGAACGGCACCGCCTGCAGCCCGGCGAGGAAGATGATCATCGCCGTCCCGAAGTTGCGCCACGTCGCCATCAGGATCAGCGCCGGCATCGACCAGTGCGGGTCACCGAGCCAGTTCGGCCCGCCGATGCCGACCCACCCCAGCACGGTGTTGATCAGGCCGAAGTTCTCCTGCAGGAGGAACCGCCAGACCACCGCCACCGCGACGATCGAGGTGATCACCGGGGTGTAGAACCCCAACCGGAAGAGGCCGCGGAACTTCGTGATACCCCGGTCGAGCACGACCGCCGCGGCGAGGGCGACGCCGAGGGTCAGCGGCACCCCGACGACGACGAAGTACGCCGTGTTGCGGGCTGCCTGCAGGAAGATCGGGTCACTGAGGGCCTTCGTGTAGTTGTCGAGCCCGATGATGTTGACTGAGAACGGATGTCGCAGGTCCTTCGACTTGGTGTCCGTGAAACTCATGAAGAGCGACTGGAGCACCGGCCACGCGGTGAAGGCGAGGAACAGCAGGCAGAACGGGATCGCCAGCACCCATGCCGCACGCCCCTGGCTTCGTCCCGTCCGACCCGGTCGTCCCGGACGTCCGGACTTCGGCCCGGGTACGGGCCGGGCCGAGTCGTCGGGCCGCCCGCTCGAGGTCGCGTGGGCCGTCGGGCTGGTGGCGGTCACTTCGAGCCGGTCCCGACCGAGTCAGCCTGGGTCTGCGTCTCCTTCAGGGCGGCAGCCGGGTCAGCACCGGTCTTGGTGACCTTTTCCATCTGGGTGTCGAAGCCCGCGACGGCCTGCTCCCACGTCGCGAAGGACGGCGGGGCCTGCGCGGTCTTGAGCTGGGTGCCGAAGACGGCCAGTTTGTCGTCCTTCGTCAGGGCCGGGTCGGTCCAGGCGCTGGTGACGGAGGGGAGGTCGCTCGACTGGGTGTACCACTTGGCTTGGACCTTCGGGTCAGCCAGCCACTGGACGAACTTCCAGGCGCTGTCGCGGTTCTGGCTGTTCTTGAAGACGACGAAGTTCGAGCCCCCGACGAAGGAGGACGAGGTCTTCTTGGCCGGGACCTGCATGACGCCGTACTTGCTCTTGAAGTCCGCGCCGCCGATCTTCTCGACTGCGGACATCTCCCACGGGCCGGAGATGAACATGGGCACCTTGCCACTGACAAAGTCGGGCTCGGTCGTCGGTGTCGCCGGAGCCGCCTTGTCGGAGATGCCGTCGGTGAAGTACGACTGGTAGTACTTCACGGCATCGAGGATCTCGGGGGAGTTGAAGTTGTAGGCCTTCCCGCCGTCCTTGGTGAGGTCAGCGCCGTTCGACCACGCAAAGGGCATGATCGACTGCCACGACCCGGTGCCGCCGGCCTGGAAGCCCATGCCCCACATCGCGCCGGCCTTGGTCTGCATCGCCTTGGCCATGGACTTCAAGCCGTCCCAGTCCGTCGGCGGCGTGGCGTAGCCGGCCTTGGCCGCGAGGTCCTTGCGGTAGTACACCAGCCGGGTCTCGACGTACCACGGGATGGCGTAGGACGTACCGTTCACCTCGGTAGTCTTCTGGGCCCCCGAGAAGAAGGCCGACTTGTCAATCGATGCCGGCGTGGGGTCGAGCGCATCGAGCCCGGCGAACTCGCCCATCCAGGTCGTGCCGACCATCGCTGCGTCCGGCGTCTTGTTGGCGGTGATGGCCGTCGTGAACTTGTCGTGTGCGGCGTCCCAGGGGATCCCGGTGACCTGCACCGTCGTCCCAGGGTTCGCGGTCTCGAACTCCTTGGCGAGAGCTGGGAGCTTTTCGCCTTCCGCGCCCATGGCCCAGACGGTGATCGTGCCGTTGGCCTGACCGCCGCTGACGCCCTTGGCGGTCGCGCCGCCGGTGGCGCTTTCGCCGTCGCGACCGCAGGCGGACAGTGCCAGCGCGGTCGTCGTCAGGGTCACGATCGCGATGGTTCGGGTGGTTCTCATGGGGAGCTCTCCTTCGTGGGGGACTTCTCGGGAACAGAGGTCGTATGCCGGGTCGTATGCCGTTGCGTGAGCTGCTCCGGGCAGCCGCAGCTCGCGCGGAGGACCACCTCGGTGGGCAGGAGGTGGACCCTGTCTGCCTCGGGCGCCCCGGTGACGCGCTGGTGCAGGCGCTCGGCGGCGAGGGCGCCGAGCTCCTCGACCGGGTGGCGAACGGTGGTGAGGGCGGGTCGGATGTACCGAGCGGTCATCACGTCGTCCCAGCCGACGACGGCGATGTCCTCGGGGACGCGCAGCCCACCCTCCTGCAGCCGGAGGATGATCGACAGGGCGAGCTCGTCGTTCGCGCATACGACGGCGTCGGCCTCGAGCGTGCCGGTCAGGAGGCGGCCCGCGACGATGGCGCCCTCGGCCTCACGGAAGGGGACGGCCACGGGCGGGCGCGCCTTCCGCCTCCGCGCCGTGTGGGCGTCGACGAACCCGCGATAGCGCTCACTTACGTCGGGAGCGGTTTGTGGGTCCCCGACGAAGAGGAGGTGTCGCCGTGCGTGGTCGGCGAGCAGGTGGGTGGCCAGGATGACGGCGCTGTCGTAGTTCTCGGCGCCGACGGCTTCGACGCCTGGCTGTGCAGGGCCCGCGATGACGACGAGGGGCTTGCTACCGCGCAGACTGCGAATCACCTCGTCGGGGACCGTCGTCGAGCCGAGCATGGCCAGCCCGTCGACGCGGGTGGCGAGCTGGCGTACGGCGTGGGCGAGGTCGTGCTTGCCGGCAGCCAACAGGACCATCACGCTTTGGCCCAGCTCGGCGGCGCGGGACTCGAAGCCCAGGAGCAGGTTGGCGTAGTAGGGGCCGGTCAGCTCGGGGAGGACGAGACCGTGCGCCTCGTGGTGGCGGACGGCGAGGCTCCGCGCGGCGCCGAGCGCTACGTAGTTCAGTTCGGCGACGGCGTCGACAACTTTGGCGCGGTTGGTGTCTGAGACGTTGGCAGAACCCTGTAGGACCCGCGAGACCGTGGCGATGGAGACCCCGGCGAGCGCGGCGACCGAGTAGATCGTCGCCGTTGAGCCGCGGTGCGATGTCGCCATAACCTGTGCGCTCCTTTGCGCGTAAGCGGTTTCGTAAGCGCTTACAACCGTGTTTAAACGATACCCGACACAACGGCGCGGCGCAACCCCACGCGGTGACTCATCCACAGGTGCGCGCGTGGAGGGGGTCGTTGACTCATCAGGAAGTGCGCGCTTAGAGCTCGCTTAGAGCGCGCCTGCCGATGCATTCTCCGGTCGCCGGTAGGCCCCGATCATGGGACTGACGATGAGCCAACGCCGGGCTGTAACCAAGGCCATCGCGACGCGGTGCAAGCGAGCGGACAAGGCGGCCAAGGGCACGATCTTGGACGAGTTGTGTGCCACGACGGGGTGGCACCGCAACCACGCTCGCCAGGCGCTGGCTCAGGCGGCCAAGCCCAAGGTGGTGCGCCCACGCAAGCCGTGGTCCCGGAAGTACACCGCCAGCACCGTTGTGGCGCTGCGGTTCTGCTGGGCCGTGCTCGGTGCGCCGACCGGTCAGCGGTTGGCCCCGGTGATGAGCGACCTGGTGCCCACCTTGCGCCGGTTCGGCGAGCTGACGGTCAGCGACGACGTCGCGGTGGCGCTGTTGGGCATGCCCGCCGCGACCATGGACCGCCGGTTGGCCGCGGACCGGGCCAAGATGGCCCTCAAGGGCCGCTCGCACACCAAACCTGGGTCACTGTGAAGTCCCAGATCCCGATCGCGTACTGCGACTGCTTGGTTGCAATCGATTGTCGGGTGAGTCCGGGGAGGGTGAGAGCCGTTGCACGTCCGCTCAGCCTGTCGCGGCGTGTGCTCCGATGATTTCTGCCGCCACCTGCTGTACGACGCCGTCGACGTACGGCGCCGACAGCCCTAAGCTTGCGATTAAACCGAAGTTACGTCGCCTGTGACGGGCGTAACCCCTGTTGACCTGGGGATTTCGTCGTTTGCGTGGGGTGCTTGTTTTGGCTACGTCAGGGTCAGCGGGATGGTGGCGCCGAGGAGGTGGAAGGCTCGCCGTTGGGTGGGTGTGGCGGCGGTGAGGGTGGCCACGGTCGGCAGGTTCGGGTCGGTGCCGTAGCGGATGTCACCTCTGGTCAGGGTGGCCAGGTGTTCCAGCAGGCTGTGGAAGGAGCGCACGGGTTGGCCGTCGGGGTCGGAGTGCCGGGATCCCTTGGTGGCGGCGGCGGTTGAGCGTTTCGCGGGGGTGACGGGGTCGGCGGGTCCGGGCCGGTTCTCGTCCGTGAAGGTCAGCGGTGCCCAGGCTTTGCGTAGGTGCCAGGTCAGGTAGGCGGCGAGCATGCACAGGAACACGTGCGCGCGGACCCGGGTCTCGGTCCAGTGGTGGATGGGGCGTAGGTCCAGGTCGATGGCCTTAAGGCAGCGGAAGTCGCGTTCGACGTTCGCCAGGGACTTGTAGGTGGCCACCACGGTGGCGGGGTTCATCTGCCCGACCCCGACGGTGGTGCGGATGACGTAGATGCCGTCCAGGGCGGCCTCGGCGGTGATCGCGGCGGTGTTGCGGGTGTAGCTGAAGGCGTCCTTGGTGATGTTCAGGTCGTAGTGCTTGGCCATCTTGTGCCGGCCGATGACCCGCCCCACCCGGATACCGATGGCGCCGGCGCCGCTGAGACGCCCGGCGGCCGCTGCGGCGGCGATCTTGGCCAGCTCGACCTCGGTGGACTCCAGCAGCGCCAAGCGTTTACGGGCCCGCTCGGTAGCCAGGGCGGGGTTGCGGCAGGCGACCAGCCGCTCCCCGGGGTAGCCCGGGTGGGCGATCTCGGCCAGGTTGGCCTGGTCGAACAGCGACATCTGCAGCGGCCCGTCGTCGGCGGCCAGGGCGGCGATCGCCGGGGCGCGTAGCGCGGTGACCCAGCCGAACCCGCCCACCTCGCGCAGCGCCTCGATCCGGGCGTTGGTGATCATCCCCCGGTCCCCGACCATCACCATCTGGGTGAGCCCGAAGGTGTCGCGTACCTGCCCGACGATGCCGGTGAACGCGGTCGGGTCGGCGGTGTTGCCGGCCAGCACCTTGACCGCGACCGGGCGCCCGGCCGGGTCGGTCAGCAGCCCGTACTCGATCTGGGGTAGGCCCTTCTTGCCGTCCCGGGAGTAGCCGCGGGCGGCCAGCGGGCAGTGCCGCCCGGTCACCCAGGAGGAGGACAGGTCAAACAACGCCAACCGGTCCGGGTTCACCGCGGTGTCCAGATGCCTCCTGGCCAGGGTCTTCTCGATGCTGTCCTGCCGGGTGGCGAGCCAGTCCATCGCGGCGTACACCTCGTCGGTGGACGCCCCGGCCACCCCCAGGTCCTGCGCCAGGGTGGTGTCGGCCCACCAGGAGGTGGTGGCCAGCTTCGAGCCGGGCCGGACCACCCGGGCGATGATCAGCGCCAACGCCAGGTCCCGATGACGCCCGGCCGGGCCCAACAGGGCCGGCAACCCCAGCGCCTTGGCCTGGGCGGCCACCGCGGCCAGGTGACCGTGCGGGCGCGAGCGGGCCACCTCCACCAGGTCCCCGACCTCCACCAGCCTCTTCCCGGCCAGGCTCGCCCGGACCGCCTCGATCGCCGGCGACGGCAACGCCGACAGGTTCGCCAGCGTCTCGTGCTTGACCTTGGTCCCGTCCCGGTAGGTGCGGCGCAGCAGGTGCGAGACGTACTCACGCCGCTCCCCGGATTTGGCCGTGTACCGACCAACAACCTTGGCTACATGCATCGCGCCGGACTGTGCCGTCATGCCAGTAACCATAACCCGATACCGTCGAACACTCACCCGCGACACGCTGTATTCGCTGGCTACATTCGTCGGCCGTCTTGCAGGCAATTACGCAGGTCAACCGGTCAGTCAGCCCTCAAGACGGCCGTAACTTCGGTCTAGCCGCCAGGCCAACGCCCTGTCATCGGCATGAGCGGTCGATCGGAGTCCCCGGACGACTTGCGTCACTGTGGGCGGAAGGACCCAAGTCTCCGCGATCTGGGCAGCGTCCTCAGGTCGCGGACGCGAGGTTGCCGACGCGCCAGATCTGGAAGATGTGGTGGTTGGTGCCGCCGGCGTAGCTGAAGTAGCCGACGCCGGTGCTGCTGCCGTGGGCTTCGATGGTGCGTTGGGTTGCGGGGTCCCAGACGAGCAGGACGTGGCCGATGATGTTGGGCCCGAGGTAGGAGTCCCAGAAGATCAGGTCGCCGGGTTTCTCTTGGCCGAGGGGGATGAGCTGTCCGTTACCGGCGGCGAGCCAGTCTCGTTGGGCTTCGGCGGTGCGGGGCATGCTGATCCCGATTTGGCTGTAGGCGGCTTTGCTGTAACTGGAGCAGTCCCAGGTGGTGGGCCCGTTGGCGCCCATCACGTAGGTGTCGCCGACGTGCGAGGCGGCCCAGATCAGGACGGTGGTGATCCGGTCGTCGGTGATCGGGGGCAGGTTGGGGTTCCCGACGCCGGTGCCGGGTCCGCAGCCGCTGGGGTCGCCTTGGACGGTGCCGCCGCCGTAGACGCCGGCGTAGTGCAGGACGTCGTTGACGTACCAGTCGGCGTGGTTGTAGGCGTGCAGGGCGTCGCGGACGCCTTGCGGACCGTTGGTGACCCCGGACTTGGTCAAGTAGTTGGCGGCGGTGTAGATGCTGTCGGCGTCGCTGCTGATGACGGTCCGCCCGTCGCCGTCGCCGTCGACGGCGTACGCATTGAAGGTGGCGGGCATGAACTGCATGACCCCTTGGGCGCCGGCGCTGCTGACGGCGGTGTTGCGTCCGTGGCCGGTCTCTTCCATGCCGATGCCGGCCAGCAGCGTCCAGGGCAGCCCGTACCTGGTGGCGGCGCCCCGGTACAGGGTCTGGATGGGGGCCGGGATCGGCAGGGCCGGGTTGTGCAGCGAGTCCTGCCGGGGCGTGCCGGCTGCGGGCAGGGTGAACCCGACGCCGCCCTGCCCGTCCGGGTCGGCGGGTCCTGCCGTGGCGGCTGTGCCAGTGGCATTGCTGGTGGGGGCGACGGCGATGCCGTCGAGGGGGGCGCCGTGCTCGCGCATGAACGGGACCGGGTCGATGCGGGTGCCGCCCTCGAGGACGGTGAACTCGAGCTGGTTGGTGGCCACCCCGGTGGCCCCTTCCTGGCCGAGGGTCTGCCCGAGGCTGATGGTGGCTCCGGCCGTGACGGCCGGGTCCAGGGTGGCCAGGTGGGCGTACCGGGTGCTGATCCCGCCGGGGTGGGCGACCTGAACGACGGTGCCCTCCCCGGCGGTACCGGATGTCCCGGCGGCGGTGACGGTACCGGCGGCCGCGGCGACCACGGGTCCTGGCCCGGGTTGGGAGATCAGGGTCTGGCTCGGGTGGTCGGTGGTGAACGCGGTCGCGCCCGTGTAGGTGGTGTAGGCCTGCTGGAACGGTGGACGCCAGTCCCCGGTCGCGGGCAGCGGGTTCGCGCACTGAGTTTGGGCGATCTGTTCGCTGACCGCGGGGGTGGCGATAGCGACCACCGTGAGCAGCACCAGCAGCAGGATCGCTAGCACGGCAAGGACTGGGGTGAGCACCCACACGGCCTTCTTCATGACGCTCCGCTGCCCCGGTTCAGGCTGCGCCGGTGATGGAGTCGTTGGTGAAGGTCAGGTCCGCCTCGAGGGGGTGGAGGACGGTCTGGACCTGGTACAGGCCGTCGCCGACGCACCACAGGGCCCGGCCTTTGCCTTGCATGCCCCAGCCGGTGACCAGGTTCCGGGCGATCGGGCCGAGGCCGAGCATCAGCTCGAGCTCGTCGGCGACGGCAGCGTCCTGGCCGTGCAGGATCTTGACGTCGGCCAGGTGCAGCAGGTCCTTGGCGATGGCCACGGCCTGGGAGCCGGTGTCGCCGGCGGACAGCAGGTCGGACGGCTTGTGGGCGACGGCGAGCTGGATGTCTCCGTCGCGGCGGGACAGGCGCAGGTCGGCGTCGAAGGACTTGACCGCTTCCGGGCCGAGGCGCAGCTGCTTCCAGGACTCGTCGCGCACCACGATCCGCAGGTCGCCGGGAGGAGCCATCTCCCGCATTCCGCGGCCCCACGAGTTCAGGCAGGTCAAGGCGATGCCGACCGCGTCGTCGCCGAGGGGTTCCAGCCGGGAAAGGGATAGCGACTGGATCGGGGCGCTCCAGTCCACGTCGATGGTGGTGTGGTCGTCGAACAGGCCGGCCAAAGCCCCGGAGACCAGCTGCCCGAGGGCGTCCCGCAGCAGCCGAGTCGAGTCCAGGAAGTGCCGGTCGCTGCTGTACCGGCAGGTGGCGACCAGGTCGTCGGTGGGGTTGTTCAGCAACTGCCACAGCTGGGGGATGGTGACCTCCCGCATCCGCGTCGCTCCGGCCGAGTACCCGGTCAGGGTTTCCAGGGCGGTCTTGACGACGACCTCGTCGGTGGGCCCGAACGGGACGCGGGCCTCGCCGATGCGTTGGGAGCCGACCAGGCCGCGGACCAGGGTCAGCCAGCGGCCGAAGACGATCGCGGCCCGGCCTTGCGCGGCGGCGGCGTCCAACCGGTCCCAGCCCTGGATGAGGGGACCGATGGCCAGCGGGTTGATCCGGGCGGGTAGCCCGTGGCCGATGACGAACGGTTCGACGCCGAAGGCGCGGCACAGCTTCTCGTACTCGTCCTTGGGGTCGCCGAGGATCAGGACGCGGTAGCCGAAGTCCATCATCCGCAGGCAGAACGCCTTGGTGGTGCCGGACTTCCCCCGGCCGGGTTTGCCGAACACGAACATGTTCGGGTTGGTGACCGGGATGTCGTCGCGAAGGACCCAGCCGAGGGGGTCAACGTAGAACGAGCCGCCGGCCAGCTGGTCGATGCCCATCTGTGCGCCGGTCGGCGGCAGGCCGGGGCTGGTGATGAACGGCCACAGCACCGGCGCCTGGTCCGACGTCATCCGCCACGCCGACACTTGGGCGCTCGCCGGCGCCCAACCCCGGCCTCGCCGCGGCACCCCACGGCGAGGGACGTGCCGGAACAGCCGGGCCTCCTTCTCGGTGACCCGCGGAGGTGGGACGGCGGGCAGGTCGTGGCCGAAATCCGCCAACAGCTGCCCCACGCCCCGGCCCGGGCTCTCACCGCGTTCACCGCGAGCCGTGCTGCCTCGGCTGACGGACCGGGTGGTGCCGCGGCTGGTGGTGGTGCGGCTCATCCGCCGCCCTCCTGCCGCTGCCCCGAGCCCTCCGCGGGGCGGGTGCCCCGGGTGAGGTCGTCGATGGGCGGCGCGAGACGCTGGGCGGGCTGGTTCCACCGGTCTAGGTCGAGGTCAGGCCACCCGTCGCCGTCGGTGTGGCCGCCCACCTGTTCTGAGTGTTGGTGTTTGCGCTGGTCGATCCGGGTCTGCGCCTGCGCGGCTACCTCCCGCAACACGCGAGCGTCGTCGCCGCGGCCTCCTCGGGCCAGCACGGCGGCAGAGGACTGGCAGGCGATGGCGAGATGGTGGGCGTCCAGCCGGTCGGCCCAGCCCGGGTCGACGTGCTGGCCGGGTAGCCCGCTGCCCCAGCCACCCGCGCCGGCGCTGAACACGTCGGGCGGCTCGTGAAGGGACTCGTTGGGTAACCCGGGGACACCCGACAGATGGTGTCCGGTCATCTGTCCGGGCATCAGGCGTCGCCGTGTCGGGTAAGGCTCAGGCCGAGCGGGATGGTGGCGGCGGCGAACCCGAGGTCTTGGGCCAGGTCCAGCCGTAGCGGGGCGTATCCGGCGCGGCGGATGGCCGCGTCGAGGCGGCGGCCGTACTCGGCGATCCGCTGGGTTTTCGGGACGGTGACCGCGGCGACGGCGTAGGCACGGACCAATGCGTGCCCGGAGGCAAGTCTGCCGTCCAGGCCGCGGACCTTCGCGGTCTCGGCCCGGGACTTGGCCCGCTGCTTGACCTTGGCCTTGACCCGCAGCTCCTCCCCAAGGTCGGCGGCCCACTCGCTGGTGGCGGTCTTCCGGTCCGCGCTGCGCCGGGACACGATCGGGTACACGACGGCCAGGCTGCGCCGCTCGCCCGGTTCGCTCGGGGTCAGCACCGGCGCGAGGGCTCCCATCACCGCCCCGCGCAGCGGCAGGGCGATGGTGGCGCTGACGGAGTTCCACGCGTCGTGGCTGTAGTGCCGCACTGCGGTGTCGGCCCCGGACGGGCCGGCCATCGCCCACGGCACGTTGGGGTTGACGTCGGGGTTGTCGGCGGCGGCGGCCAGGGCGTCGATGATCCCGGCCCGGTCGCCGGGGGCGAATCCGGTGCGGCAGGCCAGGGCCAGCTGGGGGCTGGTCAGCCAGGTGACGCTGGTCATTCCCAGCCCACCGCGCAGCTGCGCCTCCACCTCGCCCATTAGGGCGTTCAGGACCCGGGCCCGGCCGTCGAGGCCGCCGCCGGACTCCTTCGCGTCCTTACTGATCCGCGACTCGCCGACGACGACGGTCACGAACGTCTCGGTGCGCACCGAGGCCCGGGTCAGGGCAGCCTGCAGCTCGTCGTTGACCTGCCGGGCCAGGGCAGGGCTGCCGGGGGTGCGGTGCCGGGCGGTCCACTGATCCCGTTCTGCGCCGTCCTCGGGGACGGTGCGGACCAGCAGGATCACCTCGTCGATCAGCTCGGTCCGGGACGCGACATCCAGCAGCTCGGTCAGGCCCTGCCCGAACCGGTCCCGCACGGCGGGGTCGGCCAGGCCGATGCCCGGGTGGACGACCGCGGCGGTGACCGCCCAGGTGCGGGTGGCGTGGTCCTGGATGACCGCGACCCGGCTGAACGCGGGCCCGGCCGGTGGCCCGTCGTGGACCTGGATCCCGGATAGGGCCCCCGGCAGGTCCGGGACAGCCACGTCGTCCCCAGCGTACCCGTGCGCGGCCCGGGACCGGAACCGGGTCCACCCGGCCAACCCGCCGGCGGTGAACGCGACCGTCGCGGCGAGCCAGCTGGTGGCCGACCGGCCCCGGACCGGGACAACCACGACCAGGAACACCAACCCCCAGGCCATGGCCAGCAGGACCGCCGCCGCCCAGGCGCCGCGCTGGACGGCCACGAACGCCGGCATCGCCGCCGCCGCCAAGGCCCCCAGCTGCCACCCGGACAACCCGAAGAACCAGCCGATCTTGTCCCGGCTGTACTCGCTGTAAACGCTCACCGTCTGCACTCCCTCATCTCGTTGGCTGTTCGGTGGCCGGCGCGCTACACCGCGACGGCCGCGGCGCCCTCGACGCCACCGGCCGTTCCCCCGGCACTGCCACCGCTGCCTCCACCGCCCAGCGGACCTGCGCCGCCAGGCGTGCCGCTCATGCCGTCGGCGGGTGACGGGGGCGTCGGGGGGGTGGGCGGCCAAGGCGGGGTGGGCGGCTGCGGGATCAGCGTGGCGCCGCCGGAGCCGCCGGCGGGGGTGCCGACAGCAGGCGGGTTGGGACTGGAACCGGCTGCGGTGCCGTTGATGTCGGGGTTGTCGTCGTCGTGGGGGCCGTTCTGCTGCCGGCTGTCCGGTGGGCCGCCGCCGCGGCGGCGGGTGGCGGAGAAGTCCGGCTGGTAGCTGTTGTGGCCGACGCCCATCTGGTTGGTTAGGTCCGCGCCGAGAACGGCGCCCTTCCCGCCGAGAGTGGCCGCCGCTCCGCCGAGCGCGGCGATCCCGGCCCCGACCCCGCCGAGGGTGCTCATCACCCCGGCGAACCGGTTGCTGGTCTGGGCTTGGCTGGCCGCCATCCCCGCGGCGGTGCCGTCGTCGTCGGTGGCCGTCGCGGCCGACGACCCGTCCGCCCTACCGCCGCTGCTGTACCCACCCTGCCCGCCATGCCCGCCGGACCCGCCGCCTGACTGGCCGAGGCGGCCCAACGCGCCGTGCAGGCCACCCATCGAGTCCAGACCGGCCCGCATGGCCGCGCCGGAGGAGGTGCCGGGGTCAACGAAGGCGAGCAGCTTGAACAGGGCCAGCGGCGCGAACGCGGAGATAACAATGAGCATCATCCCGACCAGGGCGCCGGCGATCTGGACGGTGACCAGGTCGTTCTGGTGCACGGTCACTCCGGTGCTCAGGGACACGCCCACGCCGAGGACCAGGGCCATGATCACCGGTGACAGGGCGGCGGCGTGGAACCAGCGCAAGCTCTTCCAGAACCAGGCCCGACCCACCTCGGAGACCAGCCCGGCGGCGCAGATGGGGGTGGTGGCCACCAGGACCACCAGCGCCCCGGCCCGGGCAAGCATGACCAGGAAGTAGCCAATCACCCCGAACAGCAGAAAGATCCCCATCAGGCCGAGCACCGTCGCGGTGGTCGCCGACGTCACGGTGGAGGCGTCGAACTCCCCCCACGGCTGCCACGCCGCCCACGCGTCGACGTGCAGCAGGGACTCCAGCAGCCCGCGGGTCAGGCTGCCGCAGGCTTGGACGACGACCACGACGTAGCCCAGCCAGCCGGCCCAGACGAGGATGAACTGGGCGGTGCCCATCAGCAGGGTGGCCACGCTGCGCCCGTCCCGGCGCACCCCGGCCAGCCCCAGCTGGACCGCGGCCAGGATCAGCACCAGCGCCGCCGCCACCCAGAAGGTGGTTCGGTACAACGTGGCGGCCGGCCCAGTCTCGGACACGTTCGGGCTGGTCAACGCGTCCACCAGCTGGAACGCCATCCGCAGCAGAAAGGTGGCCGCCGCCCACAGCACCAGCATCGCGGCGGTCCACGCGTCAGCGGCGATCTTGCCGGCCGAGCTGGCCGCCAGACCCGCCCACGGCAGAGCCAGCGCGCCGAGGCTGACCGGGTCCATCAGCTGGTCACCGGCCAGGTGGCCCACCCGGCCTGCAGGGCGGCGTCGCTGCCGGGCCAGGTCGACGGCGCCGGAGCCGGCTCCGGGCCGGGGGCGATCATCCACCGGCCACCCAGGCCGAGAACGGTCTGGTCGGGTTGCCACTGCATCCGTTCGCAGTGCCCGAACCCCATCTGCGCGGTCCTGACAATGGTCGACTTCACCTGCAGCAGCACACAGGCCACCACCCAGTCGTCCCCGTCGGCGCCCTTGACCATCCCCGCCGCCGGGGTCGCCACAATCCTGGCCTGACCGTCGTCGATGGAAGACAAGCCCGCCGAGGACAGGAACTGGCGCACCGCCACCGTCATCGTCCACCGGGGCGCGCCCACCCCGCCGGGCAGCGCCCACCCGCCGTACACGTCGGTAGCCACCTGGATGGACATGGCCTGAGCCACCCGGGACTCGATCGCGCCCAGCTGGGCCACCGCCGCCGGCGTCGTGTGCGGGAACCCGGTCGGTACCTGCGCCGGCCCGGACCGGGTCGAGCCGGGCACCGTCATCGTCGGCCCCGGCGTGGTCGCCGGCGGCGCCGGCGATGAGGCGGACACCGGAAAGGTGGCCATCGGCGCAGCAGCGATGTCGTCGCGGGACCGTGCAGCTGGCGCGCCGGGCGGGGTGGCCTCGAGGGCATCCGGACCGGTGCCGGCGGCCGGCGGGGACGGCGTGGTGGACTGCCAGGTGGTCCACGCCCAATAGCCCACGCCGACCGCCAACAGGGCGGCGACCAGGATAACGCCGGCCAGGGCGGCGAGCAGCCGCCGCGGCCCCCACGGCTGCCCCGCCCCCGCCGCCGGGTCGGGCCCGGTCTCGGCACCGGTCAGGGTGCGGCTCAGGGTGGCCGTCATGATCCCGGTCGGCCGGTTCATCCGATGCACCCGGTTCCGGTGATGCCGGTGATGATGCCGGGAACCACGAGGTAGGCGATCGCGGCCATGGCGATGACGGCGATGCCGACCACCCCGGCCTTGGAGGCGTGCGGCATGGCGAACACCCGACCGGCCACCACCGCCCCGACGGAAACCACAGCCCCGACCACGAACAGGATCAGCACCCCCCACAGGACGTACCCCTGGATCTGGTCGGCCGGGGCCTGCGCGCCGGGCGGGGCCAGCGGGCAGACCCGGCCGGCCAGGTCAAGCGCCCGGGACGCAACGGTGTGGACAGCGGTGGCGGAGCTCATCAGGTCGGTCCTTCTGGCAGGTCGTTGGAGGAAGGGGTGTGCTGCGGCAGCAGCCGGTAGATCTGGTCTCCGGCCGCCAGCACCCGCCGGGGCAAGGGAGCCGGGGTCAGCCCCAGCACGGACAGGTGCTGGTCGGTGGGCAGGGTGACCAGCCGGCCCTGCTCGCGAAGAGCGGCGGTCAGCGGCCCGATGGCCGCGCTCAGCGGGCGAGACCACCTTCGAGGCGGCGGACCGAGCACGGCCAGCACCGGTAGCGGTTCTGTCTGGGTGCTGGCAGCGGGAGGCAGGTCGATCAGGGACAGCGCTGTCTCGAGGCGGCGCATCCCGGGCACCGTCGCTGTCGCTGCCAGGACCCGCGGGGACGATTGTCCGGTGAGGAAAGGAGTCACCCAGGTCTGGGCGGCGACCGCGGTGCTGACATCCCAGCCGACGTCCAGGACGGTCAGGGCGACCCCGGACTGTGCGGGTGCCGGCACGGGGACATCCCGGGGACCGGTCATCACCTCGGTGGTCCGCTCCAGCAGCACCGGTCCGCGACGGCCCCGAACCCACCCGTCGCCAGCCATTCCCAGCTCGACCGTCGAGGCGGCCAGCAGACCGGACTGGGAGGCCGAGCTGGCCTCCACCACCCGGGTCAACGCCGCGGCCGGCAGCTCAGCGGCGGCCACCGTCGCCAGGGCCACCGCCGTCGTCGTCACCCCGCAGCACCCGGCACCACCGGCCACCACGACCACCATCTCCGTTGGCGACCAGTCACGAGCTGTCCGGTCGCCACCGACCCCGAGTCCAAGCGGCGACGCCGTCGGCGGGTGAGCGCCGGCCCCGAACTGACCCGACCGGAACTGACCGGCCTGCACCGCCGCCCACGCCAGCTGCAGCTCCCGGACACTGACCGGTCGCGTGGACAGCCTGCTGGCGGCAGGGACGGTCATGGCCGGCCGGGTTCCGCCGCGCGTGTGGAGGCGCGGACGGGCAGGGCCTGCCGCCGCTGCCGCGCCGGGACGCCCGGGAGCGCCCGCTGGGCCCCCTCCATCACGTCCATCCGTTGCCTGCGCTGGCCCAGGTCGGCGCCCGCGCCGGCCTGCCCCTTGGCTATGCCGGTCCGCGCGCAGATCCCGGCCAGCCGGACAGGCCTCACCAACCCGGCCTGCCCGGCCTCCCGGGCCGGAATGGCCCTGCCATTGCGCCGGAGCTGCCCGTTCTGTTCGGTTGCCGCGGGCTGGTGGTGCTGTTGGGTCAGCGTGACCACCTCCACCCCTAAGAAGCACCGTCGTGCGGTCTCGGCGGTCACCCGGTCAGGCACTCTTCTCTCCGGTCCCGCTGCACGCTCGGCTCAGGGCGCCCAGGGTTCGCGTGGCGCGGCGCTGCACCGTCTTGGCGCTGACCCCGTGCCGGAGGGCCACCCGGGCTGTGACGGCGGTGGCCAGCAGGCCGCCGGTACCCCGCCCGGACAGGGCGCGTGTCTCGTCGGCGGTGGCCGCCAGGTCCAGCAGCAGCTGCCGGTCGCCGGCGGTGATGACGCCGGCGGTCACCGTCCAGGTCAGCACCGCAGCCAGCTCCTGCTCCGGCCCGGGCTGTGCCTGGTCGGGCCGGGCGCCCCACCAGGGGCAGGTCGGGTCGACCGGCAGAGTCCGTGACCAGACCACCCCACCGTGCCGGCCCACCCCCAGTTCGGTCATCACCTGGCGGCGAGTGTCAGCCAGCAGGTTCGCCGCCACCCGGGCCGGACGCCGCCGCCAGGGGTAGCAGCTGGCCTGGATCCACAGCTGCGCGGCCACCACCTCACCCACGTTCGGGCCGAGACGGCGCAGCCGCCCCGCCAGCCGGGCGGCTCCGGGCAGCAGCGCCCACACCAGCACGGCCAGCGCGGCCGGGTCGGCGTCACCGTCCCGGGCGGCTAGCCGGGCCAGGGTGTGCAGCACCTCGTCGGCGACCTCGGCAGGGCTGTCCAGCAGCCAGTCCCGCAGGTCGGCCAGTCCGTACGGGACCTGCCTCAGCGGCGGATGCTGGGCCGCCCACTGCGGCCAGCAGTCCGCTGCCCGGCATAACGCGGGGGTGTCCAGGCCTTGCGGCAGCCCCAGCCAGGCGGCCACCTGCCGGTCATCGCACCGCTCACGAGTGTCCATGCCCCGACGGTGCACAGCCAACGTCACCGGAAACGTCACCGGTTCCCGTCGATTCCCCTCCCGGCGAGGGGGGAACGTTGTCTCCGGCCGGTCGTTTGCGCAGGTCAGCGGCCTTTTTCAGATTGAGCCAAGTTTTTCCCGGCCCGCTCACCCAGACCCTGCGCGGGAGGGGGGAACGTTGCGTCCCTACCACCGCGGAGGGGGGAACGTTGCCGTAACGGCACCGTTCCCCCCTTCAGTGGCCTCTCGTGACGCCCGGAGAACTGGGTTATCCGGCGAGGTCCCGGGCGCTCCAGCCGCGGACCGCGAAGACCTCCGTGCTGCGCTCGGTGGGGTCCTGCGGTGCGCCGGCGTCGTCGGACCGGTTCAGCACCCCGTCGAGCAGCATCCGCTTGGCCTGCACCATGTCGCCTTCCTGCTCGGCGACGGCGGCCTGGTCGGTGCGCCAGATCTCCGCCTGCGGGGCGGCCTTAGCCGCCACCTCCACCGCGGCCCGGGCGGTCGCCGCATCGGTGTCGCGCAACGCCTGGGTGGCCACGGTGTGCGCGATGTCAGAGACCATCACCCTCAGGTACTCGTCCTGCCGCTCCTCCGCCACCAGCCACGGGTACACCCCGCCCCGAGCCCCCTGGAACGGCTCCCCGGTCACCAGCGACAAGGCCGTCGTCAGGTCCGCCATGCCGTCCGCGCCGCGCCCGGCCGCCCGCTTGCGCAGCCGGCAACACAGGTCCGCGTCGACCAGCAACCCACTCACCACGTACACCGGGTCGGACCCGCGCTGGGCGCCGACGCTCTTGGCGTTCGGCAGGTACAGCTCACCGGTCCGGGGGTCTTGACCGAGCCAGTGCCGCACCACATTGCAGTGGCTGCGCACGGTGACCTCCTGGATCCCGAACGCCTCCTGGACGGCGAGCCGGGTCCGGCCGCGGGAGGCCAACGCCAGGAACACCAGCAGCTCGGTGAAGTACGCCAGCCGACTCGTCGGCGGGGCGCCGAACGCGGTCACCGTGATCGGCCCAAGCAGCCGTAACCGGGCTACCTGGGAGTCCGGGTCGAACCAGGCGGCCAGGTCGCCGTCCAGCGTCGGGTCGGACGAGACCAGCGTCGCTCGGGTGCGGTCCGGGATCAGCGGGGCCAGCGCCGCCAGATCCCGCCGGGTGGTCGCGGCCACCTGCAGATACTCCTCATCCGGCCCGTCCAGCACGCTGGCTGCCGGTTCGGTCCGCTCCGCCAGCGGGGTGTCCCGCGGCAGCGTGTGCTCCGCGAGGACCGCCCCGGCCCGGTCCACCAGCGTCCGCCACTGCTGCCCGGTTCCGTTGTCCCCGTCGGCGGCCGCTGGTGCCGCCGGGACCTCGACACTGATCAGGTCGCGGCTTTGCGCCATCAGGGCCGCACACCCGGCCACCTCATCCGGGGTCAACCCCGCCGCGACCAAGTCGAGCCCGACCGAGGGGACCCGGACCCGGCCCTGCCCGGTCAGGACCACCTCGACCCCCTCCACCGAGGCGCCCTCCCCGAGGGCGGCCAACATCACCGCGGTGCCGGTCCGGCCGGGCCGTTCGTGCAGCAGCTTCAGCAGCTGCTCGACACCGTCACCAGTCCGCGGGTCTGCGGCGGCGTCCACTATTAGCAGCTGCGCCCACCACGCCTCTGCACCCAGCTGGGCAGCCCGACCGGTGGCCGTATCCGCATCCTCCTCGTCCGCCTGGTCCACGGTGCGGGCCGCCTCAGCGAGCACCGTCTGCACCGGGCCCGCGCCGGGCGGGTGCACGGCAACGCGTTCCGGGTTGACACCGCCGGCATCCTGACCCACCCCGACACACGTCAGAAGGGCCCACTGCGCCCACGGATGGCAGACGATCTCGGTCGCCACGGACCGCAGGAAGTCCGCCCCGAACGTCGGGTCGCCGGTCACCGTCACCGTGGACAGCTGCTCCAGGTTCAACAGCCACACGTCCCCACGGTCACTAGCCCCCACCGTCACCAGCAGCGGATACGGAGCCATCTGCTCACGCACCGGATCGGACTCCAGCTCAGCCAGGTGCTCGTCCGGCACCGCCGACCACCCCAGCTGGTCCCCGAGATCCACCCACGGCCACGGCAACCGCGCCGGCCCCGCCAGATGCAGCGACACCCCGGCGCGCGACATCGACACCGCCACCAGCTGCGGCATCGGCCGCCCCTCCGCGGCCTGCAGACGAGCCAGCCAACGCAACATCCCATCCAAGGCAGCAACCCACGAGCCGGTTCCCGACCCCACCGCCACCAGCGTCTTCTCCACCGGCAGCAGCGCCGGCGCCGGCGGCCGGATCGTCCGACCCGGTCGGCGCGCCCGGACCTGCCTGGCCCGCAGCCCCCGCAACAACAACAACAACGAACCCGCCAGCACCGCTCCCGCACCCGTCAACCCCGCCAACACCCAGCCGTCGCTGCCCGGCTGCTGCTCAGCCGAACCGGCGGCCGCCTGGGCATCGGCGGTCGGCGCCGCAGTGCGGGTCGGCGCCGAGGGGGACGGCGAGGTCGTCGGCGTCGAGGTGGGCGCCACCGGCCCTGCTGCTGAATCGGGCTGCTGCTGCTCTAGGGCCGCCGGTTTGCCTGGTGACGGCAGGACGGTGGGCGGTCGCGGCGCGTCTCGGCCGGGCGTGACCACCGGCGCTGCGGCCTCGGTCTCCGACCCGGTCACCTGGCCCCCGTCCACGCCGGGCGCTGACCCCGATGCGCCGGCCGGGGCGCCCTCCGGCGCCTGGCCAGGTTGGGCCACGGTCGGTGACGGTGCAGACGGCGAGCTCGAAGCGGCCGTCGTTTCCGGCGCGGCGGCCTGGTCGGTGTTGGCCGGAATGGTCAGCCGCCAGCCGACGTCGATCACGTCCGGGTCGCTCAGATGCACCCCACCGGGCTGCACCGTCGCCGTCGACGCCTGCGCGATCTGCGGGTACCGGGACGCGTCGCCGAGCTGCTCATGAGCGATCTCAGAAAGCGTGTCTCCGGCCTCGACCGTGTACTCGTGTGACCCGTCCGGCGTCGGGGTCGGCGCCGGGGCCGGCGCCCGGTGTGCTGTTGGGCTGACTGCTGAGGCCGGCACCCGCAGCACCCACCCCGCCTGCAGGAAGCTGGGCCGATGCCCCAGCACGTCGCGGTTGAGTGCCTCGATCTCCTGGTACCTCTCCCCGGACCCGAGGTAGGCCCGGGCGATGGACCATAGCGACTCTCCCCTTCGGACCAGATGCTCGACCGTCGGCACCTGCGTTCGGGTCGTCACCGCGGCAGGCTTCTGCCCAGCGGCGGCGTGACCGGCCGTCCACCCCCCGGCGACGGTCGGCGTCGCCCGTCCAGCGTGGACTGGAGCCGTCGCCACCGTCGGATGCGCAGCACCCGTTGCCAGCGCAGCGGCCCGGGCCGGGCCCGCCGACCCCAGCACTGGGGTAGCGACGAACAACACCACCGCCGCCGCTACCAGCCCGCGTGCGGCGCTCTGCGGCACCCGCAAACCCGGCAGCTGCGGGGCCGGCAAACCCCGCACTCTAGCCAGCACCTCGGCCAGGAGACTGACCGCGAACACCAGCCACGCCACCCAGGCCACCACCCGGATCAGCCCCAGCAGCAGCGTCCCGTCATCCCGGCTCGTCAGCCGCGCCCACACCTGCGCCAGCGACGGCACCGACGAGGGGACCGGGCTCCCGGAGATCGCCACCAACAGCACCGGCACACCAACGACCACCGCGACCATGACCAGGACCGCCGCCAGCCCGGTCAACCGCTGCCGCACCCTGCCCGAGCCTGAGCGTGCCATTGAGCATTCCCTCCATTCCGCTGGACGAGCTCCACCCGGCGGCCTGCACGTCTGAGAGTCGGCGGCCGCCGACTCTCGCGGGTCGGCTAGTTCCGGCTCCCGCTGACCCTCACCAACGACTGGTACTCCCCGACCGTCATCGGCACCGTCGACGTGGTCGTCACCCGCAGATTGCCGGTATAAGCGCCGGTCCAGACCACGTTCCAATAGAACGTCGCCGCGACCTGAAAGGCCTGCCCCGGCTTGTCCGCCGACTGCCTGCTGTATAGGTATCCGCAGTCGGGCGACTGCTTCCACCCCATCGACAGGTTGTATGCGGTGCCCGGACCTGCACATGTGACCGTGTTGCCGTCACCCATTGACCACACCACCTTCGTGATGGTCGCGGTCACCGTCGCCGAGATTCCGCCCGCCGCCGCCGTCGCCGTCTGCGGCTGCCACCCCTGAGTCCACAACCAGACAGGCACGCCCACAGCGCCCATACATCCCGCTGTCGTGCACGGGGCCGAGCCAATCGCGGGCTTACTCAGGTGAATCTGGCTGTACGCCGCGAACGCCAGCGCTGCCGGTGACGGCGGCGGCGGCGCTGCCGGCACCCCAGGTAGTGCCGGCGCTGCCGGCGCCCCCGTCGCCGCAGGCGCAGCGGTCGGGAAAGTGGGGATGCCACCTCCTTGCAGCGAGCAGGCCGCATCAGGGTTGGCCGGGTCGCACCCAACCATCACCACACCACTTGATCGCAGCGACTCCAGCCAACTCCGCTGCGTAGGCTCCTTACTGTTATTGCTGACCAGCTGAACGGGTGTCTGTTGTGGCTGTCCAGCGTTGCCTCCTCCGCCAGAAGAAGGCAGGCCCGCCGCGGACGTCGGCGGAGGGCCAGACGCCGGGTTAGAACCGGCCACGTGAGCCCAACAGACGTCTGCGGCGCAATACTCAGCATGGGCAACAGAACTCACGCCCAATGCGACAAGCGCGGAAGTCAAGACGGCCGCTGCAAACCGCCGCGTCAGCACGGCGATCCGGCGTCCGCGTCAAGTACAAAATGAGAAATGACCCACTTGTCGCCGGACTTCGTATAGACCACGCTCTGAAGTGTCGCTGCGGTGTTGGGTGGATGCTTGGCCCCATTTCGGTCGACCGTCACGTCTTGCCCTGCCTGAACAAATTTCAGTGCACGAATCGCGCAGACCTGAGTGTCAAGCTGCTGCGCTTGAAATCCCTCGGTTTCAACTCGGCGCACGGTCTCCGCGTACTGTCCGGTAATGCCTTTCGAAGACAAACCGCTCTTCGCCCCGTCCATCGTTGTCTGCACGTCCTTTAGCACCTCTGGTGTGACTAGGTCGCTGGCCAACTTTGACTTATCGAAGTCAGCCCCAATGGCGGCCGAGTAACTCCCAATCCACTCCACATATACTTTTTTAGTCGCGGCTTCTGCCTGTTGTTGAGGCGTGAGCGTGATCGGCGCTGGTGGCGGTGCGGGTGTCGGGTCAGTGGGGCGGTTGCTGAAGATGAGCCAGAATCCAAGGGCGGTGACGATGACGGCCGCGACGACGAACCATTTCAGCCAGGCCGGCAGGGGTTTGGTCTGCGGTGGGGGCGCTGCGGGGGAGACGTCGGTGCGTGGGTGTGCCATGGCTGGCCCCTCTGCGGTTGTGGGTCCTCCCTTAGTGTGCTGGCCCAGCCGGGTAATCGCGACGTCTGTGTCTCGGGGCTTCTTGGTGCTGAGGTTGCTGAAGTCGGGTCTGCTCATCGCTGGGTTCCCCCCAAGGCTCGCTGGGTTTGTTGTTCGGCGTGGCCGTGCACGGTCAGCTGGCTGATCCCGATGACGGACAGGAAGGTGGTGCCGTAGACGCCAGTGGTGTCGACGATGACGCTGCTGTTGGCACCGATTCGGGCTGAGCCGGTGACCTCGGAGGCGCGTAGGTAGGTGTTGGCGGCGGCGATCCCCCGGCCCCCGTCGACGGCCGCGAGCTGTCCTTGGATCGCTGGGTTGGTGATGGCCTGCCCGCCGGCGCGCGCGGCCTGGGCGGCAATGTCGTTGGCGCGCTGCAGCTGGTGGACTTGGCCGCCGAGGTCCACGGCGAGGCCGGCCAGCACGATCATCACCAGCGACGAGGTGATCATCCAGATAGTCACCGACCCGCGGTCGGCGGAGTTCCGAGTCGCCCGCGGCCTCCGCGCGATCCAGCTCGGTCGAGGGGGCCGGGTCATGTCCGCTGCCGATACGTGTCGATCGGGGAGGTCATGGTGGCGGCGACGTCTCTGCTGCCGGTAAGGAACGGGAGCAACGTGGACAGGTCGACGGCACAGGTGACGGTGGCGCTTGTTCGGGCGGGTTGACCGACCGGGACTGAGAACTGGGAGACGTCGACGGAGACGGTGCTGCGCACGCACTGCACGTTCTGCTCTGCGAGGGACCTCGAGGCCGCGGTCGCGGCTTGCGGGCTGGCGACCGCGGCCGTTCGGGCGATCGAGGCGGTCCGAGCGGCTTCTGTCGCTGCGGACTGCACCGCCTGGTGGGCTGCGGCGAGCCGGCCGCCGGCGATGATCAGGCCGACGAACAGCATGAACGCGGGCACCGCGACGGCGGTTTCGATTGCGGCCGAACCCCGGTCCCGGCGGGTGGCCTTGAGTCCGCGGCGGGCACGGAAAACCCGGTGGATGCTCATCCGGTCAGCCTCTCCACGGGCGCGGACGCGCTTTGGCTGATCCGGGGTTGCCACCCGGGGATGACGCTGAGGCTGACCCCGCTGACGGAGACGTTGGCGGTGGCGGGGCCTCGGGATCCGGTCACCGACGCGGCCTTGAGCACTCCGTCGCCACCGGCGTTGACCACGAATGTCCTCGCCGCCTGCTGCCCGAGCGCGTAGCTCGAGTTCAGCGCGGCCGCGGTGCGGGCGCCCTCCTGGGCAGCCGCGATGGCCACGGTGCGGGCGTGGTACATCAACGCAGCCTGCATGCCCAGGAACATCACCGAGAACAGGGCTGGCATGAGCACCACCATCTGGATCGAAACCGACCCACCCTCACGCGCCCGGCCCGCCGGGCGGCGAGTCGGGTTGCGTGGAGAGGTCACGGTCGGCACCGGCGATGCCTCTATTTGATTTGGGCGGACTTGTTGCGGACGTAGTTGGTGATCACCGCTATGACGATGCCGGCGATGGCGATGGCGGCGATGCCCCACAGCACCCACTCGATGGTGATGGCGCCGGTGTCTCGGTGCTGGTCACGGGCCCGCTGGGAACGGTCCCGCAGCTGCACGCCGAGGGTGTGCACGGTGGCGATGAGGTAGGTCATGACGTGTCCTCCTGTGTTCTGGTTTTGACGGTCCTTTTGTGTGAAGCACGGCGGGCGGTCCCGGCGGTCATGATGCGGCCAAGATTCTGAGCAGGGCGGGCCCGATGAGGATGGCCATGAAGATCACCCCGAGCAGCGACATCGGGATGCTCATCCGCTCCCCCACCTCGTTGGCGTGGGCGAGCTCCCGGGTCTGCAGGGCGGTGCGCATACCGGCGGCCCGGGCCCGCAGCGGCTCGTACACCTGGGCACCTTCCCCACCGGACAGGCGCATGATGTCGGCCAGGTCCGCCAGCTCAGGCAGCGCCAGCTCGTCGGACAACGCCCGTAGAGCATCCCACGGGGCTAGACCGGACCAGCGGGACCGGGCCAGCTCCTCACCTAACCGGTGGAACACCCATGAGCCACCGACGGTCGCGGCGTTCTCCATCGCCTGCCGCGGCCCCGACCCCGCCGCCCGCTCCAACGCGACCAGGTCGACATAGGCGGTCAGCGCGCGGGCGAACTCGAGCCGGGCCTTCTTGGCGTCGTCGTGCACGTTGTAGTCGGGAAGAAAGAACATCGCCCCGGCCAGGGCCACGGACGCGAACACCGGGACCACGAACGGGACCGGCAGCCCGACCAGGGTGAACAACACGGACAGCACCGGCGGGGCGGCCAGACCCACCAAGGCGAACATGGCCTTCTCCCCGTAGAACCGGGCCGGCGTCATCCGCAGGATGGCTAGCTGCCGCACCGGCGGCTTAGACCACGACTCCACCGGGATTGCCCGCATCAACCAGACACCGAGCCGCTCCCGGCCGTCCGGTTCGGAGTCGGCCGAAGCCCTGGGGGCCAGCGGGCCGGCCGTGGTGCCCGGCGGGACCAAGGAGCTGGGCGCGATCCGGGCCAGCGCGTCGGCCAGGTCCGGCTGGGCCGGCAGCAGCCGCCACACCAGCACGGCCACCCCCAGCCCGACCAGGGCGCCACCGAGGAGGGCCAGCTGCAGTCCGGCGCTCACCGCACACCGCCCTTCACGTTCGCCGGGCTGGTGGAGGGCCGCGGGCCCGTCGCCGCTAGTTCGGTATCCCGGAACCCACCGTCCTGGAACCTGCCGCGTTCTGTCTGCAATGTCTTGAGTTGCATCTGGCCTGCTACTTGCTTCTGGCCTGCTGATCTGCGGCATTGACGACCAACGGGACTGATGTGCCAAGGTGATGCCTGGTCGCGAATCCTGACCAGAGTGTTAGGTTCTCGATGGTTCGTTCCTGCTGTTGAAGCGGAGGCCCGATGTCCCCGACCGTGCTGCGATCGGTTAGCACGGCGCGGAGCGTCCGCGGTCTGCCCGACGCTGAGGACTTCGAGCAGGAGTTGGTCGACCAGTACTCGCTGGCGATGGCCGCCGCGGGGATCACCGATCACACGGCAAGCGGTGAGCGTGGGGTGGTCTTTGAGTTCGTGTCGTTTCTGGGTCGACCGGTATGGACAGCGCAGGCGGAAGATGCGGACGGCTACTTTCGGTGGCTGCGTGGGCGAGGGTTGGCCAGGTCGACGGTGGCCTCGAAGGCCGGGGTCCTGGCGCGGTTCTTCGACTTCGTCATCGGCCGCTACCAGGGCGACATCCACGCCCTGTTCGGTGTGGTGGTCAGTCAACCGATCGACGAGTTCAACCGACCGCATCGAGCAATCAGCAGCGGCGCGGTCCGTGTCCCGCCCCGGGACGACGAAGTCGGCACTCTCTTCGAGCAGTGGCGTGATGGCCTGCCCGACGCCCGCAAGTACCTGCCCGCTGCCCGGGATTACCTGGCCGCGTCGCTGTGGCGGCGAGTCGGTCTGCGGATCAACGAGACCGCGATGCTCGACGTCAGCGACTGGCACCCGGAGCTCGGCGACTACGGCAAGCTGCACGTGCGCTACGGCAAAGGCAGCCGCGGCCGGGGGCCGAAGGTGCGGCTGGTCCCCGCGATCGATCAGGTGGATACGTTGATGAACTGGTGGTTCACCGATGTGCGGCACCAGTTCGGCGACGACTACGACGACCCTGGTGCACCGCTGCTGCCCAGTGAACGGCGAGACCCGATGACGGACCGTTGCACCCGTATCGGGACCGACGCGTTGCGCGCCGGGCTGAGCACGTCGGTCAGTCAGTGGTTGCCGACGTGGAGCGGTCGGTTGAGCCCGCACGGGCTTCGCCACTTCTGCGCCTCCCGCCTCTACGAACGAGGAATGACGTTGAAGGCCATTCAGGAGCTGATGGGCCACAGCTGGTTGTCGACGACCACGCTGTACATCCACGTCCACGACCAGCACATCGAAAAGTCGTGGGCGACCGCCAACAGCCGTGTCCTGGACCGGTACGGCAACGGAAGCGAAACCGCCGAACCCCACGGGCCTCACATGTCCGACTTGTCGAAGGAGAGGTGAGCTGGTGCGCTGGAACCTGCGGATGAAGGCGGCCGAGGTGGGCATCTGGAAGTCGACCGAGCTGCGAAGGCGATTGGCCGAGGCTGGCCTGGAGATCAGCGCCGGGAAGATGTCCGGCCTGTGGGCCGGCACGCCCACCACGATCCGACTCGACGACCTGGACGTGATCTGCTCCGTCCTGGACTGCGCACCCAGTGACCTGCTGATCTGCGAGCCGCAGGTCGTGGCCTCGCGCAAGCCCAGGAAGGCGGCCACCGCCAGTAGCCCCAGCACCCGTCCCCGGCCTGCGCCCGGGCGACGACGCACCAAGCCCCCCGTGTGACCGCCGCCCGCATGTGCGAGCAGTGCGGGCGTAAACCGCAGGCCTACGCCGCCCGCCGCTACTGCTACGACTGCAAACCCGGGCACAAGGGCCGCCCCCTGCCGTGCCGGAGGTGCGGATCGACCGACGATTACTGGACTTCCGGGCTCTGCCGACGCTGCCACCACTTCGCGCCCCAACTGGCCGATGCCTGCCGCGACTGCCTGGCCTGGGGCGTCCACCGAATTCACGGCTGGATCTGCGGCGGGTGCCAGTCCTGGCGGGAACTGCACCCCGAACACGGCCAGTGCATCTCCTGCGGACGCCAGCAACCCCTCAACAAGCACAGAGCCTGCCGGCTGTGCTGGCAACAGACAGTCACCCAAGCCCAGCGAGGTGAACCGCGAGACGTCCTGCAGGCGAACCAGCACGGTCAGCAGCTGATGTTCGCCAACACCTCCTCCTCCAAGCCCGGCTTCCGGCCCCACCCCCGGCGCGACTACCGACGCGCCGACAACACCGACTCGCCCAACGGCACCGACGGCACCGACGGCACCGACGGCACCGGCGGGCGCCCAGCCGAGCCCGGGACCGGTGTGCGCGGGCAGCTCGACCTGTTGAGGTTCCGTCCTGTCGAAGACGCTGCGCTGCGATACGGATTCGGAGACCCGCCCAGCTCCCACTTCGCGGTGCTCCTGGACCGGCTCACCGTCGACCACGCCAGCCATCACGGCTGGGGCCGCAAGCAGACCTCCGCCGCCCGGATCGCCCTGCGGGTTCTGCAAGCCCGGCACCAGCTCGCCTCGGCTCCCGTCAAAGCCACCGCCGTTGCCTCCCTGACCGACCTGGGGCTGCGCCCCCGCAATGTGCTGGCCGTACTGGCCGCCAACGGTTTCCTCGAGGAGGACCGGCCCGCATCCATCGACACCTGGTTCACGCGGCAAACCCAAGGCCTTCCCGAGCCCATGAGCCGCGAACTGCGCACCTGGTTCACCATCCTGCGACAGGGCCACGTCACCCCACCCCGCAGCCGACCGCGCCACAACGGCACCATCAAGACCCGCACCCTGTGGGCGCTGCCCACCCTGCGCGCCTGGGCCGACCAAGGCCACCAGTCGCTGCGCGAGATTTCCCGCGCCGACGTGCTGCTGATACTGCCTTTCGACGGCACCGCCCGGGCCACCCTCGGCGCCGCCCTGCGATCCATTTTCAGCACCCTCAAACGCCACAACGTGCTGTTCACCAACCCGATGGCACGCCTTCGCGTCGGCAACGTGGAACGACGAATCCCCATGCCCTTGAACCAAAGCACGCTGCGGGACGCCTTCCACTCCCCCGACCCCACCCGAGCCGCGCTGACCGCTGTCATCGGCTTCCACGGCCTGCGGCCCCGCGAGGCCCGCCAGCTGCGACTGACCGACATCCACGACGGCCGCATCTGGCTGCCCGACCGCACAATCCTGCTGGCCTCCGCCACCCAAGAACGACTCGACAACTACCTCAACCACCGACGAACAACCTGGCCGGCAACCCCCAACCCGCACCTGTTCATCAACACCCTGTCCGCCACCACAACCGACCCGGTCTGGTCCAACTGGCCCACCGACCGACTCGGCGTCTCCGCCCAAGCCCTGCGACAAGACCGCATCGTCGACGAAGTCCAAGCCAACGGCGACCTGCGCCGCATCTGCGACTTCTTCGGCGTCACCATGAGTACCGCCGAGTACTACGCCACCACCCTCAACCACCCCGAACTTGGTCGCCCAAGCACCACAACCACCGTCAGTCCACGAACCCAAGGACGACACTGAGCACGTCACCGGGCCCGCCCCCACGAGTTCCACCCGACGACCCCGTCAGTTTTCTCGAACCCACCTGGTTCCTCCAGGAACCGGGGCGGGGGGTTCCCGACGGTCATCCGACGCATCCACACTAGGATGGCCACATACAGGGCGAGGAGGGCGGCCAGGACGAGCTGGCCGATCCCGCTGGTGTAGGGCTGGATGTAGTCCCCGGTCACGGCCAGGACCGCGAGCACCGCGATGGTGATCAGGGTGACCCATCGGGCGGTGGCCCGCGGTTTGGCCCGGTCCGCCTCCACCTGACGCCGGCCGCGCACGTCCGCGGCGACGGACTCGGCCAGGCTGGTCAGGACGGTGGCCAGGCCGTGTTCGCGCTTCTTGGCCCCCAGCAGCAGGTAGGCGGCCACCAGGTCGCCGGTGGCGTCGTCCAGGTCGTCGGCGAACGCGCGCAGCGCATCCTCGGTGGACCACCGGGCCCGTAGCCGCGCCGCCAACCCGGTCACCTCCGGGCGGATGGCTTCCGGGGTGGACCGGACCGTGGACAGGATGGCCTGCTCGAGGCCCTGCCCGGCGACCAGCACACCGGCCATCGCCCGGGACCATTCCTCCAGGGCCTCCAGCTTGTCGATCCGGGCGGTGGACGGCGGCGGCGACAGCAGGACGGGAATCCCGATCGCCGCGGCCGGGATCAGGACCACGGCCAGCAGCCAGCCGGTGACCACGGCGACACCGACGCCCCCCGCGATCCCCGCCACGGCGAGGACCAGCCGGCGGCGGGGCAGGGCGTCCCACCGCCGTGCCAGCCGTCGCGGGAGGCGCTGCCTCGCCGGCTTCCCGGCCGGCTCCGGGCGCCGGCGCAGACCGGCCACCAGGCCGATGCACCCGGCGACCACCAGCGCGCCGGCCGCAGCGGGCAGCAGCGGGGTCATGACGATCCGTCCGTCGGGCCGCCGTGCGCTAGGTAGCCGTCCAGGTCGAAGCCCCACCTGCGCAGCGATCGCAGCCCGTCCGGCAGCACACCCGGAACCATTCCCCGCCCGGCAGGGGCGGGAGCGAAGACGGTGGTGGTGGCGTACCCGCGGTCCCGCTCCCCCGGTCCGATGGCCAGGATCTGCGAGACCCACCGGTCCCGGCGGGAGGTGCCGTCCGGGCTGGGGGTGTTGTCCAGCGTCACGTGCACCACAAGGTCGATGCTGTTAGCGAGCTGCTCGATCGCCGCGTCTCGGCTGATCTGAGGGCCAGCCTCCATGGCACAGGTGACCAGTTTGCGGATAGCACCCTCCGCGTCCGCGGCATGGGTGGTGCAGATCGATCCCGCCCCCGAGTTCATCGCCTTCAACATGGCCAGCATTTCCGGCCCCCGTACCTCCCCGACAATTTGCCGGTCAAGGTTGAACCGGAACGAGCCGTTCAGCAAGTCCATCAGGGTTATCTCGCCGGCCTGCCGGCCGCCCAGGCCAACCTCCCCCGACCCCGGACGAGCCTCCGAGGCGATAACTCTTTTGAACCGGTGCGGCATCTCGTGCAAATGCAGCTCGAACTCGGTCTCGAACGTGCCGATCCGCTCTTCTTTCCCGATGGAGAAGCACAACGCCCGCACCAGCGTGGTCTTCCCGGCGCCTTGCGCGCCGGAGACCACCACGGACTTCTTCGCCTTGATCGCCGCGTCCAGAAACGAGGCCGCGACCGGGTCGATGGTGTCGTTGGCGACCAGGTCCTCCAAGGTGACCTCCACCAGCCGGTGCCGGCGGATGACGACCACCGGACGCGGGGTCACCCAGGCGATGGCCGCCAGCCGGGACCCGCCGTCCAGGCGCATGTGCAGCTGCGGTTGGCTCTCGGAGAACGGCCGGGCGTTGACCTCAGAGCGGGTGCCCAGGAACTGCAGAAACTCGATCAGCTCGCCATCGGTGTCGGCCACCGGCGGCCCGGGGACCAAGGTGCCATCGGCGTACTGCAGCAGCACGTTGTCGCAGCCGTTGATCTCGATGTTCTCTACCGCCTCGTCATCGACGAGGGGCTGCAGCCGGCCCAGCCGGAACAGGGCATCAAACACCGCCTGCGCCAACCGCTCCTGTTCCCGGTCGGCCAGCGGCTCCCGCCCGGCGGACAGATCCTCCGCGGCCGCCGCGTGCAGCATCTCCAGGATCACCGCCCGCCCCAGCTCCTGCTGTTGTGGCGTGGACAGCCGGGCCCGGTCCCGGTTGGCCGCCAGCCGCTGACTAGCAGCGGAGCGGTACTGCGCGACCCGCAGCCAGTCCACCCCCGCCCCATGGCGTCCGCCCTCCCCACCAGAGACCGACACGCCGCCGTCTGTGTCGAACCGCCGGTCTGGATCCGTGGAACGACCGGCCGGGCCCTGCTCCGGTCCGATCGCCGGCAGGCGGGGCAGGCCGGCCGGGGGCCCGGTTGTCTCCGCGGACGGCACGTTCTCGGGGACTCCGACCAGGCGAAAGGGGGAACGCACCCGGCCTCGCCGGGTCGGCTGCCCGGGATCCAGCGGCGCCGTAAACAACGGCAGACTGGTCGGATCCGCGGGGCCTCCGCGGTCATGATCCATGGGGACATCCGGTTCCTGGCTCACGCCCGCCTCACCTGCACCTCGGTGGTGTCGCTTCCAAGGCCGCCCACGCCGGCGCGCGACCCCGCCGGCTCCGGTGGCCCGGTGACCGGTTCCCGGTTCCCGGCCAGCCTCGACGTCAACGCCGACGCGGTGGCCCGCAGGCTGCGCGACAGCTTCGAGGACCCGAAACGCCTGCCCGGCTGACGACCGTGGCTGAACACCTGGGCGCTGTCCGGGTCCCAGGCCGTCGTCCCGAAGACCGGGATCTGCAGCACCGCAGCGACCTCTCCGGCCCCGTACGGGCGGCCCTGCCCCACCAGCAGCGAACCCAGCGCCTCCAGGCCGCCCGCGGTGAGGAACTCCTCCCGCAGCGTGGTCGCCCACGAGCGGCCCGCGGCGATGGCCGGCAGGTCCGTCCGGGTCACCAACAGGGTCAGGTCCGCCCCCGCCAGCAAGGGCTCGGCGAACCCGTCCAGACCAAGCCGTCCGGCATCGACCAGAACGTCCTGTCCGGTGCCGTCCAGCGCGCGCAGCTGCCCCAGCAGCGGCCCCCACAGGTGCCGGACGTGGCGGGCCTGAAAGTGCGCGCGGACCCCGGGCAGCAGCCGCACCTGCGAGTCCGGCACCGCCACCATCGCCCCCGGCAGCGCGTCCGCCAGACCACCGGCCCTCTGCGCCATCGCCAGCTCCAGGACCCCACCAGCCGGCGGGACCTCCCCGTGCAGGTACCCGGCCAGCACCGCCGCCCCGCCGGTGGGGTCAGCGTCAACTAGGACCAACGGACGCGGCCATGACAACGCCAGCCCCAACGCGGTCGTGCTCACCCCCGGCGAGCCCGCCGCCGACACCAACGTGATCACCGCCACCGACGTCACCCCGCCGGAGAGTCCAACACCAGGGCGACCTTGCCAGTGGCCGCCTGCGCCGCCAACGACGCCGCCGCCTGGGACAACACCGAGACGTTCACCACCGACGCAGCGGTCGTGTCGGACCGCTGCTGCACCGACACCACCGTCGCCGTCACCTCCGCAGGGACTGACCCGGTAGCGGGGGCCTCACCACCAGACCCTGGCGTGCTGACGATCCGCACCCGGTCCCCCGGTTGCAGATCCATCGCCGGCATCTGACCGGCCGGCAGGTTGATCCCCACCACCGTCTGCCCGGGCGCAGGAATAGTCACCACAGTCACCTCGCCCGCGGTCAGCAGGCCCCCCGCGGCCAGGTCCAACGCCGCCCGCTTACCCACCAGATCGTCCAACCCGGCCGCCGGGACCGGCTTCAGGGCCGGGTCCACCCCGATCTGGACCGTCATCAAGTCCTCGCGGGCGATCACCTGACCGCGGTGCACCGTCGATCGGACCGCCACCACCGTTTGCGAGTCGCTCAACGAGACAAACGCCCAGCCCCCGACCAGGGCACCGACGGTGATCGCCGCAACCGACCCAGCCACCATCGCCGGCCGGCGCCGCAGCTTCGGTGGCGCCGGAGCAGCCTGACTGCCGCGGATCTCCCGCGGCGAACCCTCCACCACAGACCCCCGAGAGGACTGATGCCCGTTCCGCTGCGTCGTTGTCGACACAAACCCTCCCTACTCGACCGGGCTCGCCGGCGCCGGCGCCGTTTCACTGCCCCGCGAGACGGATGTCCTCACCTCTTAGAAGCACCGCCATCGACGCCCAGCGGCCACCCCAGGACCAACCTATTCTGGAAGCACGCTCTAATAAAACCAGTTCGACGATCACGCCGCAAGGGGGGCAACACACCCACAGAAGGAGACAGATGCTGGGCCTTACCAAATGCTAAAGGCATCCTGTGACGACAAGACGCCCTGTCCACAGGAGGTGCTCACTGGCTGGGATCCACCTTTCGGGTTTGCTCCATCAGCTGGCTCAGCCGCACCACCGGCACGCCCAACACGCTCGCCAGCCGCTCCAAGGCAGCCAACGGTGGGATGTGAACAAAGTCTCCGTGCTCCCACCGCAGATAACTGCTCCTCGGCATACCGGCCCTGTCGGCAACCTGGGCCACGCTCAGACCGAGCGACAAGCGCACGGCCCGCAAGTCACCCCGCTGTTCCTCCTCCGGCGACAGCAGGTCCGAGGCGGAGACCCCCAACGCGCGCGCCAGCCGAGCCACATTGAGCACACTAGGCGCCGCCCGGCCCGCCTCCCACGCCCCAATCCGACCAGCCCCAGCGGCGTCCACGGCCACCGCGAGCTGATGCTGAGTTAACCCGGCGGCTTCCCGCGCCCGCCTCAGGGCGTCGCGGTCGATGGGTGTTCCACGCGGCACGAGACCAGACCCTAATTGCGCTGAAGGGCTCAAGTCCGGCATTGCCATGGACAACGCGCGCGTCACGGATGGCGCCCTGCGTCGGATCCCGGGAGCGAGCAGGGGCCAACCGCCGCACCCACATCGACCCGCGCGGTCGACGACGTCGAAGCGGGTCTATGCCGGGGGCCTCAACTTGGCCATTGACACCGCCAGGTGGTGACCGCAACTGTCCAAGCGTGAACCCGACACCCGGCTCACCAGCCGCCAAGCGTCGCTTCGACGATCAGGGCGCTTTGACAAATTGGTCGGACCCACACGGGTGACGGAGGGTCTTGGTCGAGGACAACTGTTGTAAGGCGAGCTCTCGGCAGTCGATAAACCATCACTTTCACCATCACTCTCACCATCTCGCTCCCCGTTCGCCCGACGATCGCTCATGCCGAAGAGCGGATGTCGCCCGGACTGGCTACCCATGCATCGACGCGGATGCCTACTCACCGAGCCAGTCGTTAGCGATGGGTTGAGCAAATCCGTCGAGGAGGCGAGAGGCGACGTAGTGGAGCGTCAGTCTGGGGCGTAGACGACTTCGTCCAACGTCCCGTATAAGGGGCCCTGAGCGGGAATCTTCACCGAACCGGTCTTACGGGACACCCCGGGGTTAGCGTAACTTGGAACCGATTCGGTCCGGATTCTTCTGGTTGGTGTGCCGGTGAGCGTTCGGCCTGCGAGACGCGCTGCGACCCGCTGCGTCTCCCCCGGTCCGGGTCGTGTCGGCCGCGCGGCCCGGCCGAGCGCGGCCACGTCGGCGTCCATCAAGGCGCTCATCACTTGCAGGCCGGCGCCGACCGCGAGGGCGAGCAGCCCTTCGCGGATGTCCTCAGCGACGTCGGCCATCGCCACGCTCACCTGCTCGGGAACG
>JAABUM010000759.1_pt1 | contig 53318 bp, 45 predicted proteins | sample 5559161 | NCBI WGS metagenome assembly JAABUM01 (sample SAMN10711868, study PRJNA513369) | rock metagenome | isolation source: Antarctica rocks | place: Antarctica: Victoria Land, Siegfried Peak nord
CACAGGTGGCTCAGGCGTTTGGCGCCCGCCCCCTCCGATGACCCGCCCTTCCGCTATAGAAAATCGCATTCCACAGCCTTATGAAGACAGGCTCTAACGCAAACAACAAAAAAGCTCTCTTCAACACAAAATCCCTCCTTCCCACTGCGTTGGCCTGAACCGAACCAAATCGCCAACCATCGCCTCGACTTGCACCCGCGCCCGCAAGTAGTTCGGCAACAATCCTTCGGCCCAGCCGTTCTCGACCGACTCGACCAAAACCTCGACTTCGCGCCCGAAAAAGCGCGAGGCGAAACGCGCCGACGATTCGCGCGCCAGGGTGAGCAGTTCATCGACGCGGCGATTTTGAATTTCGGACTGAACCTGTCCGCCGAGTTGTTTGATGTGATTTGCGGCGAAGGTGTCTTCCCGCGGCGAATAAGGAAAAACGTGGATTGCCGAGAACTGCGCTTTCCGACACAGTTCGAGGGTTTCGTTCCACTCGGCTTCGGTTTCGCCGGGAAAGCCGACGATGACATCGGTGGTGAGGCCCGCGTCGGGGTTGATTTCACGCCAGCGACGCGCCCACTGCGCATACAGTTCGGGCGTGTAGCGGCGACGCATACGGGCTAACACCGACTTCGAGCCGCTTTGCAACGCGAGGTGAATGTGTGGGCAGATTTGGGTTGCGACACATTGAAGCCACTCTTCATCGACATCGGCGGGATCAAGCGAACTGGTGCGCACGCGAACGACTTCGGGCAAGCGCGCAATCGAGGTGAGCAGTTCACCCAACGCCGCGTTTTTCGAACCGGCCACGCGGTTGACTCCCATCGAAAAATCGCCCATCGAAACGCCAGTCACCACGACTTCGCGCGCGCCTTCAGCCACCAACTCACGCGTTTGGCGCAGCAGTTCCGGCTTCGATTTGATGACCGAGGCGCCGCGCACGCGGGGAATAATGCAGTAGGAGCATTTGTGGTCGCAGCCGTCCTGGATTTTGAGGACGGCGCGCACGTTTGAGGGTAGCGGAACCGGTTCTGAACCGGTTTGGGCGCGCACGTCGGCGTAATTTTGTGCCCAGCCATCGGATGAGTTCAAGCGTTCGAGGGCGCGGCGCGGCAAGTCGAACTTGTCGAAGTTAGAAAGCACCAAAGCGCCCGGCGCGGCGCGCTCGAACTGCGCGGCATCTTTGGTGGCGGCGCAACCGGTCACAGCGACGAGGGCATCGGGATTATTGCGGTGCGCGCGCGCGGCGGCTTTGCGCGATTTCACGTTCGCGGCAGCGGTCACGGTGCAAGTGTCGATGACGTAAAGGTCGGCGCTTTCGCGGAACTCGACGCGGCGAAAACCCTGGGCCGCAAGCATGCGCGCGATCTGGTGCGAGTCGGCGGCGTTGACTTTACAACCCAGCGAATACAACGCAAAAGTCGGACGGCGCGGCGACGTTGCGGGCGCGCTCGACCCGGCGCGAGCGCGAAAATCGGCGGGAAGTGATGAAACAAAGGAGATGGGTTGCGACATGAGGTGAGGTTGAGAATCCCAAAGGAAGCGCTTCCTAAACGGGAAAGCGCCAGAGTGGAAACGAGGAGCCGGACGCACGAACGAGCGCCCGGCAACGCCAGGACAATAGTAATTGCGGCTCGGTCAATACGAGCGCCCAACTCTGATTACCATTGCCCTATCGTTGCCGGGCGCTCGTTCGTGCGTCCGGCTCCTCGTTTCCACTCTGGCGCGACGGGCTTTAGCGACTAAAGGTCAAAATGGTGATAGTTAAAGTTTAATCGGCTCATGGGAAGCGTTTTTCGAGGAACAACCAAACGATGATTATCGTGGCATTGCTAGGCGCGCTTTTGTTTTACGTCGCGCTTTATTGTTTGTGGATGGCATCGAGCCATCAGTTGAGTGGCGTTCAAGCGTGGATGGCGACGTTCAACGCGATGGTGTTCATGCCGGGACATCTCGTGTTCACCATTTTGCGCGGCTTGATTTTGATAACGGCCTTTTACGTGTTCGCCGATTGGCTACGCGCGGGCGTCAAACGAGTGGGTCGCAAAAAAGCCGAAGCCAAGCGCGCCCGCGAAGAACCTTTCGCTGTAGGAACCAAAGTTCAGCCGCCTTCTCGAATTAAATAAGGAGCGTCCACTTAAAAGAGCGTGAAGCAATGGTCAGGTAATTGGAGAGAAGATTTGCGAACGCAGGAAGTGTGAAGAGGGGATTTAACCTGTAAAATAAAAGGGCTTGCGCGCATTGCAGCCCTCTTTTTCGTCACGCGCCGCCCCACTTCCTGAGTTCCCACTGCGATGCGCTCGCTTCTTTTCTCTCGCCTTTCCGTTGGCGTCGCTTTGTGCGGCCTGTTGCTTTGTCCCTTTTCCGCTCGCGCCGATGCGTTTGCGCCCATCCCGCAAGGCGATCCGATTTATCGCCAATTAGGTGCGCTGACCCTGCTGGGCGAAGGCAAAACGCCTAAACCCGCACCGGGTTTGACGCGCTATGAAGCGGCGTTGCAAGTCGCGCGCGTGTCGGCGGTTGCCGCGACCCGGCCCGAAGCGCTGTCCCGTTCCGGCTGGCGCGCGCTGCGCGATTTGACCCTCAGTTTGAGAAGCGAACTGCGTCAACTGGGCGTGGACGTCGAGGACGTTTTGGCGCTGTGCGCGCGGCACCTTGATGCGCCTGTTTCGGCTTCAACCAAGGAGGCGCGGGCGTTGCCTTTGCGCCCACAGGGACGCGGCCCATCGACTTCCGTTACGCCCTCGACGCCTTCGTTTTTGAACGGCGCTTCTTCGCCTGCAACCCCGCGTTTGTCGCAAAATGCGTTGCAAATGTCGCTCTTTTCTTCGGGGCGCGTGCGAGTCGAAGCCGCGCAGTCAGCTTTGCAGCGCGATTTGGACGCGCCCGATCCTTTCGCCGATGGCGGCTCGCTTTCGCTCAACCGCTCGAAAACCCTGGTGCCTGTGGGCAGCGACGCGGCCCTCGACGTGGACGTCAACTCGTGGTTGCGCGTGGGGGCGCGAGCCTCCAGAAGGCGATTGGGATTGGGCGACCAGACGCCTGCGCTTTCGGGTGCGCTGTTTCAAGGCGCCGAAAAAGCCACCGGGTTGGGCGCCGTCGTTGAAGTCTCACCCGTGGGCGGCCTGCGGTTATCGACCGATGTCGAGCAAATCTCGACCAATATCGGCGCTACCGGTGTGCGCATGGGCGGCGGCATCGGTTTATCGGCATGGCAAAACCGCTTGACCTTGTCGGTTCATTTGTCGCGCTTGCAATCGCAAGATCAAGCGATTGTGCCCTCAACGGCCCGCGAACTTCAAATCGGCCTCGGCCTGTCCAAGCAATTGAGCCTGAGTCTGTTGTATCAAGGCCTGTTTTCTTCGCAGTCCGAATCGTCCCGTTTGGCAGGCGGCTTGAACTTCCGCTTTTAAGGTCGCTGGCTCCAAACACATGCGGACGCGCTGTTAATCACCCTTCATCTCAGCGAACTTGCGACAGAGGGTTCGGGTATTGCCGAAACAGCACGAACGTTGATTGAACCCCCTATTCGAGGTTGCAAGCCTGGATTGCGAACTTTTGGGCGGGACTTGTGCTCGCAAACAAGGAGATTTTCAAGGCCAAAGTGGTTTTAAGACTTCCAACAAAGCAGTCGATTGTTCGAGGCCTCAAGTTCCGCTCCAGGATTTTGAAGCGAGGATTTCGGCCTCAATTATTTTCCAGATTCCGATTGAAGCCAACGATCAGGCGCGCCCGATGCTGCGACTGCGGCCTTAAATAATCTTCCAGATTCCGATGGTCAACTGGCTTCTAAAGCGTGTCTCAGAAGAAGTGCATCGTAGGGACATGGCTTGCCCTGTCCGTTGTGCGACATCGTGCCTCGGCGGACATAGCTTGCCATGTTTGGACGGATGTTGCAACCTCTGTGAGATACGCTTTAAAGCGTCGCGGCGGGCGCGACGCTTTTTTTCGTTTGACGACACGAGTCGGCGTTTGTCCAAGCCGCCAAAAGCGAAAAACCTAAACTGGGCGCCGCTCCCTTTCTTGAGGGCGCGCTTCATCGTGAAATCGTCGCCACTGGCTTTGCGCCTCGTATTGATAGGTTGTGTTGGAACTGGAAGCGCACTCGCGCACGCCCAAGGCGTTTCGCCAGAAGCTGTGCCCGGACGCGATGAATCCGCCTTGCCTCCAACCGCTTCGGGCACTTCCACCCCAGGCACTTCCACCCCGACGGGCGCGACTTCGGTTCAAACGTCAGGGGTGTCTTCTGTGGATGGCTCGCCCGCGACGGCGCCGTTTGCCCAAGGCGCTTCGCGTTTGACGGCGGCGCGTGTGGTGTATGAAGGCGGCACCATCATCGCGCAGGGTGACGAGAACAGTCCCGCCGTGTTTCAAAGCGCGTTGGGCCGGCTCGAAGCGCGTGAACTGCGACTCGACACGCTCGCCCAAACCGTTGAAGGCAAAGGCCAAGTGCGTTTGGAACGCGAAACCCAGGCCGAGCGCCGCGAACTGCGCTCGAACAGATTGGAGCGGCTTTCCCGGCGCGAATTCACAACGCAGTCCTTTCAGGGACAAAACCTGCGCTTCGATTTCAAAACGCGCAGAGGCACGCTCGACGGCGCAGTTCTGCGCAGTGACGTGGATTTGCGCGCCGACCGACTCGAAATCAACGGCGAGCGCTACACCGCGCGCGGCGTCGTCATTCGTCCAGGCGGGCTACGCGACGACGAACTGAAAATTTACGGCACGCCGCCGCTCAGTCTTCGGGCGCGCGAAGTGAACGTGCTCCGCGACCCGCGAAGCGGTAAGTTCTCCATAAGTGCGCGCGGCGCCGGGTTGTATTTCGGCAAGACGCGCCTGTTGCCTTTGCCTTCGGCGCTTTTGCGGCGCGGCAGTGGCAACAACAGCGATTTCCGCATCACGCCGGGCATCTCCTTCAACTCGACAGATCGCTTTTTGATCACGACGCGCATCGGCTTTCCTTTGGCCGCTGACCCGCGCCAACTGGCGCTTGACGTCAACTTGGGTTTGTCGCAACGCATCGGGTTTCGCGGCGGCGCCACGCTGTCCTCCACACAAAAATTCGGCGATGTCCGCTTAACGGCCCAGCGCCGCGACATCGTGACCACGCAACTGACCAACCGTTTGGAAGTAGATCGTAAACCTGAACTCTCCTTTCAATCGCCCGCGTTTGCCACATTTTCGCGGCGCGGTCTGGGGCGCGCCGGTTTTTCGGTTGATGGTAGTTACGGCAATTTCACCGAGCGTTCGACGGATCAAGACAATGGTTCCGGCTCGATTTCGTCCAACCGTTTGCAAGCCCGCCTATTGTTTTCCACGCGCCTCGACCCGCGAAATGGCCCGTTTTTGCGCGCGTTCGCTTCCACAGCGCACTACTCGCGCGCCTCGACTTCCTACGACTCAACAGGCGTGGAACTGGGTTTCGCGGGCCGCTTAGGGCGCCGCGTGAATGGCGAAGTGTCGCTGCGTTTGACAAGCGTGCAAGGCCAGACGCCGTTTCGCTTTGACCTCATCGAAATCCCGCGCGAACTGCGCACCACATTCGATGTCGAACTGACGCCGCGCTATCTGCTGCCCTTTGATCTGCGCTACGACCTAAATCAATCGAAAGTGCGCGACGCCAGTTTCGGATTGCTTCGGTCTTACAAAGTGTTCGCGTATGGCGTGGTTTATCAAACAACCCGTCGCGATTTGCGCTTGGAACTCCGTTCGGCTTTTTAGAACCGAACCACCTACCTCATACAACCATTGTCATCCCCGGCAGAAACGATAACGAATCTACAATCGAACTCATCGCATCTCTGTTGAAACGTTGTCCGCACCGATAGCAAATTCCTCGTCGTTTCTGCTGGGGATGACAACGGCTGTATATGAATCGGCCGAGGTGGTTTCGAGCGGGTTTAAGCGGCGCATGAACAGATAACAACAGCTGTATGTGAATCGGTCGATGATGAGTGACTAAAGCACATCTCACAGAGGTTGCAACATCCGTAGGGACATGGCTTGCCCTGTCCGCCCAGGCACGATGTCGCACAACGGACATGGCAAGCCATGTCCCTACGATGCACTTCTTCTGAGACACGCTTTAAGCCAACCTTCCGCTTAAGTCATACGCGTTGCAACCCGTCACCCTCACGCGCACAAACGAGCCGGGCGGCGTTGTTTTGCGTTCGCGCGGCGACATTTTGACCCACACGTTGCCATCGACATCGGGCGCGTCGCGCATCGCCCTTCCCACCATGCCGCCGGGTTCTTCGGTTTCCAGGAGCACCGTTAAAGTTTTGCCGATGAATTCGCGGTTCTTGCGAAGTGAGACTTTTTGTTGCAACTCTTGCAACTCGTGGTAGCGCGCTTCGATCGTGTCTTGTTCGACTTTTTGGTCGAGTCCAAAACTGAGCGCCGAGCCTTCATCGGAGTATTTGAACACGCCGATACGGTCGAATTTTTGCGCTTTCACGAAATCGCGCAGTTCGGCGAAGTGCTCGTTGGTTTCGCCGGGAAAGCCGACGATGAAACTCGTTCTGATGCCGATTTCCGGCGCCAGAGCGCGAAACTTGTCTAGCAAGCGCGCATACGACTCGGAGTTGCCGCCGCGCCGCATCCGCTTCAACACACCTTGAGCGGCGTGTTGCAACGGAATGTCGAGATAACGCGCCACACGCGGCGCCGTGCAAAGCGCCTCAATGAACTCGTCGTTGACCTGCGACGGATAGGCATACAAAACGCGAATCCACGTCAGTTCCTCGACTTTCGACAGTTCGTTCAGCAAGCGCCCAAGCGACATCGCTCCGTAAAGGTCGAAACCATAGCGCGTGGAATCTTGCGCAACCAGCACGACTTCTTTGGCGCCCTGCTCGGCCAAACGACGCGCTTCGAGCACAATCGACTCGATGGGCCGCGAGCGGAACGGGCCGCGCAGTTGCGGGATGATGCAAAACGAACAGGTGTGGTCGCACCCTTCGGCGATTTTGATGTAGGCCGTCCAGGGCGGCGTCGCTCGCACGCGCGGCGTGGTGTGATCGTAAACGAAGGTGTGCGCTTTGGTCGGCGTTACGGCGATTTGAACCAAGTTTTGATCGCCGCCAAATCCCAGCGCCGGAGGAACGAAGCCCTTCGGCGCAAACGCCGAATCGACGGCGCGCACGATGGCCGGAAAATCCGACGAACCCAGGATGGCATCGACTTCGGGCACACGCATTTTGATGAGTTGAGCGTCGCGTTGTGGCAGGCAACCGGTGGCAACGACGGCTTTGACGCGGCCCGTTTTTTTGCGCGCCGCCACTTCGGACAGCGTTTGCAAACTTTCTTCGACGGCGGCGCCCAAAAAGCCGCAGGTGTTGACGATGATGGCATCGGCCTGCTCGACATCGGGCGTGATCGAATAGCCCGCGCCTTGCAGCAAGCCGAGCATCACTTCGCTATCAACTAAGTTTTTCGAGCAACCAAGAGAAATCAAACCCACAGAGCGCCCGTTGGAAACGGGGCCGGAGGAGGTTTGCGTGTTAAGTTCTAATTCCGCGACTGGCATAAAATGAGGCGCCTCAAAGCGAAGCGCAAGCGCCAGTAGACGAGCCAGAGCGCCCATCGCTTCCGGTTTGTCGGATCAATTGAAAGATTGTCCAAGCCCTCTCGTCTCGTGCAGTAATAACCGGAAGAAAAAGTGCTCGAATGTCCCGTTACCGCTTTAAAGGTGTTTGGCACGCACATCAAGAGCACCTTCAATGCTGCCGCCAACAACATCAAGACCGTGACAACGTAAGCGTTTCGTGCGGTTGAGCTTGTTCCTGTGCGAAGCAAACGGCTGTTCGCACGGGGAAGTTCGCTTCACACTGAGAAGGTGCCCGATCTTCCACTGCCATCCATTGAAGAGGCGCTGTCGCTGTTGGAGCGCGGCGCCGACACGCTGATTTCGCGCGACGAACTGCGCCAGAAGCTCGAACGCGCCGCCAAATCTGGCAAGCCGCTCCGCGTGAAACTGGGAATCGACCCGACCGCGCCCGATATTCATCTGGGCTTTGCCGTCGTCTTGCGCAAGTTGCGCCAGTTCCAAGATTTGGGCCACGAAGCGCACCTCATCATCGGCGACTTCACCGCGCAAATCGGCGATCCCTCAGGCAAATCGAAAACGCGCCCGCCTTTAACTGCCGAACAAGTGCGCGAGAACGCCGCGACCTATCAAGAGCAACTGTTCCAGATTCTGGATAAATCGAAAACCGTCCTGCATTTCAACGGCGATTGGCTGGGAAAAATGAATTTCGCCGATGTCATTCGTCTGGCCTCAAAACGAACCGTTGCGCAAACCCTCGAACGCGAAGATTTCGCGCGCCGCTTGGAAGAAGGCAAACCCGTCGGTTTGCACGAAATTCTCTATCCGCTGTGCCAGGGCCAAGATTCCGTCGCCATCCAAGCCGACGTGGAACTGGGCGGCACCGACCAAAGGTTCAACAACCTCGTTGGCCGCGAATTGCAGCGAGATCAAGGTTTGGAAGCGCAAGTCGTGTTGCTCATGCCCATTCTGGTCGGACTCGACGGAACGCAAAAGATGTCCAAATCGCTGGACAACTACGTCGGTGTGTCCGACGAACCAAACAACCAATTCGGCAAATTAATGAGCCTGCCCGATGAAGCGATGCGAGGGTATTTCACGCTGTGCACCCTCGTTCCGCTCGCCGAAGTCGAAAGCATTCTGGCCGGTCATCCGATGAACGCGAAAAAGCGTTTGGGCCGCGAAATCGTGTCGATTTATCACGGCGAAGAGGCCGGGCACAGCGCGCAGAAGGCGTTTGAAGCGCAGTTCAGCCACAACGAAGCGCCTGAAGAAATGCCCTCGGTTCGCCTGGACGCGGGCGAGATGAGCCTCGTGGAACTGGTGAAAGCGTCTTTCAACTTGTCTGGCAAAGAAGCGCGGCGGCGCGTGGTGGCGGGCGCGGTTTCGCTGGACGGCGAAAAAACGAGCGACGCCGATCATAAAATCGAGTTGAAGTCGGGCTTGGTCGTCAAAGCGGGCAAACGCGACTGGGCGCGCGTGGAGGTGAACGGAACGGATTAACGTGCGTGGGTGTTGGCTCGACTGAAGTCGGCGCTGTCCGGCATTTCGTGCCAGCTTCCCACCTTCGCGGGAAACCGCGCGCGAGTTCATTCGGCGCAGGTTGGGCGAATGATAAAATCAGGGCAGATTGGCACGAAGTGCCGAACAGCGCCGACTTCAGTCGAGCCAACACCCCCCTGAACGAACTCCATCGAACCTCGGCATGACGCCCTTTAAACGAGACTTTGAGCAGACTCCGCTCAAAGTCTTTCTCCATCAAACCCCGACATGACGCCTTTTAAACCCCAAATCATCGCGCGTCTCGAACGCTACTTCGGACGCGAACCGGAAATCGTGCCCGTTTCGGGCGAACTCGAATTCGCCGTCGTGCGCGGCCACGAGGAAGTGCCCTTCAATGCCGTGTTCACGCTCGGCATGAGTTCACAACCGATGCAAGGCGTGCCCGACAAAGATTGGCAATTCGCCGAACTCGCGTTGCTACTCCCGCTCGATTGGCCGCTCGGACGGAGCGAATCGAACTGGCCGTTGACCTGGCTCGAACGCTTGGCGATGTTCCCTCGCCGCGAAGACTCGTGGCTGTCTCTGGCTCACACCGTTCCCAACGGCATTCCGGCCCAGCCGTTTTCGTCCGACACCCAATTCGCCGCGTGGATTTTGATTCCCCCGATTGAACTGGCGAGGGAGTTCGCGCGCTTTCGCTTGGAATCAGGCGAAGTCATCAACTTTTGGACGCCCATTCCCATTCACGCTGACGAACTGGCGCTCAAAACCAACAAAGGCGCGACTGAACTGATTAACAAATTCGCCCGCGACAAAGTCGGCGATGTGTTCGACCCGAACCGGCCCTCAATTTACGCACGCAAGCGCGGGTTGTTGGGGTTGAAATAAGTTCACGTTCACATCGCTTTAGTGAACTTCCAGCCGGGAATTCAGCTTCTGCTCGCAAAGTGGAAGCTGAATCTCAGCCACTTCTTGATGTTTCAATCTGTATAAAATCATTCTTGAAACATCTTGCGTAACCCAAACTTCTCGTCCACAATTTCTCATGGAGGAACTAAACGATGGAAGAACAGGAACTTTTGTCTTCGGAAACGGCGCGCGTATTTTTGGGCGTGAGCCGCACGACGATGCACCGGCTGGTGCAAAACGGGGAGGTGCGCCGCCTCAAGGTCGGCGGGCAGTGGCGCTTTCAAAAGGCCGATTTGCTGGCGCATCTCGAACGAAAACCCGTGGCGATTGCGGCGAAGTCGCTCCCAGAACTCGACGCGGAACTGGCGTGGTGGAGCGAGCAAGCGGGCGCCGCGCCTTCGGAAGAGGTGACTTCGCCCGAAGAAAAGATCGCGGCGCTGGCCAACATGGTTTTCACCGTGGCGATTGGACGCGGCGCGAGCGACGTTCATTTCGAGCCGGGAAGCGACGCGGCGCGGCTTCGAGTGCGCGTGGATGGCGCGCTCGAAACGGCGCGTGAGATGCCGACGAGCGTGTTGGTTGCGCTCGTCAACCGCCTGAAGGAATGGAGCCAGATGTCGCTTGAAGAAAACCGCGTGCCGCAAGACGGGCGGATTTTGCTTTCGCACGGCGGGCAAAAATTTGACTTGCGTTTAACGACCTGCCCGACGACGCGTGGCGAAACGCTCACGATGAGCGTGTTGGCCGAAGCGAAACGGCTGCAACTCGACGCGCTGGGGCTGAGCGAAGAACAACTGGCGCAGGTTGGGGATTTGGCGGCGCGGCCCAATGGTCTGATTCTGCTCTGCGGCGGGCGCGGGAGCGGCAAAACAACGACCTTTTACGCGCTCCTCGAATCGCTGCAAACGGACGCTACTAAAATCGTGACCCTCGAAGACCCGCCCGAAGCGACGTTGCCGGGCGCATTGCAAACGCCGGTAAATCGGCGGGCCGGGCTGACTTTCGCTTCGATGATGCGCGCCTTTTTGCGCCTCGACCCGGACATCATCGGCGTGGGCGATTTACCCGACATCGAAACTCTCGAAAGCGCCGTGCAAGGCGCACTCGGCGGCCATCTCGTGATCGCGCAGATGAACGTGCCGAGCATAGGCGAAGCCATCGTCCGGTTGCGCGACATGGGTTTAGAGTCGTTTCTGCTTGGCGCCGCGCTACGCGGCCTCGTCGCGCAAACGTTTGTGCGCCGCGTTTGCCCTGACTGCACTCAAAGCGTGGAGCTTTCGCCGCCTGTGGCTATGCGACTCGAAGAAATCGCGCAACGCGAGGAGTTCGCCCTGCCGCAAACCGCGAACTGGCAACGCGGCGCCGGTTGCGCGAAGTGCCGTCAAACCGGCTACCGCGGTCGCCTCGCGTTGTTTCAAGTTGTGGAAGAAAGCGATGAACTCAAGACGGCCATTTTAGATGGCGAAGACGCGGGTGAACTCGCGGGCATCGCGCGCGAAAGCGGAAGCCGAACGCTCTGGCAAAGCGGTCTGGAGCGCGCCGCGAACGGCGAAACCACAACGGACGAACTGTTGCGAGTGTTGGCGATGTAGAAACCCCCGTGGAGTTGGGAGCGCAGTCACTCTTCACCCCAACGAAGTGCGGCTGTGCACTCCGTGCAGGCGAGACGCCTGCGCTCCCAGATCCACCCTGCCTTGTATGTCTCAAAGCGTCCGCCCCACTCCCGACACTCAATTCTAAGAGATAGTTTGGAAAGTCTCAAACGGGCACACCCGCGAGCGTGAGCGACTTTTGAATTAGCTCGAGCTCTGAACTGATTCAGACGCGACGCCCAACTTCAAAGGCAGGCGCTCGCTGTTCTGGGCCGGGTTTCACCTGTTCGCTATGGGAGTGACAAGACCTCTCTATCAGGTCTGAGCAAGGCGCTCTGTTAAAATTAAGGGTAGATTTCCACAGATTTATGCTCACGCTCAGTGTTCAAGCGCGCATGGAAGATTTCTTCTACCGCGAGTTGCTCAAGTATCTGGCTCTAGCTGAACGGAAGCGTCGCTGGAACCCCTTCACCGACATTCCCTACGCGCAGGCTAACCCCAAGACGAGCCAAACCCTCGCTCAGTGCGTCGAGACGTTTTGCGCCGTCGAGATGTATCTGCCCGACTTCACCTCGAAGATGCTCCACATGATCCGCCGCTCGCGCGGACGCTCATGGTTTCACATCAACTGGGGTTATGAAGAATCGAAACATTCACTTACGTTGGAAGGTTGGCTTTTAGCATCGGGTCACCGCACCGAAGAACAACGCGAAGCCGTGCAAGCCTCACTTTCCACGCTCGAATGGGAGTTGCCCTATGACCACCCGCGCCAGATGGTGTGCTACACCATGATTCAAGAGTTGGCGACCTTTTGGAACTACCGCAACCTCGAAACAATCGCCGCCAAAGAGAAAGATTTGGCCCTCATCGCGGGCCTGCGCATCATTTCCGTTGACGAGCGTGTGCACTACAACTTTTTCCGCAACACCGTCAAAGAGTGGATGAAGTGGGACGAGGCGGGCACAATTGAGGATCTCAAATACGTCTTCGACCACTTCTCTATGCCCGGTCGCACCCAGATTCCTGGTTACGACGAAGCGGCTCTGGTGCTGGCCAAAACCGGTATTTACGGGCCGCGCGAATATATCAAGCTCGTCAAAAACCCGATTCTCGAAGACCTGAAACTCGACAAAGACTTCCAAAAAATCGAGGACGCCGAAGAGCGCGAACGTTTGGCACAAGAGCGTCGCGCCGCACTCGAAGCGTCGGTTGAACGCATCGAAGTGAACGGCCAAGGTCACGCCATTCCTAAAAACGGCTCGACGAAAAACCCCTTCAACTCGCACGCGGTTTCGCAGGTATTGGAAAACCTTAAACCCGGCGGCCCGAAACAAGACGCCGGAAGTGATGTGCCGCGCTACGCCAACGGACGCAAGCGCTCGGCGTTTCTCGATGTCGTGGGCATCGAACCGGCAACCCGAACTGAGCCGTCGCGCTCGATTATTCTGGATCACGTGCCTGAAAAACTCTCCGGCTCGCGCGGCATGGACAAGCTCGATAACGCGCTCGACCAACGCTTGATGGCCATCGGCGACGAGTTGTCCAACAACGACCAAGAAATGCGCGAAGAACGCGCGCAAATCCAGCAAGAGCGCGAAATCACGCGCAAATCGCGCATGAAAAACGACCGGCTGTTCAAAAAACACGAAGAGTAAGCCCAACCACAAACGCCCCGCGAACGAGAATTCGCGGGGCGTTTGTGTTGAATCTTACCTTGAATAGGAATGCGATCAGGTTATAGTTGACACATGAGTCTCTTCAAGAACTCTTGGTTTCGTTGGTTCGCCAGTGCTTTCTGTTTTGGTGTGGCGGTAGTCCCCGTAGCAGTAGTCCCCGTAGCAGTTGCAGTTTGTGATTTCAAAGATCCCAAAGTAAAAGTGGAAAGATTCGATTTCAACGGCAACTCAGCATGGGTTTTGATGGCACTGAATCTTGGAATTGTTTCGGGCGCTTTAGGTCTTGGCGTTGCGGCGTTTAAGGGATTAGGTAACAAATCAGCTTAACAACCATCTTTTGGAGGCACTACGGTTGCCAACCGTTCGATCATCTCGAACAGTTGCTCGAACTCAATCGGCTTGGTCAGTTGCGCATCGAACCCGGCGTTTTGGGCGCTGTCGCCTTCCATTTGATGATCGTATCCGGTCAAGGCGATAGATTTGAACGGGCCGAGTCCATCTCGCTCGCGCATGGTGCGCATCATTTGGTAGCCATCCATTTCGGGCATCCCGATGTCGGAAACGACGACGTGCGGTGAGAATTCACGCGCGATTTCTAGGGCTTCGGCTCCGCTTTGCGCGGTTTGAACGGCATATTTGCGACGTTGCATCATCAAATCGAGCATCAACAACAAATCGGGATGATCGTCCACGACCAGAACACGAAGTGCGGACGAAGCAGCAGGAGAGTGGAACATCGAAAATGCGATTTATGGCGCCCAAAAGCGCGCCCTCAAAACGACAGAAATGACGCTTCACAGAAGGAAAAGGTTGCTTTTCAGGGAATTCCCTAAAAAAGATCCGTGTCAGGTTTACGCCTGCTTTTTATGATGCAACGAGGGCGTGTTTGTCCACCAACTCGTCCACCAACTCATCGGTGTCGATGCCTTCGGCCTGCCCTTCAAACCCCAGCAGAATGCGGTGGCGAAGTGCCGGGCGCGCGATGAAGTCAACGTCTTCGCCCGCGACATGGAAGCGGCCTTCAAACAATGCACGCACCTTTGCTGCCAAAATCAAGGCCTGCGCCCCGCGAGGCGAGGCGCCGTAGCGCACGAATTTGCGCACGTTGTCTGTCGCGTATTCCGAATCGGGATGCGAACCCAGCACCAGATGCAACGCGTGTTCTTGAATATGCGGCGCGACAGGCACTTCACGAACCAGTTTGCGAAGCAGCAAGATTTCCGACGACGAGAGCACTGGTTCCGGCGAGTCGTTAAAGCCCGTCGTGGTGCGGTTGAGGATTTCCATCATCTCGTCCATCGTCGGGAAAAACACTTTCATCTTGAACAAAAAGCGGTCGAGTTGCGCTTCGGGCAGAGGATAAGTGCCTTCCTGTTCGACCGGATTTTGCGTCGCCAACACCATGTAAGGCTCTTGCAATTGATAAGTCGTGCCCGCAACTGTCACCGAGCGTTCCTGCATTGCTTCCAAGAGCGCCGATTGGGTTTTGGGGGTGGCGCGGTTGATTTCGTCGGCGAGCAACACGTTGGTGAACACCGGGCCGCGCTGGAATTGGAATTCGCGTTTCCCGGCTTCGTTTTCGGCGATGATCGTCGTGCCCGTCACATCGGCGGGCATCAGATCGGGCGTGAACTGAATGCGCGAAAAGTCGAGGCCCAAACTTCCGGCGAGCGCGCGCACAAGCAGCGTTTTGCCCAAACCGGGCACACCTTCAAGGAGAACGTGTCCGCCCGCCATGAGGCACATCAGCACGCCCTCGACAATGGCTTCTTGCCCGACGAGGGAGCGCGCCATCTGGGTTTTAACGGCGGTTAAGCGTTCTTGAAAATGAGCGACGGCGCCTGCGGCATCAAATGTTTGAGCGGTCATGAGAAAAGTGGCGGGAGATATTTTAGGAGGTTGAAGTTAACGGGGCTAAAATCAGGCGGCGAGTGACGAGCCATGACAAACACGAGGTCATCAACCCATAAAGCAAAGCGCTCGATGTATGGAACATCAGGTAAATCCACAGCGAAGGACGCGCGGGTGAAGTGCTGGCAAAAGCCCCATTGGTAAGGGCAATCAACACCGCCAAACCAAGTAGAAGAACCCACATCTGCCAGAGCAAATTCCAGAAACCCAACTTCAACTTGATCTCGCGCCACGAACGCATCTTTTCCTTTTGCGGCTTGAGCGGCCTTCGGAGCCAAATCACATAGCCAACCCCAACGATCAACGTAACAGATACGAACGTCGCCAGGAACGCGAAAATCCCTCTTCCAAGGTTGAATGTTCTTGCGGAGGAGAGATGAACACCATAAAGGCTAGAATACAAGCCGATTAAGGTCGGGATGTAGTCGATTTGAAATGCGGCAGGTTTAAGTTGTTTCGTGTGGGTTGAAGATGTGCTCATATAAGATGAAACCGCAACGTGAGAAGGAAGTTGCCCTGTCTCACTCACGGTTTGATGCTTTCAAAGTAGTCCTTCACCGGCGCTTTGTAAGCGGGCGGGATAGATTCGCGGCCAACGGCGTCTTCGGCGTCGCGTTTATGGGCTTCATAAACCTCGTAGTAGGGCGTGTGGGCCTGTCCGCCTTTGCCATCGCCCTTTGTCGGGAGTTGCTCGACTTCGCCGGAGTCGCCCCATTTGCCTTTCACGCGGTCGATTTTCGAGTGCGGCTTAGGCAAACCGTCGCTCCACTGGTCTTCGTAGCGGCGATGGTCGCCGGTGCGGTTGCTTTTGACTTTAGAAACGCCGCCACCGGCTTGGCTGCCCTGCGCATTGGAGCGCGGGCCAAGTCCGGGGCCACCTTGAACCGCGCCGTGCGGATCGCTGGCTTGCAAGTCTTTGCCGATTTTGGCGATGGCGCGCGAGTCACCGGCGCCTCCACCTCCGCCCTCAGCTTTGGGGTTGACGCGACCTTGGCCCGATGCGCTTCCGCCGTTGGTGCCGTTTTCGGCGCTACGCAGGTTGTTCATCATGTCGCGTAGGTTCGAGTTGCCGCCACCACTACCCGCACCTTGACGAAGCGAATTCGCCATATCGCGTAGTGCTCCAGGCGCGTTCGATTGGCCGCCTTGCCCTTCGCTTCCCTGCTGTCCACCCTGGCCCGATTGACCGCCTTGCTGACCTTGACCTTGCTGGCCTTGAGGCGATTGGCCCTGTTGCCCGCTTTGTGAACCTTGCTGCGATTGTCCGCCCTGTTGCTGGCCTTGGCCGCTTTGCGATTGGCTTTGCTGCCCACCCTTTTGCCCTTGCGGACTTTGGCCTTGCCCGCCTTGCTGTTGGCCCTGACCTTTTTGTCCTTGTTGTGGCCCCTGTCCCTGTTGCCCCGATTGCTGTTGCTGGCCTTGTTTGCCGCCTTGCTGTTGGCCCTGCCCTTGTTTGCCGCCTTGCTGTTGCTGGCCTTGTTTGCCGCCTTGTTGCTGCTGTCCTTGTTGACCTTGTTGTTGCTGACCTTGCCCTTGTTGGCTCTGTTGTTTTTGCCCCTGCTTGTTGCCGCTTTGCTGTTGCTGCTGATTGCCGCCTGGTTGCTGTTGTTGCTGGCCTTGTCGTCCTTGTTGCTGATTCTGTTGACCGTTTTGTTGTTGCGGTTGGCGCAATTGTTTGGCGGCTTGTTCCAATTGTTTGGCGGCGTTTTCGTTAGCCTGCCCACCCTGTTGTTTCAATTGGCGTGCGACTTCTTCCAAGTCTTTCGCGGCCTTTTCTTTCTCTTGATTCGACAACTGACCTTTTTCCAACTTGTCCGCCAGTCGATCCAATTCTTTGGCGGCTTCTTGATACTTGTTGTTGAGCAAGTCTTGCTGCACTTTCTGCCCGCTTTGCGATTGCATCGGCGCCTTTTTGATGGCTTCGGGAATCTGCGGCATTCCGCCCTGAGCCGACGAATCTTGATTGCGCGGCGGCTGTTGCTGGGCCTTTTGCAATTGCTGCTTGAGTTCGCCAATCGAAGTGAGCGCCGCGCGTTTGGTCATCCGACCGCGCGCCATTTTGAGGCCCAGCTTTTCCAGTTTCTTATTCAATTCGGCGACTTGCGCGTCTTTGGGTTCTTCGCGCTTTTGGATTTTCTTGGAAAGCATCGCCAGTTGTTCGCCCGATTTCATGATCGCCGCGCGTTCGGCGAGTTCTTTCTTCGAGGCGAACACCGGATAATCCGGCAAAAACAGCGAGCCGACGAGCAACACCGTTCCCACAGCCAAAGCTTTTGCTGTGCGGTCGAACTTAAGTCCATAAACGCGGCGCGGATCGAGCGATTGCGCGCGCGTCGCAGCATCAGCAACCAACGCCGGAACGAGGGTCGTTTCGAGCGCATGCGGCGCGGCTTTGAAGGTTTCGCTTTTTCCAAAAATTGCGCGTTTGGCTTTTTCGCCCAAAGTTTTCGGCGCGGGCGCGACACGCTTCGAGCCAACGGCATCGGGCGTCACGAACGACAGCGCCGAACCGAGCGAATCTTTGAGACCGAGGGTCGCATCGGCATCGCGCGCCGCGCGAAACGCGCCGTCGCGTTTGGCCAAACCGCTTCTCACTCCCCACGCGGCGCAAACTCCCAGAATAGCCAGAGGCGCCCAGACCGGCGCATCGGCGAGAATATGCGTCTTGTAAAGCGCGATACCTACGGCGCTAATCCACACGCCCGGCACAAGCGAGCGCATCAAATGACGGCTGAGCACGACCGAATTGCGGCGGCGCGTGAGCGCGTTCAAGCGGTTTTGCAGCGTTTGTGGCGCGCCCGATTGCAGCGACAAAGCCGAGGGAGAAGAAGAAACGGGAGCGGATGCCATGATGCGAAGCCTTGAAAGTTACAGTTTGGACGCGAACGGGAATTGGGTGTTCCGCACGTCGCGGCGGCCTCACATAGAAAGAGAACCGGCCACTTGAGTGACCGGTTCTCTTTGCGTTGGTCAGCCTTGGCCGACAACTCCTCCGCCGAGCATCAAACACCAAGAGCGCGGCCCCATGATGCCATCAACTTTCAGACAATCTCCCCGATCAGTATCATTTTGGCAAAATTGTGCGATTTTAACCGCCCGTTCGGTCTCTTGACCATAGATACCATCCACTTCTATTCCTTCGTTTGGCGTTCCAGCATCCTGATCCCTCGCATCACGCGCCAAGACTTGTGCCGCGCGCACGGCCTCGCTTCGTGAGCCACGCCTTAACGTCACAACCAACTTTGGCAAGGTTTGTGGCCCCGCAACGCCATCAGCCTTCAAACCGTTTTTGCGCTGGAATGCTTTAATCGCCGCAACAGTTTTCGGGCCGTAAACCCCATCAACGCGCCCTTTATAAAACCCTTGAGCACGCAAAAGATGCTGAATCGCCCCGACGGGGTTGTTGAAGTAGCCTTCTTGCTCACCAGGCTTAATCGTCGGCCACTTGAGCGGCGCGCTCGACAAATTCGGCGCTTTTTGAGCGCAAGCCGGAACCACTAAACCAACTGGCGCCAAAGCCAAAGCGCACCACAAAATGAAGTTTTTCACGCGAAACGAAATTGCAATTTATCTTCCACATAAACAAAAAAGCGAAGGATTTCTCCTTCGCTTTTTTTCCATCCACTAAGTTCACCGTGTTCCGACGCGATGTTCGCTCAGGCGTGAGCGCAAGTCGCCGTCGCGTCCGCCCATCGAGCGGGGTTGGAACATGTCCATCGAGAGTTGGCCGCCGTTGTCGACGATGTGATCGTAGTTGTGCGGGCGCAGACCCGTGGCGTTGAGGCTGCCGATGATGCGGCCTTCTTCGTCCACGCGCTCTTGCTCGAAGCGGAAAAGGTCTTGCATCGTGATGACTTCGCCTTCCATGCCGACCAGTTCCGTGATCGCCGTGATGCGTCGTTTGCCGTCGCGCATGCGCTCTTGATGCACGATGAGATGAACCGCCATCGAGATTTGCTCGCGTATGGCGCGCATCGGCAAGTCGAAGCCAGACATCATCACCATCGTTTCCAAGCGTTTCACCGTGTCGCGCGGGCCGTTCGAGTGCGCCGTTGTCAGGCTTCCGTCGTGGCCGGTGTTCATCGCTTGCAGCATATCGAGCGCTTCGCCGCCGCGACATTCGCCAACGACAATGCGGTCGGGCCGCATACGAAGCGAGTTGCGAACCAAATCGCGGATGGCGATTTCGCCCGCGCCTTCGATGTTGGCTGGGCGGGTTTCCAAACGCACGATGTGTTCTTGGCGCAGTTGAAGTTCGGCGGCGTCTTCGATGGTCACGATGCGCTCGGTCGAGGGAATAAAGCTCGAAAGCACGTTGAGCGTGGTGGTTTTGCCAGAACCTGTGCCGCCCGAAACGACGATGTTGAGTCGCCCTTCAACTGCCGCTTGCAGAAACTGCGCAGCCTCGCGGGACAGCGAGCCGAAGTTGATGAGGTCGGTCATCGTCAGCGGATCACGCGCGAATTTGCGAATCGTCATCGTCGGGCCGCTCAGCGCCAGCGGCGGGATGATGGCGTTGAAGCGAGAGCCGTCGCGCAGGCGGCCATCGACCATCGGCGATTTTTCGTCCACACGGCGACCGAGCGGCGCCACGATGCGCTCGATGACCTGCATCACGTGCGCGTTGTCGCGGAAACGCTGCGGCGCGATTTCCAATTTGCCTTTGCGCTCGACGTAGATTTGGAACGGGCCGTTGACCATCACTTCGTCCACATCCGGATCGTTGAGCAGCGGTTCGATGGGGCCAAGGCCAACGATCTCGTTGAGCAAGTCCATCACGAGCGCGGCGCGCTCAGCCCGTGTGACGGCGACTTTTTCTTCGGCAATCACCACGCCGATCATCTCCTCGACCTGGGTTCGCAAACGGTCGGGATTGGCCAGAGCCGCCGCGTTGCCCTCGAATTCGCGGAGCAGTCGCTGTTGGATTCGTTCGCGCAAAAGTGAATACGGCAGGGCGTTGTCGCTTTTGCGCTCGGCTTGCTGGCGCTTGAGCGCCAGAAAAGGGTTGCCCGTCGATTTTTCAACTGTCAGCGTGGGTTGCGGCGACAAGGGTGGGATTTTGGCGCGGATGCGCGCGCCGTCGGGCAAAGGCCGGTCAAGCAGAGGCACTTTGGCGTCGATGCGCCCCCCCGTGAGTTCGGCGATGCGGCGCACAACTGACAGCAAGTGGTCGTCGTCGCGGAACGACACGCCGGTGCGTTCGATGCGGCCTAATCGTTCGACGGCGACATCAGTTGAACCGACGACGAGCACTTTGTTGACCGAGACATCTTCGAGCAGACCGACGAGCGGGCCGAGATCAACGACTTCGCGCACGAACTCTTCGACCATCCAGTTGCGGTCGTGCTGGTCGAGCGACAGGTTGAACTCGCGGATCGCGGCATCGACGGCACGCTCGATGGGTGTTTTGACCGATTCGCGCGTCGCGTTTTGCAGCGTGCGGGCATCGAGCGCGCCGAGCACCGCATCGAAGATGAAGTGCTTTTGGCGATAGAGCGCGCGGTTGCGCCCTTCGGCCTCGCTCGCAACGCCTTCGCCGCCAATGCGCGCAAGTTGCCCCGCCGCACGGTCAAGCGCTTCAGTCGGCGCATCGGAAGACGCGGCTGGAGCCAAAACGCCTGGCTCGGTAGGCACAACAGGCGTATCGCGCAGGGCGTTGCGCCCGGCCAATCGCTGCGCCCACACCGAGGTCGGCGCCACGCTCGCGGGCGCATCCACCGGAGCGGAAACGGGCATAGACATAGCCAGCTGAGTCGGCTCGATGGTAGGCGCGTTCCACGGAAGCGTCGCCGCTTCTGGTGCAACATCTTCAGGTTGCAACTCGAAAGCGGGCGCCTCGGACTGAACCCCAACAAAGGGTTCGGACACGGGCGCAGGTTGGGAAATCTCTGTCACGTCTGCGCCGAGAGCAACAAACGAATCGGGCTTAGACGAAGGCAACTGAACAAATGCCGCTTCAACGGGCGCTACTTCAACAGGCGCTGCTTCAACAGGCGCTGCTTCAACGGGCGCTGCTTCAACGGGCGCTGCAACGGGTTCGCGCGTTGCTGGTTCGTTTTCTGTGACAGGCACGAGCGCGAAGTTTTCTGTTTCCCGAACAAAAGGCGCCGAGAATTCAACCACGCGCGTTTGCGGTTCACTCGGCTCTTGAATCGAGGAAACAGGAAGGGGCTGGGGCGCAACGGGCGTTTCTTCAGGCGCCACGACTTGCGCGCTGGCACCCGCTTCAATCACAGGTTCGGGCGCGAGGCTCGCAGGTTCAGGTTGCGCTTCGGCCTGAGCGCGCATAGCAGCCAAGCGTTGCGCAAGCGAAGGCGCATTTGAACGCAGCGCGTCTTTGGGCGAGTCGGGTTTTTCTCCTGCGTGAGCGGTCATCAAGCGGTCAAATGCAGTGCCGCCAGCAGACGCGGGGCTGGCCGCAACAGTGCTTGGGAGCACGACAGTGCCTACAGGCGACACGGTGCCTGTGGGCGTGACAGGGATTGGCGTGGCCGGAATTAAAGGTGACTGCGCGGCAACGGCTTCGCGGGTGCGCACTTCTTCGGCGGAAAAAGCGCCCGTGTGCGAGCGTTCATCGCGGGCCAAACGCTCTGCCGCGCTCTGGCGAAGTGTTGGGACTTCCGACGAAGCGACGTTGGAAGCGGGCGCATCTTCTGGAACCGAGCCAAAAAGCGAGGCGCGGCGAGACGGGCGAGGAGAAGCCGCGTCTTCTTCGGGCGATTCGCGCACAGGATCCGGGAGCGACGTGAGCCGCTCACTCGACAGACGCTCTTGTGCGGCCAAACGCTCGGTCGGCGGCGCGGGCGCGGGCGGCGCGGCGACATCGGGTAACGGCTCGGCGCGTAGCCGGTCGGACAACGACGAAGCGGTTTTCTGCGACGCCGAACGTTCGGGCGTCACTTCGAGAATGACCGGATCAGGAAGCGAAGATTCCGGCGCGGGCGCTTCAGAATCGGTTTCGGGTTCGGCGGCGCGGCGCGCCAGTCGCTCCAAGGGCGACAACCGTTTGCCCGGCTTGGGCGCGGCTTCGGCAGAGGCAGAGGTCGCGGAAAGAGTTTCGCGGCGAGAAGTCGGCATCCGCGCGGCGCGGGGTTCGCGCACATCTTCGACTTCGACTTGAGGCGAGACTTCACGAAACGAGGCGCCAGAACCTTTGGCTTTGGCGGAGGGGGCCGCGTCGTCCAAGGCCGGGGAATTCGGTTCGGGTTCCCCGGCCCGCGCTGAAGTGCGGTTGAGGTCGGGTATGGCGAACACACTCTCTTCGTCGCGGTCGTCGCCGCGTTCGGGGCCACCGCGAAGGCGGTCAATTCGAGAAAACAATGACATGAGCTAAATGATGCGCCGTGCGCTTGGGTGGCCGGAGCCGTTCTGTTTGCAGTTTGGCCCGCCCCCAAGGGCAGCGAGCCACAATCACTTTTCGCGCAATCGTTCGATGAGTGCCAGCTTGCGCGCTTGCAATCCCGCTTCTAATCCCACCGGATAAGAGTGCGGGTTGACAAACCGTTTGATGGACGGGTTGAGCGCTTGCAGCTCTTCTCCTGCCCGCTCGCGCGCGTCATGAAGCGTTTCCCGCTCGCGCGCCCGCACTCCCCCTCGAAAAGCGGGTTCGAGCAGTTCGCGCGCGTCCAAATCCCGACCGATTTTGCGCCTGCGAATCGGGTCGAGCGGGTCAACGATCCAGAAATCGCCGTCCGGCTCAAATCCCTCTTCATAGATTGCATCGGCGACGAATTGACCACTTGAGTTCGAGAAGCGCCGCGCGCCCAAAATCCCCGGCGTCGAAATCTTCACGCTTTGCTCGCTCAGCTTCACGCGCGGCTGCCACTGCCCATCTTCATCGCGCACCGAAGTCAACTTGTAAACCCCGCCCAAAGCCGGTTGATCGTGCCCCGTCACCAACCGTGTCCCCACGCCCCACACGCCAATGGTTGCGCCCTGCTCTTTCAAACTGGCGATGAGGTTTTCATCCAGGTCGTTGCTCGCGTAAATCTTGGCATCGGGGAAACCGCCCGCGTCCAAAATCTTGCGCGCCTCAATGCTTAGATACGCCAGGTCGCCCGAATCGAGGCGGATGCCCAGCAGGTCGTGCCCGATTTCCCGCAGCTTTCGCCCCGCTTGCACCGCGTGCTGAACGCCTTCGAGCGTGTCGTAGGTGTCCACCAAAAACACGACGTTGTTGGGCAAAGCGCGCGCGTATTCATCAAAAGCTTCGGGTTCGGAATCGAAAAGCATCACCCACGAGTGCGCGTGCGTCCCACGCACGGGAATATCAAAGCATTTGCCCGCCAAAACGTGCGAAGTTGCCGCGCATCCGCCCACAAATGCCGCGCGACTCGCTGACAACGCGCCGTCCACACCCTGCGCGCGGCGCGCGCCAAATTCCAGCACCGGTTCACCTTTGGCCGCCAGGCAAATGCGCGCCGATTTGGTGGCGATCAGCGTTTGGAAATTGACCATGTTGAGGAGCGCCGTTTCGAGCAGTTGGCACTGCAACACTGGCCCTTGCACGCGAATCAGCGGCTCCTGCGCGAAACAAACCGCGCCTTCGCGCACAGCGTCCACATCGAGATTCAACTTCAAATCGAACAGGTAATCGAGAAAACCGCGCTCGAACAACGGCTTGTCATCGGCGCCCACGAGCGTGCCGAGATACTCCAAATCCGAGCCGTCAAAATGAAACTTCTCGATCCATTCAAGCGCCGGTTCGATTCCGCACGCAACAGCGAAACCGCCGTTAAAAGGCAGTTTGCGGAAATACATCTGGAAATTCGTCCACTCCTCGTGCCGCCCGGTTTTCCAGTAGCCGTAAGCCATCGTCAGCTGGTAGAGGTCGGTGAGCAGAGCGCTGGAGCCGTCGAAGAAAAGGTTTTGCATGGGATTTAGGGTGAACTAAATGTCCGCGCGAACCTCGTGTTCGCCCTGTAACTGCCTGGAATAACGCTTCGATCCTTCTGTTATCCAAACGGTTACGGGGCGAACACGAGGTTCGCGCGGACATTAGGCTCAACCAGTCGTTACAACTCGCCGCTGACCAGAACCTGCCCGCTGTGGGCGCGCACTTCTTCGAGTGACCGCGCGCAATCGCCCGCTTGCAGTTCCACGCCGCGACAGGCATCGGCGATGACCGTTGTGCCAAAGCCAAGCGACAACGCATCAAGCGCCGTCCAACGCACGCAATAATCCGTCGCCAATCCGCACACGAAAACCTGCGTCACGCCGCGCACCTTTAAAAAGTCGCCCAGCCCCGTCGCGTGTAAGCGCCCGTTATCGAAAAAGCCAGAATACGAATCGACAAGCGGATCGGTGCCCTTTTGAAACACGCCGTCGAGTCCCGACGTGTCCAGGTCGGAGCGCAACTGCGCGCCAAAGGTGTTTTGCACGCAGTGCGCGGGCCACATCACCTGAGCCAAGCCGCCAAGTTCGACGACCTGCCCGACTTGTGTTCCAGGATGATTGACCGCAAAAGACGCGTGATCGAGCGGGTGCCAGTCTTGTGTCGCCACAACCACATCAAAGCGCGGCAAGATGGAATTGATAATCGGCACCACCAAATCGCCGCCCGCAACGGCCAGAGCGCCGCTCGGACAAAAGTCGTTTTGCACGTCCACGATGATAAGAGCGTTCATAATTTCTCCTCTATTGAGAGGATATTTTGCACGCTCGCGCGACTTTGTGCAATTTTTCACAAAGTCCCGTGGTGGAAGCCGAAGACGACGCAATTTTGTGCGCCGTCTTCAAAAGCAAATTTTCATTTTCTTTGAATAACGTGGTCGTTCTTCCTCAGAGCAGGCAACTCAGGCGACTTCGCCGCGCCAGGATTCGCCGCGTGCCAACTGGATTTCGTCGTTCTGGCGCCGTTGCAAATCGCCGAGAATTAACCCCGAAAAGCGCAGTTCGCCACCCAGAACGGTGAGTTCAACCGCGATTTCTGCCTGACGCGGCGTTTGTTCGATTGTGCCCCAGGCCGAGCCGTTGCTCCAAAACCACTTTTGCGGGCGCGTTGCCCGTTTGAAGCGCAGGCGACCGCACCGCGCGTCGAAGTCGAAGCCCGTCCACGCTAAAACGTGCGTCCAACTCGCCATCGCACGGGCGTAGTGGTGGCCGCATTCGGCTTCATCGAAGGGGTTGCGCTTGCGCCCATCGTAGCGCGCGCGGATGTCGCGCACAACTTCCAAACCCGCCTCGTCTTCGCCTACAAACAGCAAGTGAGCCGCAACGATGTGTTCAAAGCCGGTCATGACTTCGGGAAAATAGGGAAACGGTCGCGCCGGGCGCTGGCCGCGCGGAAAAGACGCCATCAGCAAACCGCGTTCGTCGCCCACAACAAACGAGCGCATCGAGTTGAAGTGACCCAAAAAACCGTCGCGGCGGTTGAAGCGCAGAACCGAGCGCAGCGTTTGGCGAACGTGACCCGGGTCGAGAAGCGCGCCCAGATCGCAAACGTGGGCCGCGACTTCACCTACCAACTGATCGACCAGACAGCCCGCGCCCAGTTGAAACGGCGGATCGAAGACATCGCCGCTGCCCTGGCGCAGAAAAAGCGCGATGTTTTCGGAAGTGGCGGGCCGGATTTGCTGCTCGTAGTAGTCACCGTTCCACAGGTTCTCGTCCGTCCATCGCGCACCGTTTTGGAACAGGTGCTGGCATTGTTCGGCGAAATTCGATTCGCCCAGCGCACGCGCCATTTCTTCACCTGCGCGCAGGGCGCCCAGATACCAACCCTGCATTTGCGGGTTTGGCCCGAAATACTCGACATCCATCGTGTTGTGCTGGCAACCTTCCATCACGCCGTCGCGGTCGGCGTCCCAGCCGCCCGCAACCCAACACCATTCGAGCGTTTTTTTAGCGGCGGGCCACATTTTGCGCAGCCACGAGGTGTCGCCGCTCAATTTCCACTCGCGTAGCAGCTTCATCAAACAGCCCATCTGCCCATCGGCGGCGGCTACACCGGAGCTTTGCGTCGCCGCACTGTCAAGAGGCAAACCGACACGAAAAATCATGGCTCCGCGTTCGTTGGTCATCGAGCGAAACTCGGTTTCGCGGAAGTCGCGCGCCATCTCGCCGAACAAAAAAGGCGTGGCCTGCTCGTAATTCCAAACGTGCGTGCAGTTTCCGGCGCACGAACCAAACCGGTCGTGAATCCCTTCCCAACCGAAAAAGTGACCATCGGGCGTTTGGAAAAGCGTTTGAGTGCGCAGCGTCGAAAGGTTGAAACCCGCCGCTTCGCGGATTTCGACGGGCAAATCCGATTCGTAAAAAGCGCGCGCAAACCCAACGGTGCGCTCTTCCAAATCGGGCAGTTGCGGCGCGACTGCTTCCAATACGCTCCAAGCATCGGCGAATTTGTTCGCGTAAAAGTTGCCGACAACCGGAAGCCCGACCGCACAGCCGCCGCCAGCAGAAGCCACGAACTGGAAGTGACCTCCGGGCGACCAACTCAAGCGGTTGGGAAAGTGCCACGCCAACAGAAACGTCAGGGCGCGCGTTTCTCCGGCGGATAGATGAACGCGCGCGCAAACCGACATCGTGGGCTGGCTTTGCCCTTCACGCTCGCGTTCTTCGAGAACGCCATCGGACGAGAAATCGTCCCAGAAATCGAGCAAACCGCCGTTCCAACCGAGGCGCGCCCACGCCAAACGCCGGCTGACTTCTACGCCCTGCTGTTTGAGCATTCCCAGCGCGAGCGAGCCAAAAAATGGCGAGTCTTCTTCCAAAGCGCGCGAACACCCACTCGTTCCCTCCACGAGCTCACTCGCGTGCAAACGGTTTTCGTTGTCCTGTGCGCCGGTGTCCGTGCCATCGGTGCCGATGAAGTTGGGCAGCGAGCCAGCAATTGAAGCCGAAATTTCGCCTTCGGTCGGGTTGTGCAACACGAAGCGCGCGACGGCGAGGGGAAAACTCGAAGCCGCCAAATCGCCCGGAACAAAGGGATTAAAGGCTTGCAACGTCACTTGGAGCGGACAATGCGAGTCGCGCAGTTCCACTTCGCCCAAAGGATAAGTCGCGTGGAAGACGGCTTCTCCAAAGCGCGGCAGACCGTGATTGGCGACCGGGCAACCCTCGGAGCCTTCAAAGTCTTCGAATGGAATCGGGCCCTCGAGCGCGCGGCAAAAAACTTCGCCCGTCTGGGTTTGCGTTCTCAACGCGAAAAACGCGAGCGGCGGCGTGAAGCCTTTAGCGGGCCGGTTGACGAGTTCAAAATCGCGCCAATCGCCGCGCCCGCCCAGTGAAATCGTGCCGGTTCCGATGCCGCCGAGCGGCAAAGCGACGCGGCGCCCATGCGCGCCAATATAAGATTTGAATCGAGGCCAGTTCATCAACGCGCAGTTTGCAGGAGAAGAACGCTTTCAACAGCGACGGCGCCCGTCATCCTCCCCATCTGCTTCGTTCTTTAACCCAAGTTGCTACTTTTGACTTTTTGTGCCTCCTCGTGCTGGAAAAGCCAAAGGGATAGCGTTTAAATGATTTGTGGTTCTCGATGTCTTGAAGGGCTATAGCAACTTGGGTTGTTCAAACAGTTTCTGCATCTGCTCAAACAAAAAGGCCGCGACAGTCGCGGCCTTTTGGAGGGTTGAATTCAACTCGTCAAATACGCGACGACCATCTTTGTCGTGGCTTCAAGCGCGTCGATGTGCGTGCGTTCGATGTCATGTGTGGCGTCTACGCCGGGGCCAATCAAGGCGAAGCGCGCGTCCAGTCCGGCGGCGCGTGCGGCTCCCGAATCGGACGCGTAGCGGATGAACACGTCGGGCAAAAGTTCAACGCCGATTTCTTTGGCTAAGCGGCGCAGTTTCTGGCCTAAATCGAAGTCGTAAGGCCCGTCGGAATCGGCGACGCCGAGGGTGCAATGCGTTTCGCGTGACTGCTGGCCTTCGCCGACGGGCGCAACATCCAGAGCCAGCATTTCGGCTAAATCGGCGGGCCAACCGGTTCGCCCGCCGTGCCCGACTTCCTCGTAATTAGGCAGCAAAACCGTCGTGCGTTGCTTGAACGAAAGGCCCGCTTCGCGCATCGCTTTGAGCGCGGTGAACAGACACGCAACTAAGGCTTTGTCGTCTAGAAAGCGCGAGCGAACGTAACCGTAATTCCAACTTGTGCGCGGCTCAAAGGTCACGTAATCGCCGATGTCGATGCCCAGTTCTCGCAGTTCGGCTTCGGAATTGGCGCGGGCATCAATGCGCACTTCGAGTGTGTTCCCGTCGCGCGGCACCTGCGCATTGCCGTTTTTGGAATCGTGGATGTGATGCGAAGCGTTGGCGACGATCACCGAGCCTTTATAGGTTTTGCCGTTGGAAGCGAACACCTGCACTTCCTCATTTTCGAGCGAGTTCCACGAGTAATTGCCCAATTTAAACAGGTGAAACCGCCCGTTGGGATTGATGGATTTGACGACGGCACCCAGCGTGTCGAGGTGAGCCGTGATGCCGCGCGGTTCATCACCCTGCTCGCCCGCGAAGGTCGCGCAAAGCACGCCTTTGCGCGTGACACGAATCTGGTCGGGCGCGAAATCGCACAGCTTTTGATAACACCAATCGGTCGCGTCGTGCGTTCGCCCGACGGGAGACGGAATAGCAACCAACGTATCGAGCGTTTGTTTGAGGTAGTCGAGGTTTAGCGAAGGCAAAGACATGGACGCGCGCGGTTTTGCACGTTTCGAGCCGTTTGGGATTTTGAATACAGAGAACAGCAGAGGAGAAGCAGAGAACAATAGAAAGAGATTAAGACTATTTTATATTTTCTACTTCTGTTGTTCTCTGCTTTTCCTCTGCGTCTAATTCAATTCTTTCAACGCTTGTTCACAATACCAGCGAATCGCGTTCGACAAAGGTGGATTGAGTTCAGCTAAATCTCCAATTGAACACCAACGAATAACGAAATGTTCACGAGTTGAAAGCGTTAAGTCACCGGAAAGAACGCGAGCAAAGTAGATCATCCCTATGTGTTGGTGCGATTCGTTGATGCGGTGAATATCCAAAAATCGCGGCGCAATCAAAGCTCGGGTTCCGGGTTCCGTCGTCGGCGGACGCTCGCCGACAAGTTCGATTTCGAGGCCCGATTCTTCGCTCGCTTCGCGCAGTGCGGCGGCTTCGGGGTCTTCATCGAGTTCGATGTGACCGCCCAGCGGAAGCCATTTTTGGAGTTTTCGATGATGAACGAGCAACACTTTCTGGTCGTGAACGATGAAGAGGGAAACGGTGAAATCAATTTTGTCGTGGATGTGAGGCATGGGCTAATACCAACGAAAATGACGAGTTAGTGGCTCGAAGTGAGAGTCGCGCGGCAACTTCACATCGAACCAGGCAAACAATTCTTGCAAAGTGGAACTGCGTTGCACTTGAAAAAGCGTCGAGCCGTCGCAACACAGGAAACCGTCGTAAAGGCAGGTGCCGCCGAAACATTCAGCACGCAGAAAAATCAACTTTTGTCCGGCAAACTGCGCGCTCCAAAGCGGAAGTTCGTCTTCCATTTGAAAGATTGCGCCCATGACGTGCTCCCAATTTTCCTCCTCATCGTCGGGCGAAATGTTCAACTCATCTGCGCTTGCCAAACGCACACCAAGGCCATGAAAAGGATTGAAGAACGTCCGCACGGCAGCTTGAGGCCATTGCTTGCGTGCGGCTTCTTCTACTTGCTCATCGAAACGCGCAAAGAATCCATGAAATTGAAAACTCATAATTTAAGCGTGTTGCATGGCACCTTAACGTTCGCCGTGTTCCAACTTATCCGCGACCACGCGAAGCGCAAGGGCTTCAACACGCGCAACGGCTTCTTCTTCGGTTACGCCATAAACCAGAACGCCTGGCAGAGCCGCGATTTCGGCGATAAAGCGCCCGTCCTCTTCGCGGTCAAGTTCGATGTGAAACGTCATGGTTTTCATTTTAACCGAGCAATCGCCGCACTTCTTCGGCTTTCGTCGTTGGCGCCTGACACGCGAAACTCTGGCATACAAACGCTGTCGGCTGGTCGCTTTGCATCGTCATCCCACGCAAAAACTCTTGACGAGAAGTCCACCACTCGCGGCTCGATTCGTCGAGCAAAACCACGAACCGCGACGGTGCGAACCCGCTCTGCGCGGCCCGAATCAGTTCGGCTGAGGCGTCGCGTTCGCCCGCAACCACAGCGTGTTGCGGCGCATTGGAAAGCAGCATTTGCCCGCGCAGCAAAAGCGGCATCGAAGAGGGAATCGAACTCAAGCGGGAAGCGAAAGCTTGCGCCAAGAGCTCGCTGCGAGTGCGCCAATCGTCGCGGCCCAGCAGATGAAACAAGCGCGCGCCGACTTCAAGCGCCAGCGACGACGCGGCGGGTTCAGCGCCGTCGTAATCTTCTTTGAAGCGAACCGGCACTTGAGGGTCGGTTTGCGAATTCCACAAGCCGCCGTTTTCTCGGTCGGCGAACAATTGCCACATCCGCTCAGCGAGCGTTTCTGCGCGCTCTAAGAATGAAACCTCGAACGTCGCGTCATACAAATCGAGCGCCGCGCGGCTCAGCGCCGCGTAATCGTCGGCAAAGGCTTTGACATCGGCGCGCCCGTCTTTGAAGTGGCGGTGCAAGTTTTCGCCGTCCCACAATTCGCTCCACACGAAACCAAAAGCGGTGCGCGCGGCGCGCGTCCATTTCGGGTTGCCCAGAACAACCCCGGCGCGAGCGTAGGCTGAAATCATCAGGCCGTTCCACGCGGCGATAATTTTGTCGTCGCGGTGCGGACGCGGGCGTTTTTCGCGCTGCGCAAACAACTTTTCGCGCGACGAATCGAGTTTTTCGCTCAGTTCACGCACGGTGAGGCCGTTCATCTTCGCTACAACAGGCAACTCTTCCGCTTGAAACAGAATGTTTTTACCCCGGAATTCGCCGTGCGGGTCACCTTCGCGCGGCGCGTTGCCCCCGCTTTGCACGCCATAGAAATCTTTGAACGGGCGCGCATCTTCGCCTAAAATTTGGTCGATCTCGCGTTCTGTCCACACGTAGAACGCGCCTTCTTCTTTGTGAGGCGCACCGTGTTTTGGCTGCGAATCAGCGTCTTCGGCAGCAAAAAACCCGCCGTCGAGATGCGTCAAATCACGCCACACGTAGCGCAGCGTCGCTTCGGCGGCAACTCGAAATCCCTCGTCGCCGCTCAGTTGAAAAGCTTCGATGTTCGACACGACGAGTTGAGCTTGATCATAAAGCATCTTCTCGAAGTGCGACACGATCCACTGCCCGTCCACGCTGTAACGATGAAAACCGCCGCCCAATTGGTCGTTCATGCCGCGCTCGTTCATCATCTTCAAGGTATGAAAGCTCATCTCGCGCGCTTCGGGCGTGCCATAAAAATGCAAAAAGTCGTGCTGAACCGGGCGCGGAAACTTCGGCGGGCCGCCAAATCCGCCCCACTCGCCGTCGTATTGGTTGGCAAATGAGGCGAAGCAGGCATCGAAAATCGCGCCCCAGTCGTTCATTTCGCCGGATTGCGATTCGACCGCCGCGTAACGTTCGATGGCTTCCAGCGATGAACCGGCGCTTTTGCGGACGCCTGCTTCATCTTCTCGCCAAGCGCGCGAAAGCGAGTTCAAAACGGTTGGAAAACCGGGCCTTCCATAAGCATCGACAGGCGGAAAGTAAGTGCCGCCAAAAAACGGCTGGCCTTCGGGACTGAGAAAAACCGACATCGGCCAGCCGCCCTGCCCGGTCGCCATTTGCACAAAGGTCATATACAAACGGTCAACGTCGGGCCGCTCTTCCCGGTCAACTTTGACGGCCACGAAATGCTCGTTCAAATAAGCGGCTAACTTTTCGTCTTCAAACGATTCGCGCTCCATGACGTGACACCAGTGACACGTCGAATAGCCGACCGACAAAAAAATCGGTTTGTTTTCGAGCTTAGCTTTTTGAAAGGCTTCATCGCCCCAGGGGAACCAGTCGACGGGGTTTTCGGCGTGTTGCAACAAATACGGCGATTTCTCGCGCGCTAAACGATTGGGCATGAAGGCGCTTTTGGGCCAAATCAGGGGCCACAGCCGAGACTTTCGCGCCTTCCTCTTCATCGTGAACGCGAAGCGTAAGTGAGTGCATTTATCCAACGCGCCGCAGGCGCATCCGGTGGAAGAGGTGGCGCTCCGCGCTTTAGACGAGGCACTCGCTTACGCTTCGCGTCCACGATGAAGGCGTCGTCGTTCCAAAAACCCTTCCAACATCATCGCCGCCGCGCCCGCGTCAATCGAACCGTCTTCGCGCGCGCGGCGAACGGAGCCGCCACTTTGTTTGACGCTGTTCAAAAACGCCGAAGTCGAAAATCGCTCGTCGAAGTCGTGCCACTCCAACTTCAACCCTTGCGCGTCGGCTTCTGCGCGTAATTTCTCAAAAAAACGGCGCGCGACTTCGGCTGTCTGGTCGCTTTGAGTCGAGCCGCCCGGAACACCGCACACCACGCCGCCAACGCCTTGAGCACGAACAACGCTTAAGATCGCCGCGAAGTCGCCGCGATTGTCGTTGGGTTGGCGCGCGTGCGTTTTGAGCGGAAAAGCCAATCGCTCCTCTTCGTCGCACAGCGCCAGACCGATGCGTTTCTGGCCGAAATCAAGAGCGAGGAATTTCATAGACGAGGCTGGCCAACGACCAGATGCTCCCCTATTTCTTCGAGCGGAAGTAGCAGAGAGTATTCCTTTTTGTTGCCGAATTTTTCGGTGTGAAGCGCCATCATCAACTGCCCCGCGAAAGTCTCAAACAACATCGGATGCCCGCCGTTGTCACCAAAAATCGGCTCCGCGTCGTGCATCCACGGCCCAAGAACTGAGCCGCTCGCGGCGCGCGCAACTCCCACGTCGTAGCCAAAATCGCCCCGACTCGACCACAACATGAGCAGTTCGCCGCTTTTCAAACGATAAAAAAACGGCGCGTCTGTGACGTAAGAGTTCGCTTTGTCGCCCTGCGCGACGGCGCCCGCCCAAGGCGCTTGCGAGGCCGAAAACAAAACGTGGACTTCTCCTTCGCCGCTTCTCAAATCGCGGCTCAGGCGCCGCGCGCACATCGTGCCGTCGGTCAGTTGCACCCATTCGTGGCAGTAGACCAGCCACGCTTGCCCGTCTTCGTCCCACCAGGGCGTGCCGTCGATAGCCATGTCACCAAGTGGAGTGACCGGCCCGTCACTCCACCTCTCGAACGGGCCGCGCGGATGCTCTGCTTTCAAAATGTAAGTGCCTCGCTCGTTCCAATCGCCAATCGAGGCGAACATCCAGAAACTGCCGTCTCGTTCGTGAACTTCGGGCGCCCAGAAGCAAGTCGCTTTGGCCAGTTCTCCTTGCGGACGAAAGACCGGAAACGGCCCGTCCCACTCGTTCAAATCGCGGCTGGTGTAGCAATTGAAACCCGCACCTGACGTGTTGCCGCTTGGATCGGAATCGGTCGTGCCGAACAGGTAATAGAGGCCTTCCCCGGCGCGCGGCAGGATGAAGGGATCGCGGATTTGGATTTGAGACAGCGTTTTCATAGTCAATACGGCGCAGCAATCGGCTCAAACGTCATCGCGTTGAAGTCGTGCAGCAGCTCTTGAGTCGCGCCCAGTTTTAGATCGAGCGCCCACAGTTGCCCGTCGCGCGATAGACACAACCGCTTGCGCGGCGCGTCGAAGTCAGCCCAGTTCCACTCACCACTGGCCACGACTTCATCAGGCGCGTTGTGGCGCAGTTCGTAGAAATCGGCGCGGTGCAGTCCATAACTATAATTTGAAGAAGTCAACGTCCACTCGCCGAGCGTTTTATACCAACGCTTTCGGCGCTGATAATCATCCGGCTGCAACATCCAGCCGTCGCGTTCGCGCCGCCAATCGGAGATGTCTCTCCATGAAGCGCGAGTCGTCAGTTCCAGCGCGTTTTCTTCGCGCGCGAAGTGCGGCAAGCGGCGAACTTCCGGCACTGGTTTATTCGTCAAAATCCAAACCCGCTCGTTGTCGAAGAAGCCGCCGCCATACGTCGGCTTTTTGGCCGACCAGAAGTGCAACGCCTTCAAGAAGGGCGCACGCGATACAACGGTGTAGCGTTCGAGTGATTTAGAGGCGTAATATACGAAGTGGCGACCATCAGGCGCCAGGTCGCAAAATGCCAGGTGAATCGTGCCTTTGAGCCACTGTCCCAACTCAAACGTGTCACGCGCGCGGTTCCAACCGAGCGTGCAAACCTGTTTCGTCGGCCCGCGCCGAATGACGAGCGCGAAATCGTTTTCGCTCGCTAACAAAACGTGAAGACGGGCCGGGGCAGGAGGTGTCATTTCAGTTGACCAAAATCAAGAACGAGCCATCTACTTTAGTAAGGCGCCGCGATTGGCTCAAACGTCATCGCGTTGAAGTCGTGAATCAGCTTTTCTTGCGCGTTCGGTTTTAAGTCCAGCGCCCACAGTTGGCCATCACGCGCCAGACACAACCGCTTACGCGGCGCGTCGAAGTCGGCCCAGTTCCACTCTCCGCTTGCCACGACTTCATCGGTCGCGTTGTGGCGCAATTCGTAATCATAAGTTGAAGAAGTCAACGTCCAGTCGCCGAGCGTTTTATACCAACACTTGCGCCGCTCGCCATCGTCGGGTCGCAGAACCCAACCGTCGCGTTGCAAGCGAAAGCCGCGAACGCCGCCAGCGATGAAGCCGCGCTTATCGGAGAGTGTTTCGGTTTCAACGGGCGCGAAATCGGGCAAACGAAATGTCTTCGGCTCGTCGAATTTGTTCAAGCGAAAGCGCGCGTTGTCGAGAAAAACGCCGCCTCCAACGCACATTCCCCACATCTGCAACTTCTTCAAAAAGGGCGCGCGCGACAACACCGTATAAAACCCGATGTATTCGAGGCGCTTTCCATATTTATAAGCCTCATAGAGAAAGTGGACACCATCGGGCGACAAGTCGCACAGGTCGAAGTCAATTTTGCCCTTGAGCCACTGGCCCAACTCGAACGAATCGTTCGCCCGATTCCAGCCGAGCGTGCAAACCTGTTTCGTTGGGCCGCGCCGGATGACGAGCGCAAAATCGTTTTCGCTCGCCAGCAAAACATGAAGCCGCGCGGGAGAAGTCGTCATCTCAGTTCGACCCAGCGTTCATCGCTTCGAGCATTTGCGTGCGGCGGTCTTGCACTAACGCCTGCACTAATTCGTCGATTTCGCCGAGCAAAATGCGGTCGAGCGAACCTGATTTCCAGTTGATGCGATGATCCGTCAACCGGTTTTCGGGGTAGTTGTAAGTGCGGATTTTGTCTGAGCGGTCGCCGCCTTTGACTAACGCTTTGCGCGTGGCGTCGCGTTCGCTCGCCAAACGCTGGCGCTCGATTTCATACAAGCGCGAACGCAGAACCAGCATCGCTTTTTCGCGGTTTTGACGCAAAGAGCGTTCGTCCTGACAGATGACAACTAAGCCGCTGGGCAAGTGCGTCAAGCGCACGGCGGTTTCGTTTTTCTGCACGCTTTGGCCACCGGCTCCGTTGGCGCGCATGGTGTCTTCTTTGATGTCGTTGGCGTTCAGATCGATGTCCACTTCCTGCGCTTCGGGGAGCACCGCGACGGTGGCGGCTGAGGTATGAACGCGGCCTTTTTGTTCGGTTGCGGGCACGCGCTGGACGCGGTGAACGCCGGATTCGGTTTGAAGCGCCTCCCAGGCGCCTTTGCCGTTGATTGAAAACACGACTTCTTTGAGGCCGCCCATTTCGGCCTCGGACAGGGAAATCGGCTCGACTTTCCAGCCGCGACGCTCAGCGAAGCGGTTGTATAAACGGAACAAATCGCCCGCCCACAGCGCCGCTTCTTCGCCGCCCGCACCGCCGCGAATTTCCATGATCACGTTGCGGTCGGCGTCTTCGTCGCGCGGCAAAAGCGCTTCTTCGAGTTCGGAAGTCTTCGCCTCGATTCGCGGTTCGAGAGCTGCAATTTCATCGCGCGCCAGGTCGCCCAGTTCCGGGTCGTTCACGCTTTCGCGCATTTCGACGAGCTGGGTTTGGAGCGTTTCGAGTTCGCGGAACAAGCGCGCGACGGGTTCCAATTTGGCGCGTTCGCGCGACACTTTGATCATCGCCGCACCGTCGTTGGAAAGTTCGGGATCAGACAATTGGGCGTTGAGTTCGTCGAAACGCAGGGCGAGTTCGTGGGCTTGATCTAACATAATTTCTCGCAAAGGCACAAAGACGCAATTGATTTCTTCGCGCCTTTGCGTCTTTGCGAGAAACCAAGTTCAAACAAGCGCTTCTTCTTCGTCGGCCATTTTCGGGGACAAAAGCGAGTTTTCTTTATCGAGCAAAACTTTCATCGCGGCGCAGGCCACTTCCAGTTGGCTGTCGTCGGGCTGTGAAGTCGTCAAGCGCTGCAACCACATTCCCGGCGTGATGACCAGCAAAGCGAGGGCGCTCAAGCGCGGGTTGACGGTCGCTTTGAGCACTTCATACGACACGCCTGCCACAACGGGAAGCATCAATAAACGAAGCCCAACGCGCAGCAAATGGTTGTCGGGCCAGGGCAAAAAGGAGTAGCAAAAAATGCCGACGAAAATCGTGAGGAGCGCGAAACCGGTTCCACAACGCGGGTGCGGCGTGTCGAACGGGCGCGCGCCGTCGGGCGTTAGAGGCCGGTTGTTTTCAACGGCATAAACGACTTTGTGTTCGGCGCCGTGATAACCGAACAAGCGGCGAATCGCTGTGCGACGGCCAATGGCCCACACGTAAGCGACGAACACTGCGAGTTTGACCGCGCCTTCGATAAGCGTAAGCGCGATGATCGACAGGCGCGACGAGTGTCCGATGTGCGGCTCGAAAACGAAGTGCGCCACGAAGTTGGGCACGACCACGAAAAACAAAGCGCCTATGGCAAACGAAAATAGCGCCGTCAACGCAAAAAGCAGCGCCGTGAGGGGCGACACTTTGGAAGGCGCCATCGGAGGCGCGACGCCTTCGCCAAAAGCAGAGGCCAGAGGCGCGACGACCTGATCGAGTGTCGAGGCTACCGGGGATGAAACCGAAGCAGGTTCAGTTGGCGACTCGTGTTGTTGCTGGTCGGCCAAAGCGATTTCGCTCGACCATTGCAAGTAACCGGTGCCCAGCTTCATCATTTCCACAAGCGCGAAGATGCCGCGCAGGAGGAAAACGTTGAGATAGGGCCGCGTTTTGAGGAGCGAGTCGAACGGTTCGACGCGCGTTTGGATGGTGCCATCGGCGCGACGAACGGCGGCGCCTACGTGTGTTGGCCCGCGCATCATCACGCCCTCGATGAGCGCCTGTCCACCGAGTTGAAATTGCGCCATGTCTTTGAATGCAAAAAGGGGGAGAGGGCAGGAGTGGAATAAAGGGCAAATGTTCGAAAAGAACGAACAACTATCGTTCTTCTCAAACCAACTTCTCCCTTTTTCCGACTCCTACCTTCTCCCCCTTCTGGAAGCTAACGGCGTCCCGATTTGGCGATGGGCGCGCCGTTGTCGCCGGTGCGTTTCTGGTTGAAGCGATCAACGCGGCCTGCGGTGTCCACGATGCGCTTTTTGCCGGTGTAGAACGGGTGGCAGTTCGAGCATAGGTCGAGACGAACCTGGGGCACGGTGCCATGAGGCGTAACGTCTGAGCCGCACGACGAACAGGTCATGCGCTCTTCGATGTATTCGGGATGGATTCCAGTTTTCATGTTTAATTCCTCCACCGGTTCGTGCCACGCGAGCCGCGAAGCACCCGGCGAAAAGGGCGAGCCAGTGGCCCGCCCTGCTGTGTGAAAAGCAAGACGAGATTTTAAAGGGTTTCGTTCCGGCTCGCAATTATAAAGCGATAGAGAAGGCCTTGGACGCCGCCAACTCATACTTTTTCGCGTGCCCCGTCGCTTCCCTTCGATCATCGGCGCGCTCGCCACGCTTCTGGTTTTGGCGGCGCTGTGGGTGCCCCTGCTCGATTTGCACTGGCGGGCCATCGAAGCGTGGATTTCGCGGCCCGCAGATTTCCGCGATGTGTGGACGACTTTTGCGCCGCGCCTGTGGGCGCGCTCGCTGCTTTTGGCCGGGGTGACGTGCGCCTTTGCCACGATGTTGGGCGTGCCATGCGGTTGGTTGCTCGCGCGCGGGCCGCGCGGGGTGCGAACCCCGGCGCGCGTTCTGGCCGCAATTCCCTTGGGACTTCCGCCCGTTTTGGCTGCCGCGCCGCTATTTTCTCTGGCAGGCAACTCGCGCGATCCGCTGTGGCCGTGTGCCTTGGTGTTGGCGGCGAGTTTTTTCCCGGTTGTGGCGTTTGTCGTCGCGGCGGCGCTCGATGCGTTGCCAGTCGAAGAAGAAGAAGCCGCGTGCGCCTTGGCTTCGCCGCTTCGGGCGTGGAGCAGCGTTTTAGGAAGGCGAATCGCGCCGCCCACAATGGGCGCGCTCTGCGTGGTCGCGGCGCTTTCTTTGTGGGAAATGGGCGCGCCGACGCTGCTCTCGTATTCTACGCTTTCAAGCGAGGTATATCGCCAACTCGACACGTCTACAGGTGATGCGGCTTTGCCCGGACTGCGCGCGGCGCTGGCGGGTTTGCCTTTGCCGCTCGTTGCAATGCTGCTGCTTTTGCCGCTGGCCCGCTCTCAACCTGTGTCGCGTGCCGGAAGTGGCGCTCTTCCTTTCTCGCGGTTGCCGTGGGTGTCGGTTGGAGGCGCGCTGGTTCTGCTGGTGTCGCCCCTTGGGTTGCTGGCGCGTTTCGTTTTAGCTCTCGATGGGCGGGCCGCATTTGGCCTCGCGGTTGAAGGCAACTCCGACGCGATCTGGAACACCATCGGCTTGGCAACAGCCGCTTCAACCGTGATGGTTGCAGGGGCCGCCGCCCTTTCGTGGACGTGGCGCGAGTGGCCGCGCCGCGCCCGTTCGCTGGTGTGGACTGCGGCGATTGTGCCGGGCCTGTTCGCTCCGATTGTGCTCGCCGTGGCGCTCATCGAATGGTTCAACGGCTCATCCCAAAGCAGTTCAGCCGTTGCGCGCGGCTTGAACGACCTGCGTGCGGGACTTTACGATTCGACTTACGGCATGGCGTTGTGGGGCGATTGCGCCAGATTTTTTCCGCTCGCTCTGGCGATCCTCTTTCCCGCCGTTCTCGCCTTGGATGAGGAATCGCTCTGGGCCGCGCGGGGACTTGGCGCATCGTCGATTCGGGTGCTATGGAACATCGCGCTGCCGATGATGCGCCCTGTTTTGGCCGGAACGCTCGCGCTGTTGTGGGCGCTGTGCGCCGGGGAACTGACGGTTTCGGTCTTGGTTCACGGGCCGGGTTCGGACACGTTGCCGATCCCAATTTTCAACTTGCTCCATGCCGGAATCGCCGCCGATGTCGCCGCGCTGTGTCTGGTTTTAGCGGGGCTGTGCGGGGGTGCGATGGCACTGGCCAGTTGGTTTTTACGGCGCAGATAATCAGCAAGCGAAAAAGCGGGCCGCGTGAGGTGGCCCGCTTTTTCAAAATTCAACCAGCTTTGCACAAAAGTCGTTAGTTCAAGCGGGTGTCAGGTTCACATTGGCTAAGCGCGAAACCTAACCTTAGCCCCAACTTGTTGGGCAAAGGCAATTCAACCTTAGCCCAACACCTGACCGGCGAGCAAAAGCAGCGCTTCGGCGCGCGCGGCGGGCGCCAGGGTGCGCGTCTGATCGTAGGCGACTTGCACGCTTTTTTGCGCGGTGTCTTGCAGTTGTGCGGCGCCCAGTTCCGATTGGCGCGCTTCCAAAACCGATTTTAAAAACGCGCCGACTTGAACGCGCCCGCCTTTCCACGCGAGCTGTTTGCCCCAGTCGCGGCCCCGCCACAAATCTTTGGTGACCATCAAGCGCGCCAGGCGCGATTGCAGCTGGTCGCGGTAAACGCCAGCCGGTGCTTTACCTGTGTAGTCCCACAACGATTCGAGTTGCGAAGTGTCGATGGCGGGCCGCGCCGACGCGTAAATCGGCGGCAGGGTTTGACCGATGGCCTTGAGCACGTCCGGTTGCGCGGGCAGTTGCATTAAAACCGGGAGCGCGCGCGCGTCATAAGGAGCGGCGGCGGTGGCGAGCGCTTGCACGCGGTCAGCGGTTGATTTTTGCAGCGTGGTCTGCGAAATCTCCGTCAGGCCGATGCGCGCCGCCGCCAAATTTTTCAAGTTCGGGTCGCCAATGCGCGAAGCGAGATTGCGCGCCTGCGTCAAGTCGAAACGTGCGGCGGCGCCCGCAAGCTCTGTCAGCAGGGCGTCGCGTTCGCCGGGAATTTGTATCAAATTGACCTGCGATGTCGCTTCGCGCAGGGCGTCATTCTGGCGAGCGGGGTTGAGTTCGCTCGCGCGGTAAGCCGCGAATACCAAGGCGCGGGCGCGCGGCAAAAGAGCAGGCTCCAAGCGCGCAGCATCTATCGCCTCGCCAAGGGACGTGTCGGCCAAACGCCAATCGGTCTGGCCCAGAGCGCGCGAAACCTGCATCAAGCCTCCGGCGCGCGCGGCATAGTCGGGCGTCATCAGCGCGAAACGGCGGGCGAATGTCGCATCGGTTTTGGCGGCGACATCGAAAAACGCGGCCAATGCATCGGAGCGAACCGGACGCGCGACTTGGGACGACAGCGCAATCCCCAGCCAGCGCGCGCTCAAGGCGCTACGCGAAGCCAGAGGAAGCCGGGGCAAAAGCGCGGCAGCGGTGCGCGTCACGACAACGCGCGCGTCAGGCTCTTGGCGGGCGATGCCCAGCGCTTCACTCACCAAAGAAGGCGCTGACAAAGCGCCTTTGGAAGGCGCAAGCGTAGGCGCCGGAGGAAGCGAAGACGGCGGAGCGGCGGGCGGCAAATTGGTTTGCGCCCAAACAGGCACAGCAACCAAAAGCAGGCCGGACAGAACAGGTAAGGTCAGAAAACGAGGTGATTGAGCGGCGAACACGAGAAAACTCCAATTGTTAGAGCGCCCAAAAGCCAAAGCTCCAGAGCAAAACACGGCGATTTTACTACACAGCGCGCCCTTGGCGTCACGCCCTCGTCTGTGAATCTACCCGTTCCACCCTGCTTAGCGGCTTCTCTTTTCCCAATCGGCAGCTTTATATAGCGCTTCATCGAACGGTTAACCACAACATCGCCTTGCCATCCCAAAGGCGGACGGCTCCTTGGAAATGACAAAGTTGTGGCTTCCACTCGTCTAAGCGCTATATCAAAGCACGTCCGGGGTTCGCCGCTTTTAGCGGCTTTTCGCCGCGCGTTGCCTCAACGCCAACAGCACTTCATCAGGCACTTTTACCCCGCCATTAACTTGGCCCAAAGGCACGTTCGGTTTAGTTGCCCCGTGAAAATCGCTGCCGCCTGTGCCCAGCAAATCGTATTTTTCGCTCATCGCGCGCGTCCACGCGGCTTCTTCGGCTGCATAGGCGCCGTAAAAAATCTCCAGCCCATCCAAACCCCACTCGCGCCACAAGCGGAGCAGCGTTTCGCCGCGCGAAAAGTTGAGCACTTCGGCCCGCTCACTCGGCGAGCGCGTCGGATGCGCCCACACCGCCACACCGCCCGCATCGTGAATCAGCGCAACGGCTTCGTCGGGTGCCAACCCTTTTTTGCTCGAATACGCGGGGCCGTTGTTATCGAGAAACTTGTCGAAGGCATCTTGAACCGAACTCGCGCGGCTCAATTCGATGATGGCTTGCGCGATATGAGGCCGCCCGATCTGCGCGCCGCCGCCCGCGATTTCGCGCACCCGTTTGGCTTCCACTGCAACGCCCATCCCATTCAACTTTTCGTAAATGCGCGTGTTGCGCTCGTCGCGCTCGCGCTGCAACTGCGAGATTTGCGCACCCAACTCCGTTCCCTCCAAGTTGGAGCGCAGCGGAAAAAAGCCGAGCAAATGGAATTTGCCATGCTCGTTCGACACCGAAAGTTCAATTGCCGGAACGACTTGCACCCCGAACTCTTCGCCCGCATCGAGCGCCTCGCGCCAGCCGCCGATGGTGTCGTGATCCGACACAGCGACGGCGCCAAGTCCCACTTCTTTGGCGTGCGCGACCAACTCGCGGGGCGATAGGGTGCCATCGGATGCGGTTGTATGCGCGTGTAAATCAATGGCCATGCTCTCAGTAAAACCGAACCACCCTAATTCCTGATCGCAAAGAAATAGAGCATAAAACAGTCATCCCATCCCAAATGTGAGGTGGCGTCTCAGCCAAAAACTTCCCTCCTTTTCCCAAGGAAGGGTTGGAGACGGTTCAGCTGATAAGCCCGCGTTCTTCGAGATACGCCAGCACCCATCGCGCGCTCGCTTCGACTTGTTCTCGCCCGCTTTCAACGGTGATTTCCGGGTTTTGCGGCGCTTCATAGGGATCGGAAACGCCGGTGAAGTGCGGGATTTCGCCTGCGAGTGCGCGCTTGTAAAGGCCTTTCACGTCGCGCGCGGCGACGACTTCGAGCGGCGCGTTCATGTAAACCTCGACGAACACTGCGCTCGATTCTTCGGTCATCGCGCGGCACTGGGCGCGAATGTCGGCATAGGGCGAAATCGCCGCTGAGACCGCGATCACGCCGTTGCGAGCCAACAAACTGCACACGAAACCGATGCGCAAAACGTTGGTGTCGCGGTCTTCTTTAGAGAAACCCAGTCCCTTGCTCAGGTGCGTGCGCACCACGTCGCCATCGAGCACTTCGACTCGAAATTCGCGCCGCCGAAACTCGCGTTCGAGATGTTCCGACAACGTGGACTTGCCCGCGCCCGACAAACCCGTGAACCACAACGTGAAACCTTGATGACCGTTCATGGGTGTGGGTTTAACGGGTTTGGCCCGCTTCGCCGCGCTTTGCCTGACATTAGGCTTTGCCTTTGAGCTGCATTCGCCAGAACAAACGCCCGAAGTTGTCCAACCACTTTTGCCCCGTCGTGGCAGGCGAAAGCCCGGCCAACTTCGCATCAGCGCTTGAAGGCCGCGCGATTTGCTGGCCGCGCGCCGAGAGTGTTCCATCGGGCGAAACGGCGACTTCAAAGGCTTTCAAATCGGCTTGCCACAGCGCGTTCAAACGCGAGGCGGCGAGATTCGCGCGCTCATTGGCATCACCCGTGTTGGCGAACTCCAACAGCGTCAGGTCGTTGATGGAAACCCAGATGCGGTCGTCTTTTTCCACTGCTGTGAACCGAGCGGCGCCGGACACCTCGCGCGGCTCGAAGGAAAGGCCGTCGCCCTTCATCTGCGCCAAAATCGAGGCGGCCCGCTCATCGGAAGGCGGATGAGTGGCGTAAATGCCGAGATGAATGTCGGGGCGATAGCTTTCCTGTGTTTGCAACCGCTGCATAAACGTCACCATCGCCGACGGGTTGTAACCGGCGCGGCGCATAGTTTCCACGCCCGACGCATCGGCTTCTTTTTCAAGTCCCACGCCATAGCCGTTGATGGCGCCGATCAAGGCGAACTGCGAAAACGCGCCGACGTTGGCGCCGTTTTGTCCGCCCGCGATCATCGCTGCCATCGCCGCGAGGTTGATGATGCTCAGCTTTTTCGATTTCTTTTGGCCGCGAAGCGCGTGCAAACGCGCGTTGTGACCTAGCTCGTGCGCCAAAACGCCCGCCAATTCGTCGTCTGAAGCCACGAAATCAAGCAACCCCCGGTAGACATAAACGTGCCCGCCCGGAAGCGTGAACGCGTTGATATCCGGGTCTTCGATGACCTTGATGGTGTAAGCGATGCTCGGACGCGGCGAGGCAACGCCCAACTTCTTGACCAAGGCGTCGAGTTTGTCCTGCGTTGCGCGGTTGGCGGACACGTGGAGGTCGAGCCACTTCAGTGATTTGTCACCCTCGAGTTGCTTGACCGATTCGTCGCCCAACTTTGTTTCCTGGGGCAAAACGGCGGCGGGCGGATGGTCGGGATCGAGCTTGGCGGCGCGCGCAACCGAAGCTGGGATGCAAAGCGCGAGGCCACAAAAAAGCAGAAGACGAAAGGAGGACATAACGACAAAAAGGGGCGAATCGCGCGTGGATTCGCCCCTTTGGACTTTGGTTTCGAGAACGCCGTTGCTTGTCTCGCGGTTTTCCCAGGCGAGGCGAACACGCCTTGATGGGTGGCTTTGGCGGGTAGCCGAACTTTTCAAGCGTCGTGTTTGTGGTGTCCGTCGCCATTTTCGCCGTGGTGTTTGTGGGATTGGGCGTGGCCTAAGCACACAAGCCACATCTGGTGGCTCTGGGATTCGGCGACGGGCAGTTCGCCGGTCTGCGACAAGGTAGTGATGGTGCGTTCGACGAGCACCCATTCGCCTTTGCATTCGGGACACTGCGACACAAGCTGCATCAACTTGTCGGCATCGGAAGAAGACAGTTCTTCGGTGCCATATGACATCAAATCAAGAAGCGCGCGGTGACTTGTGGGGTTCATAATTGCCTCGGACAAAACTTGAAAAAGCCGGTATGACGCGTTGTTTGCACGCCTCGAAAAACGAATTGAAATTCGCTCCCTTTTCAGTTCTTGACCGCCTAAGCGACGCCCCACAAACCGCTTCCGTTCCGCTTCGAACGCAAATTCCAATCGGAGAAGCACCCAAATGTCAAGCAGTTTCAACCGCGCAACCCGTGAGCTACTCAAGCCGTCAAGAGGCGCCTTTTTCGGGTTCTGACACCACGCCACAATACCCTTTCTGCCTTCAAACAGGTGTCGCTGAAGTCGCTGAAGCAATTGGGGAACGGTGTGTTCTTTGATGCTCTGTTGTTCGCGGTAGCCAATAGGCGCGTTGCGTGCGCTGTCAGTTGAGCAGGCACGACGAGAAATCTACCCACTGTTCTATTACATCACGCGTGTCCTCGCTGACTAAAGCGTATCTCACAGAGGTTGCAACATCCGTAGGGACATGGCAAGCCATGTCCCTACGATGCACTTCTTCTGAGACACGCTTTAAATGAGTGGATTTCTCGTCGTGCCTGCTCAACTGACAGCGCACGGCGCGCCGGAGCGCGCCGTGCGCTCAAAACCTTTGGTTGTTTCAGGGCGCCGCTCTGCTTAGCGTTCTCGCTTTACAAACGGACTTCGGCGCCTGAACGCGCCGATTCATAAATCGCGTCGAGGATGCGTTGCAAAGCCAGCGATTCTTCCGGTTTAACGAACGCTTCGACTTTGCCTTGCAACGCGTCGATGAAGTGCGCCATGCGGTTGGGGTCAACCATGGGCGGCAATAATTCCACGTTTTCGGTGGTTTGCCCGCCCTCGCCGTTCGAGTGCGTCCACTTCATCGCGGGCACGATCAAGCCGCCTTCTGTTCCCAAAACCTGCGTGTAATCGTTGCCTTCGGGAATGTATGCGGCCCACGAGGTTTCGAGCAAAACCGTGCGCCCGCTTTTGAGCTTGATGAGCGCAATGGCCAGATCATCCACATCGAAAGGTTTGGAGGGATCGATTTCGCCTTTGCCCCAGTTGCCGTCTCCCAAGCCGCGCGGGCCGAACTGGGCGTAGGTCTGCCCCGAAACCGACGCCGCATCGAACTCGCCCATCAAATACAAACAGCGGTCGAGCGCGTGAACGCCGATGTCGTAAACCGAGCCGCCGCCCGCGAACTTGGTTTGCGTGAACCAACTTCCGATGCGCGGAATGCCCGAAGGCCGCATCATCGCGGTGCGCGCGTGATACAACTCGCCCAAATCGCCGCGGTCGATCAACTGTTTGGCGGTTTGCACTTGCGGCGTCATGCGGTTGTTTTGACCGACCATCACCAAAACGCCCTGTTTTTTCGCCTCTTCGACCAACTGCGCCGCATCAGCCGCGTTAGTGGCCATCGGCTTGTCGATCATCACGTTTTTGCCCGCCTGCAACGCTTCAAGCGCGACCGGAGCATGCAAGTAGTTCGGCAGAGCAATCGAAACGACGTGAATATCATCGCGCGCCAAAAGCTGTTTGTAGTCGGTGACGAGTTCCGGGATGTTGAACTTGTCGGCGGCCTCGCGCCCGCGTTCGGGCGACACTTCGGCGAGCGCTATGACGCGCGCGTCGGGATGCTTTTGAAACGACTCGATGTGGTTGAGGCCGATAGCCCCCGCCCCGATAACGGCGACGTTGTATGTTTGCTGGTCTGACATGGAAGCGCGCAGTTTAAACGCGCTTTCGCGTATCGCGTTAGCCCGCTAATTCTTGAGCCGCGTCGTGGAGTCCCGCCTCATCAACTGAAAAAATAATGACAGGCTTCATCTTCTGAAACGAGTCGTTGCAGACCTGTTCGCAAACCTTTTTCTGCGTAGTAGACAAGCCAAACGCCGTGATTCTCCTCGATAACGTATTGTTCATCGGCGAAAGAACCACCAATGGAGTAACTTCGCAGGTTCACATTTAGCTCATCCAGTTGCTCAATCAGTTTTGTTGTGTTCATAAATAAAAAGGCGATGTCGCAGTGACATCGCCTTTGAAATTTTTAACCAATCCGCAGCATTCGATCCAGCGCCAACTTCGCCTCGGTTGCAATGGGTTCGGGCACCACGATTTGATTGACAACGCGGCCTTCGAGCAGGTTGTCCATCACCCACAGCAAGTGCGGGCCATCCACACGATACATCGTGGAACACACGCACACGTTGGGATTGAGCGACAAAACCGTGCGGTCAGGGTATTCCTGGGCCAAACGGGAAACGAGGTTGATTTCGGTTCCGACCGCGAAGACATCGCCGGGCTTTCCCTCGGCGATGATGCGGCGGATTTTCTCGGTCGAGCCATACGAATCCGCCGCGACGACGACTTCATAGGTGCATTCGGGATGAACGACGACGTGAACGCCGGGATGCTGGCGACGGATGTTGCGGATGTGGATCGGCAAAAACGTGCCGTGAACCGAACAGTGGCCGCGCCACAACAGCATCGGCGCGCGACGAAGCGCTTCGGGCGTTTGGCCGCCCAAATCTTGGTTCGGATCCCACACCAGACAGTCATCGAGCGAGAAACCCATTTCCAGAACGGCGGTGTTGCGGCCCAGATGTTGGTCGGGGAAAAACAACAGTTTTTCGCCGCCCGCGCCGCCCTCGGAAACGGGAGCGAGCGCCCAGTCCATGATTTTTTTGGCATTGCTCGAAGTGCAAACCGCGCCGCCGTTGCGCCCGACGAAGGCTTTGAGGTTGGCCGCCGAGTTCATGTAGGTGATCGGGATGATTTTCATCCCGGCACACGCTTCTTGCAGGGCGTCCCACGCTTCCTCGACTTGGTCGATGTCGGCCATGTCCGCCATCGAACAGCCAGCGTGAAGGTCGGGCAAAATCACTTTTTGATGAGGCGCTGAGAGAATATCCGCGCTTTCGGCCATGAAGTGGACGCCGCAGAAAATCAGGAATTCGGCTTCGGGACGCGCCGCCGCGTCTTTGCACAGCTTGAACGAGTCGCCGCGAAAATCGGCCCAGCGAATGACTTCTTCGCGCTGGTAGTGGTGGCCCAAAACGACGAGGCGGGTGCCGAGCTTGGCCTTGGCTTCAGCGATGCGCGCTACGATTTCTTCGGGCGACATTTGCAGGTATTTTTCAGGAAGCGGCACTTGCAACTGCGCGCCGCGCTCCATCGAGATGTGGCCGATGAAACCGTTGTCCGTTCCACCGCTTTGCTCTGGGTGAATACCGCGAAACGCGCTTGCCAGTTCGCCTTGAAGTTGAAGTGTCGCCATGATTGTTGCTCGTTCTGCTCGAAACTCTGCCCTCTTCGGGTAAAAGAGAACTGGATTTTAAGAGATTGTGCAAAATTTCACAAGCCCTCACTCGCAATGGACGCCAAACTCGCGGGTGTGTTTCAAGGGTTTTTCTACGATGCCGCGCACAACACCGTTGAAGCGATGGACAGCGCGGCCATTGCCTCGGCGAGTCTCAAATCGGATCACACGCCGTGTCATCCGCTGGGCGATGAACGCTCGTTCGCTTGGATCGACATCGTGGCGCCCTCGAACAAAGAACTGGCGTCTCTGGCGGCGCGTTTCAAGCTCGACCCGCAGATTCTGGAAGACCTGCGCGAGCGCGAAGGACGCCCCAAGTTGCACGATTACGACGACTATATCTACTTGATATTTCACGCGTTGTCGCTGCAAGAGGGCGAGCAGAACCGCTACGAAATCCAGTCCATCGAAGTCGATTGTCTGGTCGGCCCCGACTGGATCGTGACCATTCACAGCGAGCCGCTTCCCAAATTTGTGGCGTTGGCGGCGCGTTGGAAAAAGCGGCCCGAATGGATGAAGGGCGGCGCGGGCAACTTGCTTTACGAACTGATGGACGCCGTGCTGGACGATTATTTTCCGCTTTTAGATCAGTTGGACGAGCGCATTGATGGCTTTGAAGACCGTTTGTATGGCGTGGGCGAGGACGCGGCGCAAAACAAGACCGACGGGGGAGATGGACGCTTGTCAGGGGAGATTTTCGCGCTTAAGCGGGCGCTGTTGCAAATTCGCCACATCGCGGGGCCAACGCGCGATGTCGCCAACATCCTGCTACGCCGCGACGCCGAAGCAGGCGGAACGCACTTCGCGGCGTTTCAAGATTTATACGATCACGCCAGCCGCATCGTGGACAACATCGACACCTACCGCGACATTCTCTCCGGCGCACTCGACGCTTACTTAGCCATCGAGTCAAACCGCATGAACGCGGTGATGAAGCAGTTGACGGCCTATTCGATCATTTTGCTGATGCCCACGCTGATCGCAGGCGTTTACGGCATGAACTTCGATGATTTGCCCAAAGCGCACGGTTTTTGGGAATCCATCGGCGCGATGGGCGGTTTGGTCGCGGTTCTGACGGGCTACTTCAAGTGGCGCAAGTGGTTGTAAGTTGTGTCCGACCACTGAAGTGGCGGTTTGGGGGCAATACAAGTTCTCGCACAGAAAGCCGTCATCATCTCCACAAAAAAACAGTGCATCTCCCAAAAATACGCGACAATGGCAACTCAGTAGCGTCCTAACACCCAAATTATGTTTCGTGCCGTATTTACCGGAGTTGGAGTTGTTTCCCCGTTTGGTTTGGGTTGGAGTTCGTGGGTCGAAGGGTTGCGGGCGGGCCGCTCGGCCACGCGCAAAGTCACCCTTTTCGATCCCGATGCGCCCGTTCCCCTCGCGCCGCACATCGAGTCGCTGAGCTGTCAAGTCGCGGGCGAAGTGCCCGGTTTTTGCCCCGCCGATTGGCTCGCACCCAAAGACCTGCACCGCGTGCCGCGCGTTGTTCCCCTCGCGTTGGCTGCAACGCAAGAAGCGCTGCAAAGCGCCGGACTCGACTCCATGAGCCGCGAGCAAAAAGCCGAAACCGGCGTAGTTATCGGCAGTGGCGGCGGCGGGTTTTCTTTTGCCGAAGAACAATTCGTGACGTGGCTCCTGGGCAACGAAAAGCGGTTGTCGCCCTACGCCATTTCCAGTTCGATTGCGGGCATGGTGTCGAGCGAGATTTCGATTGCGCACGGCTTTCGCTCGCGCTCGCACACCGTTTCCGATGGCTGCACCAGTTCATCCGATGCCCTGGGTTATGCCCTTGATCTCATCCGTTCGGGCCGCGAAAAACGGTTGATTGTGGGCGGCGCTGACGGCTGCATCACGCCGGGAATGATGGCGGGTTTTGGCCTGATGCGCGGCGTGCCGACGCACTGGAACGAGGAGCCGGAGCGGGCATCTCGCCCTTTTAGCGTTGACCGCGACGGTTTTGTTTTGGGCGAGGGCGCGTGGATGTTTGTCTTGGAAGAGCGCGAATCGGCGCTGGCGCGCGGCGCGCACCCCTGGGGCGAAGTCGCCGGATTTGGCGCGACGTGCGAAGCGTTTCATCGCGTCGCCCTCAAAGAACCCGACGAAGCTGCGCGCGCCATGACGCTCGCGCTACGCGACGCGAACATCGAAGCAGCGCAGTTGGACTACGTGAACTTGCACGGCACGGCGACCCCGCTCAACGATCCCCTCGAAACCGCCGCCGTAAAGATCGCGTTGGGAAACGCCGCATCGCGCCCGATGAGTTCGGTCAAATCGCAAATCGGCCACCCGCAAGGCGCATCGGGCGCGGCAGGCGTCGCCGCGATTCTGGCCGGAATGCAAGAAGGATTCGCGCCGCCCACAATCAACCTCGACAACCCTGACCCGGCCTGCGACCTCGATTATGTCGCACACGAGTCGCGCGAACTGCCCATCGAATGGGCGCTGGCCAACTGCCTCGGCTTTGGCTCGAAGAACGCGGCGCTCATCATCGGGCGCGGCGTATAAAACGAGGATTTCAGGAATCTCCAAATCATTCTCTTTATGTTCCCGCCTTCTGTTCCGATACCGCAACGCGATACGCCCGAAATGCTCGACGAAGGCCGCTTCGGTGAACGCGAAGCGCGGCGCAGCTTGAACGATGTGGCGCGCATCAACTCGTTTCTGGGCGCCACGAACCCGCTTTACGAGGAGGTGTGGAATATGATCGAAGACGCGCAACTCAAGCGAGCAACGGTTCTGGACATCGGTTGTGGCAACGGCGATTTCGCGCGGCGATTGGTCAATCAAAGCCGCAAACGCGGCTTTGATTTACGCGTTTTGGCGCTCGACGTTTCGCCGCTTCATTTGAAAGTTGCGCGCGAAATGACGCCGGTTGATTTGCCCATTGAGTTCATCGAAGCCGATGCGTTCGCGCTTCCCTTTGACGAATCAAGCGTGGACATCATCACTTCAACTTTGTTCTTGCACCACTTCCGCGCGGGGCAAATCCGCCAACTGTTGGGCGAGTGCTCCCGCGTCGCTCGTGTTGGTTGGGTGATGAACGATTGCGCGCGCGACGGCGTGGCGCTAATCAGTTTTCGGGTGTTGCGGCCTTTTTTGGCGCGCTCGTTTTTGACGCGCTTCGATGCGCCCGCTTCGATCCGGCGTTCGTATTCTGTCAAGGAAATGCGGGATCTGGTTGAAGTCATTCCACACGTGCGGGTGCGAAGCCTCTTTCCCTATCGTCTGCAAGTGCAATGGACACGGAAAGGCGCGACTTCGACATCGCGGTCATCGGAGCCGGTTTAAGCGGGGCAAGCGCCGCGATTCTGGCAGCCCAAAGCGGCGCGCGCGTGGTGCTCCTCGAAAGCGGGATCGCGGCTCGCCACAAAGTGTGCGGCGAGTTTTTGTCGCCCGAATCGCGCGTCCAACTCGCTTGGCTCGGCGTGTTGGACGCGATGCTGGAAAGCGGCGCACTTCAAATCGGCGCCGCGCGCGTTTTGACTTCGGCGCGCACGAGTCGCGCTATTGCCTTTGCGCGCCCCGGCCTTTCGTTTTCGCGGCGCGCACTTGACGGCTTGCTGTGGGCGCGTGCACAAGAAATCGGGGTGGACGCGCGCGGACAAACCCGCGTGTCGCGCTTGGAACGAAGCGCATCGGGCCACTTTCAACTGGAAGCAAACGGCGAAGTGGTGCGCGCGCGCTTTGTCATCTGCGCTACCGGACGCGGCTCGAAATGGGGCCGCGACGGTGATGAGGCGTTGCCCGCCAATGGAACAACCCAGGCACAAAACGGCGCGACTTCACCCTCCAACCCGTTGAACCGGACGCGGCACAACCACGTGTTTTCGATTGCTCAGGGAAATTGGGCGCACAATGGCGATGCTTCCTCAAGGGGTGAAGAAAATCAATCGCAAGACGGCGACACTCCTTCGAGAGTCCGGCGACACGAGGCGCACAACGCAGTTCCCTGCTCGACAAGCGAAGCGCGCTCCGTTGAAGCGGGCGCGTTTTCGCCCACTGCCCAAGCGTTAAGCCGCGAAAAGGACGCGTTTTTTTCTTCGCCGGGTTTGACGCGCGCACCTGAAAACGCGGTTATTCCCCCAGCCAATCCCACGCGGAATAGGCGAGTGCGCCGTGAGCGCGCGAGCCGTTTTTTGGGACTCAAAACCCACTTGCGCGGCGTTCGTATGGCATCGGGCGAAGTGCAGATGTTTCCTTTCGCAGGCGGTTATTGCGGGATTGTCGAAGTCGAAGACGGAGCGTTCAACACCTGCTTGCTCGTCGATTACGCGCGCTCGAAAGGTCGTTCGCCCGCACGTTTGTGGGACGAAGTGCGCCGCGAAAACCGCGCTTTAGGGCGAGCCACCGAAGATGCAACGTTGGAATTCGACTGGCTGGCGACGGGCAACGTGTCCTTCGACCGCTTCGCTCCGGCGCGCGACGGCATCTTGCGAGTCGGCGACGCGGCGGGCTACATCCACCCTTTGTCAGGCGACGGAATGGCGATGGCGCTACGCAGCGGCGAACTCGCCGCCCGCTCGGTTGTGCACGCGCTCGAATGGAATTTGTCGCTCGAAGACGCCGCGAGTTCTTATTCTTCCATGTGGGAGCGCGAGTTCGGTTCGCGCTTGCGCTGGGCGGCGCGCTTGCAACCGCTCTTCACCGACCCGCGCTTCACCCGAATCGCGCAAGGTATTTTCGATTTGGCGCCGATTTTGTCGAGCTTTGCGGTGCGGCGCACGCGGGGCAAACCGGCGTTATAGATTTCCAAGCGCTTTCAAGCGACAGTTCCAAGCGTTTGGAGCCAACGACCAATCGGCAAATCATATCTCGGCTTCGCAGCGAATGGGAGTGCCGGAAGATGCGGCTTGGCCTACGACGCGACCATCCGAGATGATCTCGATTTTCATCATCGGCTGGTTTGATCCGATGGTTTTGGCAAGGGTTGCCGTGGACGACACCCGCGTGTCGTCGGGCAAGTCGAAGGGTTGTTCGTAAGGCGCGATCACCAGAAGCGTGTCACCCTTGGCCCCCGTTCCAGTGATGGAATACGACAGTTGCACCAAAGCCGGAGCGCCGGACAAACGGAGCAGAACAGCGTGGTTTTTGAGAGCTGGAACAACACGGACTCCGGTATAGAATAGCGGGCGATTGGGCGCTTCGAGCCAATCCAGGCTGTAATGGGGATCGTTTTCCTTGAGTTGGCCCGGCAAAAGAAGGGCGGCGTGATCTTCCTCGCGCACGGCGTGATCTTCGTCGCGCGACACCAAAGTCCACTCCGTAACGCGCTTATTGCCCGTTCTCCACTTCGCAGAAAGCGTTGTGCCGCCACGCGTCCAGGTGCTTTGTCCCGATGACGGATCGGGCGTTTCTTCCGCTTGAGGAGTGCCCAATTTTTGTTTCACGGCGTCGATGCGCCCTCCAATCAACGCGGGCACGTCCCACACAGGGCCAGCCGGACGCGACTGGCAACCGGACAAAGCCAAAGCGCCACCCGCCAACAAAAGCAGCGCGGGTTTGGCGGAAAGGAATTTCATAACGCAAGTGATCCTGTAAAAGGCATTTCCTGCCGCTTTAACTCAAGCGGTTATTTAGCGAAGGTGAAGCGTGAGCGAGGGCATCGAACAGAGTGCCAGAGGCAC
>JAABUM010000761.1_pt1 | contig 53315 bp, 46 predicted proteins | sample 5559161 | NCBI WGS metagenome assembly JAABUM01 (sample SAMN10711868, study PRJNA513369) | rock metagenome | isolation source: Antarctica rocks | place: Antarctica: Victoria Land, Siegfried Peak nord
GACGTGGAGCTGATCGTGCCGGTGGCGATCGAGCAGGGCCTGCGCTTCGCCATCCGCGAGGGCGGCCGCACCGTCGGCGCCGGCGTCGTCACCGAGATCATCAAGTAGCACGCATTCCCGGCGCACAGCGCCGGTCTATTGGCGGCGACCCCGGCCCAGTATCGCGGGCCGGGGTCATGCCGCCCCGTAACGAAAGGGGTGTATCCCGATGGCGAAGCGAGGCAAGGCCGATCGCATCGTGATCACGCTCGAATGCACCGAGTGCCGCGAGCGCAATTACACGAGCGAGAAGAACCGCCGCAACGACCCGAACCGCCTCGAACTCCGCAAGTTCTGCCCGCGCTGCCGGAACCACCGGCTGCACCGGGAGACGCGGTAGGCGAGTCCGTAGTCGGTGGTCCGTAGTCCATGGCGGGCAGCGGCTAACGATTACATCAGTCGTTTGCGAAAAGGGCCGGGGAGGACTTTCCTCCCCGGCCCTTGCTCTGCTCTACGAACTACGGACCACCGACTACGGACTTACTTCAGCCACCCCCGGTCCAGCAACAACTGCCGTCCCAAGAGGCCGAGTAGCACCTGTGATTTGCCGGTGTTCTCGGGGTGATACTCGAAGCGCGCGCGCTCGAAGTATTGGACGGTGTACTCCTTGCCGTCGGTCTTGCTCTTCTCCTTGAACTCCTCGGTCAGCGGCAGGCCGTAGATGAAGAGGCCGCCATACGCCTCCCAGTAGGCGCGGAAGGGGCCACTGAGGTTGTGCCCGGTCTCGGCGAAGAAGCGCTGCCCGTCGATCGCCTTGATCGGCGCATCGGTCGCGTGGTAGAGCCGCCCCAGCAGACCGAGCAACACCTCGTAGTCGGTGCCGGCATTCTCGGGGTGCAGCTCGAAGCGCGCGCGCTCGAAATACTGGACGGTGTATTCCTTGTTGTCCGCCTCGTTGAGTTCGGTGAATTCCTCGGTCAGCGGGAAGCCGAACTGCGCCAGGCCGCCGAACTTGTTCCAGTAGCGCAGGGTGGTGTCCTTCAGCGTGTGCCCGGTCTCCGCGAAGTAGAGCATGGTGGTGCCGAGATTCGTCGGCTTCGCGACCGGGTCGACCGGATTGCCGATCACCCGCACCGTCGGCCCCGCCGTCTTCTCCCCCCACGGCCCCATCGTCTCCTGTACCAGCCCGAAGGTCAGCGCGCGCGTCCCCCCGGCGGCGAATGCGATCCGGCACGGCACGTCGACCGTCTCGCCCGGATTGAGCGATTTGCCGAAGCCCCAGCGGTACGGCTCTTTGCCTGGCGTCCTGGCGGTCGGGCTGTCCGCGATGTCGGCGACGATGCGGAAGCGCCCCTGCACCGGCCCCGCTTTTTTGCTGATGTAATCCTCACCCTCTGTATAGGTCAACCCCTTGTCGAAGTAGGAGGGGATCACCGCCGTGCCGGTATTCTTGACGGTGACGGTGACGGTGTAAGCCGTCTTCGAGGCGACCAGCGTGCCGTTCCCCTTGACCCCGACGATCGCCACGTCCATCTGCGGCGTCTCGCCATTGATCGCCGCGACGCTCGTGCGGACGGCGGGGAGACGGCTATAAAAGTTGGCGCCGGGGCAGGACGTGCTCAGGACATCGCGGTGCCCGACGATGTTCGGGATCATCTTGTCGATGAAGAAGTACTTGCCCTGCGGGTCGAGGTAGCGCCCGTAATAGGCCACCATCTGATAGAGCGCCCCCTCCATCGCCGCGGTGGGGAGCGAGGGTACGGTCGGGGTCGGGATCGGCGTTGGCTGCACCGTCGGCGTCGCGCCGGGCGTGCCAGGGCGCGGGGTCGGGGTCGGGGTAGCGGGGGGATCGGGCGTGAATTCGCCGATCAGGGCGATCCCGACGCTGCCATAGTTGTACTGGAGGGCGTGCCCGGCCACGACATTGTCGCCGCCGTAGCGCCCCTCGTAGATCACGCCGTTGCGGTCGACCAGGAAGTTGTAGCCGATGTCGCCCCACCCCTGCGTCACCGCGTGGTAGTAGTAGACCGCCCGGATCGCCTGGATCGGCTCCTGGCTGTTCGAGGTGTCGGTGTGGTGGATGATGATCTTCTCGGTCGTGTAATACTCCCGCTCCCAGATCTCCTGGCCTTTGCTGTCCAGCCGCAGCTTCTCGTCGCAGCCCCACTGCGCGCGCGTAATGATCGGCGGGCGGGCGGTCGCGAAGGCGCTGAGGACCGGTTCCGGAGCGACCGACGGCCCGGCGCTGGCGTCGATGTAGACGAGCCGGAGGTCGGCGGGGAATGGGCGCGGCCCGCCCGCGTGGTCGACGGCGCGGCAGCGGGCGCGCAGGCTCGGCGCGACGAGCAGCAACTCGCCGAAGCGGCGATTGGGGCGACCGGCGGTCTGCCCCGCGTCCGGCCCGTGCCCTTCGGGGTGGACCGTCTGCCAGGCGCTCCACGTTGTGCCATCGGTGCTGGTGCTGAGCGCCAGGTGGGTGTCGTCGTCGGCCCCGTTCGCAGCCCAGTGCGCGCCGAGCGCCCCGAAGACGTAGGGAGCGGTGAATTCCACCGCGCCATCGCCGAACGCGCGCACGCGCTCGGCGAGCGCCCATTCCCCGGCCTGGGTCTGTCCGCTCGGGTTCGGCGCGGCGGCGGCGCTCTGCACCGCGAACTGCGGCCCGAGTCCCCGCGCCAGCGGGAGGAGCGGGGCCAGCAGCAGGCCGTAGCCGCCGTAACGCAGTAATTGGCGGCGAGTCAGCGTCCGCCCGCTGGGGCGGCGTTCTGCTTCATTCATCGTCTTTGTCCTGTTGCGACGTGATCGCTGACCATCGCGGGCGACCTGTCGGTGCCGCGCACATTTCCTAAACGCCATTGTAGGGCCATGGTTGTGCGTTGTGGACCCATTAGGCGGAAAATTAGGACTATAGTGGGGGGCGCACGGCGTTATCGCGTCCGCGATTCGCCGCCGCGCGGGCAGTTGTGCATTCCGCCTGAATCATCGCCTCGGGGTTATGCGCCCATGCACTTGCGGGGGCATACGCGAACGATTACGATACCCGAATACCCGGCGATTACAGCGGAGCGATGGGGGCTGTGTGGGGATCCCTCGACGTGCTGAACGATGATCGGATGGGAACGATGAGCGCGGTAACCGGTGGTGCGCTGGTCGCAGATTACGCGACCGGGGGATTCTACGATGAGATGTTCGTGCCGCGCGCCGATGGGGGCGTGGAACCGCGACCCCACTACCGGGCGCTGGTGGAGCGCCTGAGCGAACTCGACGCGGGGGCTCTACGCCGGGCGAGCGCGCTGGCAAACCGTTCCTTCCTGCATCAGGGCATCACCTTCACCGTGTACTCGGACGACGCCCAGGGGACCGAGCGGATCTTCCCGTTCGACCTGATCCCGCGCCTGATCCCGGCCAGCGAGTGGAAGATCATCGATGAGGGGTTGCGGCAGCGGATCCGTGCCCTCAATCTGTTCATCCACGACATCTATCACGAGCAGCAAATCCTCAACGACCGGGTCGTACCGCGCCGCCTGATCGTGCAGGCGCGGCACTTCCGCCGCGAGGTCGTGGGGGTCGATGTCCCGCACGATCAGTACATCCATATCGTCGGCAGCGATCTGGTGCGCGACCGCGAGGGGCGCTACCTGGTGCTGGAAGACAATTTGCGCTCGCCGAGTGGCGTCTCCTACGTCCTCGCCAACCGTACGTCGATGACGCGCGTCTTCCCGGACTGGTTCACCGGCCTGGGCGTGCGCCCGGTCGACCACTATTGTGGGCAACTGGTGGAGAACCTGCGCGGCCTCTCGCCGCGCCCCAGCGGTCGCGGCGCGCCGACCGTGGTCCTGCTGACCCCCGGCACCTACAACTCGGCCTACTTCGAGCACGCCTTCCTGGCGCAACAGATGGGGATCGAGCTGGTGGAGGGGCGCGACCTCTTCGTGATCGACAACCGCGTCTACATGCGAACAACGAGTGGGCGGCAGTCGGTGGACGTGATCTACCGGCGCGTGGACGATGAATTCCTCGATCCGCTCGCTTTCCGTCCGGACAGCATCCTGGGGGTCGCCGGACTCCTCGGCGCGGTACGCGCCGGCAATGTGGCCCTCGCGAACGCGATCGGCACCGGGGTTGCGGACGATAAGGTCGTCTACCATTACGTGCCGACGATCATCCGCTACTACCTGAACGAGGAACCGATCCTGGGGAATGTCCCCACCTATCTGCCGACCGACCCGGAGCAGCGCGAGTACATCGTCGATCACCTGGACGAGCTGGTGGTGAAGGCGGCGAACGAGAGTGGCGGATACGGGATGCTGATCGGTCCGCGCGCCAGCGAGGAGGAGATCGCTACGTTCCGCGAACTCGTCCTCGCCGATCCGCGTAACTACATCGCCCAGCCGGTCGTGCCCCTCTCGCGCGCGCCCTCGTTCGTCCCCGATGTGGACGATACGGGCGGATATCTGGAGGGGCGCCACATCGATCTTCGCCCCTACGTCCTCAGTGGCGCGAAAGAGATCGACGTCCTCCCCGGCGGCCTGACGCGCGTGGCATTGCGGCGCGGCTCGCTGGTGGTCAACAGTTCGCAGGGCGGAGGGAGCAAGGATACATGGGTGCTGCGCTGATCGATCGGCATCACCGCCGGGTGGCGGGCCGCGATGCTTAGTCGGATCGCCGAATCGCTCTACTGGATCGGGCGCTACGTGGAGCGTGCCGAGGATACGGCGCGGATCACCGATGTCAATTTCCACCACACCCTGGAGATGGGCACCTCGGACATGGCGCAGGTGCGGCGCGGTCGGCATTGGGATGCGCTCATCGCGATCGTCGGCGACAAGACCCGTTTCTATGAGACCTACGAGGAAGCGAACGACGAGACGGTCCCGTTCTTCCTGACCTTCGCGCCGCAGAACCCGCTCTCGATCGTCTCCTGCGTGGCGCTCGCCCGCGAGAATGCGCGGACGATGCGTCACCAACTCGGCAGCGAGATGTGGGAAGTCCTCAATCGCTTCTATCTCGATCTGCAACGTCTCTCCCAGACCGGCGAGGCGCAGCGTGGCGAGGAGAACGCGCACAACTTCTACCGCTGGGTGATCGAGTTCAGCCATCTCTTCCAGGGCATCACCGATAGCACCATGCCGCGTGACGAGGGCTGGTACTTCCTCCAGTTGGGCAAGTTCCTGGAGCGGGCGGAGAAGACCGCGCGCGCGCTCGATGCGAAATACCACCTGTTGATCGCCGACTCGTCGCCTGAGCAGGCCGCGCAACTCGCCTCCGCCGATGCCGTCCCGCGTGACTGGCATCAGTGGCTCGCGCTGTTGCGCTCCCTATCGGCCTACGAGGCGTACAACAAGATCTATCGGAGTGCGGTACGTCCGCGCGCGACGATCGAGATGCTGACCCTCTCGCCGATCTTCCCGCGCTCGATCCGCTTCGCGATCGACGAGGTGGACAACGCCCTGCACTTCCTCGCCACGCACATGGCGGCCAGCCCGGACGACGATGGCTACAGCCTCCTGGGCATGGGGCGACCGAGCGAGGCGGAGCGCGCCGTCGGTCGGCTCAAAGGCGTGTTGGCCTACCAGCGGGTCGAGGAGGTCTTCGACGCGGGGATGCACGATTACCTCCTCGACTTGCAACGCCAGTGCTTCCGCATCGGCGAACTGATCGAGGCGCAGTACTTCACCGGGCGCGTTCTGCGCGCCGAGGAGGTCGTCGTATGACGGTGCGAGTCGTCGGTCGTCGGTCGTCAGCCGTCAGAAAGGTTCGCTGCTAGCGCAATACTCTTAATAGCACCGCCACCGACGGCTGACGACTGACGACCGACGACCGACGACTGACGACTTGACCGAGGAGTCCTATGAGGTATCGCATCGTTCACCGGACGACCTATCGCTATGTCAGCCCTGTCTACGAAAGCTTCAACGAGGTGCGCTTGCAGCCCTCGTCCACGCCGACGCAGAACTGCCTCAGCTTCGATCTCGCGATCGATCCGCCCGCCACGATCATCACCTTCATGGACTATTACGGGAACATGGTCCACGATTTCGGGGTGCCGTATCTCCACGACCACCTGACGATCGAGGCGACGAGCGACGTCGTCACCTTCGCCGACGCCGATCAGCCGCTGGGGGGGCCGCGCGCTGGCGAGCCCGATAGCGCCCCGTCGCTCACGGCCCTCGCCGCCGACGAGTTGATCGCCGATCAGTGGTCGGAGTTCCTCAACGCTAGCGCCTACGTCGCGCTGGAGCCGCAGGCGCGCGCCCTGGCCCTGGCGATCCTGGCGGAGGAGCCGGGCCTGTCGGCGCTCGACTTCCTGACGCGCGCGGGCACCTACATCCGCGAGCACTTCACCTATCAGGTCGGCGCGACGAATGTGCGGACCACCGTGGTCGAACTGATCGCGGGGGGGAGCGGCGTCTGCCAGGATTATTCGCACCTCCTGATCGCCCTCTGCCGCCACGTCGGCCTCCCGGCCCGCTACGTCAGCGGCTATCTCGGCAGCGTGGGAGAGAGCAGCGCATCGCACGCCTGGGCCGAGGCGTTTGTGCCCCCGTACGGCTGGATCGGGATCGATCCGACCCTTGGCACCCTCTGCACCGGGCGGCACGTCAAGATGGCGATCGGGCGCGATTACGCCGACGTCCCGCCCCTGCGTGGCACCTATCGCGGGGGGGGCGAGGCGACCCTCGACGTGGCGGTGCGCGGCGAGACGTTGGGCGATACCCGCGACATCGCGGCCACGCGGTCTTTCGGTGCGGAACCTAATCGCAAGCGGCTGGTCCAGTATCAGACGTTGGGCGCGGCGGCGCAGATGCAGCGTCTCGGGGCGATGACGCAGACCCTCGGCGGGATGACGCAGACCCTCGGCACCGCGACCTTCAGCGAGGGGATGGGGATGCGCTTCCAGCAGGAGGAGACCGAGGTACCGCGCCAGCAACCGCAGCAGCAGCAACAGCGCGGGCGGCGTTCGTAGCCGCGTCGCCGAGGACGATGACGAGCGGGACGTGAAGAGAGGGCGAGACGATGGAACTGCGCGTGGGTTGTGAGTTCGAGTACGAGGCCACCGCACCCACCCCGGCGATCATGCTGGTCGCCCCGCACCCCGAGGGGGAGCACGTGATCGCGCTGGAACGCTGGGAGTCGCACCCGCCGCTGGTCGGGCAGGAATTCGCCGATCTCTACCAGAATCGTTGTCGGCGCGTGGTCCTGCCGACCGGCGAGGTGCGGCTGCGCTACGACGCGACCGTGGAGATGCCGCGCGAGCCGGATCGGTTCGCGCCGCATGCCCGGCAACTCCCGATCGAGGAGTTGCCGGGCGAGGTGCTGATGTATACGCTGTCGAGCCGTTACTGCCACTCGGATGCGTTGAATAGCACGGCATGGCGGCTCTTCGGCTACACGCAGCCCGGCTGGGCGCGCGTGCAGGCCGTCTGCGACTGGCTGAACGCCAACATCACCTATGGCCTGTACAGCACGCCCCTCACGACCTCGACCGACGTCTACGTGGCGTCGGGCGGGATGTGCCGGGACTTCGCCCATCTGGCGATCACTTTCTGCCGCGCGCTGAACATCCCCGCACGCTACACCTTCGGCTACATGCCCGACATCAGCCTCTCACCGCCCTACCCGGCGATGGACTTCCATGCCTGGTTCGAGGTCTATCTGGTCGATGGCGACGAGGGGCGCTGGTGGACCTTCGATGCGCGGTTCAATCGCCCGATGATCGGGCGCGTGCCGATCGGGCGCGGGCGGGACGCGGTCGATGTGGCGATGGTGACGAGCTACGGCCCGGCGCTGTTCAAGCGGATGACCGTCTGGTGTGACGAGATCGTGGCAGACGAAGCGGTGGCCAAATAACGGCGGGGGGATGATCGTGGAACGGCATGATCTGGATACGCTGATCGCCACGATGGGCACGGTCGATCATCGCGGGGTTGATTGGCGGCGTGTACGTTGGACGGCGTATCTGATCCATCAGCAATTACGTTACGAATACCCTGGCGAGGTGCGCGATCTGAGCCAACGACTGGTGATCGTCCCCCCGGAATGCTACGGCGGGCAGCGGCTCGTCACGCACAAGCTCGAAATCTCCCAGCTGGGGGTGACGCAAGACGACCTCGCCGATTCCTTCGGCAACCGCGTCCTCTCCCTGCATGCGGCGCACGTCGCGGACAAGATCACCTTCACCGCCTGGATCGTGGTGGAGCGCGACGCCGATGCCGGCCCGGTCGTGATCGACGACGTGGTCTATCGTGATCCCGCTTTCCGGCAGCCCTCCGCCCTGACCGCGCCGGATGACGCGCTGCTCGCCGCCGCCGCAGCATGGCAGACGCGCGGCCTCACCGGATTGGCCCTGGCCCGGGAGATCAACGGGTGGGTCTACGGGCAGATGCGTTACGCGCATGGGCTGACGGGGGTGAAGACGAACGCGGCGGAGGCGTTCGCCCTGCGCGGGGGGGTCTGCCAGGACTACGCGCACGTGATGATCGCCATCTGTCGCGCCTGCGATCTCCCGGCACGCTACGTCTCCGGGCACCTGTTGGGCGAGGGTGGCACGCACGCCTGGATGGAGGTGCTGCTGCCGGGCGACGAGGCGGACACCTACGTCGCCCACCCCTTCGATCCGACGCACGGCACCGAGCCGGGTCTGAACTACATCACGATCGCCGTGGGGCGCGACTATGGGGACGTGGCCCCGACCTCCGGCACCTTCCGCGCGCCGTACGGCGGGCAGCTCTCGACGAGCAAACGGGCCGGGGTGACGGCGCTGGAGTATTTCCCTGCCCCGGTCTAGCACGCCATACGCGCGACACAGAACCTGAGCGGCTTCACCCCTCTTCGCGGCGGGTGAGGCCGCTCGGCGTTTCGGTCGGTGATGGCGCGGGCGTGCGCGTCGGTGTTGATGGTGGCAACGGCGTCGGGGATGCCGGCAGGGGGGTCGCCGGAGTGGCGGGGATCCGTTCGAGTTGGACGCGGATACTCTGCGGCGTATCGACACGGAGGTCGCTCGGGACGATCACGCTGGGGGTGATGGTGTAGGTTCCCGCGCCGCTGTACCCGCGCAGATCGAGTTGCACCTGCACGTCGTTGGCGCTGAGCTGCCGGATACTGGCGAGCGGCCCGCTGACGGTCACGGTGATCTCGGTGGGGGCGATATTCCCCACGATCCGTAGGCCCGGCTCGATATTGACCGGCGTGACCCGGAAGACGCCCACCTGTTGCCGTTGCTGCTCGGCATCGACCTGGACCTCGACATTGACCGTATTGCGATCGATCACCTGCAAGCCGGAGGGGAGGGTGAGCGCCACGTCATAGACCGAGAAAGACTCGCTTTTGCCACTCACGTCAATCGGCGCGGTCGAGATGACGACCAACTGGGCCAGCACGTCGGCGGGGCCGTTGACCGTGACGGAGGGCGGGCTGACCTGCGTATTCCCCACCCGGAAGCCCGCTGCGGGCGTCCCCTGAATATTCGGGACGATGTTCACCGTGCGACCCACGCGCTCCACCGTCACCGTCGCGGTCACGCTGCCCGGCTCCACGGTCAGGCCATTGACCCGCGTCCCGGTGTTGTCGCGCGGCTCCGGGGTGGACTGCGCCTCGAAGTTATCGCGGCGGTCGCTGAGGTTGATCGGCAGGACGACGCGCGTGACCTTGTCGAGCAGCGCCTGCGGCCCGCGCACCGTCACCTGTTTAGGGTTGTAATCGACGTTGCCGATGCTGTAGGGGGGCACGGACGCGCCCTTGTCGACTTCTAGGGGGAAACTTTTGCTCACGAGCCGATCGACGCTCACCGCCACCCGTGAGGGGGTCGCGCTGACGACACGCACGCCCCGTCGCGGGGTGACCTTGGCCTGCACATCGATCTCGGCGTCGCTCGGATCGTGGATCTCGCCGAGGTTGAGGGTCGCCTGGATGTCCAGGGCGGTGAGTTGATTGATCTCCGAACGCGGCCCACGCACCGTGACCGCGACGGTGGAAAGCCGCGCCTCGTCCACGAGCACCAGATCGTCGGCCTTGTTGTTGATGGTCGGAGTGATGCCCTGGAAGGCGCGATCGATCTCCGGGTCGTCCTGTGTCGTCACCCAGCCCCAGAGCAGGGCCGCGAGGACCAGCGAGAAGAGGATGCGCGCCAGGAGGCCGGGACCGAGCCGGGCGCGAAGGGTGGCAAGCCGCTGTGCTGCCATCCCTCAGCTCCGGCTGCGCGAGCGGATCATCCGCCTGCGACCATTGGCCCCGCTGTCGGGCGGCTCGATCAGGGTCAGGAGCGTGGCGCGCAGTTGATCGCCGGTCAATTCCCGGTCGATCTGCGCGTCGTGGGCGAGGGAGATGCCGCCGGTCTGCTCGGAGACGATCACGGCGACCGCGTCCGATTCCTCGCTGATACCGAGGGCGGCGCGGTGCCGGGTGCCGAACGAGCCGGGGAGAATCCCTTCGGAGAGGGGCATGATGCAGCGCGCGGCCACGATCCGGTCGCCGCGCACGATCACCGCGCCGTCATGCAGCGGCGAGTTCTTAAAGAAGATATTGATCAGGAGCTGGCGGGTCAGGGTCGCGTCGAGGCGTACCCCTTTGGCGGCGTACTCTTGCAGGCCACTCTCGCGCTCGATGACGATCAGCGCGCCGATCCGCTGCCGCCCGAGCGACACGCAGGCGCTGACCATCTCCTCGATCGCCGCCGCGCCGGGATGCGGATGGTCGGTATTGATGAATGGGAACGAGGACCAGGTGCCGGTATGCCCGAGCTGTTCGAGCGCCCGCCGCAACTCCGGCTGGAAGATGATCGGGATCGCGAGGAGGAGGGCCGGCAGGGCGCTTCGCAGCACGTAGCGCAGGGCGTTGAGCGGCAGCACCGTGCTGAGCAGCACGAGGAGCACGATCAAGATAACCGCCCCACGAACGAGCGATCCGGCGCGCGTGCCCTGGGCGATCGTCAGCAACCAGAAGAAGATCGCGGCCACTACTAGAATGTCGAGGGCGGCGGCCGGATTCAGCCGTGCCGCCAACCAGAAGAGATCAGGCATGCAACTCCCGTGCGGTTTTGCGGGGGAGGTTGTCCTTTTCCCTTATTCTACCATCAGCATGCGCATTGGCGTCGGGTCGGGGGCGTCTGTCGCCGCGTCGCGCCGCCGCCGCCTACGGTCGGGGGCGATTCTCGCGGACGAGTATCGCCATCGCCGATTGCTTGGCCTTCGCCACCGGATCGTCGGGGGTGAGGCGCACCAACCGCCGGTAGACCCGCTCGGCCTGCCCGTACTCGCCGACGGAGGAGAGCGCCTCGCCGAGCAGGCCATACGATTCGGCATCGCGCGGATCGAGCACGATCACCTGGTGGAGCGCGGCGATCGTCTCCTGCACGCGCCGGGCCTCCCAGAAGCGCCGCGCGATCATGCGCTGCTGGATGGCCGCTTCCGGCTGGCGGCCCGCCTGGAGGAGGCAGTTGATGTACGCCTGCCGCAGGGTGACATTATCCGGGGCGAGCGCGAGCACCCGATCGTAGAGGGTGAAGGCGCGTTCGTGCTGGCCGATCATCCACGCGATATCGGCCGCCTGCCGCAGGGCATCGGCGGCCTCGTCCGGTCGCCCGGCGCGGCGGTGGATATCGGAGATCTGGTCGATCTCGATCAGCGCCTCGTCCGGGCAGCCCCGGCGCAGGTAGCGATCGACCAGGTGGGCCTTGACGGTCAGATTCTCGCCCGCCAGCGCCGACATCTGATGGAGCGTTTCGATCATCGCGTCGAGGCGTCCGGCATTGAGCTGGTGGGTGGAGAGATCGTCCAATTCGTCCAGCGCCTGCCCCAGGCGCCCCTGCTCGCTGTAGAGACTCGCGAGGCGACGGCGGATCGTGGCGTCCTCCGGCAGATCGGCCTTCGCCGCTTCGAGGACGATCGTCGCGTTATCGAGCTTCCCGGCGCGGACCAGACTCTCGGCCAGCTCGACGTGGAGGGCTCCGACCGAGATCGGCTCGCCAAAGAGGCGCGTCTGATCGACGAAGGTGCGGACCCGCTCGTCGCGCAGGAGGTCGGCGGCATGTTGCAGCCACTGACGCTCGTTCGGGCCATCGCCGAGCGCGCCATACGCTTGACGGAAGGCGTAGGCCATCGCGAAGCGCACGGCGGGCTTCAGTGACTGCCCGGTGCTGCCGGCCTGCCGCAGCGCCTCCAGATGCGTCACGGCGGTTTGTGGCTCGTCGCAGGCGAGGGCGACGAGTCCGGCGGCGACCTGGGCGTTGCCGCGTCGACTCGGCTCCAGGTTATCGATCGTGGACTTGTAGATCCCCATGCAGGCCGCGCGGGTCGCCGCGTCGCGCCCGCGCAGGGCGGCGGTCAGCGTTTCCAACGAGGGCCAGTGGATCGTCCCCTCGATCAGCGTCAGCGCCAGATTGGCCCCGGCGATGGCGATCATGTCGTGGCGGTCGCGGCGCAACAATGCCTGGCACTGTGCCAGGGCGCGATGGGGATTGCCCGAGCGCAGGTGCATCCGGGCCGCGAGGCGGATGGCGGTGGCGCTATCGGGCTGGTGGCGCAACAACTTCTCCGCGTATTCGAGGGCGAGTTCGTTCTGATCCTGGCGCTCCGCCTCTTCGACCAACGCGCGAATGTCCTCGCTGAAATCGAGGGCCGGGTCCGCCGCCTGCGCGAAATAGCGGTCGGCCATCGTGACGAGGTGGGGCAGGTTGTGCGGCTCGATCGCCCCCAGGAGGCGCTGCGCGCGCAGGAGATCGGTGGGCTTGCCGATCTGCCCGTAGAGCAGCACCAACTGCTCGCACTTGGCCGCCGCCTCGGTGCGGCGCCCTTGCAGCGCATAGGTCTCCGCGAGGCGCAGGTGCGCCGGGAAATAGTCCGGCGCGAGGACCATCATCTGGAGGCAGTCGTCGACCACGGCAGTGTAGTGCGCGTGCGTCAGATCCTCCGCCGAGCGCGAGAGTAGGACGCGCACCTCCGCCGGCTGGCTGGTCTCGTTCGGGAGCGGGATGGTCGGACTGATCGTCACCGGCTGGCGGGTGAAGAGCGGGGTCGGCGCGAGCGAGCGTGTCCCCGCCCCCTCGGTGGCCGCGCCCGGTGCGCCGCGCCCGAGCAGGGTGCTGTTGGGGGTCTGCTGCCGGACGGCATTCGGGTCGAGCGGGCCGGTGGCGCGGCGGTAGACCGTCCGCAATCGCCCGGTGGTCGTCTGCGAGCGATCGGATTCCTCGGGCTGGACCGGCACCTCCGCGACGGGCTGTTCCTGCGGCGCGTAGGCGGTAGCCCCGTTGCGCGTGGTCGTCGGGCCAGGGGGCGCGCTCAGGCCATGCGCCGTAAGGAAGTCGGCCTGAAGCTTGCCGAGCGCCTCCGCGCGCTCGGTGTTGTCGAGCGCGATGTGGGTGTCGATCGTCACCTGGAGGACGTGGCTCACCTCGCCGACCTGCTCGGTCGGGATCCGATCGAGCGCGAGGCGACTGACCGCGCGATCGAAGTGCTCGCTCGCGGCGCGCAGGCTACCGAGCGCCAGATGGCACTCGCCGCTCGCATAATGCGCCGAAGCCCCGTACTCCGGGGAATCGAGGCAGCGTTGCAGCAGGGTCAGGGCATCTTCGTAGAGAAGTTGTTGCTTGTAGAGGAGCGCGAGGTTGTAGCAGACCTCGACGGTGGCAAACCCGGCGAGCAGGGCTTCTTCGTAGGCGTTGACCGCACCGTCCAGATCGCCGGTCTCTTCCAGTTCGGTCGCGCGCTCGATGATACAGCGCAGCTGGGCTTCTTTTTCCCCACCGGCAAGGGCGGCGGTATCTACCTTGGCGATCATGGGTGACTCCCGTTCCTGACGCCCAAGCCACGCGCCTGGTCGCTGCCTCGCTATGCGCTCGTGTCCTATCGGCGTCGCTTCGCGCGATGCGGGGGCGCTACAAACAACCACTCACTTGCGAGTATAGGAAACGGCGGGGGAGTGCTACAAGGCGGCGGTATAGTACTTTTGCCTGGTACCGGGAAAGTATTTCGTCCTGAGCCGCCGGATTATCGGGTGATCGCTCAGTAGTGCTGTCCACCGCGCCCGTTAGGTCGTCGCGGCTGGCGGATATTCAGACCTGCCGAGGCGATTGTGCGCCCGCGCAGGCGGTAATCATCGGCCTCGATCACCACGTCCTGGCAGAGGCCACCATCGAGGAGGCGCGAGACGATCCGCTCGTCGATCTGGCTGAAATCGTGGTTCGTGGTGACGACCGTGGCGAGGCGCTGATTGTAGCGATGGTTGAAGATCTGGAAGAGCTTTTCCTTGGCCCACGGGGTCGCATTCTCCGTCCCGAGGTCGTCGAGGATCAGCAGCGGTACGGTGCGGACATCTTGGAAACGCTGATCGTAGGAGACGCCATCGGTCGCCGCCGGATTGAAGGTGGCGCGCAGATGATCGAGGAGGTCGGGGACGATCGTGAAGAGGGCTTTCCCCTCCTGATGGGTGATATAGTAGTTGGCGATCGCCGCCGCGAGGTGGGTCTTGCCGGTGCCGCACCGGCCCATGAAGAAGAGCCACGGCTTGCCCGCCCCGTATGGATCGGCGGCGTAGCGCAGGGCGATCGCGCGCGCCTCGCGGATATCCTGGTTGATCCCGGGATCGAAGTTATCGAACGATTTGTCCTCGAACGGCCCGAGATTGCCGATTTGCAGCAATTCATCGTGCTTGCGCTCGGCCTGCTCGCGCAGGCGGCATTCGCAGGGGACGAGTTGGCCGAAGCGGGGGTCGGTTACCGGTACATCCATCCGCAGGAAACCGGCGTCGCGGCAGATCGGGCAGGCCGGTGCCTCAATCGGCACCGCCACCGCGCCAGCGCCGGTATTTCGCGGGATCGAACGTTCCATTGCTTTGAGGACGTCCCCGATGCTCCTCATCTCGTTCCCTCCGCCCATCGGTCGCCCACCGCTCCAGAATCGTGCGCACGTAGCGCCAACTGCGTTTATTGTTCTCGACCGCCTCGCCGAACGCCTCCTCGATCCAGTCGAGCGGGTAGCGTTCGGTCGCCTCGATCAGTTGGTCGGCGATGATCGGCGTCAGTAGCCCGACGTTCTGCTCGTAGAGTCGGAAGACGTTCGGTCGTTCCGGCTCGATCAGCGGCGCGGGTGCATCGTCGCGGGTGAGCGGCGGCGGCGGCGTGGCGACCCCGCGTGACCAGCGCGCCAGAGATTCGCGGTTACGTGGCGTATTGAGCAGAAACCAACTCGGCCCACGTCCGTTCGCGCCTTCTAGTACGTCTGTTGCCATAAAGCGTAGCATAGTGCCACGACTCACCGCCAGTTCCAGCCCACGCCCGATGCTCTCATCCGGCTCCTTCGGCGAGCCGAGCCGCTTCAGGCTGGCGCGTAAGGCAGGGTGGCGATAAACCGTCTCCTCCGCCAGCGGGGAGTCGTAGCCGCCCGCCTCCGCAAGGAGATCGAAGAGGCAGAGGGTGACGCGCAACTCGACCGCGTCCGCGATCTGTGGCAGCACCTCGTCGATGAAGACGCGCGGGATCTGTAAGGAAGGCTCCTCGCTGGTGAGGAAACCCCCGAAGCGACGGGTCACTGGCCCCGCCTCCATCCTAATTCATTCGCTACGAACAATTTAGAACTCCGGCTCGCGGTAGAGTTCGAGGTCGGCGAAGCGGGTCGTCTTCTCGAAGAAGCGGAGGTTGACGACGCCGAGCGGGCCGTTGCGGTGCTTGGCGATATGGAGTTCGGCCAGCCCCTTCTTCTCCGTCTCGGGATCGTACAGCTCCTCGCGGTAGATGAAGGTGACCATGTCGGCGTCCTGCTCGATCGAGCCGGACTCGCGGAGGTCGGAGAGCATGGGGATGTGGCTGGACCGGCTCTCGACGCTGCGGGAGAGCTGCGCCATCGAGAGGACCGGCACGTTCAATTCGCGCGCCAGCCCCTTCAGACCGCGCGAGATCTCCGAGACTTCCTGCACGCGGTTGTCGCTGCGGCGACTCCCCTGCATCAGCTGGAGATAATCGATCTGTATGAAGTCCAGGCCGCGCTCCGCTTGTAGGCGGCGTGCCTTCGAGCGCAACTCCATGATGCCGATACCGGGCGTGTCATCGATGTAGATCTGCAACTCGGAGAGCTTGCCGAAGGCGCGGGAGATGCTCTCCCACTCCTCGTCGTTGATGTGGCCGAGACGCAGGCGATGTGAGTCGATACCGGTCTCCATCGAGAGGAGGCGCTGCACCAACTGTTCGGCGGGCATCTCCAGATTGAAGACCGCCACGATCTTCCCCGCGACCGCCGCGTTGTAGGCGAGCGCGAGCGAGAAGGAGGTCTTGCCGACGCCGGGGCGGGCGGCGAGGATGATCAGGTCGCTGCGCTGGAAGCCCCCGGTGAGCTGGTCGAGATCCTGGAAGCCGGTCGGCACCCCGACGACCTCACCGCGATGTTGCTGGAGGAAGTCGAGCTTGTCGAAATACTGTTCCAGTACCTCGCCGATCGACACGAAGTCGCGCCCGCTGCGGCCTTGCGCCACCTCGTGGATCGCGCGCTGCGCCGCATCGAGCGCCTCGTCGGTCTCCATCCGCTCGTTATAGCCGATGTTCACGATCTGCGTGCCGGCGGTGATGATCTTCCGTAGGGTCGAGGTCCGCTCGACGATCTGGCTGTAGAACTCGACGTGGACCGAGGTTGGCACTTTGAGGGCGAGATCGGAGAGGCCCGCGCGCCCGCCGACATTCGCCAACTCGTCGCGCCGATCGAGTTCGGCGGCGACGGTGAGGATGTCGGCGGGCTCGCGGCGATTGTAGAGATCGAGGATCACGCGGTAGATTGCGGCATGGGCACCGCGATAGAAGTCTTCTGCTTTGAGGGTGGACGCGACGCGAATGATCGCGTCGCGGTCCAGAAGCAAGGCCCCGAGGACCGACTCCTCCGCCTCCAGATTGTGGGGTGGCAGTCGAGTCTCGCTGATCGTCTGCACAGACCGCTCCTCTGGGGCGCTGCTCCTGGCCGCGACGTGTGGCGGGCCGAAACCGGTGCCCCTATGCCTGGGTTGTCTCGTCCTCGGTCGCCTGCTCGTCCATGAACTCGTCGGCGGTGACGCCACCGCTCAGGTCGCCCTCTTCCTCTTCGGCCTCGCTGACCGGGTAGCCACCCTCCGGCATGACGATGGCGACGATCTGCGGCTTCAGCCGACCGACGAGGTTGATCGTGACCTGGAACTCGCCGACCTCGTGCAGGCCGGTCGCCAGATCGATCTTGCGGCGGTCGATCTCCTCGCCGACCTGCTTCGACAGTTCTTCGGCGACATCAGCGCTGGTGATCGAGCCGAAGAGGCGACCCGTCTCGCCGGCGCGGGCGGTGAAGGTGAGGCGCATCCCCTGGATGCGGTCGGCCAGCGACTGCATCGAGACTTCCTGCTTGGCGACGCGGCGCTGCTCGGCCGCCTGCTTCTCCTGGATCTGCTTAATCAGCCCGGCGGTGGCGACCTGCGCCATCCCCTGCGGGATCAGGTAGTTGCGCGCGTAGCCGGGTTTGACTTCCTGCAACGTCCCGGCAGCGCCGAGCTTGACGACGTCCTGGGTCAGAATGATCTTCACGGCGGCGTTCCCTTCCTCCGAACCTCGGCACTGCGGCCCGGGTCGGTCTATTCGCACGCCACCGACCCTCAATTGCCGGGGCGTGATTTCCAGGCCATTCGCGCGCACGAACGCGCAGCATTCTAAAGCCGCTCGCCTGCCAGCGCGGGTGGTATCCGTCATGGCGGTGTACGGACACCTGGCATCATCGCCATACTATAGCGGGCGAGGGGCATTTTGACAAGGATACGTACGGGGCCAAAATCGTGCAAGGCCCGAATGGCCTCCTTGAAAGGGCCGATGGCGTCGTCATGCGACCGCCCGCAATGGTCGGCGGAGTCGCCGCATAATCGTCCGTCGCGGTCGCGCTGTGCGCTCAGGATGGTGGCCGACCAGCGTTTGACACCGCCCGTCCTCGTCTGTTAGCCTATCGGCAAGTGAATATGTACGCGATGGTGATGCGTTGCCCACGAAGCGATTCGGGGTCGCGCGTCGAGCAGGGGAAGTCCGGTGCGAACCCGGCGCTGTCCCGCAACTGTGAAGTGAGCGCCCCGGTGCTCACGAAGCCAGGCTACCTGCCACCAGCGCTTGCCAACGACCGTCGCGAGAGCGGGCGTGGGTGAGGATGACGACCTTGCGGGCGCTGTCCCGCCTTCCCTCCGTCCTCTGGGCGGGGGCTTTTTTATGCGCGGCAACCCTGGCCGCGCGGCCTCCGCACCGGGGCGGCCTCGTGCGATGCGTGGCGAGCGGTGGCGCAGTGGCGGGGCACGCAGGCGACGTAAACATTCCGGGCAGCCCATGGAAAGGGTTGGCGATGACACGACAGATCGCGACACAAGCGCAGCGCTGGTTATTGGGGACGCTCCTGGTGTTCCTGCTCACCGCCTGTGGCGGCACCGCTACGCCGACCGGTACGACCAGCGGTGTGGCACCGTCCAGCACTGTAGCGAGTGCTCCCACCGCAGCGAGCGTTGCCGCGACGGCCCGGGCAACGAATACCGTCGTTGTAGGAGCCACGAGCCCCGCCGCCACGACGGCTACCCCTGCCTCTCCGGTGGTCGGCGCGACGGCCACGCGCGGCGGCGGCACCGTGGCGGCGACCCCCGGCGCGCGGGCGAGCGCCACGCCGCGCGCGACGAGTTATCCGCTGACCGTCACCGACGATGCCGGGCGCGCGGTGACCCTGGCGCGGCGTCCGCAGCGGATCGTCTCGCTGGCCCCGAGCAACACCGAACTGCTCTATGCGCTCGGGCTCGCAGATCGGGTCGTGGGGGTGGACAACTATTCCAATTACCCCCCCGAGGCGGCGCGGAAGCCGCAGATCAGCGATTATTCCTCGACGAACCTGGAACAGGTGCTGGCGACCGAGCCCGACCTGATCCTTGCCGCCGGGATCACCAGCCGCGACGTGATCGCGGCCTTCGAGAGTCGCGGGCTGGCGGTCGTCGTTCTCGACCCGCCGACGCTCGATGGGGTCTTCGGGGACATCAGCCTGCTTGGGCAGGTGGCGGACGTGAACGGCGTTGCCGCGACGCTGCGCGGCGATCTGGAACGCCGCCTCGCGACCCTCACGGCGCGGCTGGCGACGGTGAGCACGAAGCCGCGCGTCTTCTTCGAACTCGACGCGACGCAGTTCTTCACCGTCGGTCCCAAGTCGTTCATCGATGACCTGATCGGGCGGGCGGGCGGGGTGAACATCGCCGCCGATGCCGCCACTGCCTATCCGAAGTTGAGCGTGGAGCAGATCATCGCCAAAGACCCGGAGGTGATCGTCCTCAGCGATGAGGGCTATGGCGCGACGGTCGCCACGGTCGGGACGCGGCCGGGCTGGGCGGGGATCAGCGCCGTCAAGAATGGGCGCGTCGTGGCGATCGATCCCGACCTGACGAATCGCCCCGGCCCGCGCATCCTCGATGCGCTCGAACAGTTGGCGCGGGCGCTCCACCCGGAACTCTTCCGCTAACGACGGCTATGTGGCGCGGATCGATACTCGGTGCTCCGTGCTCGATGCGGTGGGCCGCGACGCAGAAGGCACGAGCGGTAACGACCGCGATGTGCGGCGAGGGACAGGCACGATGAAGGCGGAGCGACGGGACGCACCGGGGCAGTGGTGGCACGAGTCGGCCCCCGTGCGCCCCGCCGCGCTCGGCCCCCGCCTCTTCGCGGTCGGTTGGCCGCGCCGCACGCTGGTCCTGACCGGGCTGGCGCTGCTGCTGCTCGGCGTGATCCTGGCGGCGACCGCATGGGGCTCCGTGCGGATCCCGGTCGGGACGATCGTGCGGATGGTCGCGTTGCGCCTCGGCCTGCCGGTCGGCGTGGCCGACTGGCCCGCCTCCTGGGAGACGATCATCTTCACCATCCGCCTGCCGCGCGTCCTCCTCGCGGGGATCGTCGGCTCCTCCCTCGCGCTCTCCGGCGCGACCTACCAGGGGCTATTCCGTAACCCGCTGGCCGATCCGTACCTGATCGGCGTCGCCTCGGGGGCTGCGCTTGGCGCAACCGCCGCGACCGTGCTGCAACTCCCCGCGCCCTTCTATCGCATCGGCGCGACGCAGTGGTGCGCCTTCGCGGGGGCGTTGCTGGCGGTGGCGCTCGTCTACGGCCTGGCGCGCGTGGGCGGGGCGACGCCGCTGACGGCGCTCCTCCTGGCCGGGGTGGCGGTCAGCGCGCTCGCCTCGGCCGCCACCTCCTTCCTGATGTACTGGCACGGCGAGAAGCTGCTGGCGGTCTACGGCTGGCTGCTCGGCGGCTTCAGCACCGCGTCCTGGGCGCAGGTGCTCCAGGTCGCCCCGTATCTCGCGCTCGGCACGGTGGCGCTGATCCCCACCGCGCGCCTCCTCGATGCGCTGCAACTCGGCGAGGAAGGGGCGCTGACGCTCGGCATCGATGTGGAGCGGCTCAAGATCGTCCTCGTGATCGTGGCGACGCTGGTGACGGCGGCGGCGGTGTCGGTCAGCGGCCTGATCGGCTTCGTCGGCCTGATCGTGCCGCACATCACCCGCCTCCTCTGGGGGGCGAACCATCGCCTGCTCCTCCCGGCCTCGCTCCTCGGCGGCGCGATCTTCCTGATCGTCGCCGATGGGATCGCCCGCTCGATCCTGCGGACCGGCGAGATCCCGGTGGGCGTGCTGACCGCGCTCTGCGGCGCACCCTTCTTCCTGATCTTGCTGCGGCGGGGGCTCAAGTCGTGAGGCGTGGGTCGTGAGGCGTGCGATAGGTGGCAGGCGGCAGGCGGCAGAGAGGGCGCGGCGAGAGGGGACGCGGGTGGCTGGGGCGGTTGCCACAGTGGAGGTTGAGGAAGCGGCGCTGTCGCTGCGAGGCGTGTCGTTCTCCTGGCCCGGTCGCCCGGTACTGGCAGGGATCTCGCTGGCGGTCGCGGCCAGGGAGTTCGTCGGGCTGCTGGGGCCGAACGGCTCGGGGAAGAGCACGCTGCTGCGCCTGATCGGCGGGACGCTGACGCCCGCCGCCGGGGCGATCCGGGTGGCGGGGCTGCCGGTCGGGCGCGCGAACCGTCGCGAACTGGCGCGGCGGGTGGCGACGATGGCGCAGACGCCGATCCTTCCCGACGCCTTCACCGTGGCCGAACTGGTATTACTCGGTCGGACGCCGCACTTGCGGACCTTCCAGGCCGAGGGACCGGACGACTTCGCGGCGGCGCGGCGGGCATTGCGTGCCGCCGAGTGTCTGCCGCTGGCGGGGCGGCGGATCGGCGAGCTATCGGGTGGCGAGCGGCAGCGCGCCTCGTTGGCGCGGGCGCTGGCGCAGGAGCCGCGCGTGCTGCTCCTCGACGAGCCGACCGCGCACCTCGATCCGGGGGTGGGACAGGAGATCATGGCGACGCTGATCCGGCTGAATCGTGAGGAGGGGCTGACGATCGTCGCCTCCTTCCACGACATCAACCTCGCCGCCGCCCTCTGCCCGCGCCTCCTCCTGCTGCACGAGGGGCGCGTGCTCGCCGATGGCCCGCCCGGCACCGTGATCACCCCGCCCCTGCTGCGCCGCGCCTACGGCTACAACGCCCAGGTAATCCCACATCCGCAAACGGGCCGACCGGTGGTGCTGCCAGGGGTCTCAGGGGTCGGCGCGGATAGGTGAGCGCGCCGCAATCGTTGTAGCGAGCATTTTGGGAGTGAGGAACGGGCAATGGCCGCAACTATCGAAGCGGTGATCGCACGGATCGGGCCGCTGGACGCGGGCGCGCTGGCGCGTGCGCGGGAGCGCGAGGGGGCGCTGACGAAGCCTGCCGGGAGCCTCGGGCGCCTGGAGGAATTGGCGATCCAACTCGCCGGGATCCTCGGCACCGAGCGCCCGCGCCTCGCCCGCAAGGCGATCGTGCTCATGGCCGCCGATCATGGGGTGACGGCGGAGGGGGTCAGCGCTTACCCGGCGGAGGTGACGCCGCAGATGGTGGCGAATTTCCTGATGGGTGGCGCGGCGATCAATGCGCTCGCGGGCGGCGTTGGCGCGCGGGTCACGGTCGTGGATCTCGGCGTGCGCGGCGCGATTCCGGAAATCCCCGACCGTGGCAGCGGTCCGATGTTGCTCCGGCACCCGCTCGGGCCGGGGACGGCGAACGCGGCGCATGGACCCGCGATGGCGCGCGAGACGGCGCGACGGGGGCTCGCGTTCGGGATCGGCGTGGCCGAGGCGGAGGTCGGGCGCGGCCTCGATCTCCTCGGCGTCGGGGAGATGGGGATCGGCAACACCACGGCGGCGAGCGCGATCGTGGCGGCGCTGACTGGCCAGCCGCCCGAGCGGGTGACCGGCCACGGCACCGGCGTGACCGGCGCGGCCTACGAACGGAAGATCGCGGTTGTGCGACAGATGCTGGCGACGAATCGCCCCGATCCCGCCGATCCGCTCGATGTGCTGGCGAAGGTCGGCGGCTTCGAGATCGCCGGGTTGGTCGGGCTGCTGCTGGGCGCGGCGGCGGCGCGCGTCCCGATCGTCCTCGATGGCTTCATCACCGGCGCGGCGGCGCTCGTGGCGGTCCGGCTCTGCCCGGCGTTACAGCCCTATCTGATCGCCGCGCACCGCTCGGCGGAGCCGGGCCACGCGGTCGTCCTCGACGCGCTCGGCCTGACGCCGCTCCTCGATCTCGGCCTGCGCCTCGGCGAGGGGTCGGGCGCGGCGCTGGCGTTCGGCCTCGTCGATGGCGCGGCACGGCACCTGGCGGAGATGGCGACGTTCGCGGAGGCCGGGGTGAGTGAGGAGTCGTGAGTCGTGGGTCGTGGGTCGTGAGAGAGATAGTAGTCAGTAGTCAGTAGTCAGAAGGGTTTGCTGCTGGCGTGGTGCCCGTAACCCCACCGTCACTGACGACTGACGACTGACTACTCACCCCGGAGTCGTTCGCAATGCTGACCGCACTAGGCTTCTTGACGGCATTGCCGGTGCCGCGTCGGGTGGCGAACGCGGCGGCGCTGGCGCGCGCCCTAATATTCTTCCCGCTGGTGGGATTGCTCGTCGGCGCGCTCCTGCTCGGCCTCGATCTGCTCCTCGCGCCCTTCTTGCCGAATGGCGTACGCGTGGCGCTCCTACTCGGCGCGGGGATCGGGCTGACGCGCGCGCTGCACCTCGATGGGCTGATGGATTGTTGCGACGGCATCTTCGGCGGCTTCACCCCGGAACGCCGCCTGGAGATCATGCGCGACAGTCGCGTCGGGGCCTTCGGTGTGCTCGGTGCGGTCGTCGTCCTGCTGCTGCGTTTCAACAGCCTGACTGCGCTCTCCGCTCCCTGGTTGGTCGCCGGGCTGCTTCTCCCGCCGATCCTCGGGCGCTGGGCGATGGCCCTGGCGATCGTCGCCTATCCCTACGGAAGACCCGCCGGGCTTGGCGTCGCCTTCAAGGAAGGTGCCTCCTGGCGACAGGTCGCGCTCGCGGGCATCCTGGCGACGGCGGCGGCGGCGGCGCTCTGGTGGCCGTGGGGGGTGCTGGCGCTGCCGCTGGCGGCGGCCCTGACGGGGGGCCTCGCGCGTTTCATGCGCGGGCGACTCCCCGGCCTGACCGGCGATTGTTACGGCGCGATCAACGAGATCGTGGAGATCGTCCTTCTCCTCATGGTGGTCGCGGCGCAGACGGTGAGCGGACGATGAACGGGCGTGTGCCGACGAACGATGTGTGGCTGTTGCCCCTGGCTGTCGGCTGGGATCTCCTGCTCGGCGAACCGCCCAATGCTGTGCATCCGGTTGTCTGGATCGGCAATGTGGCGCGGGCGCTCGAACGACACGCGCCGCAGGAAAGCCGCGCGCCGCAACTCGCGTACGGTGCGCTGCTGGCGTGCGGCCCGCCCCTCGCTTACGCCGTGCTCGTCGCGCGCGGCGGGCGGTGGCTGCACCCTCAGCCGGTCGCGGCGCTGGCGCTCGGGGTACCCCTCCTCAAAGCGACCTTCGCGATCAGCGAATTGCGGCGTGCGGGGGAGCGCGTACGCGCCCCGCTCGCGGCGGGCGATCTCGCTGCCGCGCGCGCGGGGCTCGGCTGGCTCGTCAGCCGCGATGCCAGCACCCTCTCCGCACCGCTGATCGCGGCGGCGGCGACCGAGTCGCTGGCCGAGAACCTGAGCGATGCGATCGTGGCACCGCTCTGCTACTGGGCGCTCTTCGGCCTGCCAGGTGCGGTCGCCTACCGGGCGATCAACACGCTCGATGCGATGATCGGCTATCACGGGCGCTACGAATGGCTCGGCAAGGTGGCCGCGCGTCTCGACGATGCCGCCAATGTCGTCCCGGCGCGACTCACGGCGCTCATGCTCGTCGGGGCGGCGGCGCTCCTCGGCGAGGATGCGCCGCGCGCGCTGGCGACCCTGCGCCGCGATGCTCGCGCGACCGAGAGCCCGAACGCGGGTTGGCCGATGGCGGCGGTCGCCGGGGCGCTCTGCGTGGAGTTGGAGAAGGTTGGGCACTATCGCCTCGGCGCGGGCGGCGCGGAACCCGACGCGGCGACGATCGCGCGCGCCGATCGGCTGGTGCGCGCGGTCACGGGCGGCGCGGTCGTGCTGGCGTGTGGGGTGCGGCTGCTCGGCGGTGCGCGGCGCGGACTGCGCGGACGCGGCGCAACACCCGAGCGGGCATAGCGCGAGACTCTTGCTGCGGGAGCGAGGGTCTACCCTACGGGGGGGCACGCCTGGGGGCCATACCTGACACCAGCGAACGAGGCGATCCGATCACCTGGCGTGGTGCAGTGAGTGCCGGAAACCGAATCTGATACGTGGCGTTGTGACCGCTGCTTCAGCAGCGATAGTCCAGTAATGGTCATTCGGGTTGTCAGATAGATTGGGGAAACGATGGATGCTGGCGAACTGATCCTGATCCTCGGTGGGGCGCGCAGCGGCAAGAGCGCCTACGCCGAACGGCTGGCGCGCGAGCGCGGCGGCGACGTCCTCTTCGTCGCCACCGCGACCGCCGGGGACGACGACATGGCGCGGCGGATCGCGGCGCACCAGGCCGAGCGCCCCGCCGCCTGGCGCACCATCGAAGTGCCGGACGGGGTTGCCGCGCGGGTCGCCGCCGCGCACGACACGGCCCCGACGATCATCCTCGACTGTCTGACGTTGCTGACCTCGAATATCCTGCTGGCGCATGAGGAAGCGGGGGAGGGGTCGGTCGCGCGCGCGCTCGATGCGGAGATCGACGCCTTGCTGGCGCGGATCGCGTCCGACGGCGCGACCTGGATCGTCGTCTCGAATGAGGTGGGGATGGGGCTGGTGCCCCCGTACCCGCTCGGTCGGATCTATCGCGACCTGCTAGGCCGGGTCAATGCGCGGGTGGCGGCGCGGGCCGATCGCGCCTACTTGCTGGTTGCCGGGTTGCCGCTGGACCTGAAGCGCCTGATGGCCGAGTAGTCTGGCGATCGTCTGGCGCTGTCGCCGAGCGACGTTGATGGAGTGGTGGGTGGCGGATCAGGGCTGGATCAGGAGCAGGCCATTCCCGTCTTCATCGAGGAAGCGCGCCTGCATCATCCCCGCTGGCTGGGCGTTCGGGGTATCGATGAAGGTGACGCCGCGCGCCCGTAGCTGGCGATAGGTGGCCTGGATGTTCGTCGTGCCGAGGACGATGCCCGCGAAGTGCTCGCCGCTCCGCCGCTGGCGCGTCCGGCGCTCGCTCGCCAGGGTCAGCGTGCCGCGCCCGCGCCGGGGCGCGATGGCGATCTGCCGCGCCCCATCGTGGGCGAGCGTCTCGCCGCGCTTTTCGAGGCCGAGCAGGTTGACGTAAAAGTTGAGCGCGCGCTCGGCATCGCTGACCGGGATCAGGGTGTTGGCGACATAGGCGAGCATCGGTTCCCTCCGTCTAGCGTGTGGCATATTCGGCGATAGGAGCGCGGGGCGACCACCTCGCTCCTATCGCCGCCCCGACTGCGTGCTCAGGCCGCGTCGCGGCGGTGGTTCGTGGTCGTTTGCTCGTGCTCATCGTGGCGGCGTAGCAGGGGCGTGGGCGTCGGCTGCATGCGCGGCAGTTCGCGGCGCAGGAGGCGCCCGAGCCGCGTCGCCACGCGCCCCGCCTCGGTGATCCGAGATTCTTCCCGCCGTCGTGCCGCCGCCAGCCGTGCCTCCCGCGCCCGCGCATCCTGCGCCGCCAGGGCGGCGCGCTGGGCGGCGAGTGCGGCGATCATCGGGTCAATGTCGCTCGATACGCTCTTCATAGTCTAACTCCGGTCTGCTACAGTGTGGTACATGGCGGCACGGTCTCGATGACGGGCGGCGTTCAGGCGGCGGTGCGCTCACGGCGTGGGCGGCGCGCTTTCGGAGCAACCTCCGGCGCGGGCTGACGTGTCTCCGGCAGGACAATCGGGGTGGGGGCCTGCACCGCGACGACCGGTTCCGCCTTGGCGCGACGTTGGCGCTTCGCGCGCGGGGCATTCTCGGCCGCGGCGGCTAACTCCGCCTCGTCGCTCTCGTCCATGCCGATCCAGAAGCAGTTGCGCCCGATAGTGCTCAACGGGCGCAACGCGATCGGCGAGTCGGCGATCGCGTCCTCGGGGTTGACGAGACAGACGAGCGGCTGCCGCCCGAACTTAGCGACGTAGCGCTGGTGTGCCTCGGCGATCTTCTGCGCGACGGGCTTCTTCCGATCGGCATCGAACCAGGCCAGATACATGTCCTTCCCCCTCGCTATAGAACATTTGTTCTTCACGTAGAATAGCACCGTCGTGCGCCTCCGTCAAGGGGTTTTGTGGCGTATGTACGCGGCCCTTTTCCCATTGTCGCCCCCGGTCGGCGCGATCACGGGAGATCCGCATTCGGCTGCGGTTTTTCGCGCTCGTGCCGCCCCTGTGGACAACTTCGTACCCTTGCGCGCGGTGCCCCACCCGGCCCGAACTGTTGTACGAACGCGGGTAAAAAGGGGTTTGCAGGGTTGTTTAAGCGCCGATGATCGCTATAATGTGGATAACAGTGGGTGGAAGTGGGGATAAGTGGGGCGCTACAGTGGATAACTCCCCTTCGTGGCCCACACTATCCACAATCCGACCGGTTGAACGGTAGCCGACGCGGGGGCGAATGTTTCTGGGGCGCTTCGGCCACAATCTTGACGCGAAAGGGCGTTTGGCGATCCCCGCGAAGTTTCGCGGCGCGCTCGCCGATGGCCTCGTTGTGACCCGTGGCATCGATCGCTGCCTTTCCGTCTATCCGCTCACCGCCTGGGAGACCCTCGCGGCACGGGTCAGCGCCCTCTCGATCAGCGATCCCGACGCCCGGCAGTTCAAGCGGATGGTCTTCGCCGAGGCGATGGACGAAGAACTGGACGCGCAGGGACGCATCGTCGTCCCGCCCGAATTGCGGCGCTACGCGGGGATCGAGCGCGAGGCGATCGTGGTCGGCATGAACACCTACGTCGAGATCTGGGATCCGGTGCGCTGGGCGGCGCTCAGCGCGACCGTCGAGGATGAGGGGTCCAGCATCGCGCAGCGGCTGGCGGATCTGATTTGATGGGCGAGGGGACAGGGGCCGCGATGGTCGAGACGCGCGACGAGAGAGAAACGGCCCCCGCCGGTCACATCCCGGTCTTGCTGCACGAGGCGGTCGCCGCGCTCGCCCCACGCCCCGGCGAGCGCTACCTCGATGGTACCTTCGGCGGTGGCGGCCACACCGGCGCGATCCTCGATGCGACCGCCCCGAGCGGGCGCGTTCTTGCGCTCGACGCCGACACGGCGGCGATCGCGCGCGGCGCGGCGCTCGTGGCGGCGTCCGGCGGTCGGCTGGTCCTGCGCCAGGGGAACTTCGGCGACCTGGCCACGTTCGCCGCGAGCGAGGATTTCGTCCCGCTCGCCGGCCTCCTCCTCGATCTCGGCGTCTCCTCCTACCAACTCGACGATCCGGCGCGCGGCTTCTCCTTCGCCGCCGATGGCCCGCTCGATATGCGCCTCGGTCCGGGCGCGGCGGAGACGGCCGCCGAGATCGTCAATGGGCGCGACGAGACCGACCTGGCCGATCTGATCTTCCGCTACGGCGAGGAGCGGTGGGCGCGGCGGATCGCGCGCGCGATCGTCCGTGAGCGCGCAGAGGCACCGTTCGAGCGCACCGCCCCGTTGGCCGCGTTGATCGCGCGCACGGTGGCCGCGACCGGGGCCGGGCGCGAGCGAATCCATCCGGCCACGCGCACCTTCCAGGCGCTGCGGATCGCGGCTAATCAAGAGCTGGCGGTCCTGGAGGCGGCGTTGGCGGCGACCCCGGCGATCCTCGCGCCCGGTGGTCGCCTCGTGGTGATCGCCTTCCACTCGCTCGAAGATCGAATCGTCAAGACGTTCATGCGGCGGGAGGCGACCGATTGCATCTGCCCGCCGCGCCAGCCGGTCTGCACCTGCGATCATCGGGCGACCATGCGGCTGATCGAGCGGAAGGGTTTGCGCGCCGGTGAGGCGGAAGTCGCGGAGAACCCGCGCAGTCGGAGCGCGATCCTTCGCGTCGCTGAGAGGTTGCCATGAGTCTGACCGTCGATTCTCGCCCGACCGCCGGCGCGCGGCGCGCGGCCACCCCCGAGACGATCGAGCGTGCCCGTCCTGCGGCAGCACCGCGCCGTGCCGCTGGCGATACGATCGCGCGGCGCTCGACGACGCGGCCTGCGCGCCCGCTCGGACGGGTGGCGCGGCTCCTAGCGCTGCATCCCGGTGGTGCGGGCTTCTTCGCCCTGGTGGCCTTCGGCCTGAGCGTGCTGGGGATGCTTTACATCTCCCAGATCAGCCATGTCGCCCGCGCGGGCTACACCCTCTCCAACCTTCAGGATCAGCAGGCGAAGGTGGAGCGCGAGAACGATGTGTTGCAGTACCGCATCGACGGGCAGCGGACCCTCACCCGGGCGGCGGAGATCTCGGCCGGCGAATACAAGATGCAGGAGGTCAACCCGCATATCGTCGGCACCTCGACGACCTCCTCGCCCAAGCCGGTCGTCGCCAAGGCGGACGCGACCCCCGCCCCGCAGATCCGCTTCGTCACCGTCCCGCGTCCGGCGACGAGTGTTGCCGCGCCGGAGACGCTCCCGCCGACCCCGAGCCTCTTCGCGCGGGTGCGCGATCGCCTGATCGGGATCGGTGTGGCGCGGGCCGACGGGCGCTGAGGGCTGAATACGCGCGGATCGCGAATGCTGTACGAATGAGGTGAGCTGGTGGTCAGTGTCTCACGGCGGCGGGTCTATCTGGTGTTGGTCGCGTTCATCGTCTTCATGGGCTCGATCGGCGCACGCCTCGTCACCTTCCAGGTGTTGCGCGGCGCGGCGCTGGAGCAGGAGGCGCGCGACGAGCGCTCGGGCGATCGCGCCGTCCCGGCGCAGCGCGGCACGATCTACGACGATCACGGGATGGTCCTCGCCACGACGATCCCGATGGATCAACTGGCGCTCGATCTGACGATGATGACGACCGCCCAGGATGGCGGCGTCGCGCTCGGTCTGGCGGGTCCGCTCAACCTGAAACCGGAGGACATCCTGAAGCGGATCACCGATGCCCGCGCAGGCGGGCTGAAGTGGCTGCCGATCCAGCGCCGTCTGACGCCGGATCAGTCCGCCCAGGTCCGTGCGCTGAAACTCGATTGCGTGAAGACCGATTCCAGCTGCATCTACCTCTCGCCAGAGCCGCAGCGGGTCTATCCGAGCGGCGATTTCGCCTCGCAGCTCATCGGCTTCGCCAACTGGGATCTCACCGGGGCGTATGGGCTGGAACAGCAGTACAACAACGAGCTCGGCGGCACGCCGGGGCGTGTCCGCGCGGAATATGACGTGGCGGGGAACGTGATCGCCGTCGGGCAGCACGAACTGGTCCCCGCTGTCGACGGCCTGGACATGACCCTGACGATCGATAGCGGTGTGCAGCGCAGCGCCGAATTGCAACTCGACAAGGTCATCCGCGAGCAGCGCGCCGTCGGCGGCACGGTGATCGTGATGGATGTCCAGACCGGGGCGATCCTGGCGATGGTGAGCCGCCCCTCCTTCAACCCGAACACCTTCTCGACCTTCGACCCGGCGGTCTATAGCGATCCGGCGGTCAACGCCCTCTACGAGCCGGGCTCGACGATGAAGGTGCTCACGATGGCGGTCGGCCTCTCCACCGGGGCGATCACGCCGAAGTCGGTTTTCTACGACTCCCCTGGCTACCTGCAAATCGACGGCTACAAGATCACGAACTACCTGGGCGAAGCCTACGGGCACGAGTCGATGAGCGAGATCCTGCAACACTCCAGTAATCTCGGCTCGGCCTGGATCGCGCGGCAGACCGGCCCCGATCGGTTCTACAACAAACTCCGCGAGTTCGGCATCGGCACACCGACCGGCATCGATCTCCCCGGCGAAGAGGCCGGGATCGTCAACTGGTCCGACAATCCCGATTGGCGCCCGATCAACCTCTCCACCAATGCGTTCGGACAGGGGATCACGGTCACGCCGATCCAGATGCTCACGGCGGTCGCGGCGGTGGCGAATGGCGGCAAGCTGATGCGCCCCTATGTCGTCAAGGAGCTGCGCCAGGGGAAGCAGATCATCCGCACCACCGAGCCGCAGGTGATCCTGCAGGTGGTGTCGCCGGAAGTCTCCAAGCAAGTCGTCGGGATGATGACCGACGTGGTGGACAATGTCAGCTATCCGTGGGTCGCACTCCCCGGCTATGCGGTCGGCTCGAAGAGCGGCACGGCGCAGATCCCCGCGCCGGGTGGCGGCTACGAGCCGGACGACCAGACGATCGGCTCATTGATCGGGATCGGGCCATCCGACAACCCGCGCTTCGCGGTGCTGGTCAAGATCGATCGCCCGCAGCAGGATGCGCTTGGTGGGCATATCGCCGGGCCGCCGGTGCGCGACATCCTGTCCGATCTCTTCACGCTCTATGGCATCCCGCCGACACGGCGCGAGCCGTAAACGGTCGGGTAGCACGGGACCATGGTGTGACCGCCTCGCGCGATGGAGGTTCCCTCCGGGGGTATCCAGTACAATTGGCACGCCGTTCCGGTGGGACGGTTGGAGGGGGTTGACGACGCCGGGGTGGGAGATGATCGAGCTAGCGGACGTGCTCGCGGGCACGGGCGGACGACCGTATGGGGCGGTGCCTGGGGCGGTATCGTTCGGACAGGTACGGATCGACTCGCGCGCGATCGAGCCGGGCGACCTGTTCGTGGCCGTGCGCGGCGAGGTTCAGGACGGCCATCGGTTCGTCCCCGACGCGCTGGCACGCGGCGCACGCGGCGCGATCGTGCAACACGGACGCGCGGCGGGATTCGCCCCGTCGCCCGCCGTGCTGATCGAGGTCGCAGAGCCATTGACGGCGCTCGGCACGCTGGCCGCGCACTGGCACGCGAAGTATCCGATCCCCGTCATCGGGATCACCGGCAGCATCGGCAAGTCGAGTACGAAGGAACTTCTCTCCGGGGTGCTCGGCACGCGCCGCCGCGTGCTGAAGAGCCCGAAGAGCTACAACAACGAATACGGCCTCCCGCTGAGCGTGCTGCTGATCGGGCCGGATACGGACATCGCTGTGCTGGAGATGGGCACCTTCGGCCCCGGCGAACTGGCGAGCCTCGCGGCGATCGCACACCCCTCGATCGCGGTCGTGACGAACGTGGGGCATACGCACCTGGAGCGGATGGGCTCGCAGGACGGCATCGCGCGCGCGAAGGGGGAACTCGTCGCCGCGCTGCCGCCGGATGGCACGGCGATCCTCAACGGCGACGACCACCGCGTCCGTGCGATGGCCGCGCTGACCAGCGCACGCGCGATCACCTATGGCTATGGCGACGCCTGCGATCTGCGCGCGAGCGCCGTGACCGACCACGGCCTGGCAGGCTTGAGCTTCACCCTGACCTGGGGTACAGCAGCTGTGGCGCTCGATCACGCGCCCCTCCTGGGCGTGCACAGCGTCTATACGGCGCTCGCCGCTGCGGCTGCCGCGCTGGCGGTGGGGCTGACGCTAGAGGAGGTCGCCGCCGGTCTGCGGCAGGCGCACGCCGCGACGCGCCTGGTGCTGACCCCGGCGATCAACGGCGCGACGATCATCGACGATAGCTATAACTCCGCACCGGCTTCGGCGCTGGCCGCGCTCAGCATCCTGGCGCAGACGCCGGCGAAGCGACGGTTGGCGGTGTTAGGGGATATGCTCGAACTGGGGAGCTACGAGACCGAGGGGCATCAGCTCGTCGGGCGCGAGGTGGCGCGGGTCGCCGATGCGCTGCTGACGATCGGCCCGCGCGCCCGCCTGATCGCCGCCGAGGCGCGGGAGTATGGGCTCGGTGCCGAGCAGATCCGCCAGTTCGAGCACAAAGACGCGGTCACACAGACACTACGTGAGGAATTGCGCGAGGGGGATGCGGTGCTGATCAAGGGCTCGCGCGGACTCGCGCTCGAAGATGTCGTCGCCGCGTTGCGGGAGGTGCGCTGATGCTGGCCCTGCCGCTGGAATTCTGGTTCCAGGTGCCAGCCGACCGCCCGAACGTGAATATGGCGTATTCGCTGGCGATCGCCGGACTCGGCTTCGTCCTGACGGTTGTCACCGGGCGCTATATCATCCGGGTTCTGCGCGCGAAGAAGATCGGCAAGCAGGTACGGATCGATGGCCCGCAGAGCCACATCGCCACGAAGACCGGCACCCCGACGATGGGCGGGATCATCTTCACGCTGACTGCCTTCGTCCTGATGATCGTCTTCAATCTCTACGAACGCCTCTCGATGCTCCTGCCGCTCGGTGTCCTCCTTTGTTGCAGCGTCCTCGGCGCGGTCGACGATCGCCTCAGTCTCGTCGGCGGTAAGCGCAGCGGCGGGATGACCGCGCGCTTCAAATTCGCCTGGCTCTTCGGCTTCGCGACCGTCGCGGCGTTCATCCTCTACGGGCCGCTCGGCTGGCACTGGATCAAACTTCCGGGCCTGGAACGGATCGATATCGGCCTGGTCTATATCCCGATCGCGATCCTCGGCATCATGGGGACGGCGCACGCGGTCAACCTGACCGATGGGTTGGATACGCTCGCCGGTGGCACCGGCGCGATCGCCTTCGTCTCCTACGGCATCATCGCCTACATCCAGCAGCAGGTCGGCGTCGTCACCTTCTGCTTCATCGTGGTCGGCGCGCTGCTCGGCTTCCTCTGGCACAATTCACACCCCGCCTCGGTCTTCATGGGCGATACCGGCTCACTGGCGATCGGTGCCTCGCTGGCGACCGCCGCGTTCATGACCGGGCAATGGGTGCTCCTGCCGATCGTCGGGCTGATCTTCGTCACCGAGGCCATCTCGGTGATCCTCCAGGTCGGCTTCTTCAAGCTGACCGGTGGTCGCCGCCTCTTCAAGATGAGCCCGATCCATCACCACTTCGAGCTGATCGGCTGGTCGGAGACGCAGGTGACGCTGCGTTTCTGGCTGGTTGGGATGATGGCCGGGCTCTTCGGCGTAGCGCTGGCCTTGCTCTAAACAACGCGCGCCGCACCGTCATATGCGCAGACAGCGAATATTCGTCGGCGGGTTCGTGTGGGGCGACGTATAGCACTTCGGACCCGTTCAGCGCTCGTCCGGCGGCTTGCGCGCCCCGCGCGATACGACTACAATCCTGTACGTACATGTGACGTGCCGTCGCCCCGGATCGGGGGTGCCGTTGGAGAGGTGTCGGTCATGGCGGAAGGACGAGCGGAAGCGGGACGTTTCGCCGGGCGGCGGGCGCTGGTGATGGGCCTCGGCGTGCATGGCGGCGGACTCGGTGTGGCGCGCTTCCTGGCAAGCGAGGGCGCGGCGGTCACCGTGACCGATCTGCGCACCGCCGAGCAGCTGTCCGAGCCGCTGCGCCACCTCGCCGGCCTGCCGATCGCCTATGTCCTCGGCGAGCATCGCCCCGCCGACTTCACCGCCGCCGATCTCGTCGTCCGCAACCCGGCGGTACCGCGCGAGTCGCCGTTGTTGGCGGCGGCGCGGGCGGCGGGTGTGGCGGTCGAGATGGAGATGAGCCTCTTCTTCCGCCTCTGCCCCGCGCCGATCCTCGGCCTGACCGGCACGAAGGGGAAGACGACCACCACGAGCCTCTGCGCGGCGATCCTCATGGCTTGGCGGCCCGACGCCGTGGTGGCCGGGAATATGGGCGTCTCGGCGCTGGAGCAGTTGCCGGACATCGGCCCGGAGACGCCGGTCGCGATCGAGCTGTCGAGCTGGCAGCTCGAAGGGCTGGCGGAATACGGGCTGAGTCCGCACGTCGCGGTCGTCACCAACCTCTCGCCGGATCACCTCAATCGCTACGCGACGATGGACGATTACGCCGAGGCGAAGCGCGGTATCGTGCGGGCGCAGAGCCCCGACGATTACGCCGTCCTGAACGCCGACGATCCGCTCGTCTGGGGCTTTCGCGAGGCGACCGCCGCGCGCGTCCTCCCGTTCGGGCGCGCGGACCGGGGCGGCGCTGGCGCGTGGCTCGCCGACGGGGCGCTGTGGTGGCGTTTCGGCGGGGTGGAATGGTCCGCGCCGCGCGCCGCCCTGCGCCTCCCCGGCGAGCACAACGCCCTCAACGCGCTGGCGGCGGGACTGGCGGCGCTGGCGCTCGGTGCGCCATTCGCGGCGGTCGAGGCGGGGTTGGCGGCGTTCACCGGGGTGCGGGATCGGCTCGAATCGCTCGGCGAGATCGGCGGGGTCGAATACATCAACGACACCACCGCGACCGCCCCTGCCGCCGCCGCCGCTGCGGTCATGGCGATGACGCGCCCGACGATCCTGATCGCCGGCGGCTCGGAGAAGCACACCGACTTCGCGGCGTTCGCGGCGGCGGTCGCGCCGCGCTTGGAGGCGGTCGTCACGCTGCGCGGCGACGCGACCACGCGCCTGACCGCGGCCCTGCTCGCGGCGGGTCTCGACGCGGCGCGCGTCCACGGTCCTGAGGAGAGCATGGAGGCGGGGCTCGCGCGGGCGACCGCGCTCGCCGTGGCGGGCGATGTCGTCCTGCTGTCGCCCGCCTGCGCCTCGTTCGGGATGTTCCGCAACGAGTTCCACCGGGGCGATACGTTCCGCGCGGCGGTCGCGGCGTTGGCCGCGACGACACGAGGGGAGCGCTGATGGCGCAGATTCACGAGATCGGGCGCGCGACAGGGCGCGACTCCGCCCGCCCCATCACGCGCCGGGTCGTGGGGCAGGGCACAGCCGCGCCGCACGAGGGCCTCTTCGCCCGGATGTTCACCCGCACGCCCCATGCGCCGGATTACTGGTTGATTGTGACGACGATGGCACTGGTCGTCTTCGGCACGGTGACGATTTTCAGCGCGACCTTCGCGATCGATCTGCCGGACGGTGGCGGCACCCTCTCCTTCCTGAAGAAGCAGGCGTTGTGGGTGATGGTCGGGGGCGCAGCCTGCTACCTGATGTCGCGGATCGATTATCACTTCTGGCGGCGCTACTCCATCCCCGGCCTGGTGATCTCCATCGTGACGCTGATCCTGGTGCTGATCCCGCACATCGGCGTCGGTGCCGAGGTAGGCGCGCGGCGCTGGCTGAACCTGGGGCCGCTGCCGCAGTTCCAGCCGAGCGAGGCCGCGAAGGCGGCGCTGATCCTCTACATCGCCGACTGGCTGACGAAGCGCGGCCTGCGCTTGCAGAACTGGCGCACCGGTATCATCCCCTTCGCCGTGATCCTCGGTGGGATGATCTTCCTGGTGATGCTCGAACCGGACCTCGGCTCGTCGTCGTTGTTGGCGATCATCGGGATCACGATGCTGCTGGTTGCCGGGGCGAATTTGCGGCAGTTCTCGCTCTTCCTCTTCTCCGGGGCCTTCGCCTTCGCGGTGTTGGCGATCGCCGCGCCGTATCGGCGCGACCGACTCTTGCTCTTCCTCCGCCCGGAGGCCGATCTCTGGACCCTGCCCGGTGGCTGGCAATTGATCCAGGCGCGCTTCTCCTTCGGCTCCGGGGGGCTCTTCGGGGTCGGGTTGGGGGCGAGTCGGCTGAAGTACGGCTGGCTCCCGGCGGCGCACACCGACGCGATCTTCGCGGTGATCGGCGAGGAACTGGGTTTCATCGGCTGCGCCTGCCTGCTGGCGCTCTTCCTGCTGCTGGCGGTGCGCGGCTATCGGACCGCCTTTCGCGCGCCCGATACCTTCGGGGCGCTGCTGGCGACCGGGATCGTCTCGTGCATCGTCTTTCAGGCGATGATCAACATCGGGGGGATCACGACCACCATCCCCTTCACGGGGGTGCCGCTCCCCTTCATCTCCTACGGCGGGACATCGCTCGTCGTGGTGCTGTCGCTGGTGGGGGTGCTGATCAATGTCTCGCGGCAGACCAATGAGGGGCCGTTGCCGGACGAGCGCCCGGCTCGCACCGGGCCGACGCGAGCGCGATCTGCCGCTGCGCCCGTCACTCGCGCCCGCCCTGCCACGCGCCGAGTGCCACGCCCGTAGTCGATCAAGTTGCTCGTTCACAGCCCGTCGCCGATGGAGATACCCGATGCAAACACTAAATATACCGCCTCAATTCGTGCTCCTGCCGATCCTCGTCTACGGCGCGTGGCTGGGACTACGGCGTGGCTGGAAAGACGAAGCCTGGACTCTCGCGGCGTTGATCATCACGCTCTTCGTCGTCGCACGCCCGGAGACGCTCCTGTTGCCGGTTCTCGAGCGCTTGATCTCCGCCTTCCAGCGCGCCGCGCAGGCGCTCCTGGGGCGCGATACCGGTGGCGAGCCGTTCCGTTTCGACACCGCCTCACGTCCCTGGGCGGCATTGCTGGCCTTCCTCATTTTTGTGTCGCTCGCCTATGCAGGAGGGCATTTCCTGGGAAAGGGCGAAAAGAACAAAGGACTCTGGCGAATCCTCGCGGCGCTCCTCGGCGGTCTGAACGTTGCCCTGGTCGTCAGCTTGTTAGTGACCGGTTTCCTCGCCACACGCGAGGAGAATGGGATCCTGCGCCTCACGATCCCTTCGTTCGAAGGTGCGGCGGTCAACGTCGGCACGCCTACCACCACCAGCTTGCTCGCGTCGTGGCCGGGTTTGTTGGGCATGCTCATCGTGGCGATCGTGCTCATCTTCATCTTGACCCGTGTGATGTCCGGCTCCAAGGGCGGCTCTGGCGCGAAGTAGCGACCGGAACGATAGTCTCAGGGCGAAGTAGCGACGAGCGCAAAGGATGCTATCGAGTGGCTAAATCTGGAGAGAATCGACCAACAATTGGCATGGGCCAGGACTTCCTATTACCCCCAGCGGGCGCGCGGATTCATATCATCGGGATCGGGGGGATCGGCACCAGCGCTCTCGCGCGCGTCCTCGCGCTCTGGGGCTATCGGGTAACCGGCAGCGACGCCGCCCCCTCGCCGATCACGGCGGCGCTCGAGAGCGAAGGGATCGACGTCACGATCGGGCACTATGCCGCGACGGTCGCGGGCGCGGCGCTCGTCGTCTATAGCGCGGCGGTGCGCGACGAGAATCCCGAGTTGGCGGCGGCGCGGGCGGCGGGGATCACCACGCTGAAGCGTGCGGCGTTGCTCGGCCTGATCGCCAACGCGCGCCGTGGCCTCGCGGTCGCCGGGACGCACGGCAAATCGACCACGAGCGCCATGCTGGCGAAGATCTGCATCGATGCGGGGCGCGATCCGAGCTTCTTCGTCGGCGCGATCCTGCAAGACTTCGGCACGAACGCGCGCCCTGGCGGCGGTGATCTGGTCGTGGTCGAGGCCGATGAGTACGATCGCTCGTTCCTGCAACTCTTCCCGGAGGTGGCGATCGTCACCACGCTGGAGCACGATCACCCCGACATCTATCCGACCTTCGGCGCGATGCAGGAGGCGTATCTGGCCTTCCTGCGGCAGATCAAGCCGGGCGGCACCATCATCCTCTCCTCCGACGATCCTGGTTGCGTCGCCCTGCGTCCCCTGATCGCGGTCGCGGCCGGGGTCACGATCCAGACCTACGGGCGCGCGGAGCGGGCCGACTGGCGGATCGTGCCGAACGGTGACGGCGATCTGGTCCTGCGCGACGGCGCGGCCGTGGCGACCCTGGCGCTGGCCGTGCCGGGCGAACACAATCGTCAGAACGCACTGGGGGCGCTGGCGGCTGCCGCCGCTGTCGGGATCGCGCCGGAGGTGGCGGCGGGGTCGCTCGGCGGCTTCCACGGCACCGGGCGGCGCTTCGAGTTGAAGGGTGAGGCGGGCGGGATCACGGTCGTGGACGACTACGCGCACCACCCGACCGAGATCGCGGTCAATCTCCGCGCCGTGCGCGAGCGCTACCCCGACCGTCCGATCTGGGCCGTCTTCCAGCCGCACACCTACTCGCGCACGCGACTCCTGCTGCACGATTTCGCGGCGGCGCTCGGCGCGGCGGATCGGATCGTCTTGCTGGACATCTACGCCGCGCGCGAGATCGATACCCTCGGGGTCAGCGCCGATGCTATCCTTCCCCTGTTGCCGGACCCGACGCGCGCGTTGCGCGCCGGACGCCCGGCGGATGCGGCGGCCCTCCTGCTGCGCGAGCGGGCCGCCGGGCGACTGGCACCCGGCGCGGTGATCCTGACGCTGGGCGCGGGGGACGTGACCGAGATCGGAGCGATGGTACTCGATGGCTTACGACGATAACACGGCCTTGCCGGGGGACGGCGAGGAGAGCCTCGATCCGGCCTGGCAGCCGACCAGCGACGCCAACCCGCCCGCCGAACTCCAGATCCTGCGGGATGAGCCGGTGGCGAAGTACACCAGTTTCCGTGTCGGCGGACCCGCCGACTTCCTGGCCCGCCCCGCCGACGCCGCCTCGTTGCGCGCGGCGCTCGCCTGGGCGCGCGAGGCGGCGCTGCCAGTGACGATCCTCGGCGGCGGCAGCAATCTTATCTGTGCCGACCGGGGGGTGCGCGGGCTGGTGATCGCCTACCGCGCCGAGCGTGTCCCGATCGACGTGCTCGAAGAGGGGGAGACGGTGCGGCTACGCGTCCCGGCGCAACGGACCCTCTCCGGCGTCGCGCGCTGGTGCTGCGAGCAGGGCTGGGCCGGGCTCGATTGGGCGGTCGGGTTGCCGGGCACGGTCGGCGGCGCGACCGCGAACAACGCGGGCGCGCACGGCACGGAGATGATCGACAATATCGAGTCGGTCACGGTCATGGGGCCGGATGGGGTCGAGCAGTCGCACGAGCGCGACTGGCTCGCGGCGCGCTACCGATACACGCGCCTCCGTTCCGACGACCGCGATGAGCGCCCCGAGGCGACGCTCGTCGTCGCGGCGACATTGCGGTTGCGTCGCGGCGATCGCGAGGCCCTGCTGGTGCTGGCGAACGAGCACGCCGCCTGGCGCAAGGCGCACCAGCCGCGCAAGCCGTGCGCCGGGTCGATCTTCAAGAACCCGCCCGGCACATACGCCGGGCTGCTGATCGAAGGGGCGGGGCTGAAGGGCCTCCAGATCGGCGGGGCGCAGATCTCGACCCTGCACGCGAACTTCATCATCAACGCTGGAGGGGCGCAGGGGGCCGACGTGTTGGCCCTGATCCGTCGCGCGCAGGAGACCGTGCGCGAGCAGACTGGCATCGCGCTGGAGACGGAAGTAGAGTTCATCGGCGAGTGGTGAGTGAGTCCCCTCAAGGGGGAGCCACTGGGCGGAGTAGGGCGAGTAGAGAAGAAGAACGGGTAGTTGAAGCCACCGCGATACGATCTTTCTGTATTTCTCTTCGTCGTTCTTTGCGTCTCTGTGTCTCCGAGGCTAACGAATTTATGTATCGCTTGGTACTCGTTATATAGCAACCGGGGGAGCTGTGACAGGACGAAAAATCCGCGTGGGGGTCATCTTCGGGGGGCGGTCCGGTGAGCACGATGTCTCGTTGCGCTCCGCGCGCGCGGTGATGGCCGCGCTCGACCCGGCGCGCTACGAGGTCGTGCCGGTCGGGATCACGCGCGAGGGGCGCTGGCTGACCGGCGGCGACCCGCTGCTGCAACTGGAAGCGGGCTCCGAACTCGCCCGCCTCGAAGGGCGCGCGGGCGCGACTGAGGAGGCCAACACCGCCGCCGATACGCGGCTGACGACGACCGGCACCGCCACCCCACCGATCTTCGCGGTCGGTCAGGAGAGCGGCATCGCCGCCGGGCCGCTCGACGTGGTCTTCCCGGTTTTGCACGGCCCGCGCGGCGAGGATGGCACCGTCCAGGGGATGCTGGAACTGGCCGATCTCCCCTATGTCGGCGCGGGGGTGCTCGCCTCGGCGGTGGCGATGGACAAGGCGCTGACCAAAGTGGTGCTGGCGCAGGCCAGTATCCCGCAGGCACCGTGGCTCACGATCCTCACGCGCGACTGGCGGCGCGACGGTGCCGCGATCGAGGGGCGGATCGCCGCCGATCTCGGCTTCCCCTGCTTCGTCAAACCGGCCAACATGGGGTCGAGCGTGGGGATCACCAAGGTCAAGGACGCCGGTGCGCTCCCCGCCGCGCTCGAACTCGCCGCCGCCTACGACCGCAAGCTGGTCATCGAGCGCGGGGTCGATGCGCGCGAGTTGGAGATCAGCGTCCTCGGCAACGACGATCCGATCGCCTCGGCGATCAGCGAGATCGAACCGGCGGGCGAGTTCTACGATTACACCGCGAAGTACGTCGATGATGACGGCGCGATCTTCACCCTCCCCGCGCGTCTCCCCGCCGAGAAGTCGGAGGAGTTGCGCGAGCTGGCGATCCAGGCGTATCGGGCGATCGATTGTGCCGGGATGGCGCGCGTCGATTTCTTCCTCGAACGGGGGACCGATCGGATCCTGCTGAACGAGATCAATACGATCCCCGGTTTCACCGCGATCAGCCAGTATCCGAAGATGTGGGAGGCGAGCGGCCTGCCCTTCGCCGAACTGGTCGAGCGGTTGATCGGCTACGCGATCGAGCGCCACGCCGAAAAGCGCGAGCGCCTGTGAGTGGCGCGACGGTGACGCGGGAGAGGGCGGGCGTGCATGGCAGGGCCTGAGTCGGGATCGCGCCGGGCCGCCCCTGCGGCGGTGGGCCGGGCGCGCAAGCCCGCCGGACGGGCCGCGCAGCGCGGTGCGGTCGCTCCCGGCACCCCCGCCCGGCGCGGCGCGCGCCTCGGCGATCGGCTCCACGCGGCCTGGTCGACCGGCCAACTCGCCGCGCTGCTCCTCGCGCTCGCCTGCGGGGTGGCGATCGCCCTCTTCCTCGGTTCCGATCTGCTGACTGTGCGCCGCCTCGATCTCGGTGGCGCGGCGCTGACCACGCCGCAACAGGTCGCGGACGCGGGCGGCGTGCAGGGCCACAATATCTTCACGGTCGATACGCAGGGGATCGCCGAACGCTTGATCGCCCTCCCGACCGTCCGCGAGGCGCAAGTACGGAGCGAACTCCCCGACCGCCTCGTCGTGCGGGTCGTGGAGCGCCAGCCCGCCGCGATCTGGCAGGCGGGCGACTCCCGTTTCCTCGTCGATGCGAGTGGCTTCGTGCTGGCCGTCAACCCGGCGGACGAGGTGGCGCGCGGCTTGCCGCTGGTGACGGCCCGCGACGGCGATGCCCCCACTATCGGCAAGCCGATCGCGCCGGAGATCGTCGCCGCCACGCTGACGATCGCGCGAGATGCGAGCACCTATGGGGTGACCGTCTTGGAGATCGACTACTCGCCCGCCAGCGGGCTCACGATCCTGACGCCGGGCGGCGCACAGACGACCGCCGCGCGCCAGATCCTGCTCGGTTCGCCAGCCCGACTGGCGGAGAAACTGGCGGCGAGCGGCGCGGTGATCCGCACCGAGCAGCGCTGGACCGTCCTCGATGTCAGCGACCCCGAGCGCCCCTTCTTCCCGGCCTCGGCTCGCTGAACCCCTCGACCATTCAAAGCACGTCGCCGCTGGTGCTGGCGCAGTACCCGCGCGTCCCGCCACTGCGCGCGCTCTCTCTGGACGATTGGGCCGGGCCGGTCGGCGCGTTCACCGCTTTGCCTGCATGGAAAAGCAGCATCGGTAGTTGACCGCACGCGCAGTGTCCGTTACAATGTGTACGGACACCCCCGAAGGGCCAGGTTGACCATTCATTATGGTATACTGGAGCGCGTGCAGGTGTCAGCGAGGCAGCATAGGTCAGCCCATGTTGCACGGTATTGCGCGATGGGCGCAAGCGAGGACGACCCCATGCCGAGCGGTCACGCGGTTGTCGCGATCGATCTGGGGACGAGCAAAGCCTGCGCGATCGTCGCGGAAGGGCTGGCCGATGGTCGCACCTCGATCGTCGGTGTCGGGCTCTGTCCGGCGCGTGGCATGGCGAAGGGGATGGTCACCGACCTCGACGAGGCCGCAGCGGCGGTGGCACGCGCGGTCGAGCGTGCCGAGCGCAACTCCGGCTATCGTATCCTCTCCGCTTATGTCGGCATCTCCGGCGCGCACCTGCACTCACTGAACGGACGCGGCGTTGTCGCGTTGCCACGCCAGCAGCCCGAGATCACCCCGACCGAAGTCGCGCGCGTGCTGGACGCTGCCAGTTCGGTGCCGATGCCCGCGAACAGCGAAGTGCTGCACGTCCTCCCCCGTATCTACATCATCGATGGACAGGAGGGCGTGGCCGACCCGCGCGGCATGAGCGGCACCCGCCTCGAAGTGGAGGCGCACGTTGTCAGCGGCGCGACGACCGCGATCCGCAACATCAACCGGGTGATGGAGCGGGCGGAGGTCGCGGTCGATGCGCTGGTGCCCGAGCCCCTCGCGGCGGCGGAGGCCGCGCTGACCCCCGCCGAGCGCGAGATGGGCGTGGCCTTGATCGATATCGGCGCGGGGACGACCGACATCGCCGTCTTCGTGGAGGACGCGATCTGGCACACCGCCGTGCTGCCGCTCGGCGGCAATCATCTGACGAACGATCTCTCGATCGTCTTGCAGATGCCCTTCGAGGCGGCGGAGCAGTTGAAGATCACCGCCGGGCGTGCGCTGCCGCTCCCCGGTGTCGCGGATAGCGATGGCAGCGGCGATCAGATCGAGGTCGAGGGTTTCGATGGCGCAGCCCTGCGCGTCTCGCGGCGCACGACCCACGAGGTGATCGAAGCACGCCTGGAGCAGTTGTTGACGCTCGTGCGGAAGGAACTGCGCGAGTGTGGCTATGATGGCGCGCTGCCGGGGGGGATCGTCCTCACCGGGGGCACGGCGCAACTGCCGGAGATCGCGGAGTTGACCCGCCAGGTGGTGGGGATGCGCGCGCGCATCGGCTCGCCGCGACGACTCGCCGGGCTCGGGGAATCACTCGGCGGCCCGGCTTTCGCCACCGCCGTGGGGTTGGCGCAGTGGGGACTCGCCCAACAACACTACCTCGCCGCAACGCCGCGCCGTGCCGCGCGTTCTCCAAGTAAGGGGCGCCGCGCGAGTGGTGGCGGGTGGACCGATTGGTTCCGCGAGTTGTTGCCATGAAACCGCCGCGTCGAGGCCGCCTTCCCGAGGGTCGCGGGGGGTACAGATCGGGCCGCAGTGCAGGGGGTAAGACAGTGTCAGGAGGACCGCGCATGTACGGAACATCGTTCTCGTTCGGCGACATCGAAAATTTCGCGCACATCAAGGTGATTGGCGTCGGGGGCGGTGGCAGCAACGCGGTCAACCGCATGATCGAGGCCGGCGTCCAGGGGGTCGAGTTCATCACCGTCAACACCGACGCGCAGGCGTTGGTCCACTCCCGCTCGCCGGTCTCGTTGCGGATCGGCGACAAGCTGACCAAGGGCCTTGGCGCGGGCGGTAACCCGCAGGTCGGCTCCAAGGCCGCCGAGGAGAGCAGCGAGGCGCTGTTCGATTCCCTGCGCGGCGCGGACATGATCTTCGTCACCGCCGGGATGGGCGGCGGCACCGGCACCGGGGCTTCGCCGATCATCGCGCAGATCGCCAAGGAGGTCGGCGCGCTGACCGTCGGCGTCGTCACCAAGCCCTTCGACTTCGAGGGGAACCGGCGCCGGGCGATCGCGGAGCAGGGGATCGCAATGCTCAAGGAGCATGTGGACACCCTGATCACGATCCCGAATCAGCGGCTGTTGCAGCTGGTGGACAAGAACACCCCCTTCCTGGAGGCGTTCCGCCATGCGGACGATGTGCTGCGCCAGGGTATCCAGGGGATCTCCGACCTGATCACCAAGACGGGGATCATCAACCTCGACTTCGCCGATGTGAAGAGCATCATGCAGGAGGCCGGCTCGGCGCTGATGGCGATCGGTCGCGGTTCCGGCGAGTCCCGCATGGTTGATGCGGCGCGGATGGCGATCGAGAGCCCGCTGCTGGAGATCTCCATCGAAGGGGCGACCGGCGTCCTCTATAACGTCACCGGCGGTAGCAGTCTGGGGATGGTTGAGTTGGACGAGGCGGCGCGCATCATCGCCGAGGCCGCCGACCCGGATGCCAACATCATCTTCGGCGCGACGATCGACGAGTCGATGGGCGAGGATGTCCAGATCACCCTGATCGCGACCGGCTTCGACGAGGCACGCGGCAAGATGCGGTCACTCGGCGGTGGCTCCGCCTCCCCCGGTGGGCGTGGCGGCACCGGCTTCAATCAGCCCTTCTCGTCCGGCTTCGGCAACAACCTGCCCCCGGCGCGCGGGCCGCAGATGCCGCCGCCGGAGCGCCAGCAGCAGCCGGAGCGGCAGCAGCCGTCGGCCCCCGATCGGGGCATCGAGCGCCCGCAGGCCCCTGGCCAGCGCGGCGACGAGTACGAGTTCCCGCCCTTCATCCGGCGCTTGCGCGACCGGTAGGGTTTGACAGACGCGGCAAACACGAGCGAGGCGGGTGGTCGAAAGGTCACCCGCCTCGTTCTTCGTCGTCCCCGAACGTGTCCATTGTCCGGTCGATCGCCCTCCGATCATAACAATAGCGGCGCTCGTGCGTTGTTCTGGGCGGGGCAACGACGCCCTGGCTGACGACGGCCACCGTGGCCGGAGAAGGAGGATGAGCATGTTCCGAACCATTCGTCGCTGCTCGTCGCTACTCGTCGCGGCGGCGCTGCTCACGGCGGGCTTCGCCGCCCGAACACCGTCCGTGAGCGCCGCCGAGGGGCAGCAATGTTTCGCCGAGACCGGCAAGTGCGTGAATCCGCTCTTCTACGCGTACTGGCAGGATCACGGCGGGCTGGCGCTCAACGGCTACCCGGTCAGCGATGAGATCGTGCAGAACCTGGAGAACGGGCAGCCCTACACGGTGCAATACTTCGAGCGCGCGCGCTACGAGTATCACCCCGAGAACGGCGACGCGAATCGGGTGCTTCTCGGCCAGTTCGGGCGGCAATTACACCCCGCCGATCCGCCGGTGCAGCCGATCGAAGGAAACGTTAATTTCGTCCGTTACTTCTCGGAAACCGGACATAACTTAACCGGCGGTTTCTACCGGTATTGGAATCGCAATGGTGGCCTGGCACAGTTCGGCTATCCGCTGAGCGAGGTCATCTCCGAGAAGTTGGAGGATGGCAACACCTATCAGGTGCAGTACTTCGAGCGCGCGCGCTTCGAGGCCCACCCGGAGAACGCCGCGCCGTACAACATGCTCCTCGGACAGTTCGGGCGGAGCGTCTACGCCAGCACCGCGAATGGGGTCGTCGCTCCCTGCACGACCGACGCACTCCGCGCCGATCTGGTCATGGGCGCGGGGGCCGGGGCGCGTGACGGGAACATCCACCTGATCAACACCAGCCCGGTATCCTGCTCGCTAGCCGGTGCGCCGCAGCTCCAGGTCGTCGATGCCAACGGCAATGCCGCCCCGGTCACGGTCAGCGGGCCGCAGGATACGCCGAGCACCGTCGGCATCGCGGCGGCGGGGCGCGGACAATTCATCTCCGTGCCGATCCGCTGGACCAACTATTGCGGCCCGAACGCCGACAGCCTGAGCTTCGTGCTGACCATGCCGGACGGCAATCCGATCGCCATCAAGCAGGGAATCAGCGTCCCGCCCTGTTTCGGCAACACGCAGCCTTCGACCCTCTCGTACCAGGGCTTCACCGGCGGCCCGCAGCCCGAGGCGGCGACGAACGTGCTGATGGGCTACTTCGGCTTGATTAACGCCAAGGATTATCGTGGGGCCTACGGGGCGCTGGGCGCGACCTTGCAGGGGCAGCAGTCATACGATGTGTTCGCGGCGGGCTACGCCAACACCGCAGCGGCGCAGCCGGCCCAGATCCTGATCGGTGGCTCGACGCAGCAAGGCGTCGGCTACGAGGTGACGCTGGTCCTCACCGCGACCGAGAGCGATGGCGCGGTCCAGACCTATAAGGGCACCTACTCCATCGGGATCGAGAACGGCAGTTGGAAGATCGTGGCGGCGAGCGTCACGCAGCAATAGACGCATCGGACGCGACATAACGGAGTGGTTGGCGCATTTGCATCGACCACCCCGTTTCCCCGCGAAATACACAGACGCGCCCGGCAGAGGTCCCTGCCGGGCGCGTCGCTGTGCCGTGTTGCGGTACAGTGTTTAGCCGAGGTACGGGGCCAGGTCGCGCATGAGGGCGGCCTTCGGCTTCGCGCCGACGATCTGCTTCACCGGCTGACCATCCTTGAAGAGGATCATCGTCGGGATGCTCATCACGCCGAACTGTCCGGCGACGCGCTGGTTCTCGTCGATGTCCAGCTTGAGCACCGTCAGCTTATCGCCCTGCTCCGTGGCGATCTCGTCGAGCACCGGGGCGACCATCCGGCAGGGGCCGCACCATTCCGCCCAGAAGTCGACGAGGACATTGCCCTGCGCCTTGGAGACCTGCTCCTCGAACGTGGCGTCGGTGACCGGCTGTGGCTTCGCCATGACTTTCTTTTCCTCCTACTGTCTCGCTTGGGGCCGATCGCGGCCATCCCGCGGCCCCAGCGCGGGACTTCTGTAGTAGGAAACGGCGCTGCCGCCCCCGCTATTCCCCCGCTATCGCACGAAGTATACCGCCCTGTATGGTTCTTTGTAAGCGCCCCCGCTCCAATCGCCGCGATCGTTCCCTTGAACTGTGTCGTCTCGACGCGGATAATGGTCCGACAGGAAGGCGAGGGGGGACGATAGTGCGTGTTGGCTACGATGGGACCGCGTATTTGGAACCGACGACCGGGGTCGGGCAATACGTCCGCGCCCTCTGGCACGAGTTCCAGCGGGGTCTCCCCGGTATCGAACCGGTGATGCTGCTGGCCGGACCGCGCGAGACGCTGCCCGAACTGCCGCCGGGCGAGGTCATCATCGAGGAGCCCCCGGCCCGCTGCGCGACCGGGAAGGCGCGCAAGCTCTGGTGGGAGCAGATCGGGCTGCCGCGCGCCACACGCCGCGCAGGGGTCGATCTCGTCCATGTGCCGTACCATTCGGTGCCCCTCCGGCGCGACCGTCCCTACGTGGTCACGATCCACGATCTGGTGCCGCTCGTCTTCCCGGTCTACATGAACACCCGCCAGATGCAGGCGTACTATCGCCTCGCCTGTTACACCGCCGCGCGCGCCGAGCTGATCCTGACCGACTCGACCCACTCGGCGGGCGATCTGGAGCACTATCTCGCGATCCCGCGCGATCGTGTGCGCGCCATCCCGCTCGCCGCGAGCGACTTCTATCGCCCCCTGCCGCCGCACGATCCGACGATCGCCGCCGCGCGCGCGAAGTTCGGCATCACCGGGCCGTTCGTCTTCAACGTCGGCGGGCTCGACGTGCGGAAGAATCTGGCGACGTTGATCCGCGCCTTCGCCCTGGCGCAGCCGCAACTCCCGACCGGGACGCAGCTGGTGATCGCCGGTGCGCCACACAGCGACCACCCCGATCGCTTCCCCGATCTCGTCCCGATCATCGCGGCCTGCGGGCTGACCGAGGTCACGGTGCTGACCGGGCGGATCAGCGACGAGGAGAAGCTAGCGCTGTTCAACGCCGCCGAACTCTACGCCTATCCCTGCCTCTACGAAGGCTTCGGCATCTCCCCGTTGGAGGCGATGCGCTGCGGCACGCCGACGATCTCCTCCGACCGCTCCAGCCTACCGGAAGTGGTAGGGGAGGGGGGGCTGCTGATCGAGCCGACCCCGGAGAAGTTCGGCGCGGCGATCGCCTTCGTGATGGAGACGCCGCACGAGCGCCGCGAAATGCGCCGCCGCGCGCTCGCCCAGGCGGGCGAGTTTACCTGGGCGCGGACGGCGCAGCTGACCGCAGCGGCCTACGAGGAGACGCTGAGTCGCGCGGCCGCCACGGGACGCGGCAGGAAGCGGGTGGTCGTCGGTGCGCGCTAAGCTGTTTGGCGTGCTAGCGTCGCCCGCTGGCTTCGCGCGCCCACACCCCACGCTGCCGTCATGCCCCGGACTGCGCCCATGAAAGTCCTGCTCTTACACAAGGCGCTGGTCAATGGTGCGTACCAGAAGAAGGCCGAGGCGTTGGCGGCGTTGCCGGAGATCGACCTGACGGTGGTCGTGCCGCCCTCCTGGCAGGAGGCGCGTTCCGGCGTGCAGCCGCTCGAACGGGCGCATACGGCGGGCTATGCGCTGATCGTCGCGCCGATCTGGTTCAACGGCCACCACCACACGCATTGCTACCCCACACTCGGCTCGATCGTGCGGCGCGTGCGCCCGGACATCTTCCATGTGGACGAGGAGCCATTCAATCTGGCGACCGCCGAAGCCTTCTTCTGGGCAGAGCGGGTCCGTGCACAGTCCCTCTTCGTCACCTGGGCAACCGTGTACCGCGACTATCCGCCCCCCTTCAGCCTCTTCGAGCGCTATACGCACCGGCACGCCGCCGCCGCGATCGCCGGGAACACCGATGCGCTGGCGGTGTTGACGCGACGCGGCTTCGCGGGGCCGACCGCGATCGTCCCGCTGGCGATCGACCCGGCCCTTTACCCGCCGCGCGAGGAGGGGGAACGAACCGGCCCCTTCACGATCGGTTTCCTGGGGCGCTTGGTGCGCGAGAAGGGCGCGCCCATCCTCCTCGACGCGGCGGCGAGTCTGCGCGGCGAGTGGCGCGTGTTGCTCATCGGTGGCGGCGATCAGGAGGGGGCGTTGCGCGAGCAGGCGGTGCGGCTGGGGATCGCCGCCCGGGTCGAGTTCATCCCGCAGGTTCCCTCGAGCGAGGTACCGGCGTGGTTGCGGCAGCTCGATGTGCTGGCGGTGCCCTCGCTGACGATCCCGACCTGGAAGGAGCAATTCGGGCGGGTGATCATCGAGGCGATGGCCTCGCGCGTGGCGGTCGTCGGCTCCGATTCGGGCGAGATCCCGCGCGTGATCGATGACGCCGGGCTCGTCACGCCGGAAGGGGACGTCGCCGCGCTCGCCGCCGCCCTCCAGGGGTTGCTCGACGATGCGCCCCGACGCCACGCCCTGGCCGAGGCCGGCCGCGCGCGCGCCCTTGCACGCTACACCTGGGACCACGTCGCCCGACAGTATCGGGATGTGTATGAAGTGATGATGAGTGGGCGGAGTGGGCCAGTGGGCGAGTAGAAAGGACGGGGACAGCCATTGCGATCGGCATACTCCGGTTCTCTCTACTGGCCTACTGGCCCACTCCGCCCACTCCGCCCACTCAAAGGAGCCCACATGGCGAAACAACCGCTCGACCTCCGCCTGGCGACGCGCCTGCTCAGTCCCGGTCCGGTCATGCTGCTGACGACGCAGTATCGCGGGCAGCCGAATGTGATGACGGTCGCGTGGGCCGCGCCGGTGTCGCTCGATCCGCCGCTGATCGGCGTGGCGATCTATCCCGGTCGCCTGACGCACGAGTTCCTGTTGAAGTCGGAGCAGTTCGTGCTGAACGTGCCGCCGCTGGAGATCATCACGGCGACGCACCAGTGCGGCATCATCTCGGGACGCGAGGGAGACAAATTCGCCGCGACCGGGCTGACGCTGGAACTCGCCACCGAGGTCGAGCCGCCGCTGATCGCCGAATGTCTCGCGCACCTCGAATGTGGCGTCGTGGAGCGGGTGCGGCTCGGTGACCACGATCTCTTCGTCGGGCAGCCGCTGGCCCTCTCCGCCGAGGAGACGGCGTTCGACGGCTTCTGGCACACCGACGGCGAGGAGGGCGGGCAGATCCTGCACCACCTGGGAGCAGACCGCTACGCGGCGCTGGCGAAGACCTATCGGGTCCAGGGCGAGGGCAACTGAGGGAATTGGCGCGGTAGAGCATCGCTCAGAAAGGTTGGCCCGCTCGAAGCCTTAGTCCCCGAAGGGGGACTTCGTCGGTGGCGTTGGGTCAACAGGTCACGGAGTTGTTCTTGTCGTTCGCTTCGGAACGACGTGGCGGCGGCAAATTCTGCAGCCGCCTTGAAGCGCTTCGCGTTTATACTCGCTTCGCCCAGGGGGCAAGATGCAGCTGCGCCACGGTCGGCAGGTCCATCCCCCACGCCCCGGCGGGGAAGAGGGCCAGTAGGCTCTTCTGCGCGTCGCCGGTGAGCGTCAGGAACTGGTCGGCGTAGAAGTCGCTGAGGAGTTCGCGCGAGACGCCGTAGCGGTCGGCCAGATCGCGGCGGATCTCGCGGCGGCGCTCGTGGGTGGCGGCGAGCGCCATCGGCAAGGCCCCCACCAGCGCCGTGAGCGCCGGTGTATCGAGTAACCGCTTCGGGGCCAGCAGCAGATGTGTGACCGGCGGCAGGCCGGTGAGGATGAACCAGGAACGCCCCAAATCCGAAACCTCGGCCTCGCCGGGCGCATCGAGCATGTGGAGCGCCTCACCCCCCTCGCGGATCTCGATCGTGTGGCGCTGATCGACCCCCCCGCCGGTGAAGGGCGGCGGCGTGTCCCCATCCCGCAGCCAGGCGGAGGCGGCCATGCCGTAGAACTTCAGCAGCGTCGCGCGGGTCAGCAACTCGGTCCCGCGCGACACATCGGCAAGATCCACGAGCGGGTCATCGATCTCATCGAGGCGGCGATCGCCGATCAGCACGATCCCGGCATTATGGTGCCCACCGCAGGCGAGTTCGGGGATGATCACGTAGTCATCTTGCAGGACCGCGTACTCCGCGACCGGCACGAGGACCAGCGCATCCGGCTGCGCGCGCGCGACGTTCGCATCGACGCGCGGCAGGGTCTGCACCGTCGCCGGGAGGGTCGCCAATCCGAGTTCGAGCGCCAGGGCGAGCGGCGCGATCGTGGGCGTATCATCGAGCAGGAGGTGCAAGGCGGTCACAGTGCTCATCGTACTCATCAGGGCGTTGTTGCAGTGCCGCGCGGCGTACCGGTCGCGCCGGGTGTGCCGGTCGTGCTCGGTGTCGGCGTGCCGGTATTGCCGGTAAGAAGCCCCTGGACCCAGCTATGGATGGCGTTGTAGTTGCCCTGCCCGGCGCGTGGCAGCAGAATCGAGGCCCCACCGCTCGATGTCGCACCGTCCAGGAGATTGCTCGAGTCGAGCCCCCCCGTCTTGATGACGAACTGCCGCTTCGTGCGGGCCTGCTCCTGCCCCCAGCCGAGGAGGTCTTTAGCCTCGGTGAAGGAGAAGCTCATCCGCAAGTGTCCTTCGAGCGCGTCGAAGATGCCGAAGAGTTTGGGGATCGTCTCGACCGAGACGACCTTGTCCTTCACCGCCGCCATCAGGAGCTGCTGCCGCCGCGAGCGCCCGAAGTCGCTGCCATCTTCCGGGGCATGGCGTGAGCGCGCGAAGGTGATCGCCGTCTCCCCATCCATGTGCTGCACGCCCGCATTGAAGTGGACCGTGCGGTAGCTCGGATCGACATCGGCGTCGTCGTTGTTCGGGTATTCGGTGTCGGTGAAGGCGCGCTCGACGTTCACATCGACCCCACCGATCGCATCGATGAAGCGGCGGAAACCGACGAAGTCGAGGCTGATCCAGTAATCGATCTGGATCCCCAGCACCTGCGAGACCGCCTTCATCGCCTGCTGCCCGCCCGCGTCGTGCTTCGAGTAGGGGACGTTCATGTCGCTGCGGTCGACCTGCCCCATGCCGATGGTGTACGCCTCGTTGATGCGCCCCCAGTAGCCGCCGCGCCCCTGATAGCTCGGCACCTGGATCCAGAGGTCACGCGGGACGCTGATCAGCGTGATCGCGCCGGTCTTCGGGTCGAAGCTCATCACCTGGAGCGTGTCGGTCAGATATCCCCCATCGTGCCCCGCCCCGCCGAAGCCGAGGAGGAGGACGGTGACGCGCTGCCCGGCATTGAGGCGCTGGATGATCGGCGAGTTGCCGTAGGGGAGCGCGGTTGGTGCGGCGGGGATCGTCGCGGTCGTCGGCGCGGTCGCGTTTGGTACGGCGGTTGGCGGGGCCACCGTCGGCGTATTCGGATCGTTCGGATCGTGCGTGGGGGTTGGAGGGGCCGGGGTGGCGGTCGGCGGGATACTCGTCGGCGCAACGGTCGGCGTATCGACCATCGCGATCGACGGCCCGCTCTCATCGGGGCGGAAGGTGTTGTTGACGAAGCGGTTGACGCGATAATTCGCGTAGATACCACCGGCGATGGCGAGGACGGCGATGGTGAGAAGGACACCGAGTACGATCTTCAGGCGGCGCGAGATGCGGCGTGGTGCAGGCGTCGTCGCAGTCATCCCATCCTTGGTGTCGTTTGCGTCACACGCCCACGCTCGCCGCTTAATAACCGTAGTGTGACGTGTTTGGCGCGCTTTGACAAGTTGTCGGTCGGCGACCGTCCAAATCGAAAAGCCGCCGAGCGATCAACCGGGGCTGCCAGTTAGAACGCCGCACCAGCGCCGTTGGTTGCACGTCCAGCCCGTGTGCCGGGCCTCAACGGGTGACATCCTTGCGGCGCATGAAGAATGCGACCAGGATGAACGACACCAGGATGAAGCAGCCGAGGACGAACAGATAGATCGGCGGGATGAAGCTGAAATCGGCGCCGACCGGCGGGCGATAGAAGAGATCACCGCCAGCCGGGATCAGATTCGGATTCTGCGTCTGCTGCGTGAGTTGCGCGACCTGGAGGGGCGTGAAGCCCTGGAGTTGCACCGGCTGGAGGGGCACATCGTCGAGCCGCAGCGTCGAGCCGAGCGCCCGCCAGGTCCACTTCGTCACCATCAACTGCGAGATCGCCTGGACGACGAAGCCGCCCCCGCCCCCGATCAGCGGCCCGCCGAAGATCACCTGCGGGATCAGGATCAGCGGGACCAGGATGCTCGCCCGGTCGGGATTTGGCGCGAGCGCGGAGATGATCAGTCCCAGTGCGATCCCGGAGATCGACCCCGCCACCAGGATCACGTAGAGGAAGGGGATCCGCACGATCCCCGCGCCGGTGAGGAGGAAGGGCAGCATCAGCACCGCATTCTGAATCAGACTGATGCCTAGGAGGATGGCGAATTTCGAGGCGATGTAGGGGATGATCTGGAGATTGATCCGCCGCTCGCGCCCGTAGATCGCCGCCTCTTTGACAATCTCGCGAGCGGCATTCGATGTCCCGAACCAGACCGCCACCATCGCCAGGAGGAAGGTCAGGGTCCGGGCCTTAGCCCAATCGCCGGTGAAATCGATGCGGCTGAAGATGTCGCCCCGAAAGGCCAGCGTGATCAGGATGGCGATCAGCGGTGCCTGCACCAGCAGCAGGGTCAGCAGATTG
>JAABUM010000762.1_pt1 | contig 53297 bp, 45 predicted proteins | sample 5559161 | NCBI WGS metagenome assembly JAABUM01 (sample SAMN10711868, study PRJNA513369) | rock metagenome | isolation source: Antarctica rocks | place: Antarctica: Victoria Land, Siegfried Peak nord
CGCCCAAACGGCGATCCCACTCGTTCCAACCACCTGTCGATCCCGCTCCAGACAAAAAGCGGAACCCTTGCATCACACGCGAACTCCAGCCGTCAACCGAGCGTGGGGACAACTGATGGATGGTGAGCTTCATCCCCCTTCGACATCAAAGCCACCCCGCCGCTTGGTGGGTGTTTTGCGAGGATAAATCTGGATGGCACCAGATTTCGATACTTGGCCAGAAGATATTCTTGATGCGATGGAGGGAATGTCAAAAACATTTCCGACGTGATTGATCGGTCTGACGTCGCTCGGCTCGGCATTAGCTTAGCCCACTTGTTGGCGTTGGCGGTATTGCCCATCCACCATCGCAATCCTTTCGACCACATGCTTATTGCTCAAGCTATCACGGAGGGAGCAACATTGATGTCGGAAGATCAAAATATATCGAAGTACCCGGTCCAGGCAGTTAGCTGTTCAGGATAGGGATTAGGTAGCATTCACGCAACGAAAGCCCCCAAATCATGGCCGATGGCGCACGCACACCTGTCCCGCTCGACCTCACCGGCCTGCGCGTCGCGATCACTGCGGGGGCGGGCGGGATTGGCCGGGTCATGGCCGACAGCTACGCCGCATGCGGTGCCGACGTGTTCGTGTCGGACGTGGACGATGCGGCACTGGCGAGTTGCGGCCACCGCGGAATGCGGGCGGACGCGGGCCGGGTTGCAGACCTTGAGGCGTTTATGGATGGCGCTTTGGCTGCGCTCGGCGGCCTCGACGTGCTGGTGAACAACGCCGGCATCGCCGGGCCGACCGCGCGCGTGGAGGACGTGACCCCCGCCGAGCTCGACGCCACCCTGCAGGTCGATCTCGCCAGCATGTTCCACTGCGCCCGGCGTGCCGTGCCGGCGCTGCGACAAGCCGGTGGTGGCAGCATCGTCAATCTCAGCTCCGCCGCCGGTAAGTTCGGCTTTCCGCTGCGCAGTCCGTATAGCGCAGCAAAATGGGGCGTGATCGGCTTCACCCGCACGCTGGCGATGGAGCTGGGGCCGGATAACATAAGGGTCAACGCCCTCTTGCCGGGCCTGGTAGACGGGCCGCGCATCCGCAGCGTGCTGCGCAACAAGGCGACCGCCTCGGGGATCAGCGACAACGAGCAGACCGACCGCTCGCTTGCCACCGTGGCGCTGCGCTGCTTCGTCACCCAGCAGGACATCGCCAATATGGCGCTCTATCTATGCAGCCCGTTCGGCGCGACGATCACCGGGCAGGCAATCAGCGTCGATGGCGGCATGGAGGGGCTGAGCTAACAGCTTCCATGGCCCCGGCTGCCTCGGGAGAGTGCGATGACCTTCGACGACGAGTTCCGCGCCTGCCTGCTGGACCTGTTCACCTGGCGCCGCGATGTGCGCCGGTTCCGCCCGCAGCCGTTGCCGCCCGGCACCCTGGACCGGCTTATTGACACTGCCTGCTTAGCGCCCTCGGTCGGACTAAGCCAGCCGTGGCGATTCGTTGTCGTAGAGGACCCGCAGCGGCGGCAAGGATTGCTGGAGCTGTTCAGGGTCTGCAATGCCGAGGCGCTTGCAGCCTATTCGGGCGACCGCGCCCGACGCTACGCCGAGCTGCGGCTAGCCGGCATCGCCGAAGCTCCGGCGCAGGTTACGGTGTTCGCCGACCGGGACACCCAGGTCGGCAACGGCCTCGGACGGCGGACCATGCCGGAGATGGCCGAATACTCGACCGTGACGGCCATACACACGATGTGGCTGGCGGCGCGGGCCGAGGGGATCGGACTGGGCTGGGTTTCCATCCTGGATCCGATCCGGACGGCCGAGATCCTCGATATACCGCGAAGCTGGCGCCTGATCGGCCATCTCTGCCTAGGATACCCGGAGGCTGAGGCAGAGCATCCGGAGCTAGAGCGGGCGGGTTGGGAACAACGGCGCCCCGCCTCGGCAAGCATCGTGCGACGTTAATAGGAAGTAAAACGAAGCCGCCTAAATATTGCCCTGCTCCTCCACGGGCGGCTCATCACCGGGTCTGTAGTAAAGCGCCGCACACTCCTTCCGCAGCACGCCCGCGACCACCGGCAGGTCCTTGCGATAGGCGTCACGGATGAAGTTCATGGTATCGAGGTGCCGGTCTTCGAAATACATGCGATGCACGTCGTCCCGTCCGGCGCCATAGACGACGCGGTCGATGCGGCTCCAGATGCTCGCCATGGTGCACATGCCGCAGGGCTGTAGCGTCGAATACAGCGTGGCCCCACGTAGCTCGTCACGCTCCAGGGCGGCGCCGGCTCGACGGATCGCCACCATTTCGGCGTGCGCCGTCGGATCATGGCGGATGCCGACCTCGTTGTGCCCCTCCGCTACCACCTGCCCGTCGAGCACGATTACGCAGCCGATGGGCGACGCACCCGAAACCTTGTCGCCGCGCCGAGCGAGCTCGAGAGCGCGCGACATGAATCCGATGTCCGCGTCCGTAGCGGCCTCGGGATCGACGGCGCCGGGTGTGGCCGTTTCGGCGGGAGCCTCAATCTTCATTCCTGCCCCAGCGTCGCCAAGGCAGGAAAGTTTCGGTAATCTAGGCGCTCTCGGCCATGATCCCGATCATGCGCTCTTTGCCATGATCTCGTCCGCGATATTGCGCGGCACCGGGTCATAGTGGTGGAACTGCATCGTGAAGCTCGCCCGGCCCTTGGTCATGCCGCGGAGCTGGCTGATGTAGCCGAACATCTCCTTCAGCGGCACGTGCGCCCGCACCATCACCGTGCTGCCGGCACTGTCCTGGCTTTGGATGGTGCCGCGGCGGCGGTTCAGGTCGCCGACGACGTCGCCCACATGATCCTGCGGCGTCGTTACCTCGACGTCCATGATCGGCTCCAGGATGATCGGCGAGGCCTTCTTCATGCCATCGCGGAAGCACGCCTTGGCAGCGATCTCGAATGCTAGCGCCGATGAGTCGACGTCGTGATACTTGCCGTCGACCAGGCTGTACTTAAAATCGACCGTCGGGAACCCGGCCAGCACGCCGGTCTCGCACTGGTTGCGTATGCCCTTCTCGACCGCCGGGATATACTCCTTAGGAATCGAACCGCCGACCACCTTGTTCTCGAACACGACGCCCGAGTTGCGCTCCATCGGCTCGAACAAGATCTTCACCTCGGCATACTGGCCGGACCCGCCGGTCTGCTTCTTGTGGGTATAGATCTCGGTATGCGGCCGGCTGATGGTCTCGCGATACGCCACCTGCGGTGCGCCGATGTTGGCGTCGACGCCGTACTCGCGCTGCAGGCGGTCGATGATGATCTCGAGATGCAGCTCGCCCATGCCGGACAGGATGGTTTGCCCACTCTCCTGGTCGGTCCGCAGCCGCAGGCTCGGGTCCTCGCCCGCCAGCTTCTGCAGGCCGAGCGTCATCTTCTCGACCCCGTCCTTGGTCTTCGGCTCGACCGAGATGTCGATGACCGGGATCGGGAACGACATCCGCTCCAGGATCACCGGGTCCTCAGCGGCCGCCAGCGTATCGCCGGTGTTGGTATCCTTCAGGCCCACGAAGGCTGCGATGTCGCCGGCGTGGACCTCCTTGATCTCGGCCCGCTTGTCGGCGTGCATCTGGAACATCCGGCCAATGCGCTCGCGGTGATCCTTCGTCGTGTTCATGACGGTGTCGCCGGACTTCAGCGACCCGGCATAGACCCGCACGAAGGTCAGCGTGCCGTACTTGTCGTTGATGATCTTGAACGCCAGCCCGGCGAACGGCGCCTTGATGTCGGCCGGGATGATCCGGCGCACCGTGCCCTCCGGCTCATCCTCCTCCTCGGCCACCTTGATGCCAGGCACATCGATCGGGCTCGGCAGGTAGTCCAGCACCGCGTCAAGCAGCGGCTGCACGCCCTTGTTCTTAAACGCCGTGCCGCACAGCACGGGGCGGAACACGCCGCTGATGGCGCCCGCCTTGATGCAGCGCTTCAGCGTCTCGACCGAGACGTCGCCCTTGTCGAAGTACTCCTCCATCGCCTCGGTATCGACGCTCAGCGCCGTGTCCAGCAGCAGGGTGCGGTATTCCTGCGCCTTCTCCATCATGTCGGCCGGGATCGCCTCGTCATGGAACTTCGCCCCGAGCTCGCCGCCTTCCCACACGATGGCCTTCATCTCGACCAGGTCCACGACGCCGATGAAGGTGTCCTCGATGCCGATCGGCAGCTGCAGCGGCAGCGCCACGATGTCGAGCTTCTCCTTCAGCGTGTCGAACGCCCGGTAGAAATCGGCACCCGTCCGGTCCAGCTTGTTGATGAAGATGATGCGCGGCACGTTGTAGCGGTCGGCCAGGCGCCAGTTGGTCTCGCTCTGCGGCTGCACGCCGGCCACGCCCTCGATGATGAACACCGCGCCGTCCAGCACGCGCAGCGAACGATTCACCTCGATGTTGAAGTCGATGTGGCCCGGCGTGTCGATGATGTTGATGCGGTGGCTTTTCCACTCGCACGTCACTGCGGCGGAAGTGATGGTGATGCCGCGCTCCCGCTCCTGTGCCATGTAGTCGGTCGTGGTGTTGCCGTCATGCACCTCGCCGATGCGGTGCGACACGCCCGTGTAGTACAAGATCCGCTCGGTCGTCGTCGTCTTGCCGGCATCGATATGCGCGGTGATGCCGATGTTGCGGATAAGGGCGAGCGGGTTGGCGTCAGACTCAGACACGGGGATACTCCATTCGAGGCCGGGCATACCATGAGGAGCGCTGCCGGGCCCCTGCCCTGCGCGCCCTGCCATGCACCCCGCACCACAAACTATGCCCGGTGGGGCCCGGTGGGGGTAGACCAGATTATGCGCTTATGTGCGTCACGAACCCGCGAAATGCAAGCCAGACCTACGCCGCGATCCAACCGTCCGGACCGTCCGTCGCGCGCTTTTCGTCCCGCAGCTTTAGCAGATGCGCCAGCAAATTGCGCTCCGCCGCGCGGCGCAGGCGTTCGTCCACCTGGGAGTACAGCAGGTCCGTCAGCGCCCGGGTGGTGAGCGGCACAGCGCCCAGCGCTGCCATGATCGCGTCTTCTCGCGACGTTCGATGCGCCAGCAGGTCCCGCACGAACGGATGCGGGTCCGGCAAAGGCGGGCCATGGCCAGGCAAATAGACCCGGTCGTCGCGCGCCAGCAGGCGGCGCAGGCTGGCGAAGTAGTCGGCCATCACCCCGGCCGGCGGACTGACGACGCTGCTGGACCAGCTCATCACGTGGTCGGCGCTGAACAGCACGCCGTCCGGGCCGGCAAAGCAAAGGTGGTCCGCCGCGTGGCCGGGCGTGAACACCGCTTGCCAGCCGTCGACCACGTCCCCGTCCTGCAGCCGAACATCAGGAGTGAACCCCGGCACGGCCGGGTCGTGCCAGGCATAAACCGGCGCGCCCGTGGCAGCCCGCATGGCCGCAACCGCGCCGAGGTGGTCGTGGTGCGTGTGGCTCAGCAGGATGCGCGCGACCGGCCCGGCGGCGAGCACGGCGGCGACATGGGCCGCGTCGTCCGGCCCAGGGTCCAGGACGATCGGGCCGCCGGGCGCGTCGATCAGGTAGGTATTGGTGCCATGATAGGTCATCGGACCCCGGTTTCCCGCCACGATGCGGCGGATGCCGGGCCGCACGGCGAGTGCGGCGCCGCGGTGCGGCTCGGGCTCGGTCAGGAACGCCATCGGACCCGATGCAAGGATGAGCTATGCAAGCGTCGCCTCCGCCGACATGCAGGCGCAGCCGCCGGTGTCGAGGCTGCGAAGCCGCCAGATGCCGCCGTCGGGCCAGGCCTCGGTCGTGAGCGCATTGTCGTGGAACGCGGGGCGAAGGCCGCGATAGCTGAAACTCGCCACGTTCCTGCCTGCCAGCAGCCCGGCCAGCCAGGTCGCCTGCAGCGGGCCGTGCACCACGAGGCCCGGGTAGCCCTCGACGCTGCGCACGTAGTCGAGATCGTAATGGATGCGGTGGCCGTTGCCGGTAAGGGCGGAGTAGCGGAACAGCAGCACGCTGTCGGGATGGACCGTGCGGCGGAGCGCGTCGGCAGGCGCGGCTGGCGCCGGGGCTGCGGGCTTGGTCGCCGCTCCTTCGGCGCCGCGATAGACGATGTCCTGCTGCTCGTCGATCGCCGCGCCGCCGGGACCCTCGATCACATGGCCGACGGTGACGAACACCAGCCGGCCACTGCTGCCCTTCTTCTCGTTTACCGACAGGATGGTGCTCGTGCGGCGCACCGGGTCGCCCGCGTGCAGCGGCGCCTGGAACCGCACTCGTCCGCCCGCCCACATGCGCGGCGGCAGCTCGTGCACCGGGGGCATGAACCCGCCGCGCTTCGGATGCCCATCGGGGCCAAGCCGATCCGGCGGCACCCAGTCCTGGAACAGCATCCAGTGCCACAGCGGCGGCAGCCGGTCCGGGGCGGCGAGGCCCAGGGTGGCCGCCAATCCGTGCAGCAGATGCGGCGCGACGATGTCGTCCCGCGTTTCGGTCCGGCCGACATGGTCCTGATAGCTCATGCCGGCAGCACGGACCTTGCAGCGCCTGCGGTCAAGCGAACTGGCTCTCGTTCGATTGGGCCGGGCGCGGCAGTATCGGCGGGAGCGCCGCGATGCCGGTGATCTCGACCCGCCAGGCCGGATTGGCGAGCCGGGCCTGCACCGTGGCGCGGGCGGGCTTGTGCCGGGCATCGAGCCAAGCGTCCCAAGCCCGGTTCATCGCCGCGAAATCGGCGAGGTCGGCCAGGAAGATCTGGACAGAAAGAAGGTAGGTCTTGTCCGTGCCCGCCTCGTTCAGCAGCGCGTCGATCTGACGCAGGATGTCCGCGGTCTGCGCCTCCGCCCCGGCGCTGGTCTCGAGCGCGACCTGCCCGGCCAGATAAACGGTGGCGTTATGCACGACTGCGCCCGACAGCCGGGCCTCGGGCGCGATACGGCGAATGTTCATGCAGTCAGCTCCTCCAGCAGCGCCACCAATAAGTCCGGCGCAGTGATCATCGGGTTATGTCCGGTCGGGATTTCACGATAACCCCAGCCCGGCTGCGCGCGGGCGAAGGCCGATGTCCCGCGAGCGTCACGTACTCCGGGTCCATGCAGGCGACATAGGTGCATGGCAGGCCATTGCCGAGGAGATGCGTCAGGTCCTGCACGAATACGTCCAGCGTGATGTCCCGCGACAGCAAATGCGCGCGCTCGCCGAGTCCGGTCTGGGTCGGCGTAATTACCGCATGTCCCGCCGCGCGCAGCGGCCCGGCCACGCGAGGCCAGCACCAGCCGCCATGGAACGCCCCGTGCAGCAAGACGAAATTGGTCATCACAGCGAGCCTAGCCGAGCCCGCGCCCCCTCGCCACCCCGCCCTTTTGTGCTATTCCCCCCGCGCCATGACCTCAGCCATCACCATCCCCCTGCTCGCCTCCGAACACGACGCCCGGCGCGAGCTTCGGCAGCATCGTGCCTTCGCGACCGGGCTGCTGGTGCTGATGGCGGCGCTGACGCTGCTCAGCTATGCGCTGCCGCCGGGCATTTGGGCGGATCTGCTGCAGGCGAGCGCCAAGGCCGGGTTCGTCGGCGGCATCGCCGATTGGTTCGCCGTCACGGCGCTGTTCCGCCATCCGCTGGGCCTGCCGATCCCGCATACCGCGATCATCCCCCGGCAGAAGGCACGGCTGGGCCGGGCGCTGGGACGGTTCGTGGCCGGGCACGTGTTCACGCCGGCGGAGGTGTCCCGCGTCTTGGGCCGGCTCGACCTGCCGGCGATCGTCTCGCGGTTCCTGTCCGATCCCGTCGCCGCCAAGCCGGCCGCCCGGGCACTGGCCGAGATGCTGCCCCGTGTGCTGGCCACCATCGAGGACGGGCGCGCCCGCCGTACGATGGCCCGGCTGGTGCCGCGCATGGTCGGCGGACCCGGCGCCGGCCGCATCTTGGCGCGGGCGCTGCGCACCCTGGTCGATGGCGGCCGGCATCAGGAGGTGCTGGGCTTCCTGCTGACCGAGTTCCGCAGGCTGCTCGACAGCAAGCACCAGGCGCTGCACGTGTTCATCGAGCAGAAGGTGCGCGCGCAGGGCGGCCGGCTGGTCGGCTGGGCACTCGGCGCGCAGGTGGCGGAGCGCGTGCTGGGAGTGCTGCGGGAGGAGCTGGACCGCATGGGTCCGGAGGGCAGCCATATCCGCGAAGCGTTCGACGCCTGGGTGCGGCGCGAGATCGAGCTGATGGAGACCGACCCGACCCGCGCCGCCGAGATCGGCCGTGCGGTGCGCCGGGTGGTGGCGCACGAGACGGTGCAGGCCTGGCTATGGGACGTATGGTCCCGCATGCGCGTGGCGCTGGAGGCCGACACGAAGCGGCCCGGCGGCCATACGCTCGCGGTGATGGAGTCGGCGCTGGGCAACCTGGGCGCCTTCCTGGCCGACGACGCCAATGCCCGCGCGCGCTTGCAGGCTGCTGCCGAGAAGGTCATCGCGACGATGCTGCCGAGCGCCCAAGTCCAACTCGCGGATTTCATCGCCGACGTGGTCACGGCCTGGGACGCAGATGAGATCACCGACAAGGTCGAGCTGCGGGTGGGCCGGGACCTGCAGTTCGTGCGGGTGAACGGGACCTTGGTGGGGTTTCTGGTCGGGGGCGCGCTGTTTCTGGGATTGCGCGCCGCGTTTGGTCATGTGGCGTTCTAGGACCGGGCGACGGATACCGCGATCTCGTTGCGGCGCAGCGGCGGCAGTGTCCAGGGCGGGTCGTAGAACCAACTGACCGGATCGCCGGCCGGGCGCCAGCTTGTGCCGGCGAGCGCCGTGAGCAGGGCTGCACGTTGGCTTGCGATAGCGGCGTCGGTCGCCAAACCGCTGAAACGCAGCACGGCGAAGGTCTCAGCAGGCACCGAAGCGATGCGGACACGGTCGTCGTTGGGCTTCGGCGGATCGGTCAGGCCAGCGGGAAGGAAGAAGCTGATCACCCAGCCGGTGTCGGCCGGCTGCTGCGCGACCGGCGCGGTCATGGCGATGCGCTCCCCCGTTGGAGCGCCAGATTGGGCGACGGGAGCCGTCATCTCGATCCGGGTGCGGCCCTGGTTGCCGCCAAAGATATAGCCGGCCAGATGGCGGAACCCCTCGCCGCGGGCGCCGGCAGCGTCCCCGGCAACGGTGGTCTCGGCCGCAAGGCGTGCGTCGTAGCGGCGAATTTCGATGTCGCCCAGGCGCTCGACCACACTATGCCGCGGCTCCTCGGTGCCGCCGCGAATGCCGAAGACCGAGCAGGCACTAAGAAGCAGGCTGCCGAGCAGCGTCGCCATGAGGAGTGCCTTTGCCACGCGGGATGCCATGGTGGGCACATAGGCGGCGGGTGGCGCATTGCGAGACAGGGCTGCCGTCAGCAAACAGCGGCGTCCCTGTGATCGAGGGCGTCTGCTTACGTTGTTATCAACCGCCCACCATTATCAGGTGTGCCGCGTAATCCCCCGGCATGGCCGGGCTCCCGGGCGACTGTATAACCGTCAGACCTTCTCGACCTGGCTGTATTCCAGTTCCACCGGGGTCGAACGGCCGAAGATCGAGACGCTGACCTTCACGCGGCCCTTCTCCTCGTCGACCTCCTCGACCGTGCCGTTGAAGCTGGTGAAGGGACCGTCGGCGACGCGGATCTGCTCGCCGATCTCGAACAAAATGGCGGGGCGGGCGCGCTCGACGCCCTCGGCGCTCTGCTTGATGATGCGATCGGCTTCGGCGTCGGTGATCGGCGCCGGCCGGATCTTGGTGCCGAGAAAGCCCGTGACCTTGGGCGTGTCCTTGATCAGATGCCAGGTCTGATCGGTCATCTCCATTTTGACGAGAACGTAGCCCGGGAAGAACTTGCGCTCGGCGTTTATTTTCTGGCCGCGCCGGACCTCGACGACGTCCTCGGCCGGCACCAGCACCTCGTCAACCAGGTCGGCCAGGCCCTTCTGCGCCGCCTGCTCCTTGACCTGCTGCGCGATCTTCTTCTCGAATCCGGAATAGACGTGGACGACATACCAACGCTTGGCCATAACTTGGTCCCTTAAAACCCGACGCCGAACAGCGCCCGGACGCCGACGCCGATAACCTGGTCGGCGACGAAGAAGAATACTGCCGCCAACCCCGACAGGGCGAAGACCAGGCCGGTGGTGACCATCGTTTCCTTGCGGGAGGGCCAGGTGACCTTGCCGACTTCGGCCCGCACTTCGCGGAGGAACTTGAGCGGATCGATCGCCAACGCCATAAACCAGGACTTCCGAAAGGAGAACGAGGATAGCAGGTGAGCGCCGGCTGGACCAAATGGCTGCGCCGGTTGGCAGGGGCGGAGGGTCTCGAACTCTCAACCTCCGGTTTTGGAGACCGGCGCTCTAGCCAATTGAGCTACGCCCCTGCATCGCCGGCAAACCGCCCGGCACGGCGACCCGGCACGGCCGCCCTTGCAGGCTGCGTAGAAAGAGCGCCAGCGCCGTTCTGTCAAGCCTGGAAAGCGGCCACCGCGCCGGAGCCTACCCATGCAGAGCCGCCGACCCTTATATAACCGCCGTCCCATGACCCGATTCCAATGCCACCTTCGCCGCTGACCAGCCCGGCACTGCCGATCGGCCGCCGGCAGATAACGCCTGGTGACCGGCGCCGGCCGTGGACGATCATCGCGTCCGTGCTGCTGCATCTGGCGGCGCTTGCATTTTTGCTGACGACGCGGCGGGTGGAGCCACCCACGCCCGTCACGCCTTCCTACGACTTGGTCTTTGAGAATGGCGGGGCGTCCACCCCGCCCACGGCATCCGACCGATCACTCGACACGCCCTCCGAGGCGCCAGCGGCCGACTTGCCCCCTACGCCTTTACTCGAACCGCCGGCTCCGCCAACGCCGACCGAATCGCAAGTGCCCGAGCTTCCGCCCGAGCCGCAATCGACGCCGCCTGAGCCGGCCCTTATCCCCGAGCCCGAGCCCGAGCCCGAACCGGCTCCGGAAGCTGCGCCAGCCCCTGAACCACCGACAGTGCGGCTCGCGGTGCCAGGGCCCACGCCGGCACCGCTCTCGCCGCAGGCGCTGGTTCCGGAACTGCCGGCACTGGTCCCGCCGCCGCCTTTGCCGCCGGCGCCGCCCAATCCGCCGCAGCAGGCACTGCAACACCCGCTGCCCGGCGCGTTTCCGCCGCCGATCGATTTGAACTTTGGCCCTGCTGCATCCCGTGCGCCTGCACCACGTATCGGCAGATCGTCGCGTGCGATCGACCTGTCGCTCGGGGCGCCGAAACCTGGTCCCAACAAGAGCGAGGCATTCTTTGACATCCGCGCCGCCAATATCGGCGCCGATTGGGCACAGGGCCTGGCAATATATTGGCGGGCTCACCGCTACTATCCCCAGCAGGCCGCCCAGAACGGGGAGGACGGCACAGTCGAGATCCAGCTCGTCGTCAACCGCCTGGGCCGCGTCGAGTCGGTGGAAATCCAACGGCGTTCTGGGTCACCCTGGCTCGACATGGCCGCCATTGGCACCTGGCGCAACGCGCAACTGGCGCCACTACCCGCGGAGAACACCGACCGCACGATCACCATTCCGCTGACCATCAACTATGTGCTGATCCGTTAATCCCGCCCCGTTGCGGGCGGCGGCTCCATTTGGTATCCTGTTCAAGCGCGGATGTAGCTCAGCTGGTAGAGCGTCAGATTTCCAATCTGGATGTCGCGAGTTCGAACCTCGTCGTCCGCTCCAAATTCAAGGCATCGCAATTCCGGCGGCAAGGAAGCCGCCATCGGCTGCCAGCACGTGGCCGGTAACATAACCGGCGTCATCCGAGCACAGGAAAGCGGCGACCCCGGCGATCTCCTCAGGCGTGCCGTAGCGGCGCATCGGCATCTGGCGCAGCCAATCCTGGCGGATGGCGTCGGTATGGACCGCCGCCACCAGCGGCGTCTCGATCGGGCCGGGCGCTATGACGTTCACCCGTATGCCGTATTGCGCCAGCTCGACCGCCATCACCTGGGACAGCGTGACCACGCCGCCCTTCGACGCGCCATAGGCCGCCCGGCCCCGGTTGCCTCGCATGCCCGAGACCGAGGCGATGTTCACGATCGCGCCGCCGCCCTTTACCATAAACCGTGCCGCCGCCTGGCCGGCCAGGAACGTGCCGCGAAGGTTCACCGCAATCAGCCGGTCGAACTCCGCCGCCGGCGTCTCGAGAAACGGCAGGTCGCGCCCGATCCCGGCCGAGTTCACCAGGATGTCCAGCCGTCCATGCCGGGCCGCAACCGCCGAGAAGCAATTTGCCACCGAGGCCTCGTCCGCGACATCCAGCGGCGCCGGCTCGATCCCGTCCAGCGCCGCTGCCCCATTCTGCACGACGGGGTCATGCGCCGACAGGTCGGCCGCAACGACGCGTGCGCCTTCCGCCGCGAGGCGAAGGGCGATGGCGGCGCCGATGCCGGACAGCCCGCCCGTGACCACGGCGACCTTGCCAACGAGCCTCGGTGCGGCTGGCGTCGCGGACATGCTGGGCTCCTCGGGTTGGATGCGAACGCTTCAAGGCGGAAGCTTCCCGCAACCGGCCGGCCCTGTCACCATGGCGGCATGATTCCGACCAGCAACTTGTCGAACCTGCTGTTCCAGACAGCGCAGCGCCATCCCGGGCGCCTCGGCCTGATCCGCGGCAGCCGGACCTGGACCTGGGCCGAACTTGCCATCCGCGTTCGCGCCGCCGCCGCGGGCCTGGGCGCGCACGGCATCGGCAAGGGCGATCGCGTGCTGGTCCACGCCACCAACGGCGCGGCACTGTTCGAGACGATGTGGGCCACCTGGGCGCTGGGCGCCGTATGGGTGCCGACCAATGTCCGCTTGACCCCAGCCGAGGTCGCATACCTCGCCGGGTCGTCCAGGGCGGCGGCGCACATCATCGGCGCAGGCTTTCCGGACCATGCGGCAGCGGCGGCGAAGGCCAACCCGGCCCTGCGCCTCAGCATCGTCATCGGCGAGGGCAACCTCAGTTGGGACAGCCTGGCCACAGGAAGCGTCCTGTGTGAGACCCCAACCGACGTCGACCGTGACGATCCGTGCTGGCTGTTCTACACCTCCGGCACCACCGGGCGGCCAAAGGCTGGGGTTCTGACCCATGGGCAGATGGCCTTCGTCACCCTCAGCCACCTGTGTGACCTCATGCCGGGCACGACGGAGCGGGATGTCTCCCTCGTCGTCGCGCCGCTGTCGCACGGCGCCGGCATCCACGCCGTGACCCAGGTCGCCCGCGGCGCGGCCAGCGTGCTGCTGGAGGCGGAGACGCTCGACTGTGCGGAGGCGTGGCGCCTGGTGGAGCGGCACCGGGTCACCAACATGTTCACCGTCCCCACGATCCTGACCATGCTGACGCGCGACGCCGCGGTGGACCGGCACGACCATGCCTCGCTGCGCTACGTCATCTACGCCGGGGCGCCGATGTTCCGCGCCGACCAGCAGCACGCTCTACGAAAACTCGGCCGCGTCCTCGTGCAGTATTTCGGGCTCGGCGAGGTGACGGGCAACATCACCGTGCTGCCGCCGTATCTGCACGCGGTCGAGGACGACCCCGCCATCCCCATCGGCACCTGCGGCCAGGCGCGCACCGGCATGGAGATCGCAATCCTCGGCCCCGACGGTGCCCGCCTGGCGCCGGGCGAGACCGGAGAGATCGGCGTCCGCGGCCCGGCCGTGTTCCTCGGCTACGCCGACAATCCCGACGCCAACGCACAGGCGTTCCGGCATGGCTGGTTCCATACCGGGGACCTCGGCCACCTCGACGAACGCGGCTTCCTGTTCATCACCGGACGGGCGTCGGACATGTATATCTCCGGCGGCAGCAACGTGTATCCGCGGGAGATCGAGGAGCTGCTGATGCTGCACCCGGGCGTTGCCGAGGCCTGCGTCGTCGGCATGCCGCACCCAAAATGGGGCGAGAGCGGGGTAGCCGTGCTGGTGCCCCGCGACGGCGCCCCGATCGACACCGCCGCGGTGTTCGCACAGTTCGACGGACGCCTCGCCAAGTATAAATGGCCGAGCCGGATCGAGGTATGGGACGCACTGCCGAAATCCGGCTATGGCAAGGTGGTCAAGGCCGACGTGAAGCGGCTGCTTGCCGAGCAGCCTCGACCACCCCAGGCTTGAACGCTTTTATGCCGCCACGCGCACCGTGACCGCGTCTAGCGCCTGGCCGAGGTCGGCCAGAATATCGTCGATGTGCTCGATGCCGACCGACAGCCGCACATAGCCGGGACTGACGCCCGAGGCCATCTGCTCCTCCGCTTCCAGCTGCGAGTGCGTCGTGCTGGCGGGATGGATGGCGAGCGTGCGCGCGTCGCCGATGTTGGCCACGTGCAGCACCATCTGCAGCCGGTCGATGAAGGCCCGGCCGGCGTCGGCGCCGCCAGCAAGCTCCAGCCCCACCAAGCCGCCATGGCCGCCGCGCATGTATTGCGCCGCCCGCGCCGCCGCGACGCCGGTCTGCTGCGACGGGTGGATGACCCGCGCCACCTCCGGCCGCTTGACCAGGAAATCGACGACCGCCTGCGCATTGCTGCAGTGGCGCTCCATGCGCAGCGCCACCGTCTCGATGCCCTGCAGCACCAGGAAGGTGTTGAACGGGCTGATCGCCGGCCCCAGGTCGCGCAGCAAGGTGACCCGCGCCTTCAGCACATAGGCGACGGGACCAATCGGCTTGGCCGCCTCGACCCAAACCGCACCGTGATAGCTCGCATCCGGCTGGTGCAGCGCCGGCTGGCGGCCGGGATACGCCGCCCAGTCGAAGTTGCCGCCGTCCACAATCAGCCCGGCGATCGAAGTGCCGTGCCCGCCCAGGTACTTCGTTGCCGAATACACGACGACAGCCGCCCCATGGTCGAACGGCCGCACCAGCAGCGGCGCTGCCGTGTTGTCCATGATTAATGGAATGCCGAACCGCCGGCCGATCGCTGCGACCTCGGCGATGGGGAACACCTCAAGCTTCGGGTTCGGCAGGGTCTCGGCGTAGTAGGCCCGGGTGCGGTCGTCGGTGGCGCGGGCGAAGGCCTCGGGGTCCGCCGGGTCGACGAAGCGGACCTCGATGCCCTGGTCGCGGAAGGTGTTGGCGAACAGGTTGTAGGTGCCGCCATACAGGTTGGTCGAGCTGACGATGTTATCGCCGACCCGCGCCAGGTTCTGCACCGCGAGCGCCGACGCCGCCTGGCCGGACGACACCGCCAGCGCCGCAGCACCGCCCTCCAGCGCCGCCACACGCTTTTCCAGCACGTCCGCGGTCGGGTTCATGATGCGGGTGTAGATGTTGCCGAGCTGCTTCAGTGCGAACAGGTCGGCGGCGTGGTCGGCGCTGTCGAACTGGAAGCTGGTGGTCTGGTAGATCGGCACGGCGACCGCATTGGTGGCGGGGTCGTGGCGCCAGCCGGCGTGCAGGGCCAGGGTTTCGGGATGCTTGGAGTCCATCGGGGCGGTTCCTTGTCAGTCGTTCGCCGCATAATAGCCGCGGACCGCGGGTGCAAGAAAGCACGAACCCGGGGGTGCCGCGCCGCGTTGTGGGCGGCGTCAAGGAGAAACGACCATGGACACGCAAACGATCAAGCTCGCCGCCGCCGACATCGAGGCGACCCCGTTCCAAATCCCCGGCGCCAAAGGCGAGTTCCGTATCCAGATCCTGAACGAGGATCAGGATCGCGGCGTGGTGACCACCATCGTGCACCTTCCGGCGGGCGGCCAGATCCCCGCGCATAAGCACCAGGCTGGGGCCGAGATGCACTATGTGCTCGAGGGCGACCTGATCGACGGTGGGCAGGAGTTGGGCGTGGGCGCCTTCCTGACCCACGCCGCCGGGCAGGTGCACGGCCCGCATGAGAGCCGTGGCGGCGCCAAGGTCCTGACCGTGCAGCAGTGGCAGTCGAAGGACGGCAGCTTCGATTTCGAGCAGGCCTGACCTACGGATGGACCAAGCCTATCCCGAGCTTCCGGCCGGCGCCTTCGCCAAAGCCGATCCTTCCCCGGACACACAGTTCTACGCCCAGGCCCGGCTGGTCACCCATATCGACGACGCCGCCATCGCCGCGGTCACGCAGCTTTATCGCCAGGTGCTGCCGGCGGGCGGCGTCGTGCTTGACCTCATGTCGAGCTGGGTGAGCCATCTGCCGGACGATGCCGTCTACGCCGAGGTGATCGGCCACGGCATGAACGCCCGCGAGCTGGCCGCAAACCCGCGACTGGACCGCTGGTTCACGCAAGACCTTAATGCCGACCCGGGCCTGCCGCTGCCGCCCGCCAGCGTCGACGCCGCCTGCATCTGCGTGTCGATCCAATACGTCCAGCGCCCGGCCGAAGTGTTTGCGAGTCTAGCCAAGGTGCTTCGCCCAGGCGGCCCCGTGGTGATCAGCTTTTCAGACCGCTGCTTTCCCACCAAGGCGGTCGCGATCTGGCAGGCACTGGACGGCCCCGACCAGTGCCGCCTAGTTGAGCTTTATCTGCAGCGCGCCCGATTCCAGTCGATCGAGAGCCGCACGGTGCGGGACGGCCGCCGCAGCGATCCGCTGTGGGCGGTGATTGGACGAGCGGCGGCCTGAATTTGGTGGGTGCCGTTGGGTTCGAACCAACGACCCGCTGATTAAGAGTCAGCTGCTCTACCAACTGAGCTAGGCACCCGCTGGACCCGGCTATAGCAGCGCCGGCCGGGCTTGCAAAGTCACGCCCGCATCATCGCCTGCCCCGCTTCACCGCTTGCATAGCAGACCAGCCCAGTGTTTCTTGCAGAGGCAGGCACTCTGGTGCTGGCATGAATGGCAGGAGACTAGGTGGCCTACGCACTGCAGCAGCTCATCAACGGCGTAACGCTGGGCATGATCTATGGACTGATCGCGGTCGGATACACGATGGTCTATGGCATCATCGGGATGATCAACTTCGCCCATGGCGACGTGTTCATGATCGGCGCTTTCCTGTCGCTGATCTCACTTACGCTGCTGTCCAGCTTCGGCATCTCCTCGGTCCCGCTGGCGCTGGCGCTCACCCTAGTGTTCGCGGCTGCGATCGCGGCGCTTTATGGCTGGACCATAGAGCGGGTCGCCTATCGCCCATTGCGCGGCAGCTTCCGCCTGGCGCCGCTTATAAGCGCCATTGGCATGTCGATCGTGCTGCAGAACTTCGCCCAGGTCAGCCAGGGCGCGCGGGTCAAGCCGATCGCGCCGCTTATCCCGGGCGGCGTCCAGCTGATGAACGTGGACGGGTTCGCCGTGCAGCTCTCCTGGATGCAGATCGTCATCGTCGTCACCACCCTAGGCGTGCTTGCGATCTTCACCTACCTCGTCTCGGCGACGCCGCTCGGGCGGTCGATGCGGGCTTGCGAGCAGGATCTCAAAATGGCCGGCCTGCTCGGCATCGACACGGACAAGACCATCAGCCTCACCTTCGTCATCGGCGCGGCGCTGGCGGCGGTCGCCGGGCTGATGTTCCTGCTGTATTACGGCGTGATCGACTTCTTCATCGGTTTTGTGGCCGGGGTGAAGGCGTTCACCGCTGCGGTGCTCGGCGGCATCGGCTCGCTGCCTGGCGCGGTGCTGGGCGGCCTCGCGATCGGCCTGATCGAGACGTTCTGGTCCGCCTATTTCAGCGTGCAATATAAGGACGTGGCGGCGTTCAGTATCTTGGTGATCGTGCTGATCTTCATGCCGACCGGCCTGCTGGGCCGCACGGACGTCGAGAAGGTATGAACCCCAATCTGCGGGACGCTGGCATATCGGCGCTGGTAGCGCTGGGGCTGTTCGGCCCGATGATCGGGTTGAAGACCGAGTCTGGCCCCACTAGCCTTGTCCTGCTGCCCCGGCCCGTGGCGGTCGCCATCGCCGTCGCCGTGGTGTTCTTCGGCCGCCTGCTGCTGCTGACCTGGCGCGGGCAGCGGCCCGGCGGCTACCGCGCCAACCGGCGCTTGGCCGAGACGCTGCAGCGGTCCGGCCGCTTCCTAACCCCGGCGCTGCTGACCCTCGCCGTCGTGCTGCCGTTCATCTCCGGCCGCTACGGCATCGACCTCGGCATCCTGGTGCTGACCTACGTCATGCTCGGCTGGGGGCTCAACATCGTCGTCGGGCTGGCCGGGCTGCTCGACCTCGGCTACGTCGCGTTCTATGCCGTCGGCGCCTACTCGTTCGCGCTGCTGGCCCAGACATTTGGCCTGGGGTTCTGGACCTGCCTGCCGCTCGCCGGGCTGTTCGCGGCGACCTGGGGCGTCATCCTCGGCTTCCCCGTGCTGCGGCTGCGCGGCGACTACCTCGCCATCGTGACGCTCGCATTCGGCGAGATCATCCGCATCGTCCTGCTCAATGCCGCAAGCATCACCGGCGGCCCGAACGGCATCGCCGGCATCCCTCGCCCGACCCTATTCGGCCTGCAGTTCAGCGCCGCCGGCGGGTCCGGCACCTTCACCGGCTTCCTCGAAAGCATCGGGTTTCCCATCGAGTACAGCCCGACCCAGCGGGTCGCCTTCCTGTATTACGTCATCTTGGGCCTCGCATTGCTGACCAACTGGGTGACGCTCCGGCTACGCCGCGTCGCCCTGGGCCGTGCCTGGGAGGCGCTGCGGGAGGACGAGATCGCTTGCCGATCGCTCGGCATCAACGTCACCGTCACCAAGCTCACGGCATTCGCCATCGGCGCCGGGTTTGGCGGCCTGGCCGGGGCATTCTTTGCCACCCGTAACGCATTCATCAGCCCGGAAAGCTTCACCTTCATCGAGAGCGCCATCGTGCTCGCCATCGTCGTGCTGGGCGGCCTCGGCAGCCAGCTCGGCACGGCGCTCGCGGCGCTCGTGATGATCGGCGGGTTCGAGGTGTTCCGCGACCTCGCCGAATACCGCATGCTGCTGTTCGGCACGGCGCTGGTGCTGATCATGGTGCTGCGCCCGCGCGGCCTGGTTTCGGGCCGGACGCCCAGCGTGGCGCTCGGCCGGCCACGCGAGATTTCGGCGGAGCTGGTAGCGCAAGGTCGTGGATAGCGGGGCCGTGGACACTGCCCTGCTGCGTGTCACCGACCTCACCATGCGCTTCGGCGGGCTGACCGCGGTGAATGCCCTGACATTCGAGGCCCGGCGCGGCGAGATCACCTCGGTGATCGGCCCGAACGGCGCCGGCAAGACCACCGTGTTCAACTGCATCACCGGCTTCTACCGGCCCACCTCGGGCAGCATCGCGCTGACGCATCCCGATGGGGCAGCGTTCCAACTGCAAACCTTGCCGGGCCACCGCATCGCCCGGCGCGCCCGCGTCGCCCGCACCTTCCAGAATATCCGCCTGTTCGCGGGCATGACGGTGCTGGAGAACCTGCTGGTCGCGCAGCACAACGCGCTGATGCCCAGCGTCGGCTCCGGCCTGCTCGCGGTGTTCGGCCTCGGCGGGCATCGCGCGGCCGAGGTCGTGGCCATCGACCGCGCCCGCGGCTGGCTCGACCGCATCAACCTGCTGCCCCGTGCCGACGACCCCGCCGGCGCGCTGCCCTATGGCGACCAGCGCCGGCTCGAGATCGCCCGCGCCATGTGCACGGCCCCGGTGCTGCTATGCCTCGACGAGCCCGCGGCCGGGCTGAACCCACGGGAAAGCGACGCGCTTGCGGCGCTGCTCAAGACCATCCAGGCCGATGGCTGCTCGGTGCTGCTGATCGAGCACGACATGGGCGTCGTCATGCGCATCTCGGACCACATCATCGTGCTCGATCACGGCAGGCTCATCAGCGACGGCGACCCGGCCCAGGTCCGCGCCGACCCGAACGTCATCGCGGCCTATCTCGGCGAGGGCGACGAGGACGATCCCGACGTACCGCTCGCGGCCGCGTCATGAAGGCGCCTCTGCTCAAGCTGACCGGCGTCACTGCGTTCTATGGCGCGATCCAGGCGCTGAAGGGCGTGGATCTCGAGGTCGCGCCCGGCGAGATCGTGACGCTGATCGGCGCGAACGGCGCCGGCAAAAGCACGCTGATGATGACAATCTGCGGCAGCCCGCACGCCCGCAACGGCCGGATCGTCTATGACGGCCGCGACATCACGGCGCTGCCGACGCACGAGATCATGCATATGGGCCTGGCCCAGGCGCCCGAAGGCCGCCGCATCTTCGCCCGCATGACCGTGCACGAGAACCTGCTGATGGGCGCCCAGGTCGTCGCGATGCGCAACTATGCCGCGACGCGGGACCTCGTGTTCGGCCTGTTCCCCCGCCTGAAGGAGCGCCTCGCCCAGCGCGGCGGCACCCTGTCCGGCGGCGAGCAGCAGATGCTGGCGATCGGCCGCGCCCTGATGAGCCAGCCGCGCCTGCTGCTGCTCGACGAGCCGAGCCTTGGTCTTGCCCCCCTGGTGGTGCGGCAGATCTTCAGCGCCATCCGGCAGCTTAACCGTGAAACGGGGCTCACGGTGCTGCTGGTCGAGCAGAACGCCTTCCAGGCATTACGCCTCGCGCACCGCGGCTACGTGCTGGTCAACGGCGCCATCACCATGGCCGGCCCCGGCGCCGAGCTGCTGGCACGGCCGGAAATCCGCGCGGCTTACCTAGAGGGCGGGCACTAGCACCCTTCCCCGTCCTATGGGTTCCTCCTAGGGTGCATCACGCATAGATGAAGGATCGCTGTCATGCTTCGTAGAACTTTGTTCGCCAGCGCCGCCATGCTGGCCGTCACCCTCGCAGGCGGCGCAGCGCAGGCGCAGGTTCACATTGCGACCGTGGGTCCGATGACCGGCAGCAACGCCTCGTTCGGCGGGCAGATGAAGGCCGGGGCCGAGCAGGCCGTCGCCGACATCAACAAGGCCGGCGGCGTCAACGGCCAGCAGCTCGTGCTGGAGGTCGGCGACGACGCTTGCGACCCGAAGCAGGCGGTGTCGGTCGCGAACCAGATGTCGAGCCGGAAGGTGGTGTTCGTGGCCGGGCACTTCTGCTCCAGCAGCTCGATCCCGGCCAACAAGGTTTATGCCGAGGAGGGAATGCTGCAGATCAGCCCAGCCAGCACCAACCCAAGGCTGACGGATGAGGGCGGCTGGAACACGTTCCGCGTCTGCGGCCGGGATGACCAGCAAGGTATCGTTGCCGGCAAGTATCTCGCCACGGAGTTCAAGGGTCGCAAGATCGCAATCCTGCACGACAACTCGGCCTACGGTAAGGGCTTGGCTGATGAGACCAAGAAGTCGTTGAACGGCAACGGCGTGACCGAGACGATGTATGCGGCCTATACTCCAGGCGAGCGGGACTATGCTGCGATCGTCAGCCGCATGAAGCAGGCCGGGGTCGAGGTCATCTATATCGGCGGCTATCACACCGAGACCGGCCTGATCGCGCGGCAAGCGCAGGAGCAGGGCATGAGGGTGACCCTAGTCGGCGGCGATGCGCTGGCGACCAACGAGTTCTGGCAGATCGCCGGCCCGGCTGGCGAGAACACCATGATGACGTTCCCATCCGATCCCCGCAAACGCCCGACGGCGGCCGAGGCGGTTGCAGCGTTCAAGGCGAAGGGCGTCGATCCCGAAGGCTATACGCTCTACACCTATGCGGCCATCCAGGTTTGGGCGGCGGCGGCCAAGAAGGCTGGCAGCACCGATGCTAAGAAGGTCGCCGAAACTCTGCACAGCGGCACTTGGAACAGCGTGCTGGGCGATATCACGTTCGACAAGAAGGGCGACGTTACGAAGTCCGACTACGTCTTCTACGTTTGGAAGAACGGCAAGTACGCCGAGATGTAGTGCCCAGCGCGCTGCCTTATATGGGGGCTCGGGCGCGTCCTGAGCCCTTTCAAACCCGGGCGACCGACTCCGTCTGTTAAGGCGCCAGCGTAATGCGGTGATAGGACCGGCCGAAGTAGATCAGCCCCTCATGCGACGTTCCGGCGCGGATCGCGTCGACCTCGCAGAAGAACACGCCATGGGTGCCGACTTCGGATATCTGTGCGATCCGGCAATCGAACGAAACCACGGCGTCGGCCATCACCGGTGCGCCGGTGGCCAAGGTGATCCAGCCAACCTGGTCGAACCGCTCCATCATCGTGTGATCCGTGAACCCGGCGAACAGCGGCGAGAGCGCTTCCTGCGAGGCGGCCAGCGTGTTCACGCACAGCACGGCGTTGGTCTTGAACGCCTCATACGAGTCGCTGCCGCGGTTCATGCACACAAGCAGCGTCGGCGGGTCATCGGTCACGCTGCACACGGCCGATGCGGTGAACGCACAGCGTCCGGCCGGACCGTCCGACGTGATCACGCTGACGGCTGCTCCAAGTCGGGCCATCGCATCACGGTAGGACTCACGGTCAACCAATCCAGCACCTCAACCCTTCGCATGTCGCAATATGGCGCGTCGGAGCCGAATGCGGGAGGGGTCCAACGAATACGGACGCCCACGTAGGGCGCCCGCGCCGAAGATTGCTCCTCGAAAAACTAGATCTTGTCGGCGGCGTCGCGGACCGTGTCCTTCGCACCGCCGACGGCGCTCTCGGCCTTGCCGCCGAGCTTGTCGGCCTTGCCCTCGCCTTCCATCTTGGTGTCGCCGGTCAGCTTGCCCGCACCTTCCTTGATGGCACCCTTGGCCTGATCCAACGCACCCTTAACTCGGTTTTCGTCAACCATTGTTGGCCTCCCTAGCGGTGGAATACCGCTGACATCATAACGATCGAGCGGCTGCCGGGTTGCAGCGAGTAGATGGTTTCACGCCGCCGAGAGCGAAGGTGCAACCTCCTCCAGTGAGCGCCTCTCCGCATTGATCCCAAGGAACCCCCCGACTACCGGCGCTCCGATCATCAGGCCGCCGCAGAGGCTGAAAAAAGGTCATGATGCAATCGCTGATTTGCTCTGCTCTGTCGCCTCGATCCGGCTCCTCCCTCATTCGCCTGCGAGCCGAGCGCCCGGTTCGGATTCGGCGTCCACCCGCGACAGCGGGCTGGCGACATCCTCTAGACCTTTTCCCTCCGCATCTACGCCGTAAATCAAGGCGACGATGCCGCCCGCAACCATGATGACCGCGCCCACCAGGTAGCCATAGAACAACGGCGTGCGCTCCGTGCCGTCACCGATCAGCAGCCCGTAGATCGCTGGAGCGACGGCGCCGGCCAGTTGCGCGACGGCAAAGAAATAGGAGATCGCCTGACCCCGGACCTCCAGCGGAAAAATCTCGCTCACGGTGAGGTAAGCCGCAGAGGCGCCAGCCGACGCAAAGAAGAATGCGACGCACCAGAGCAGTGTTTGCGTGGTCGCCGTCAGCGCGCCGGCGTGGAACAGGAAGGCCGAGACGGCCAGCACCGCACCGGCAAACCCGTAAGTCAAGAAGATCATCTTTCGCCGGCCGACCGTGTCAAACAAGGACCCGAGCAACAGCGGCCCGAGCAGGTTCCCGATGGCAAATGGAAAAAAGTAATACTGGGTGGAGGAGGGAGTCGTGTCGTAGAAGTTCTGCAGCACCAGCGCGTAGGTAAAAAAGATTGCGTTATAAAGGAACGATTGCGTCACCATCATGGTGATGCCAAGCACGGTCCGGGTCGGGTAAATCTTGAAAAAGACCCGCGCCAGTTGCCGGAGCGACACCTCTTCCTTGGCCCGCACCAGCATCGCCCTGTTTTCGGGGACTGGTTCGAGGTCAATGCCCTGTGCGCGTACAGAGGCTTCCGTGTCCGCGACAATGCGTTCGGCCTCTTCGGCGCGGCCGTGGGTAAGCATCCAGCGCGGGCTTTCGGGGATCTGCTGCCGAAGCCAGATGATGTACAGGCCCATGAAGGGTCCAATCAGGAAGCCGATGCGCCAGCCCCAATCCTCGCTGACATAAGCGGGATCGAGCAGCCACAGATTGGCGAACGCGCCCAAGCCTGCGCCTGCCCAGTAGGTGCCGTTGATGGCGATGTCGACCCGTCCGCGGTACCGAGCGGGGATTAATTCGTCAATGGCGGAGTTGATGGCAGTGTATTCCCCGCCGATGCCCAGGCCCGCGATGAAGCGAAAGAGGTAAAGGAACCAGACGCTGGTCGCCAACCCTGCAACCCCGCTTCCGACGAGGTAGATGCCGAGCGTGATGAGGAAGAGCTTCTTGCGGCCCCAAGTGTCGGTCAAGCGCCCGAAGGTGAGGGCGCCCACTACTTGCCCAATCAGGTAAATCGTGCCGGCGAGCGCCACCCCTTGCGTGCTCATGCCGAGCGTCTTCTGGAAGCCGGCGGATGCGACGAGCTGAATTTCCAGGCCGTCGAGGATCCATGACACGCCGAGGCCGATCACCACCATCCAATGAAACCTGGCCCAAGGCAGCCGGTCCATCCGGGCAGGGATGAGGCTCCTGACGATGTCGTTGGAACTAGAACTCGGCATGTGCTGACGCCTCCCTTGTGCCCGGTCTTGTTGGACGGGCCCGGTCAATGGCCGGAAGCCTGCCTTTCGGTAGAAGGGCGGTCAACCAGGGGACATGCCGGGGAGGCACTTTCATAGGTCAACTCGCGTTGCGCATCGCGCCAGCAGCATCCGGTGCGGCAGATCGCGCCTTCCCCGTCGGCATGGGTCATTGACCCATGCGAGTTCCTTGTAATAGCGGTCCGAATCGGTTTCAACAGGAGGTGAGACGACGAGGTCGGAAGCTCCTGAAAGCTGCGCGTCGCCTTGCATCTCGCGACAGCGAGTTACTGCGCCGTGGCGCTCGCCTCGCTTCGAGTTGCGCCAACGCGGGCCGCCAATGCCGCCGCCATGAACTCGTCCAGCGCCCCGTCAAGCACCGCGCCGGGGTTGCCCGTTTCCACCCCGGTGCGCAGGTCCTTCACCAACTGATACGGCGCCAGCACGTAGCTGCGAATCTGGTGACCCCAGCCGATGTCGGTCTTAGCGTTTTCCTGCACGGTCGCGGCAGCTTCGCGCCGCTGCAGCTCGGCCTCATACAGCCGCGCCTTCAGCATGCCTATCGCGGTCGCCCGGTTGCGGTGCTGGCTGCGGTCGGTCTGGCAGGCCACCACAATACCTGTCGGGATATGGGTGATGCGAATGGCGCTTTCCGTCTTGTTCACGTGCTGCCCACCGGCGCCGCTCGCGCGGAACGTGTCGATGCGCAGGTCGCCCTCGTTCACCTCGATCTCGATCGTGTCGTCCACCACCGGATACACCCACACGCTGGCGAAACTCGTATGCCGCCGGGCCGCGCTGTCGAATGGGCTGATGCGCACCAGGCGATGCACCCCGGCCTCGGTCTTCAGCCAGCCATAGGCGTTCGGGCCGGTCACCTGCATGGTCGCGGACTTGATGCCGGCCTGCTCGCCCTCGCTCTGCTCCATGAGCTGGACCTTGTAGCCGTGCTGCTCGGCCCAGCGGGAGTACATGCGCGCCAGCATTTCGGCCCAATCCTGCGCTTCGGTGCCGCCGGAGCCGGAGTTCACCTCCAGGAAAGCGTCATTCGAGTCGGCCTCGCCTGACAGCAGACTCTCGATCTCGCGCCGTTTGGCCTCCTCCAGCAAGGCGCGCAGCGTCGCTATGCCGTCGGCGACCATGGCCTGGTCGCTCTCGCTGTCCGCCATGTCGATGAGGTCGGCCGTGTCTGCCGCGTCGCCCTCAAGCTTGCGCAGGCCCTCGATGGCGCTGGCCAGACGGTTGCGCTCACGCATGAGCGCCTGCGCCGCCGCGGCGTCGTTCCAGAGCGCCGGATCCTCCGATAGAGCGTTCAGCTCCTCCAAGCGGGCCGAGGAAGCATCCCAGTCAAAGGTGCCTCCTCAGCAGCGCGAAGGTCTGCCTAAGCTGCTGGTTGAGAGCGTCAGATTCGGTGGTCATCGCATATATTTAATCCTCGGCCGGCGCTAATACAGCCCGCCCACGCCGCTGTCGATGCCAAGGCCCGGCCCGCCGCTGGCCGTCATGCCGCTCGAGCTGTCGCCGCCCCCTCCTATGACGCCCTGGGTGGCGCCGGGAGTTTGGTCGGGCTTCCAAGCGTCCGTCACCCGGCCGCTGCCGCTGTCCCAGCCGGCCATTTTCACTCCGTCAGGCATGCGGAACACAAGCGACGGCTGCGACTTGAGCGCCGCCGCCATGTAGTCGTGCCAGATCGGGGCGGAGATGGCGCCGCCGGTCTCCTTCTCGCCGAGGCTGGTATTGTCGTCGAACCCGACCCATACGGCGGTGACAAGGTCGGGGGTGAAGCCGACGAACCAGGCGTCGTTGAAGTCTTGGCTGGTCCCGGTCTTGCCGGCGATGGCGCGGTGCAGCCCGGCGCCGGCAGGGACCCCGCTGCCGCGCGACACTACGCCCTGCATCATCGTGATCAATTGAAACGTACTGGCCGGGTCGGCCACCTGCTTGCGCGTGTCCACGACGCCCGGCGGCCTACCCGGATTGCCGCAGCCCGCGCACTCCAGTCCATTGGTGCGCCAGATTACCTTGCCATCGCGGTCCTGCACGGCATCGACCATGGACGGCAGCACCTCGCGCCCGCCCATCGCCAGGCCGGCATAGGCGGCGGCCTGCCGCAGCACCGTCGTCTCGACCGCGCCGAGCGACGCCGGCAGCACGCGCGGCATGCCGTCCACGACATGGAAGGCGATCGCTTTCTGCGCCACAGCCTCCATGCCCACCCTCTCAGCCAAGCGAATGGTCACGAGGTTCAGCGACTTCTCGAGCGCAATCCGCATCGGCGTCGGCCCGTTGAAGGTCAGGCCGTAGTTGTTCGGCCGCCACTGTCCGGCGGCCCCGAGGTTCTGCACATAGGGCGCATCCAGCACGCGCTGGCTCGGCGACAGGCCGGATTCCAGCGCCGTGAGATAGACGAACGGCTTGAACGAGCTGCCGGGCTGCCGCTGCGCCTGGGTCGCGCGGTTGAACTGGCTGCCCTCGAAGCTCCAGCCGCCCGACATCGCCAGCACCCGGCCCGTCGTGGGATCGAGCGACACCAGCGCACCCTGCACCTGCGGGATCTGCCGCAGCAGCAAGCGATCCGACCTCGCCGGGCTGTGGGCCTGGGCGGCGCCGGAAGTTTGAGCAGCGCCGGGAGCCTGGGCAGCGCCGGTGCCGGCGAACTCCGTCATGACGACGTCGCCGACCTGCAGCACGTCGGTCATCCGGCGCGGCACCGGCCCCAGCCCGTTCGCCTGCGCCGGACGCGCCCAAGCGGCATCGGCAAGCAGCATCGGCGACGTGCGCGGCGCGGCGTTGGCCGTCTGGTCGAGCCAGCCGAGCTTGGCCTCCTCGTTTGCGGTTTCCAGCACCACGGCCAGCGTCCATTCCGCCAGCATACCCGGCGGGCGCGGCGTCGCGGCCAGGCGGCCGCTCCATCCGAGCTTGAGGCCAGGCCCGCCGTCCAGATGCGCCACCGCACCGCGCCAGCCGCCGCGGACACGGTCGTATGACAGCAGGCCTTGGCGCAGCGCCCGATCGGCGGCGGACTGCAGCACCGGGTCGAGGCTCGTGCGGATGACATAGCCGCCCTGGGTCGTCGCATCGGCGCCGAACTGCTCGATCATCTGGCGGCGCACCTCCTCGCCGAACCATTCGGCGCCGACGATCGTCTCGGGCCGGCGGAACGCGGCGGGACGGATCGGCGTCGCCTTGGCCTCGCTGGCCTCGGCGACGCTGATCGCATGGTCGTCGGCCATACGGTCGAGCACCCAGTCCCGCCGGGCCTTGGCAGCGTCGGCGAAGCGGAACGGGTTGTAGTTGTTGGGCGCCTTCGGCAAGGCTGCGAGGAACGCGGCCTCAGGCAGGTTCAACTCGTCGAGGCCTTTGTTGAAATAGGCCTGCGCGGCAGCGGCGACCCCGTAGGACTGCAGGCCGAGGTAGATCTCGTTCAGATAAAGTTCGAGCACGTGCTCCTTGCTCATCGACTGGTCGATGCGCACCGCCAGAATAAGCTCCTTCACCTTGCGGGCGATCGAGACCTCGTTGCCCAGCAGCATGTTCTTGGCGACCTGCTGCGTGATGGTCGACGCGCCGATCGGCCGCCGGCCGCGGCCGTATTGCATGAGGTCGAACCAGCCGGCGCGGGCGATCGCCACCGGGTCGACGCCGCGATGGCTCCAGAACTTCTGATCCTCCGCCGACAGGAAGGCCTGCTTCACCTGGTCCGGGATGGCGCTGATGGGCACGAAGATGCGGCGCTCGGTGGCGAGCTCGGCAATCAGCCGGCTGTCCCCGGCATACACCCGGCTCATAACCCGCGGTGCGTAGTGGCGCAGGCCGTCTAGGGTCGGCAGGTCGGCGGCGTACCGCTCATAGGTTTGCCAGGCGAACAGGCCGCCGGCGACCCCCGCCAGCAGCAGCAGCGTGAACGCGACCGCGAACAGCCGGCGGATCCAACGGAAGCGCGAGGGCTTGTTCCCGCTGGGAGCACCGCTCCGCAGCCCGCTGGGAGCACTGCGTCGAACCGAGGGGTTCGCCGGGCTCCGCAGCCCGCTGGGAGCCCCGCTCCGCAGCCACGCCGCCCTTACTTTGCTCACCGCCGGAGCACCCGAGATCGGTGCCCGGCCCCGATCGTTGTCTTGACCGCTCATCAACTGTCCTCTGTTCTAGCCGCTAACCCGCGCGCCGCGATCGGTCGCAGCCAGGAAGCCCTCTACTGCGCACTGCAGTGCCGTGGCAACGCGCATGCGATGGTCGGGACGACGCAGCGCAGCCTCATCCTGCAGGTTAGACATGAACCCCATCTCAACCAATACGCTCGGGATATCAGCGGCGCGCAGCACCATGAACCCGGCCTGGCGCGACGGATTGGCCAGCATGCCGATGTCGGGCTGCAGGGCGTCGACCAGGCGATGGGCAATCCGCACCGACCCGGTCCGCGTTTCCCGCCGCACCAAGCTGCCCAGGATGTTGGCGACGGCAGGGGAAACGTCATGGAAACTGGGACCGCTGAACCGGTCGGCGCTGTTCTCCCGTCGCGCCAGCGCTGCCGTCTGTGCGTCTGACGCCGTGTCGGACAGGGTATAAACACTTGCGCCGCGCACCCGGGGGTCGGCCAGCGCATCCGCATGCAGCGACATGAACAGCGCGGCGCCCCGGCGTTGGGCGATGTCGACGCGGTCGCGCAACGGGATGAAGACGTCCCGGCCGCGCGTCAGCTCGACCCGGCACCGGCCGCCGTGCTCGAGCTGCCGTTTCAATTCGAGCGCGGCGGCAAACGCCACGTGCTTCTCGTAGGTGCCGGATACGCCGATGGCGCCGGGGTCCTTGCCGCCATGGCCGGGATCCAACATGACGAGCGGCAGCGGCGGGGCAAAACGCTTTACGGCCGGCGGCGCCCCTTTAGCCGCAGCCAGCCTGGATGCGGCAGCCACGGATGCTCCAGCAGCCGCGGATGCCCCGGCAACGAGCAGGGCACGACGGGATAGGGTGGAGGCTTCGGCCATGACGCCCACGTATCACATGCAGCAAGCGGCTTGTACATGCTTCTAACGCGCGCCAAAGGATGTGACCTTGCAGACACGATCGGGTTGCGGCATAGTTGCAACGCTCCGGTGGTGCGACGCCGGCGAGCCAACGTGTTTGCGGCCCCGACCCATCGGACACTGCCGCAACCCCCGTCGCGACCTCGCCCACTAGCACCGTTGCCCGCGCCGCGCGACCTCGCGCGCCGGGTGCGTCCAGCGAGCCTATTGCCAATAGGCACCGGGTTCTTGGACCAGTGCAGATGCCCTCAACCTGGGCAGCGACGCCGACTGCCGGCAGCGCTGACCCGCTCGCCAGGACCTTTATGCCGACTGTCGTGCTCGTCCCCCACATTTCCGGACTGAACACGTGGCAGCCAGCTCCTGGCCGCAGCGGGAACCTGACCCCTCCCCGCCCCTTCTGCCGTCGCCGCGCCGTGCCATGCACGCGTGTGCTCCCGGCGCACCGGAGTTCAAGACACGATGACGAAACGCATGCTGATCGACAGCACCCACGCGGAAGAAACCCGCGTCGTGGTGCTGGACGGTAACCGCCTCGAAGACTTCGACGTTGAAACATCGACTAAACAACAACTTAAGGGCAATATCTATCTCGCCAAGGTCGTCCGCGTAGAGCCCAGCCTGCAAGCGGCGTTCGTCGAGTATGGCGGCGGCCGGCACGGCTTCCTGGCATTTGGCGAGATCCACCCGGACTACTACCAAATCCCGGTCGCCGATCGTCAGCGCCTGCTGGAGATGCAGGAGGCCGAGGCGCGCGAGGACGAGGACGCCGAGGACCGCGCCGCTGCCCGTGACGCTCGGGAAATCCCTATTGCCGCAGCGCCGCCGGCCAGCGACGTTCCCGTTAGCGATGTCCCGGTCAGCGACATCATCAACGCGCCCGACGTGGCCGATATGGCTGACCATGAGGTCGGGCCGGACGTGATGGATGCGATCACCGAGGCATCGTACGCAGTCCAAGCCGACCCGGAGGCGGCCGAGGAGGCCTTGCCGAGGCCGGACCAGGTGGCGCAGGCCGCCGCGATCACCCAGGACATCCTCGTCGCGCCGCATGAGGCCGAGACACAGTTCCCGGAGGATAAGCCTGCAGCCGAGACGCCCATCATTGAGCCGCCGAGTTTCGAGGCCGCCGATGTGAATGAGCAGGATGCGCCGGGAGCCGACATGGCACCGGAGGCCATGGCTCCTGAGGCAGGTGCGCCCGAGTCGCATGGTTCGGAAGCTCAGGCGCCAGAGGCTCATGTGCCAGAAGCTGAGGCGGCCAAGGCTCATTTGCCCGATGCTGAAACGCAGGACAATCCAGCCCTCGACGCCAGCTTGTTCGATGGACCTGGGGTGGACGAGTCCAGCGTGGAGCTCACCACGATCGAGGCCAGCCCGGACACAGCCAGTCTGCACACAGCCAGTCTGCACACAGCTAGTCCGGACCAGCCTGTTGAGAACGGCTTCGATCATACGGAGCCGCCGCCGGAGTCGATGGGCGGCGAGGTCGAGGAGCCGCGCGAGCAGCGCGCGCCGCCCCGCTTCCTGCGCAACTACAAGATCCAGGAGGTCATCCGCCGCCGGCAGATCCTGCTGATCCAGGTCGTGAAGGAGGAGCGCGGCACCAAGGGCGCAGCGCTCACGACGTATATTTCGCTGGCCGGGCGCTTCTCGGTGCTGATGCCGAACTCGCCCCGGGGCGGCGGCATCTCGCGCAAGATCACCTCCGCCGCCGACCGCCGCCGGCTGAAGGAGGTCACGGCCGAGCTCGACCTGCCGCGCGGCATGGGCCTGATCGTTCGCACCGCCGGTGCCAACCGGCCGAAGCCCGAGATTATCCGGGATTGCGAGTACCTGCTGAACCAGTGGGACCAGATCCGCGAGCTGACGATGAAGTCGGTCGCGCCGGCGCTGATCTACGAGGAGGCGAGCCTGATCAAGCGCGCCATCCGCGACGTGTATTCCCGCGATGTCGACGACATCCTGGTCGACGGCGAGCAGGGCTGGCGGGCCGCGCGCGACTTCATGCGCATGCTGATGCCGACCCACGCCCGCAAGGTGCAGCTGTGGAAGGACCCGCAGCCGCTGTTCGTCAAGGCGCAGGTCGAGGCGCAGCTCGACGCCATGCTGTCGCCCACCGTTCAGCTCAGGTCCGGCGGCTATCTGGTGATCAACCAGACCGAGGCGCTGGTGGCGATCGACGTCAACTCCGGCCGCAGCACGCGGGAGCGCGGCATCGAGGAAACGGCGCTCAAGACCAATATGGAGGCGGCGGAGGAGGCGGCGCGGCAGCTCCGGTTGCGCGACCTGGCTGGGCTGATCGTGATCGACTTCATCGACATGGAAAGCCGCCGCAACATCGCCGCCGTCGAGAAACGGCTGAAGGACGCGCTGAAGATCGACCGGGCGCGGATTCAAATCGGCTCCATCAGCCATTTCGGCCTGATGGAGATGAGCCGGCAGCGGCTGCGCCCGTCGCTTGCCGAGACGAGCCTGGTGATGTGCACGCACTGCGCCGGGACGGGCCAGGTGCGCAGCACCGAGAGCGCCGCGCTGCATGTGCTGCGCGCGGTCGAGGAGGAGGGTGCGAAGCGCCGGGCGGCCGAGGTGGTGGTGCATGTTGCCGGGTCGATCGCGTTGTATGTGCTGAACCATAAGCGGGTGCGGCTTGCGGAGATCGAGACCCGCTACGGTATGCGGGTCGCCTTTGCTGCTGACGACACGCTGCTGCCGCCGAATACCCGAATCGAGCGCGTGCGGGCGCAGGCCGCGTCGGAGCTGCCGGCCCCCATCTCGCAGCTCGCTCCGCCGGAGCCGTTCGAGGACCCTGACGAGGAGCCGGTGGACCAATCCGCGGATCAGCCGGCAGACCAATCGGCCAGCGTTGCGACGGCCAGCGACGAGGGGGACGACGATGACGCGCCCCGGCCCGGCGAGACGGCCGAGGAGGGAGAGCAGCGCAGCCGCCGCCGCCGCCGTCGTCGTCGTGGCGGACGCCGCGAGGACGGCATGATCGAAAGCGCGGCTCTGGCCAATGCGGCCGAGACGCAATCTGAAACCGCGGAACCTGCCATCGCCGAACCCGAGGGCGAGCCGGCCCCGAGCGGCAACGCCGTTCCCGAGGTGAGTGAGGCCGTGATGGAGGCTTTAACGGCCGAGCCGACGCAGGACGACGCGCCCGCCGCCGATGGCGCGATTTCGGAGACTGCGGATGCCCTGGGCGACGACGCCGACCGCAGCAAGCGGCGTGGCCGGCGTGGCGGGCGCCGCCGTCGGCGCGAGCCCGGCGACATCACGGCCGAGCCGGCCGACTCGACTCCAGGCGAACCCAATGAGGCGCCGGCCTACGCGGCCCCGGCCCAAACGCCGCCCGTCTATACATCGCCCGCCCCTACGCCGCCCGCCCCTACGCCGCCCGTCTATACGCCGCCGGTCTATGCCGGGCCGACCCCGGCCGATCCATTCGGTGGCTCTTCGGCTTTCGACATCTTCGACGCCATTGAGCAGGCCGAACAGGAGCGCGCCCTCGCTTCTACCGCGCCTGGGCGCCGGATGCCGGAACCCACGACCGCTGAACTGCCGGCCGCCGAGCCGCAGGCAGCGCCGCCGCTTCAGGCCACGTCGCGAGAGCCGGAGCCGGTCATCGCCGAGCCTGTCGCGCTGCAGCCGGAAGCCGTGTCACTCGCCGACCCGGACCCGGTGGAGCCGACTTCTGAACCGGTCGCCGGGCCGCTGATCGTGCCGACGCTGATCGACGGCGTCGACACGCTTACCGAGAAGAAGCGCGGCTGGTGGCGGCGCTGACGGAACAATAGGCAAGCGGGGCGCATCGGCAGCGCCCTGCTTGCGTCGAACGCTGCCGCCTATTGAAACCGCATCAGCCGCTCTGTCGCCTCGACGATGTCGGCCTCTGGCGCGCAATAGCTGAACCGCAACGTCCGGGTTCCGCGGGTCCGGTCAAAATCGACCCCGGCCGCCGCGGCGATGCCGGCCTCCGCCAGCATGCGGGCGCAGAATGCCGTGCTGTCGTTCGTGCGTGCGCCGACGTCGGCATAGATGTAGAATGCCCCGTCCGGAGCCGCGATGTCCGGGAACCCGGCGCCCGGCAGCGCCGCCAGCAGGTGGTCGCGCGACCGGCGATAGCGCGCGACGTTGGCTTCAAGCTCTGCCTCGCAGTCGAAGGCCGCCTCCGCCGCTACCTGGCAAATATGCGGCGCCGAGATGAACAGGTTCTGCGCCAGGCACTCGACCGGCCGCACCAGATCGTCGGGCAGCACCATCCAGCCGACTCGCCAGCCAGTCATGCTGAAATACTTGGAAAAACTGTTGATCACGACGGCGTTCGGGCTGAACGCCGCGGCGGTCGCGATTGGACGCCCATATTGCAGCCCGTGGTAGATTTCGTCCGAGATCAGCCGCACCCCGCGCGCGTCGCACCAGGCGGCGATGGCCGCCAGCTCGTCGGGGGTTAGCATGGTGCCGGCGGGATTGCAGGGGCTGGCGACAATGAGGCCGTCCGGCGCCGGGTCCAACTGGTCCAGCAATGCGACGGTCGGCTGATAGCGCGTCGCCGGCCCCGTTTCCACGATGACGGGCTGCAGGCCGAGCGCGGTTAGAATATTGACGTAGGGCGGGTAGAACGGCGCCGCGAGCGCCACCCGGTCGCCGGGGTCGAACGCGGCCAGGAACGCGAGCGGGAAGGCGCCGCTTGCGCCCGTCGTCACCGCGATCCGGCTGGCCGGCAGCTCCGCGCCATACCAATCCCGGTAGTGCGCCGCGATCCGGCTGCGCAGCGATCGCCGCCCTAGGGCCTCGGTATAGCCAAGCGGATCGCCGCCCTGCAGCGCCGTCGTTGCGGCTGCCACGGCGCCAGCGGGCGCGCCGGTGCCGGGCTGCCCGACCTCCATACGGATAATGCGCGGGTCCGACGGCGCCAGCGCCGCCTGCCGGGCGTTGGCGGCCGCGATCACGTCCATCACCAGGAACGGCGGCGCGTGCGCACCGCGGCCGACCTTGAGCGTCATCCTAGTTGCTGCCCGCCGCCAGCCCGGTGCTGCGCGGATCGACGGCCGAGCTGCAGGAGCCGTCGCTGTCCGGCAGATAGCGCGAGCAGGCGATCGCATTGGCGCGGCCAGGCTCCGGCACCGCGGCCGGCATGGCGGCGTTGGAGCGCAGCGCGTTGGTCATGCCGACGGCGACGGCCAGCGCCGCGCCCTCCTGGCCGGACCCGGTGACGGCGGCACGGAAGCCTCGGACGCTGGAGTTCCAGGCGATGGCCGCCGACAGCAGCGGCGGCGTAGCGGCCCGCGGTGAGGCCGCGAGCAGGATGCCCGTCCCCGGCGCCACGCGCCCGGTGCCGAACAGGTTATTCATCGTTAGGGCGCAGGCGACGCTGTTGCCGTCCTTGTCGAGCACGGCGAAGCCCGTAGATGCTGGCAGGAGCGGCAACGACCCGCCTGCGGGCGCCGCGGCGAGCACCGCCTGCGCATCGCCGCCGCCCTGACGCGACCGTGCGACGGCGCCAATCGCGCGCTGCTGCGCCGCAGCGACGTCGTTCGGACTGGACTGCAGGCTTTGGAACGCCGCCGCCGCACCAAGCCCGCCATCGGCCGGCGGCGGTAGGAAGGCCACGCTGTCCCGGCCGGCGCGGACGACCAGCGGCCCGCCTGTGCGCGGCAGCGCGGCCCGCAGGTCGGCCAACGACAAGCCGCCGCCAGCGATGCGGGATGCATCTTCCAAACGGCGGGCCAGCGCACCTTGATAGAGGTCGCCGACGCCGGCTGTGCGGAGCTGCGCCAAGGTGCCGCCGAGGTCGTTCTGCAGCAGTGTCCCGCCCTCGGCGATCGGCACGCCGCCGGGCGCGAACACCGCCGCTGCATTGGGGTCCGCCGCCAGCGGCCCGACCACCACGGCGAGGTCGCGCAGCAATGCGCGCGAGATCGGCACGCCGAACCGGGCGAGCTGCTCGGCAGGCGCCACCAGGCTCTCGAACGACTGCTTGCCATAGCGGGCGTGCAGGGCGAACAGGCCGCGTGCCAGCATCGGCACCGCCGCCGGGCGATCGGTGTTGGGCGGCGGCGCGCTGGGGGCGACGGGGACGAAGACGATGGCCTCGGGATTGCCCTGGCCGGGTCCGTTGAGGCTCGGACTATAGGCCAGGCACGCGCCGCCGCCGCCCAGCCCGGCACGGGACGGCAGGGTCACGGCCAAGGTGAACCCGAGCGCCACCGCCGCATCGGCCGCGGTGCCGCCGAGCGCCAGCACCTCCCGTGCCGCCAGCGCCGCCCGTGGCTCGTCGGCGACCGCGCCGCCGATGAACCCGGTCAGCCGCTTTGGTCCAGTGGACTCCGATTGGCCGCCCAGGAACGTGTCCTTGATCGATCCGATGGTCGAGCAGCCCGTCATTGCAAGGACCGACGCCAGCAGGACCGCCACCCGAAGCTGCACCCCATCGCGGCGAGCGCGGCATGCCGCGCGTGGGGGTGCCGCGACCTGGATCCTGCTACGTCCCAATGATTGATCCCCTCGTGAACTAAGGTCCGTGCCATAGCGGCCTTCGCCTCCACCGGCAACCAGTGCTATGCCCAGCGGACGCGACACCGCCCTAGTTCGAGGATCAGCCCGGATGCGCCCAGCTCTCACCGCCGCCTTAGCATTGACGCTGCTGGCCGCCCCGGCCGCCGGGCAAGGCCTCACCCCGGACCAACGGACCGAGGTCGTCGGCATCCTGCGCGAGGCGCTCCGCGCCGATCCGTCGATCCTGCGCGAGGCGCTGCTGGCGATGCAGGCCGACGACACGCGACGCCAGGAGACGGCTACGCGGGACACCATTGCGAACCTCGCCGGCAGCCTGGTGGACCCGGCCGATCCCGTCGCCGGCAATCCGCTGGGCGACGTCACCATCATCGAGTTCTACGACACGCGCTGCCCATATTGCCGCCGCATGCTGCCGACCCACGCCGCGCTGCTTCGCGCCGACCCGAATGTGCGGATCGTGTTCAAGGACCTGCCCATCCTCGGCCCGGCCAGCCAGCTCGAAAGCCGGGCGCTGCTGGCTGCACAGCGTCAGGGCGGCTACTTCAAGCTGCAGGAAGCGGTGATGCACGACAAGGCGCCACCCACCCGGGACACGCTGCGCGCCGAGGCCGAGCGGCTCGGGCTCGATGGCGGACGCCTGCTGCGCGACATGGACGACCCAGCGATCAAGGTGCGGCTCGAGTTCAACGTCGCCATGGCCCAGCAGATCGGCCTGCAGGGCACGCCGGCGCTGATCGTCGGCAAAAAGCTGTTCGCTGGGCTGATCGAGCTTGGCGACCTGCAGCAGGCGGTGGCGGCGGCGCGAACGGAGAACTAGGCGGTCTCGCGGAACAGCTCCCGTCCGATCAGCATCCGCCTGATCTCGCTGGTCCCCGCGCCGATCTCATACAGCTTGGCGTCACGCAGCAGCCGCCCCGTCGGGTAGTCATTGATATACCCGTTGCCGCCGAGCACTTGGATCGCCTCCAGCGCCATCCAGGTCGCCCTTTCCGCCGCATACAGGATCGCGCCGGCCGCGTCCTTGCGCGCCGTCTCGCCGCGGTCGCAGGCCTTGGCGACGGCATAGACATAGGCCTTGGCGGCATTCAGCGTCGTGTACATGTCGGCGATCTTGCCCTGCATGAGCTGGAACTCGCCAATTGCCTGGCCGAACTGCTTGCGCTCGTGGATATATGGCAGCACGACGTCCATGCAGGCCTGCATAATGCCGAGCGGCCCCGCCGCCAGCACCGCGCGTTCGTAGTCAAGGCCGGACATCAGCACGTTCACCCCACGGCCCACGCCGCCCATCACGTGCTCCTCCGGCACCTCGCAGTCCTGGAACACCAATTCTCCGGTGTTGCTGCCGCGCATGCCGAGCTTGTCGAGCTTCTGCGCGCAGGAGAACCCCCTCATGCCCTTCTCGATCAGGAACGCGGTGATGCCGCGCGACCCGGCCGTGGGGTCGGTCTTGGCATAGACCACCAGCACGTCAGCCTCCGGCCCGTTGGTGATCCACATCTTGGTGCCGTTCAGCACGTAGCGATCGCCGCGCTTGTCCGCCCGCAGCCGCATTCCCACGACGTCCGACCCGGCGCCGCTCTCGCTCATCGCCAGCGCCCCAACCTGCGCACCCCCGATCAAGCCGGGCAGATAGCGGCGCTTCTGCTCCTCGGTGCCGCTCTTGCGGATCTGGTTCACGCAGAGGTTGCTATGCGCGCCATAGCTTAATCCAACCGAGGCGCTGGCCCGGCTGATCTCCTCCATCGCGACGCAGTGCTCGAGGTAGCCCATGCCGGCGCCGCCGTACTTCTCCTCGACGGTAATCCCCAGCACGCCCAGGTCGCCCATCTTACGCCAAAGGTCGGCCGGGAAGTCGTTGCTGCGGTCGATTTCGGCGGCACGCGGCGCGATCTCGTCGGCGGCGAAGCTCTCGACCGACCCGCGCAGCATGTCGGCGGTCTCGCCCAGGTCGAAATTGAGGCCCGGCAGGCGGTTCAGCAGGCTTGTGGACACGGGAGGATTCCTTTTGTGTTCCACCGGAATATAGGCCAGGAGTGGCGTATGACCACAGCGATCAGTCCTGCGATCAGCTACGTGCACGGTGCGCGAGAGCTGCCGTTGCTGGGCGAGACGCTGGGCCAGAATCTCGACCGCACCGCCGCGCGTGTTCCCGACCACCCCGCATTGATCGTGCGCAGCCAGGGCGTGCACTGGAGCTACGCCGAGCTGGTGCGGCGGGCGGAGGCGTTCGCCGCTGGGCTGCTGGCCCTTGGGGTGGAACGCGGAGACCGGCTTGGCATCTGGTCGCTGAACAATGCGGAATGGGTCGTGGTGCAGTTCGCCACCGCGAAGGCCGGGATCATCCTGGTCAACGTCAATCCGTCCTATCGCGCGACGGAGTTGGAGTTCGCGCTGAACATGGTCGGCTGCAAGGCGCTGGTGTGCGCGACGCGGTTCAAGACCAGCGACTACCTCGCCATGCTGACGCAGATCGTGCCGGAGCTCGCCGGGTCGACGCCGGGCCAGCTCGCCAGCCAGCGGCTGCCGGACCTGCGTATGGTGATCCAGATCGGCGGCGCGGCGCCGGGCTGCCTGCCGTTCGACGACGTGGCCGGGCTCGCCACCGACGCGCACCGGGCGGAGCTCGTCCGGCTGCAGCCGCTGCTGCAGTTCGACGACCCGATTAATGTCCAGTTCACCAGCGGCACGACCGGCGCGCCGAAGGGTGCCACGCTGACCCACCACAACATCCTGAACAACGGGTTTTTCATCGGCGAGGCGATGCGCCTGACGGAGCAGGACCGCCTGTGCATCCCGGTGCCGCTGTATCACTGCTTCGGCATGGTGCTGGGCAACCTCGCCTGTACGACGCACGGCGCCGCCATGGTCTATCCCGGCCCAGGCTTCGACCCGCTGGACGTGCTGCAGACCGTCGCGAATGAGCGCTGCACCGGCCTGCACGGCGTGCCCACCATGTTCATCGCCGAGCTTGAGCATTCGGAGTTCGACCGCTTCGACCTCAGCAGCCTTCGCACCGGCATCATGGCGGGCTCGCCCTGCCCGATCGAGGTAATGCGCCGCGCCGTGGACCGCATGCACCTGCAGGAGATCACGATCTGCTACGGCATGACCGAGACGAGCCCGGTCAGCTTCCAGAGCTCCACCTCCGACCCGCTGGAGCGCCGGGTCAGCACGGTGGGCCGGGTGCATCCGCATCTGGAGGTGAAGGTCATCGACGCCGAGGGCCGCATCGTGCCGCGCTGCGTGGCCGGCGAGCTGTGCACCCGCGGCTACAGCGTGATGCTGGGATATTGGGGCGACGAGGCGCGGACGCGGAGCGTGATCGACGCGGCGCGCTGGATGCACACGGGCGACCTCGCCACCATCGACGATGAGGGCTTCTGCAACATCGTCGGCCGCATCAAGGACGTGGTGATCCGCGGCGGTGAGAACGTTTATCCGCGTGAGGTGGAGGAATTCCTCTATCGCCATCCGGCCATCCAGGATGTGCAGGCGTTCGGCGTGCCGGACCCGAAATATGGCGAGGAGCTTTGCGTCTGGATCAAGCTGCGCGGCGGCGAGAGCCTGACGGAGGCCGACGTCCAGGATTTCTGCCGCGGCCAGATCGCACACCAGAAGGTGCCGCGCTACGTGCGTTTCGTCGGCGACTTTCCGATGACCGTGACCGGCAAGATGCAGAAGTTCCTGATGCGCGAGGCGATGGAGCGCGAACTGGGCGTGCGTGCGGCCGAGACTGCCTGACAGTCGGCAGCCGGTGCGAAATGCGGAGTTAAACATGTCTGATTACAAGCTGCACTATTTTCCAGAGTCTGGGAATAGCTACAAATTGGCTCTCATGCTGACGCTATGCGGGCAAAGCTTCGAGCCAATCTGGACCGACTTCGGAAGTGGAGTTACCTGGACGGACCAGTGGCGGCGAGACGTCAACCCAATGGGCGAGATACCAGTGCTGGTGGAGGACGGAGTGACCCTTACTCAGACCGCACCCATACTTCTACGTTTGGCCGATAAGTTCGGACGTTACCAGGGTTCAAGTGAAAGCGAGCGCTTCGAGATCCTACGTTGGCTGTTCTGGGACAACCAGAAGCTCAGCGGTTTCATGGCCGCCTACCGTTACAGACGTGCATTTCTTGAAAACTCAGATCCGCATGTCTTGTCCTTCATGAAAGCGCGCGTTGACGACTTCCTCAAGATACTTGAGGCAAGACTTGCCGACTCTGCATTCGTAGCAGGCGATAAGCCGTCGATTGCGGACCTGTCCATGACGGGCTACTTGAGTTTTCCGCCACATGAGAGTGGGTATTATCTTGCAGACACCCATCCAGCTATCGCCGCTTGGCTGCAACGAATTGCGGCTCTGCCGGGCTGGGTCGCCCCATATGACATTTTGTCGGGCAAACGATTGCGCAGCTATGTTTAGAGACTGCGGGCGGCTTACCCCCAAATAGACCGACCCTCAGACGTCGAGGCAATCGCATACGACGCATTCGGCTCCCTCTCCCCTCGGGAGAGGGTCGGGGTGAGGGTGGTGCAAGCACCAGGCTTTCCGCCCGTCCGACACCCCTCACCTAACCTTCTTCCCTCGGGAGGGGGCTTCAGAAAAATGACTTTCTTCCAAATGCAATAGCCCTACCCTGACGTTCTGACGGCTTGACCAGGATAGCCCGCCCGCGCTACGCCCCGCGCGCTGTCCCGTTCGTCTAGAGGCCTAGGACACGGCCCTTTCAAGGCTGTAACACGGGTTCGAATCCCGTACGGGGCACCATGCTATGCCAAACACGAACGCGCTCCGCACAACAGCGCTCGAAGCACGGGCCATCGGCGCGCATGGCCGCGCGATCGAGGCCTGGCGCGCCCTGCTGGCGCAGCAGCCCGACGACTGGACCCTGGCGCTGGAACTCAAGCGGGACCTGAAGGTCGCGCTGCACTATCCGGACTCCGATCCGCAGTTCCGCCGAGCGGCGCGGCACCTGCCGGATACGGAGTGGCTGGCGCACTACACCGCGCTATATGCCTACCACATGGACGACCTCGACACGTTGGAACAGCGTGCATCCTACCTATTGCGACGTTGGCCGGACAATGCGGCGCTGCATGCGCTGGGCGCCGACGTCGCCCGGCAGCGACGCGACTGGCCACGGGCCGCGGAGGGCTTCACTGCCGCACTGCTGTTAGACCCCGGCAATGCAGAATACGCCGCAAAGCTTAACGCCGCCCTGATGTATCAGCGTGTCAGCGCCTGGTTTGCCCAACAGCCGCCGCATGGGGATGCCTATGGCATCGCCGTCGTGAACCTCGACCGCAACACGGAGCGCCGGGCCTGGGCCGAGCGGCTGTTCGGCCAAGGACCCGTCCCGCTGTTCCGCATCCCTGGCGTCGAGGGCAGCCGCCTGCCGTTGCCGGCGGTGCAGCGCCTGCTCGGCACGCCGTCCGACCCGGCGCTGCGCGGCACGCTCGGCTGCTTCCTGAGCCATGCCGCCGCTTGGGAAAGCGTGGCGCTGAAAGGCCTCGACCATCTGCTCGTCATCGAGGACGACGTGATCCCGCTGGTCGATCTGCCCGCCCGGCTCGGCCCGCTCGGCTTGCCGTCAGGTTACGACATCTGTTTTGTGAATGACCGACTGGAACCCCGGCTGGACCCGGTGGCTACCCACGCGCCGAGCGTGCATCATCTGGCAGACGTCATGCTCGGCTTCCATCCAGAGGATAATGCACCAGGCGGCGACGGCTATCTCGTCAGCGCGCAAGGCGCGGCGAAGCTGCTGGCCTGGGTGGCGCAGGATGGCTTCACCGGCGACGTGGACTGGCGGCTGCTCGCCTATGGCATGGGTCCCGGTGCCATAGCCGCCCTGCCCTGCCACGCCTTTGCCCGGCAGGCGCTCGACCGGTTGCGGCATGGTATTCCACGCCCGGACCGGCTGGACGCCTACGTGCTGCACCCCGCGCTGATCCGCACCGTGGGCGTCAGCAGTGACCGCGAGGACGAAGACCGCGAGCGCCCGGCTTGACCGCCGCCTTGCGTCGAGGCTTGCTGCGGCAAACGAGGGAGACGCCGGCGTGACGGAACGGGTGGAGTGCGTGGTCATGGGCGCCGGCGTGGTCGGCCTCGCCGTCGCCCGCGCCCTGGCACTGTCGGGCCGCGAGGTCTGGCTGCTGGAGGCCGCGGGCGGCATCGGCACCGGCGCGTCATCGCGCAACTCCGAGGTCGTCCACGCCGGCATCTACTATCCCGCTGGCAGCCTCAAGGCGCGCTTCTGCGTCCAGGGCAAGCATATGCTCTACGCCTATTGCGGCGAACGCAGGATCCCGCACAGCCGCATGGGCAAGCTGATCGTCGCCGCCGAGGAGGCCGAGGTCCCCGTGCTTGACACCATCCGCGCCAAGGCGGCGATGAACGGCGTCGACGACCTGGAGCGGCTGGGTCCGGAGGACACGCATAAGCTGGAGCCGGCACTCCGCGCCGCCGCGACCCTGCTGTCCCCCAGCACCGGCATCGTGGACAGCCACGCCCTCATGCTCAACTTCCAGGGCGACGTCGAGAATGCCGGCGGCGCCGTCGTCTGCCACGCCCCGATCCTGTCCGGCACCGCGACGCCGGGCGGCTTCGTGCTGCAGATCGGCGGCGACGAGCCGATGGAGCTTGCCTGCGAGGTGCTGGTGAACGCCATCGGTCTGCACGCGCCCGACGTCGCCGGGCGCATCGCCGGCATTCCGCCCGAGACCATTCCCCGCGCGCATCTCTGCAAGGGCAGCTACTACTCGCTGTCTGGCCGCGCCCCGTTCCACCGGCTGATCTACCCGGTGCCGGAGGCGGCGGGCCTCGGCGTGCACCTCACCCTTGACCTCGGCGGCCAGGCGCGGTTCGGGCCGGACGTGCAGTGGGTCGAGCATGAGGACTATGACGTCGACATACGCCGGGCCGACGGCTTCTACGCCGCGATCCGCCGGTATTGGCCGGGCCTGCCGGACGGCGCGCTCACGCCGGGCTATGCGGGCATCCGCCCCAAGATCAGCGGTCCCAACGAACCGCCAGCGGATTTCGTGATCTCCGGCCCGGCGCAGCACGGACTGGGCGGCCTGGTGAACCTGTTTGGCATCGAGAGTCCCGGCCTCACGTCGTCCATGGCGATCGCCGAGCACGTCGAGGGCCTGGTCAACCGACGCAACACAGCATAACGTTTGTGCAAAGAGCACCTGGAGGATGAGAATGCGGACATTGATGGCTGGCCTGCTCGCCGCGTCGATGTTGGCTGCGCCGGCGCGCGCCGACATCGCGCTCTCATCCAACGATGCCCACACGGTGCTGGATAATGGCGTCCAGCGAGCCGCCGCCGGTGCTCCGGCCGACACGTTGAGCGTCATCGACCTGACGGAATACCCGCCCAAGGCCATGGCGATGATCGACGTGCCCGGCAGCGTCGTCGGCCCGCCGATGGCGGTCGCCATCGCCAGGGACGAGAGCTTCGCCATCGTGACCTCCGCCACCAAGGCCGACCCGTCGGGACCGGCCGGCATCAGCCCCGACGACCGGGTCTCGGTCGTCGACCTCACGTCGAAGCCGCCGCAGGTCGTCCAATCGCTGCACGCCGGGCCGGGCGCGACCACGGTGCGCATCTCCCCCGACGGCGCCTTGGCGCTGGTAGCGAACCGCTTTGCCGGCACGCTGTCGGTGTTCACGATCGCGGACCGGCGCCTGACTGCGGCCGGAACAGTCATGATCGACCCGAAGTCGATGCCGAGCGGGATCGCATTCGCCGCCGACGGCAAGTCGGCGCTGGTGACCCGCAATGGCGACCACATGGTGCAGGTGCTGGCGATCGACGGTGCGAAGGTCACGCTCGACAAGCGGCCGATCACGACCGGGGTGGCGCCCTATACCATCGACGTCACCGCGGACGGCACGATGGCCGCGGTCGGCAACATGGGCCGCGGCGACGGCGACGCGGACACCGTCAGCCTGATCGACCTGACGGCGCAGCCGTTCCGGACCGTGCAGACGATCTCGGTCGGCCGGTCGCCCGAGGGACTGAAGTGGTCGCCCGACGGCAAGTTTCTGGCGATCGGCACCCAGGAGGGCACGACCAAGCCCGACGAAAGCCCGTTCCGTCGCGACCGCGGTCGGCTGGCGATATTCGCGCTCGGCGACAAGCGGCTGAAGCAGGTGGCCGAGACACCAATCGGCCGCTGGTCGCAGGGCATCGTCTTCTCCCGCGACGGCCGGACGGTGCTGGTGCAGAACATGGTGGAGCGCGCAATCCAGGTGTTCCGCTGGGACGGCGCGAAGCTCTGGGCCGGCACGCCGCTCGAAATGGCCGCGGGCCCGGCGGCGATCATGACTCCCTGGCCTTGATCGCCGGCAGCGGGCTCGTCTAACCCGGTAAAGCAAGCGTCAGGGAGCGCCTCGCATGCCTGGACTGCCCAGCCTGGAACAGCCTGATGCCGATCCCTGGCTGTGGCTTGAGGACGTGGACGGGGATCGCGCCCTCGCCTGGGTCGACGCGCAGACCGCAGCTACGGTGGCGCGCCTCACGGGAGCAGACTTCGAGCGGGACCGCGCTGCGTTGCTTACGTTGCTGGACCGGCCCGACAACCTGCCGGTCGTCACTCGGCGCGGGGGGCTGCTCTATAATTTCTGGCGGGACGCGGAACATCCGCGCGGCCTATGGCGGCGGACGACGCTGCACAGCTATCGGCTGCCCAAGCCGGAATGGCATGTCCTTCTGGACATCGATGCGCTTGCCGCGGCCGAGGGCGAGGACTGGATCTGGCAGGGCGCCGCAACGCTGCCGCCCGAGCATGACCGCGCCTTGGTGCGGCTTTCGCGGGGCGGCGGCGACGCCGTCGTGGTGCGGGAGTTCGACCTTCCGTCCCAGACGTTCGTCGCAGATGGCTTCGTGCTGCCCGAGGCGAAAGGCGGGGCCGGTTGGCTCGACCGCGACACGCTGCTGCTCATCAGCGCATTGGGCGGGGTCACGCGTTCTGGCTATGCCCGCACCGTCCGGCGCTGGGACCGCGGCACCGACCCGGCGCAGGCCCCAGTCCTGTTCGAGACCGATCCAGCCCATATGTCGGCTTGGGGCGGCTATGAGCGGGAACTCGACCGCCTGTTCTTCGTCGCGCAGACCGGGTTTTTCGATCAGGAAATCCATATCGGCACCCGCGCCGGGCCGGACCGCAGGCTCGACCTGCCGACGGATGCTTGGGTGCAGTGGGACCGCGGTTGGCTCGCGGTCCGGCTGCGCACGCCCTGGACCGTGGCCGGCCGGACCTACGTGTCGAATGCGGTGCTCGGCATCGGTGTCGAGGCCTTCTTGGCTGGGAGCCGGGATTTCGCGCTGCTGTTCGAACCGGCGGAACGGCGCTCGGTGCAGGGCTTGTTCTGGACCGCCGACCGCCTGGTCCTCAACATCCTCGACGACCTGCGGCCGACCTACCGGGTCATAACGCCGGGCACATGGACCGACGCCGCGCTGCAAGGCTTGCCGGAGATCGGCACCGTGTCCGCCTGGCCGCTCGATGCCGACGACATGGAGCAGGACGGCACGCTGCTCGGCGCCGTGCAGGACCCGCTGACGCCGCCGAGCTTGCTGCTGCTGACCGGGGACGAGCCGGAGGTCTTGAAGCGCGCCCCGGTCGCCTTTGACGCAACGGGCTTGGTCGTGACCCGTCATGAGGCGATTTCCACCGACGGCGAGCGCATCCCGTATGTTCAGGTCGGCCCGCCCGGCCTGACCGGAGATGCGCCGGTGCACCTCACGGCCTATGGCGGCTTCGGCATCTCCATGCTGCCGAGCTACAAGGGCGGCATGGGGCGGTTGTGGCTCGAGCCCGGCGGCACCGCCGTCGTCGCCAACCTGCGCGGCGGCGGCGAGTTCGGCACGCGCTGGCACGACGCCGGACGGCGCGAGGGCAAGGCGCGCAGCTACGACGACTTCGCGGCGGTCGCGGCCGACCTAGTATCCCGCGGCGTGACCCGGCCCGGACGCATCGCCGCCGAGGGTGGGTCCAATGGCGGGCTGCTGATCGCCAACATGCTGACCCGCTACCCCGAGCGGTTCGGCGCGCTGTTCTGCACGATCCCGCTGATCGACATGCGCCGCTACGCAAAGCTGCTGGCCGGAGCGAGCTGGACGGCGGAATACGGCGACCCGGATGTGCCGGAGGACTGGGCATTCCTGCAGCACATCTCGGCCTATCACACGGCGGTGCCGGGCCGGGTGTATCCACCGATCTTGCTCGCCACCGCCCGGCGCGACGACCGGGTGCATCCCGGCCACGCGAGGAAGATGGCGGCCAAGCTGCAAGAAATGGGCTACGACGCATCGTTCTACGAACCCGCCGCCGGTGGGCACGGCTATGGTAAGGACAACGCGGAGGCGGCCACCTTTATGGCGCTCGGCATTACATTCCTGCGCCGGGCTATTGGTTGGGTTTAGCCAAACCCGTCATTGCGAGCCGGCTTCGGCGTGGCAATCCAGGCAACCTGGACCGATCTCGGCGCATGTGGCCTGGATTGCTTCATCGCAAGCGCTTCTCGCAATGATAATAAAAAGATCATTCCGCCACCGCCGCATCGGCGATGAAAAATCCGGCAGTGACGCTGCCGTTCCATTCCTCGGCCCGCAGATGCCCAGCCAAGTGCAGCGGCGCGCCCCGGTTCAGCAGCGCGTCGGCCAGCGCACCGTCCCGCGCACGGAACAGCAGCGTCTTCAGGCGCGGGCCGCCGCCCTCCCCCTGCACATAGGCGCGTATGGTCGCGCCCTCCTTGCCAATCCGGTCGGCGCGGACCACCTGGGCGCGCGGCAGCACGAACACCGGCTCTTCGTTGCCATTGCCGTAGGGCGACAGCCGGGCAAGGTGCTGCGCCAGGTCGACGGTGGCGCCGGGCACGGCCAGCGTGCCCTCGACCGGCAGGTCGGCGACACGCGGCAGCGCCGATGCATGCGCCAGCCGATCGTTCAGAAACGCATGGAACGCCGGCACGTCGCGTTCATGCAGGGCGAACCCGGCCGCCATTGCGTGGCCGCCGCCGGTCACCAGCAGCCCCGCCTGCCGCGCCGCCATTACCGCGCCGCCCAGGTCCACGCCCGGCACGGACCGCCCGCTGCCCCGCACCAGCCCATCCACCAGCGCGCCGACGCAGGTTGGACGGTTGTGCCGCTCCTTGATCCGGCCCGCCACGATGCCGACGACCCCGGGGTGCCAGCCCGCTGCATACACCAGCATCGCCGCGTGCCCAGCAGCGGATTGCGTTGCCGCCTGCTCCAGTGCCGCTTCCAGCATTCCGGCCTCGACCGCCTGGCGCTGGCGGTTGGTGGTGTCGAGCGTGCCGGCCAGCGCCCGCGCCTCGACGGGATCGTCGCATAGCAGCAGCCGCAGGCCGAGGTCCGCCTGGCTGATGCGCCCGGCCGCGTTGATGCGCGGACCCAATGCGAAACCGCAGGTGAACGCGGTCGGCAGATCGTGGGCGGAGGCCGCCTGCAGCAGCGCTGCGATGCCAGGTCGGGCGCGCCGGGCCATCACGCGCAGGCCTTGGGTGACCAGCGCGCGGTTGAGCCCACGCAGCGGCATCACGTCGCAGACGGTCGCGAGCGCGACCAAGTCCAGCAGGTCGCGCAGGTCCGGCTCGGCCCGGCTGGCGAAGAACCCAGCCCGGCGCAGCGCACGCAGGGTCGCGATGGCCGCCAGGAACGCGATGGCCGCTGCACACACCCCGCCCAGCCCGGACGCATCGTCCAGCCGGTTCGGGTTGACGGTGGCCAGCACGGGCGGCGGCGGCCCATCGGTGGCGTGATGGTCCAGCACCACGACGTCGGCATGGTCCTGCACCGCCGCAAGAGCCGTCGCGGCCGCGGTGCCGCAGTCCACGCAGACGATCAGGCTGGCGCCCTGCTGCACCAATTGCAGCAGCGCCGGGCCGTTCGGGCCATAGCCTTCGAGCAGCCGGTCGGGCACGTGGGTCAGCACCCGGCAGCCGAGGCCGCGCAGCACGGTGACGATGATCGCGGCGCTGCAGGCACCGTCCACGTCATAGTCGCCGAACACCCCGACCGTCTCGGACTTCAGGACCGCACGGGCCAGCCGGTCGGCCGCACGGTCCATGTCGGCCAGCAGCGACGGGTCCGGCAACAGGGCGCGCAGCGTGGGGTCCAGGAAGTGCGCCGCGGTATCCAGGTCGACGCCGCGCGCCGCCAGCAAGCGGCCGACGACCTCCGGTAAGCCGAGCCGCTGGGCGATGCCCAGGCCGACCCGATCCTCGCCGTTGCGCCACAGCCACCGCCGCCCGGTCAGGCTGGCGGCGATACCCAGGGCAGCGCCGCCACCCCCATTGGCTACTCCGGCTGCCAAGTCTTGGTCGCGAAGTTGTGGTGCGCCTCGATGTAGCGGACGGTGCCGGACTTGCTGCGCATGACCATCGAATGCGTATAGGCGCCGGTGCCGAACCGCCGCACCCCGCGCAGCATCGCGCCGCCGGTGACGCCGGTGGCGGCGAACATTACGTCGCCCTTGGCCATCTCGGTCACCGAGTATTTGTGCCGCGGATCGGTGACGCCCATGCTGCGGGCGCGCTCGATCTGCGCGTCGTCCTCGAACATCAGCCGGCCCTGCAGCTGCCCGCCGACGCAACGCAGCGCCGCAGCCGCCAGTACGCCCTCCGGCGCGCCGCCTGCGCCCATGTAGATGTCGACGCCGCCCTCCGGCAGCGCCGCCGCGATCACGCCGGCCACGTCGCCGTCGCCCAGCAGCATAATGCGCGCGCCCGCCTCGCGGCATTTCGCCAGCAGCTCGGCGTGGCGCTCGCGCTCGAGCATGCAAACCACGAGGTCGCCGATCTCACGCCTTTTGGCGCGGGCCAGGTTGCGCAGGTTCTCCGCCACCGGCGCATCGAGGTCCACGACCCCGTCCGGCAGCCCGGCGCCCACGGCGATCTTGTCCATGTAGATGTCGGGCGCGTGCAGGAAGTTGCCGTGCTCGGCCAGCGCCACCACGGCCAGCGCATTCGGCCCGCCCTTGGCGGTGATGTTGGTGCCCTCCAGCGGGTCCACCGCGATGTCCATGGCCGGGCCGCCGGCTCCGACGCGCTCGCCGATATACAGCATCGGCGCCTCGTCCATCTCGCCCTCGCCGATCACGACGGTGCCGTCGATCGCCACGCTGTCGAAGGCGCGGCGCATGCCCTCGACCGCCGCGCCGTCGGCCTCATTCTTTTTGCCGCGGCCCATCCAGCGCGACGCCGCCAGCGCCGCCGCCTCGGTGACCCGCACCAGGTCGAGCGCCAGGTTACGGTCAAAACTGATCTCGGGATGGTTGTCGGCCATAACGTTTCCTTATGCGGGCTCGATGCGGATGAGGGTCGGCGGCTCCAATACGGCGTCGAGGGCGTTGATGCGGTCCAGCGCCTCACGCATCGCCGCCTCATTCGTCTCGTGCGTCACCAGCACCACGGGGACCGCCTCGCCGGGGGCGCGGCCACGCTGCAGCATGCTTTCCAGGCTGACGCCGGCGTCCCGCAGCGCTGCGGTCACGTCGGCGATCACGCCGGGCCGGTCGACGACCATCAGCCGCAGGTAGTAGGCGCCGACATGCGCGGACATCGGCACCGCGGGCAGGTTGGCGAGCGCCGCGTCATCCGCGCCCCATACCGGCGTGGCCCGGCCGCGCGCCAGGTCAATTAAATCGGCCACCACGGCGCTCGCGGTCGGCCCGGCGCCGGCACCCCTGCCCTCCAGCATCACGCGGCCGACGAAATCACCCTCGGCCACCACCGCGTTGAACACGCCGTCCACCCGGGCGATCGGCGCCGCCTGCGGCACCATGCAGGGATGCACCCGGCTCTCGATCCCGGCCTCGGTGCGGCGGGCGATGCCGAGCAGCTTGATACGGTATCCCAGCTCGGTCGCGAAGGCGATGTCGAGCGCAGACACGGCGCGGATGCCCTCGATGTGCACCGCGGCAAAGTCGACCGGGCGGTTGAACGCCAGCGCCGCGAGGATCGCCAGCTTGTGCGCGGCGTCGATCCCGTCCACGTCGAAGCTCGGGTCGCTCTCGGCGAAGCCTAGCCGCTGCGCCTCGGCCAGCACGTCGGCGAACTCGCGTCCACGCTCGCGCATTACCGTCAGGATGTAGTTGCAGGTGCCGTTCAGGATTCCGGCGATGCGGTCGATGCGGTTGCCGGCCAATCCTTCCCGAAGCGCCTTGATGACCGGAATACCGCCGGCGACCGCCGCCTCGAACGCCAGCGTGACGCCCGCCGCGCCGGCCTGCTGCGCCAGTGCGGCGCCATGTACCGCCAACAGCGCCTTGTTAGCGGTGATGACCGGCTTGCCTGCCGCGAGCGCCGCCTGCACCAAGTCGCGCGCCGGGCCATCCGAGCCGCCAATCAGCTCGACCACCACGTCCAGCGCCGGGTCGGCGGCGAGGGCGACAGGGTCGTCATACCAGCGCAGCCCGGACGTCGGCATGCCGCGGTCACGCGTCCGGTCCCGGGCGGACACGGCGGTGACCGCAATCGGCCGGCCGGCGCGCGCCGCGACCAGATCCGCATTGTCCCGCAGCAGGCGCAGCACGCCCGCCCCGACCGTGCCCAGCCCGGCGACGCCGACCGAAAGCGGCCGGGTCATTCCGCTGCAACCTCCGCGCCGACGCTGTCCACATGGTTGCTGTCACCTTGCAGGAAGCCGCGGACGTTCCGCGCCGCCTGACGCAGACGCTGGGTGTTCTCCACAAGGGCGATGCGCACGTGGGTGTCGCCGTGCTCGCCGAAGCCGATGCCCGGCGCCACGGCCACCTTGGCGCGGGCCAGCAGCAGCTTGCTGAACTCGACGCTGCCCAGATGCGCGTAGCGGGCGGGAATCGGCGCCCAAAGGAACATCGACCCCTCAGGGCTAGGGACGTCCCAGCCGGCCTGCAGCAGGCCGCGGACCAGCACGTCGCGACGTTCGCGATAGAGCGCGCGCATCTCGGCCACGCACTCCTGCGGACCGTTCAGCGCCGCCGTCGCCGCGACCTGGATCGGAGTAAAGGCGCCGTAGTCCAAATAGGACTTCATCCGTGCCAGCGCCGCGATCAGCCGGGCGTTGCCGGCGGCAAAGCCCATGCGCCAGCCTGGCATGGAATAGGTTTTGGACAGGCTGGTGAACTCGACCGCGATCTCCTTGGCGCCCGGCACCTGCAGCAGCGATGGCGGCGGCGTGTCGCCAAAATAAATCTCGGCATACGCGAGGTCCGAGAGAATGAGGATCTCATGCTTGCGGCACAGCGCGACGACATCGCGATAAAAGGCGAGGTCCGCGCAATAAGCCGTTGGGTTGCTGGGAAAATTCACGATCAGCGCGGTCGGCTTCGGCACGCTGTGGCGCACGGCACGGTCCAGCGCCTCCAGCATGCCGGCGTCCGGCGTGGCCGGGATGCTGCGCACGCTGGCCCCGGCGATGATGAAGCCGAACTGATGGATCGGGTAGGACGGGTTGGGCACGAGGACGGTGTCGCCGGGGCTGGTGATCGCGGCGGCAAGGTTGGCCAGGCCCTCCTTGGAGCCGAGCGTCGCGACCACCTCCGTTTCGGGGTCGAGCGCCACGCCGAACCGGCGCTCGTAGTAGCCCGCCAGCGCCCGACGCAGCCCGGGGATGCCCTTGCTCACGCTGTAGCGATGGGTGCGCGGATCCTGCACGGCCTCGATCAGCTTGGCGACGATATGGGCGGGGGTGGCGGTGTCGGGGTTGCCCATGCCGAGGTCGATGATGTCCTCGCCGCGGGTGCGGGCTTGGGCTTTGGCCTGGTTCACCCCGGCGAACACGTAGGGCGGCATGCGGCGGATGCGGTGGAATTCTTGCGTCATTCGGGGTGGGTTCATCACTGCTGGAATTTTATTGTTGTATCAGATGCGCCGCGCCCCCGCGACCCATCGCGGCGGCGTCGATGCGGAGCGCAGCCGCCGGCACGCCCGCCGCGGTCAGCACGTCCTGCATGGCCTGGGTGCGCCGAAACGCGAGCGGCAGCGCGCGGGCCTGCGCCTCGGCGCTGAGGCCGGCCGCGTCTCCGCCAGCCGTGACGGCGATCGTCGCCCCGGCACGGCGACCAGCAAGCTCGCGCAGCGCGGCATCCGCTGCGGCCGGCAGCGTGGCTGAGCCGGGACGGAATGCGACCGAAACCCCCGGCGGCACCCTCGGCACGGCAGGCTCGTTGACGCTTGCCGGCAGGCCGCCGAGGCGCGGCAGCGGTGGTGCCGCGGCGGGCAGATCCGGCAGTGGCCCAGCCTCGGCAGGAGGCTGGACCGCCGGCGTCGCAGGAGGCTTGGCGGTCTGCGGCGCGCTTGGGGCCGGCATCGCGGCAGCCGCCTCGGGAATGGTGGGCGGCGCCGCGAGAGCGGGGGTCAGCGCTGGGGCCGTGGCGGCCTCCAGCACCGCGACGGATGCGCTGGAGTCGGATGGCGGAGCGGCCGGGCGTGACGGAGCGGTTACGGTCGGGCGAGCAGGGGCGACGCTGGCGGCTGGCAGGACCAACGGGTCTTGTATCGCCTCGCGCTGCGTGCGGTCCCGCTCCGACGCCAACCGGGCTGCAAGCGCTCGGCGCGTGGCGGCATCGGTCAACACCGGCCGCGCTGGCACCTGACCTAAATTCGGATACGGGTCGGTGACGCCGGGCGGCGGCGGGCGCACCTGGGCAATCTTTCCGCCCTGCAGGTCGTGCCACCACCTGATCGGCGTGTCGAGCGTGAGCTTGCTGTCGTTAGCCTGCTCGATTTGGCTGCATGCGGGGACCAATAGCGCAACCGAGAGTAGCATGAACCTGACGAGGCCGTGTAGAATAAGCGTCACTTGTTCCCCATCACCCAGGCGCGTAGGCTGAAACCTGTCGTATATCGCCATCGGCCGGCCCTGTCCCACCCAACTCGGTGACATGTAGCGCGGCACCGCGTCCGACGGAAAGGATACTCCAATCATGGACCAAAGCGGCAAGCCCCACATCGGCGCGACCGATCCCTCAATGCTTACGGCGCCGGGTTTCAAGCTCGCCGATCCGGCCGTGCTGGGACGGTCGATGGCCGACATCGCGGAACGCTCGCAGCGGCTGGTGAAAGATTGGCTGGCGCGGCAGTCGCATGATGTTCCGGGGCTGGATCCCATGAACGTCGGCCATGCCTTCCTGGAGATGACAGCGCAGCTTATGAAGGACCCGTCCAAGCTGGTGCACGCGCAGATCGGGCTGTGGCAGGACTATATGACGCTTTGGCAGAACGCGACCCGGCGAATGTGGGGCTTGCGAACACTCTCGGTCATCGAGTCGGATCCTAAAGACCGTCGCTTCAAGGACCACGCTTGGAAAGAGTACGAGGTGTTTGACTTCATCAAGCAGTCGTATTTGCTGTGCGTCCGGTATGTGCAGGACGTCGTGACCCGCGTGGACGGGCTCGATCCCAAGACGGCGCAGAAGGTCGACTTCTACTCCCGCCAATTCATGGATGCGA
>JAABUM010000763.1_pt1 | contig 53293 bp, 7 predicted proteins | sample 5559161 | NCBI WGS metagenome assembly JAABUM01 (sample SAMN10711868, study PRJNA513369) | rock metagenome | isolation source: Antarctica rocks | place: Antarctica: Victoria Land, Siegfried Peak nord
GATTTAAGAGTGGGAAATGTTGGCATTTGGGTTGGATGGGGGATAGGGGAAGGGGAGGGGAAGGCGGGAGGCGAGGGGAGAGGGGAATGGAGAGGGCGAGGGCGAGGAGGACAGGGGTGTAGAGTCTAGGGTTTCAGGGAGGTATCTTTCTAAGTTGGGGAGATGGGAATGGGGGCGGGGGGATGTGGGGGGAAGGTTAAGGGGGGCGGGGCTGAGGGCGCTGTAGAGGGGGAGGGTTTAAAGGATTTGGGAGTGGGGGATATCGGCTTTTGGGTTGGATAGGGGATTTGGGACGGGCGGGGAGAGGGAGAGAGATGGAGGTCAAGGCAAAGGCGAAGCAAAGGCGGAGGCGTTATCTGTGGTTTAGGGGAAGGCGGTTTTATGTGAATGGTGCAGGTTGAGACGTGGAAGGCGGTTCGATTGGGGTGATATTGGTTTCTATGGTGTGACGTTTTGGGGGCCGTGGATATTTGGATGGATGGGGTTTTGCTACGTGCCTGCTTGGTGGAGTTGGGGGGGATTACCATCTCCACGTTGCAACCGCTGTACAACATAGGTGGGAGACTGGCATTGGATTCCATACCTTACATTCCACACGAGATTTCTCATTTCGATGGAGCCTTTGGAACGGGAGAGACCCATGAGTCTTGAGGTTCCTGAGTCCCGAATTTCTCAAGTCATATAGTTTCTTTACCTGGAAGATGGTAGAGAAGGTTTCCTGGGGTGAATTGATATCTCAATTTGCGAGATATATCCTATCATTAGTTTGATATCAACAATCCCCGCCTCAACAACAGGAAAAAGTGGACCGCTCGATTCGCTCTCTTCATGATCTGCCCACTCTCCGCCCTTAGACATCATCAAGACTTGTCTGGGGTCTGCTGACGCCTCGATCGCCTGATCCGATCGCCCCTAGGTTGCACCTTTAGCGCTGGCTTGAGTGCTGGTGTCGTCTTCCCAATGATCGTAGCTTGGGCTTGCGCGTGCGTGTCAATAGGGGCAGCCGAAGGTTTGACGATAGAGGGTTTTCGCTCCCTTGTCTCTGCGGGTGATGGAGGCTCAGCTGGTCGGTAGGAGGTGGTTGCTGTGGTATCGTTGCGGAACCATTCCATTGGAGATATGGTCGTATTAGTGTTAGCGATTCTTGCGTGTCCGTGATCTTGCGGCATGACCACGATGGGTTGCAGTTCTGAAGGTGTGTCGTCGGCTAGGGTTGTGAGGAGGATTTGGGATTGAAATGGTATGATGGTGTCGCCTGGGCGGAGGTCTTGACGGAAGATAATCTCGTATTCTGGCGGGATGGTGAGAGGGGTGGCCATGGTTGAGTGGAGGATTTTTGTAAAGTCTAGGTGGGGGTTTGCTTTTGCGTAATTGACTAGGAGAGGGGATGGTGAGTTAGAGAATGATGACATATAGATTTTGCGAAGGTGAGCAATGTATTGTATTGACCGGAATTGGTAGTGATGGATGATAGTGGGTTAAACAAAGAAAAGTGAGTGTTAATAAGGGTCTTTACCCAAATGCGGAAATCTTGTTTAACCTGTGTTTAATAGCGGGAAACTCGTTAGTATCTTATACACATGATGCCATTAATCTGAAGAACCGGCTTAACATTCATGATGTAGAATACAGGTGGAAGTCCGTACCCTGGGTTTATGGCAATGTACAATTGTATAAGGCAATATCAACCCTCTTACAACGTGGAGAAAGATCAAGCTTGGGGGCAGAACGGTGAAAGCTGACAAGATCAATCGTGCTTTTATGTTATTGCCCTACGCTACACACGACTTGTTAGTTCTTAACCAAAGGCCTATCCAGGCGTGTGTCGAGTATTATCTTCTCCACGCGGTAACACTCGCAGATTAGGACGAGATCCTGCACAGCTTTGCTATGAACGATCTGAGGTCTCCTCTCGTACTTACCAGGATAGTCAACAGCAAAGTTACTCGGACTATGTCAGGAAAATTGCATAAGAGCGCTATACGGGCTTCAAGACATTGCCTAATCCGCTGTTTCTTAAGAGTGGAGAAGTACCATTCCAAGGATCACTGTCTTCCGCATAGGGCTCAGCACATCACAGACTGTAGACAACATGTACAATCCGGCTGTTCGAAAGGTTAGTGCTTTGCAGCGTGAATTTTTAGTGTGAGGTTGGAGACGAAAGCGGGTTGTAGCGCCAACAGTATCCAAACCTTGGTAGTAAATTACCCGTACGGCAATTTATCCGTATAACGTTACTAAGGTTAATTTTCTATTCCTAAATTCCTAATACTAATCTAAAGTATTAATTTACTATTCCTTATACCTATAAATTATAATACTAAGGAGTATAATATATAAATAGTATATATAAGTATCTCTTAATATTAAATAATCTTAATTATTTAAATAGTAGTAGTAGTAGTATTAGTAGTATTATATATTTAATAATATACTATTACTATAAATTAAAGGTAGCCTTAAAATTATTAAGACTTCTAGTACTACTAATATAGAATAGTATATAAAGTTTAATACTAAAAGTTATAAGTAGAAGTAAAATAAATATAGCTCTTTACTACTACTAAGTACTATACTTTTTCCTTTTTATTTAAATTATATTATATATTACTAATATAATAGTTATCTACTAAATTACTACTATCTAATTCTAAATAAGTTAAGGTAAAGTAAGTTAAAGCTATTTAACTTATAGTTAAATCTAACTTATATAAGTCTAATAGATTTAACTCTAATTCTAATTAGCTTTAATCTAATTAGTTTAATTATAAATAACTATTAGATTTATATAGTAGTATATTAAGTACTAGGCTAGTAATAAGATCTACCTATATATAGTACTAGCTATAAACCTATTACTTATTAATAGAGCTAAGAGGTCTCTAGTCTAAACGTAGTTAGATTAAAAATAAGATATTATATAATAGTAGAGCCTCTTATATAGAGCTTTTAGACGCGTGGCGAGCGCGCCCTTAATATACGTAATAGTATCTACCTTAGTTCCCGCTAGTAGTACTAGCTCTACGTATAAGAGACTCTAAGTTAAAAGATAGAAGGTATTATACTAAGTAGAAAAGTTAGAATAATAGATTAGGGCTACCCCCCTTAGCTAGGAGGGCTATAATTATATATAAGAGTAGGAGTAGTAACTCTATAATTATAAGTATAACTAGTAGGATTTTAATATAATCTACTTTCTCTTATAAGTAGATTATTATACGGCCTAATACTAGGAAATAGTAATATAACGGCGGCGGTAAAGTATATTTATACCCCCTCTTAATAACTTTAATAGCTCTCTCTTATATATTATAAAAAAGATATATAGTTATTTTTAATAAGAGTATTATAAGCCCTCTACTAGACTAGTAGTTATAATAACCTAGTATTACGGATTAAAATAAAAAAGGATACCTTAATACTAGATAGTATAAGAGAGGAGTAGCTAGGGTAATAGTAAGCTAGTAGAAGGGCTAAGGGTACTTACTAGTATTAGTTAAACTATATAAGGAAGGGTAAGAGGGTAGTTAAGGGAGTATAAACCTATTAAGAGTAGAGAAAGGGGCGTAGCCCTAATAAGAGAGAGGAGTATATAAATATTAGGATCTAATATAAGGATAGTTTAGAGCGTAAGGGAGAGGCTAGTATATAATATTTAGAGGCCTAGAAGTATTATAGTAAATAGAGTAGGTAAGAGAGGTTTTTTCCTATAATTTATAATTTCCTCCTAATAAAAATAAAGTTAGAACGCCCTTATTAGCTCTAAGTAGCTAGATAGTAGAGTATAAAATATAAATATAAATATAAATATTAAGTACTATATATATATAACTTATAGAAGTTTATATTAAGGTATTATTAAATAGAGTTAGTAAAAGATTTTAAATATAATATAATAGAAGTAGATATATAGATAATATTATACTATAAAATAGAGCTTTAACCTTACTATAAAAATAATAAAATCTATATTATTATTAAATAAAAAATTCTTAGAAAATTAATATAGAAAGAATATAGTAACTAAATTAAGTAATAAATATATAGAATAAATACTAAGTAGCTATATTTTATAATACTAACTTAAAATAACTATAAGCTACTACTAGTAACTTATATAACTAACTTTAATAGGGTAGGTTAGAGATTATTAGGTAAAATTATAGATTTCCTATTCTATCTTAGCCTTATTTTATAGTATAAGTAATATATAGTTTATATAGTACTTTAGTACTATTTATATTAGATAAGCTATAAAAGATTCTATTAAAGTAGAAATAAAAAAAGTCGTTTATAGTAGGCTTAGTAACTTCTTTTTAATAACTTAGAAATACTATTATTTATTTATATACTTTATAACTATATCCTTAGTAGTATTATAAGCTACTACCTAATATATAAGACTAGTAGAACTAGGATATAGTAAGTTATCTAGAACTATCTATAAGTATAAAGACTATTATTATATAAAGTATTAAAATTAGTAGTTATACTTAAGAAGTATCTTATAATTCTTACTAGAACTTCTAGAGTAGTAGCTTGTTACGCCCTTGATACGCGAGCCTTGGCAAACGCTATAGGCGCTTACTAAGTCGAACATGCCTTAGCATAGCGAGTCGAGCGACCGCTTACCCAGTCGCTCTAGTCGATATAGGACGACCGTAGCGAGCGGGGCGATCGCGCGACCAGTTACTATAGTTAATAGAGAACGATTACTAGTAATTAGTACGAGTATAGACTTTCCTATATCTATATAAATAGTATTACTTTCTATCTAGATAGGAGCTTTATACTTAACTTATATTATCTACTAGAATAATCTCCTAGATACTAAATATAATATTATACCTATACTAGACTAGTTTAATATAAAGCCTATTTATCCTATCCTTAATACTCCTCTTTATAAGATCTACTATAAACCCTATCTACCTCTAAGAGATACAGGTTATAATATAGCTAAGGCTATTTATCTATACTATTATAATATAATATAAGATACTATTTAGTATTTTAATATCTATATTATAACTTTAATACCTAGTTATATATTTAAAGTTAAAGATTATTATAGACTATTACTAGATCTCTTACTAAGTAGTCCTATTTAGTATACTTAATAAAGAGAGATATATTATTAGATATAAAGTTAAAGAAGCTTAAATCTACTAGAAACTAGAGTAGATACTTATAGAAGTATTTAGTAGTAGTATTACTAATAGGTATGTATATATAAGTATTAATAGTAATACTATCTACTATTAGATTAGATAAAAGAATAACTTTAAATTTACTTTATAAAATATATAAAATATATAAAGTACTAAATAATTCTTATTAAGTTAAAATAGAAAAGGGGTTAGGAGAAGAGGGTTATAAATATACTAGTAGAGGAGAAATAGTCCTAGGTAAAAGGAGCCTTCTAGGTAGTAGTAGAAGAGATACTAGGCTAGTAGCTAAGACCCTAGAGGTAAGTAAATTATAAGGGGAGATAACTTTACCCCTAAGGAGATTAAGAGGGAAGTTAAAGAGAAGTAGAAAGAGAGGTAGTTAGAATATTTAGAGGGTATCCCTAGCTATATAAGGGTAGTAGTATAAAGGGAAGAGATTTTAAAGATAAGAGTTAATCTTTATATAAGGCTATTTAAGGCTAAAAGCTTAGTAGGAATTTAATTATATATAAAGAAGATAGGACTACGCGCCTTCTTATATAAAAGAAGGGTACTTAGAATTAATAATACTAGTTATAAATATAAATAAGGGAACTAGAATTTAAAATATATACTTATATTCTACTTTAATTATTTAAAGGAAAGGAAGCTAATATTTTAAAAGGTAGGGTTAAGTAACTTCTATTAGATAATATTAACTTTAAAGGGGTTAAAGGTAGTAATTAAGTAGGTTATTTAATAAGGTATACTTAGCTAGTTTATACTAGTAAGAGAATAACTCTTTAAAGCTATATAGAAGTAAATAGTCTCTAGCGAATAGATAAAGAGATAGGTAACCTAAGTAGAAGATATATATAAGACGGGGTAAAAAGCGTAGGATAAGATAGTAAATAATATCTAGAGATCTAGAGATATAATAATAAATAGGGTAGAGAGGGTTTTCTTTAATAAGTTATAGTTTCCTCTTAAATAAGCTAGATATAAACCGCTTTAATTAACTCTAAGTAGCTAGATAGTAGAGTATACTAGCTAGAAAGATATAGGATATCCTATAAGATATCCTACGTAGGATAGTATAGAACCGTGGAATAGGATAGATAAATAGAGTCCTAATCCTATATCTTTATAATAGTATAAGAAGGGGATAGAATAGGATTTTTTAGTAGGATAGGATTTTTATAGGATCTACTAGTAGTATAGGATATATATAAGATATCCTATAGTTAGTAAGTATATAACGTAGTATTTTCTATAATAAAAATCTAGAAATCTTTAGAATATCCTACTATTAGAAAGTATATAATATAATATTTTCTTAAAAGGTAATATTTACCTTTCTAGTTAGCTTTCTAGTTATAACTTTCTATATAATAAAGGTTTCTAGAATATTATTTTTTTAAAAAATTAAATATTATATACTTACTAATTATAAGATATCCTATAAGTATCTTATACTACTAGTAGGTCCTACGAAAATCCTATCCCGTAGGATTATCCCACGAAAACCTATACTATCCTAGAACGGGGTAGGATGAAAATCGTTAAGCCTATACTATATTACAGGATAGCTAGGGAGACTAATATCCTATACCGTCTTATATCTTTCTAATTAGTAGTAGAGTATAAAATATAAATATAAATATAAGTAATTCTTATATTATTTAATAAGGTATATAGTATTATATTAATAAGACTATTAGTCTTTTATAAGTTAAGTATTATAAGAAGTATCTATTACTAAGGAAGACTATATTACTAAGTTTAAATAGAAACTAGATAGTCTTATTAACTTAACTATAGATCTTATAATAATTAGTATAGTAAAAGATTACTAGACTAGAAAACTAGAGGACTAATATATTAAGTAGTACTATAAAGACTATAAAGACTATATTAGTACTATAATAATTGTATAATATTCTAATAAGTAATTAATTATATCTAATAAATAGACTATCTTATCTAATTATATTAGTTTAAGTTAAACTAAATTTATAATATACTAACTAACTTTTTAGTACTTAGAGTTAAGCTTAGTATTACCTTAAAGAGTAAAATTACTTATATCTAGCTTATTACTTATAGTAGTATAGTATTAATATTATATAATATTTATAAATTTAAGTTAGATCTAACTTAATATATTTAGTCTATTATATAATACTAAACTACTATAAGTAGTAAGCTAACTATTAGTAGTTTAATAAATTATATTAGTAAACTAGGAAGCTATATAGAATATTAGGATCTATACTACCCGTATTTTCCGCCTTTTTTATACCCTATATAGGTTTATTAAACCTTTCTATATAGCTAGAGTAGTTATTACGTATTTAGTATATTTAAAGAACCCTTAACCTTTATAGATTATCTAGCTAATACTCGCGTATAAGTTACTATATATACTTAGGCGAGAATATTAGGTAATAAATCCTTCCTATTAATTTATCCTATTTTATTTAGTTATATAATTAAATTATTTTATAAAGTATATATTCTATATAGCTGCTATAAACTTATCGCGTTTAATATACGTAGTATTAACTTATAATATATAAAGATATCTTAGAATAATCTTACTATATTATAATATTATTATATTCTATTTCTATTTAATTTATTCCTACTTAGCTTATTATTATTTATCTCCCTAGAAGGGTTCTATACGCGTATACTATCTCTATATTATTAGCTAATAATCTAACCTTCCTTATTAAGTAGATTACCTTTATTATTAATATTTTTATCTATAATTATATCCTCCTCTAATACCTTATAACTACTATCTATTAGATCTATTATAGCTTCTACTAACTTATATATCTTAGGTTAAGTAGTTTTTATATTAAATATAGCCTTTTTAAGTTCTTAGGAGTTATTTATAAGTTTAAGTAATATTATTTTCCTATCTTACCTAATTTAATTAACCTATATAATACCCTATATTTTATTCCTTTATAATTACTTAGGGTTAAAGATAGTAATAAATCTTATTATTATATATATATATCTTATAAATAGAAGTATATTAGACCTAATAAGAATTTATAAGATATTATTAGTATATAAACTCTTCTTACTATCTTTACCTTCCTAAAAGAGTTTAATAATTTTAGTAACCTTATACTTAGTTAGGCTTAAATAGATTAGGGCGACGGGTTTCTTCTATATATCGCGGATTACTTATATACTAATTATTACTTTAGTTCTAGGGTAATTATTAATATAGAGTAATAGCCTATTAGGAATATATACCTAATAAATAATAAGGGCTAATATAAGCCCTATTATTAAGATAAGGAACTTTTCTTTATTTCCCTATATATTATTTAAGGTAACCTTTAGTACTAATATCTTTAAATAATTTAAAACCCTAGTAATCTAATATATTAACTACTTATAAGGTAAGCCTTATTATTCTAGTTTATATAGTTTCTTAGGTATAGTTTTAAGCTATTTCTTAGTTATTAGTTCCCCTAATATAAAAGCTAGCCCCTTAGTCTCTTCTTAGAATAATAATTTAGAGAATAATAATATAATCCTAGCGCGATATATAGCTATTAGCTATATTTTTACTTTTATAACTAGTATAATAACTATCTTATCCTATTTATAGAGTTTAACTTAGTTTAAATATATCTTCCTAACTTCTATAATTACCCCTTTAAGCCCCTAGTCTAGTACGTCCTTATATTATTCTAGGTATATTAAGTAGTATTTATAATAGTAGTTAGTTTAGAGGTCTACTAATAGATACCCTAGAAACTTTAAGTTACTAGTATAATATAGCTATAATATTTAGATAATAATAGTTATTATATCCCTATACTTATAATACGCCTCCGCCGTTATATTTCTAGCCTTATACTACTTAATAAGGATATTATATATCTTACTAAATTTATTAAGCTCTAACTTTATATAGTACTTTAAGTTTTAGTAATAGTTATTTATCTAAGGGTAGTTTAGTATTATAAGATATAGCGCCTACCCTATATTACTATCCTAGAGTATACCTACCTAGCCTATTATATATACGGGTAATACTTTAAATAGAGTTTTAATAAGGAAGAGCTTCTAAGGTATCTAACCCTTTATAGTTATATTAAGTACTTAAACTCTACTAATTATCCTAGTATATTTATTAGATTTAGTATATACTTTATTAAGTATAATATAGCCCTATCCTATTACCTACTATTACTATTAAGGCGGGATTCTAGGCTTCCTACTTATCTTTAAAACCTTTATAGTATAATCCGCTAGCTTCTTCTTTACCTATCTATTATATAATACTATAGTAGTAAAGTAAAGTATATATAACTTATTATTTAAGTCGTTAAAGTAGGGGATACCCCTAGATAGTATTATAGATTAGTAGTCCTCTTTATCTAGTTTTAGTATATATACTTTTAATTTAGTATTACTATATATATATTATAAAGTCTACTTATACTTCTAGGCCTTTATATTTAGGAAACACTTTATCTATCCTAACTAATAGGATAGTAAAGCTAGAGGTATAAGTATAAGGGTCGGGCTATAGCTTAGCTTTAGCTTTTAGGATATTCTAGCGTTAATATATATATATTAAATACTAAAGGGGTTATTAGATAGGTATTTAATATTAGGTAGCTAAGGGTTCTTTAATATTCCCTTTAGGAGGTATAGATTATATCTCCCTTTAACCGTAACTTCTTTAATACTATTAATAACTAATATAAGGGTCTAGTTTAAGATAATTACCCTAATAGCCTTAATAGTCTATAACCCTTATTAGCTAATAGTCTTAAGTAGAGTACCTTAGTTTATTACCTTCCTAAGTCCTATTATATTTATAAGGTATCTACTATTCTAGAATACCTCTATCTTAAAGTAGACGAATACCCTAAATGTCTAAAATAGCTTAAGATCTAATAATAACTTAAGTAACCTAATAGTCTTATTAGGTTAATAATATATATTAGGATTAAAGTAAAATAGATAAGCGTAGTCCTTCTACCTCTTATTCTATTAATAAAGCTATTTAGTTATTATAATTAGATAGTTATTAGCTAGTATTATTATTATATCTTCCTCTCCTTCTTCTATAATATCTATTATCTCGCGTAATTCTACGTCCTTAATATCTAGCTTTATAATAGGACTAATAACTATACCTTACTTAATAACTTTTTATTTATATACTACCTAAGTATTATTAAATCCCTACCTTATTATAAATTATAACTCCTATCCGTTTAATACTCTAGCGCTTTCTAATAATTACTAGTTATCTACTATAACTTAGCCTTTAGATTTAGATTCCTATATTAGATTAATTACTTTATTTAATTTAATAGTATCTAGAGAATTATTCTTTTCTAGTAAGGTATTAGGCTAAGTATAGACTTTAGCCTTTTTAATTAGTTTAATAAATAGTATTATAATATTAGGAGTATTAACTTTAGCCTTTCTAATTAGTTTAGTAGATATAACTATATTATTAGCTAGAGTATAAGCTTTAGTTAGTTTAGTAGACGTAATTAGGTTATTAGCTAGAGTATAGGCTTTAGCTTCTTTAGTTAGTTTAGTAGATATAACTATATTATTAGCTGGAGTATAGGCTTTAGCTAGTTTAGTAGACGTAACTAGGTTATTAGCTAGAGTATAGGCTTTAGCTAATTAAGTAGATATAACTAGGTTATTAGCCGGAGTATAGGCTTTAGCTAGTTTAGTAGACGTAACTAGGTTATTAGCTAGAGTATAGGCTTTAGCTTCTTTAATTAGTTTAGTAGACGTAACTATATTATTAGCTAGAGTATAGGCTTTAACTTCTTTAGTTAGTTTAGTAGATATAACTATATTATTAGCTAGAGTATAGGCTTTAGCTTCTTTAGTTAATTTAGTAGATATAACTATATTATTAGCTAGAGTATAGGCTTTAGCTAGTTTAATAGATATAACTAGGTTATTAGCTGAATTATAGGCTTTAACTTCTTTAGTTAGTTTAGTAAGGGCGATTAGGTTAGAAGATTTATATAATAAGAGGACGACTAACGACCCTATCTATATTAAATAAATACTTCTATCCTTTACTAGTATTCTATTAGGTACCTCCCCCTTTTAATCTAGCTCTACCTCTTAGTTATAATCTATTAATATTATAATATTTAGTATTATATTATCTTTATCTTTATTATATAGCTTAATACTCTTATTCTTAGATAATTAGCTAAAGTATAATTAACTTATAATAGTAGTTTTTAATTACTTCTAAGTAGGTAATATATTATATCCTATTTAAATCCCTAATATTTAATTAGCTATTATTATAGCCTTTTCTATACCTTTAACCTACTATTATTATATCCTTTTATTATACTTTATCTCCGTTTCACGCGTCTTAATATTAGGCTAAGGATATCCTATTTAAATTTAGGCTCTATTTATAATAGTAGATGTTAATTATATAATATTTATTATTATAATAGATAGAGAAGGTAGTTATTTACCTAGAGTCTCTAATAGAGTAATTAATAGAATAGAGGCCTACTAAGCGGAATTATCCTATCCTATTATAAACTTAAATATAGGGTTAGTACCTACGCCGTTAATAACCTCCCTTATAGCCTTATAAAGTTAGTAATTATTAGTTAATTTAGTTAGAAACTAAGCTCCTTTATACTTAAACCGTAGCGTTACTTCTAAGGGCTTTAGCTCTAGGTCTTTACTATAATATTAAATAAACTAGTCTAAGGTTAAGTATATTAGTAGGCTTCTTATATTTAATAAAAGGTTAGGTAACTAGATAATATCTAATAAAAGAAGCCTAGTAGTTTTCCTATTATATATTACTTTTAAATTAATATCCCTTATATCTTAATCCTACGCGGCCTCTTATTCTATTTATTATTTTAGGGCTAGTAATACTACTATACTATCTTCTATTATTAAGTAGTCTAAAATTATATCTTAGAGGGGTAATAGTTATTATTCTTTATATCCTTCCTTCTCCCTCTTAATTTTTTAGTTAGTCTTATAGTCCTATTATCTAATATTCAAGTAAACCTATTATACTACCTTAGAGAGCGTACTAAGTTTATTATCTCTATTTAAACTACCTAGTAGGTATAGTTTATTATACTTATACTTTCGGCCTAACTATATAATAAAATCCTACTCCTTTACCTAGGCTTCTTTACCTTTAAAGTCTTTAATACCTACCTTTTTATACTATTCTTTAGTATCCTCTCTTACTAGCTCCTAATCCGCTTTTATTATAGTAGTCTTATTATATACTTTAGTTATATTTAAATAGGGAGAGTCCTCCGTCTTATTATAGGATTTATTGTATTTTATTTATAGTATTATATTATTAAATTTAAATAGGTAATATAGATCTTATCCCTTACTATTAAGGTAATATTTTCTTTAACTTAATAGTAATTATAGCTTATATAGAGGTAGTAATCCTAAACGCGAGTTCTATTTATAATTAATTAATAATACTTATTATAAATAAGGTTTATTAGTAGGGCTATATACCTTTACTTACCTTACTAAGTATAACCTTACTAAGTCTAACCTTACTAGTTTAAACTAATAGCTACTATACTTAGTAAGTATAGATAATTATTAATATAATAAATAATTATTTATATATTACTATAAGGAGCTACTACTTAGTATATCCTAAGTCTAATATCTAGGATTATTTCCTATAGTTAATAAACTATATAAAGGTAATAAGATAAAAACTTATTTAGGTAAAGATAATAAGATAAAAACTTATTTAGATATTAAGTAAAGTAGAATATAATATATTACTTTCTATAGCTAATTTTACCTTAATAATTACTTAGGCTACTTACTTTAATTTAGATACAAGTATATATTTCTTTTTAAGTAAATAGCTTATACTAGGTAAGGGTAGGTAATATAATAGTTAGTCTATAAGTTATACTTACTCCCATAAAAGGGGGCCTAAGAAAAGGATTTAATTTAGTATATAATCTACTAACTTATAATTAAAGCTTATTATATAATATACTAACTTATAACCTAATCTTATATAGCCGCGTACTTATTAGTTTATTAAGTTATACTAGGTTTATTTAATCTACTCTACTACTTATAATTAATTTTAATACCCTCTAGGCCCCTACTACCTATTAGCGGGTACTTTAACTAGGGTTAAGTTATTAGCGCTAGTAGCTACATTTTTATTATATCCCTCTCCCTTAGACTAACCGCGTCGAGTTAGTACTTCGAACTCGAGTCTTAGCGATTTAATACTAAAATCTAGTACTAGGTATTTAAGTTAATACTAATAGTTAGTACTAAGTATTTAAGTTAGTACCTAGGTAGGTACTAAGTATTAGTAAGGGTATTTTACTAGACTATAATATTAGGAATACTTTATAATAATATAAAAGGGTAATATAATTATTTAATAGTTATTAATAGATAGCCTATCTATTTAGTTAGATATCTCTATAATCTTATACTAATAATCCTTTTATTTATTACTATCCTCTTTACTATTATTATACTTACTATTATTATCCTTACTACTACTACTAGTCTTACTAGTATCTTCTAGCTTATATTCCCTATCCTCTTCTTTATCTTCCTTAGTAGTATACTTAATTTCTTTCCTATTAGTATCAACTTTAATTAAGATACCCTCCTTATCTTAATTCCTCTTTATAAGGTTAGGTATAACGTAATCCTTTATATTAAACGTGTTAGTATACTCCTATATAAACTTAGTATAAGTATTTATAATATTAGGGTCCTATATATCTTTTAACTCCTCTAGACCCCTATAATATATAATCCTTTACTTAATAATTTATATAATTAGTAGATTAAATCTAGTAAATTCTAGCCTAATAGTATCTATATCTTCCTTAGAAGTATTCTAAAAGTTAAGTTAATTAGAAGATAGGATTAAAGACTAATTATATATTTACCTCTTTTATAGAATTAATTATACTATTTATATTCTATATATAATTTACTAGTTTATCTAGCTTGACTTATTCCTTAATAGCCTCTTTATTATCTTTAAGGCGTAACTCCATCTTAAAATATTCTACTATATAGTATTAGCTATTTAGGAAGTATTATATTACCTAATTATATTACTATAAATCCCTCTTTTATATCTTTCCTCCTTTATAATATCCTTTACCCTAATTACTAGCTCTATATAATCCTCTTTAATAGCTATCTTTTATATATCTAATTCCTTTAACTTCTTAATCCTTTTTAATATTACTACGCGGTTATTAGATACTTTTATATATAATAGCTTCTTATTATTATCCTAGTCTTTTACGCGTCCTCTAGTCGCGATTAATTTAGGATTCTAGTTATAAAGACTTAATATTATTATAGTATTATATTAGCTTATCTATCTAGTAATATATTTAAGTAATATAATTAGTAATAAATACTTATTATATATTAATAACCTATCTTACTATAATATCTTAAGTATATAAAGGTAGGAGGAGTTATAAAGAAGATTTTAAGGGGTAATTCCGCTTATAATTACGCCTATAATTACGCGGAATATTCCGCCTAATATTACTTTACCTTATATTAAAACTTTTAAACCTTATATTCCTTCTTTTATCTACTATTATATATATTTAATAACTTTAATAATAGCTTATACTAAGTAGACTAGTAATATTATTTTATAATATATTTCTTACTTTATATATTAATAGGTAGATAGTATAATCGGGTAATAAAATACTAAAATTACTAGGTAGAGGGGGTAAACCCTTATAAGGTAGGGGAGTAAATAAGCTGTTATATAGGAAGGGAAAGGTAATATAAATAGGTAATATATTAAAATATAATTAACTAATCCTTTATAATTAGTAGTACTAAGACTAATAATATAAAGATAAAAGTATAAGGTTAACTTAGGTCTTAAAGCTCTAAGGGAGATAAGATAATACTAAAAATCTATTAATAACCTTATCTTAAAGCTACTATTTAGTTATATTATAAGGGAGGTTATAGCGGATATTATAGGAGTTAGTATAAACCTATATTAAATTTAAAGTTTAGCTTTAGAAGTATTATAAGATATTATAAAAGTATTTATAATATCTTTTCTCTTAAGTAAGTCTATTACTATTTTATATTACTATTTAATCCTTATAATAATTATTTACTAATATATCTTATAATATAAATTTAAATCTACTTTATATCTACGCTAAATATATTACTATTATATAAAGGGATCTAAAGCTTATAAAGGAATTAATAGGGAGCTTTAGTATTATACTATTTAATACTTAAGGGTAGTAATAGTTTTATAATATTAGGAGTAGAGGGTAGGTCTAGGATAGTATAACGCTCCTAGTATTACGGCGCTCCTAATATTACGGCGCTCTTAGTATTATAATACTCTTAGTAAGATAAAGAATTATATTACCTTCTTATATTACCTTTATATATATATATAGAAATTAAACCTACTTTTTAAATATACTACCTAATTATTAAATAACTTTAAAATAATAACTACTAATCTATTTATCTTAAGATATCTACTAATTCTAACTTAAAAGGATATTTACCTTTTCATTACTTTAATTAGTATCTTCTTCCCTTTAAAGAATATCCTAGGGTTTAGTAAGAGCTTCTTTAAGGTCTAAACTTATAGTATAATTATAATACTTTAGAAGTATTACTTATTCTATAAACTCTAGTTCTAATTATATATAATCCTATAAATATACTCTTTAAGTAAGATGAAAGACTCTCTTAATACCTATAAATAATATTAGATATAAAAGGATATCCTTAGCTTTTTATATTAGATTTAAATAAGTTAAAGTATTATCCCTCTAATACTCCTATATAGGAATATCCTCTAGTAGACTTTTAGAATAAAAGTATTAAATAGCTTCGCTTTATAATAAAGACCTATAATATAGATATTAAAGTAGACTTCTCTTTACTCTTATTAAAGGCTATTACTAGTTAGTATAAATTTAAATATATTACTATATTATATTACCTTATTAATATTCTATATATCTTATATATTAGTCCTTTTAATAACTAGTATTAAAAGTAGTTAGTAAATTTATTCTTATATATCTCTTTATAAGAGGTTAAAGTATTATTATCATTTATTATAATCCCGTCTAATAGTAAGGGAGAAGTAGGGTAAGGAGAGCTAGTAGTAGTAATAATATAAGAACCTAATTACTATTTAATATCCCCTTAAGATAGGTATAACTTAGTTAAGAGAATAACTATTTTAAGTTAAGTATAAAGCTCTTAGACTATAGGTAAGGACTATAATTATATAGTAGAAGGAAACCTCTTACTTAACTAGCTTACTAGGCTCGCTTAATATCAAGCTACCTAAGCTAACCGAGCGCTCCCTAGGATCGCTCTATTAGTAGATAAGTAATCCTGTAATCCTATTATATAATAATCCCTAGATTATTTATAATTATAATATTACCCCTCCTTTCTAACTTCTTTATCCTTAAAGTTTCTTTATTAGTTAATATCCCTATACCTTCTTATAAGTCTAAAACTTAACTAATCTTATATAACTATATCCTTAAGGGTAGAGTTATAGTTATAATAGCCTGTAAGCGCTATACTCTATTATATAAAGAGTATTAGTTATTATTACTATTAAAATGTTATATAGAGTATATTTATCTTAATAAAAAGTATAAACCTCTAGAGTTAATAGTAAACTTCTCGATTATTAATAAGGTAATAGAAAAACTGGATAAGGAAGAACTAGAGACTAAAGTAGTCTAAGTAGTTATAGCAGAGTAGCTATATATAATATAATCGAAGCTTTAATAGCTTTAGAAATAAAAACGCTTTTTAAAAGAGTATAAGTAAGAAATTTTTAATAAGGGTCTCGCTAATATAAAAGAACTCGAGTGTCTAGAAGAGCTCGAAAAGGTATAAGGGGTATAGAAGCTATCTAGAGAGGCCTTATCTAGTAATTAAGTATTATTCCTCGCCGACAACTTCCTTGTAATATTACCTAAGTCTATAAAGCGGTTAATAGCTAAGCTTATCTAGGATCTAGCCGGTAATATTACAATAAGTAGTAGCTAGAGGTCTGAGCTTTTATTACCCTATATAACTAGCTCGCCCGCTTGTTCTTTCTCTAGTTTATAAGACATATAGTCTTTATTATAATAATTTCTTTAATCGGTTTATATATAACCGGTTCTTTTTATAATTACAAGTATCTTATATACTAAGTTCTTCTTAGGCCGCCTGTAGTATATTACTATATATCCCTTCTAATTATACCTATAATACCGACGTTCTCTATTTAGATTCTTCTTATTCTAGGACACCTTTATAATATCTAAGTCTATCGGCTCTAGTCTATAAGAGCTCCTATTCTTAGCCTTTAAATATCTCCTAGACCTTCTAGTATTAATATATTAATCTTATTATAAGTCTTAGAGACGCTCGTCTACTTCCTTTATAATATAGATTAATCTTATAAGAGAATTCATCTTCTTTTTATAAACTATTTCACTCTTTATAATATCCTTTAAATCTAAGTAAAACTATAAATAAAGTATATTATTATTTTATTCCAGGTCTATAATAAACCCCTAGAAGTTAGAAGTATAAATAGTAATAAATATTATCTAGTATAACTTCCTAATTTCTCTATCTATATATACTTCTTTATTAGTAATCCTATATAAACTCTTAAGTTTCTCTTTAAACTTTATATAATTCCTAAAGATTATTTTTATCTCTCTATTAAGTATATTACCTAGGCCCTAGTTATCTAGCTATTCCTTTTAATAAGGTTAGAAACCTTTTATAACTCTCCCCCGAAGATATAATAATATATATAGTACCTTGTCTACCTCTCTTAAGAACTAAGTAGAGTTAAATAAGATATATAGTTTAACCTGTATTAAAAAGTCTTTAAGCTCCCTAGGTAAACTATTATATATTTCTAGTATTAAAACCTTTAAAGCCTTAATTAATATAATAGTACTAAGCTATTTACTAGTATTAACTATTAAGGGCATAGATATTCTTACTAACTTTCTTATAATTAATATCTTTATAAATATCTCTATTATCCCTATATATAAGGTAGGTCTTACTATTAAATTAATATCTCGATAAGCTTGCTACTCTATTATATACTACTAGGGTTCCTTATAGATTAATACTTAAAGTGTTATAATCCCGTCTAATAACAAGGGAGAAGTAGGGTAAAGAGAGCTAGTAGTAGTAATAATACAAGAACCTAATTACTATTTAGTATCCCCTTAAGATAGATATAACTTAGTTAAGAGAATAACTATTTTAAGTTAAGTATAAAGCTCTTAAACTATAGGTAAGGACCGTGACTATATAGTAGAAGGAAACCCCTCGCTCGACTAGCTCGCTAGGCTCGCTTGATATCAAGCTACCTAAGCTAACCGAGCGCTCCCTAGGATCGCTCTATTAGTAGACGAGTGATCCTGCGATCCTATCACGTAATAATCCCTAGATTATCTATAGTCGTAATATTATTTAACTCCTCTTATTTATCTTAAGTTTTATATAGACTTAGTTTTATAGAAGGGTCTAGAATATTAATAAGGTTATATATTAATCTACTTTTACCTTCTATTTTAAAATAATATTTACTAAGTTTTACTAAGGCTACTTTATAAGTATTAATAATACTTACTCTACTAAGTATCCTACTATTATATATTATTATTTTAGTTTAATTAAAATAGTTAAAAAGGGTATTATATAATTAGAACCCTAAATATATACCTATATTTATTATCTAAGAAACTATTAAGGTAAGTTAATAGATAGGATTTAATATATTTTTAAGTAGTAAGATAATTAACTACTTATATCTACTAAGGTTAATCTTATTAATTTTTAGATTAATTATATTTTTATCTACCTAAGAATTAATAAATTCACGTAGCTAATATATATAATAAAGTATTAGATAGGTAAAATTCTAATAAATATAAATATCTTATATAAGTTTTCTAGGTCTTCTAATAGAGCTTTCTTATAACTATTAAAAATTAAGCTTTTATTAAGGAGATAAGTTAATAGCTATTATAAGAGCGTAGATCTATTATAAATATTAGTAAGTATATTACCTATTTATATTACCTCTATTATACTATACCTTTTTAATAATAGTAGATAGACTTATACTTACTTAGATATCTTTAACTTAAATATCCTCTAATAATACTATTATATTATTTAAGGCTTCTAAATCTAGGGCTTTAATAAAGTCTTATATTATAAGGCTAAAGATATAAGCTATATAAGGAATAGAGTTCTATAGTTTATCCTATTAAATATTATATTAAGTAAGAGATTTCTCGAGTTTATCTTTTAATATTCTATTATTACTAGTATTATTAGTAATAACCTTAAAAAGTTTATCTTTAATTCTATAAATAGTTAATATCTTTATTAGTTCCGTTATAAGTAAATACCTTAAATAATAGATATTAAGTAGTATAAAAGTAATAAGATATTCTTATATTAAAAGTTAGTATTAACCTAGTAGACTAGTACTCTAAGATAGGTAACCTTTTAAGGACTAGACTAGGTATCTAGTATAATAGAAATATATTAGGGATACTCTAGATCTACTTTAATTTTTATATATATTCCTTTAAAATCTAATAAGATTATACTCTATAACTTAGTATAATAGATTAGGGTTAAATCTAGATAGGCTATTAATAATAATTATTAAAACTCTAGTTAATTAATAGTATAGAAAGACTAATTTAAGGTAAGAAAGTATTCATATAATTATTTATTCCACTTCTCTTAAGAAAAGTTAGTAGAAAACCTAGTATTACTTTTCTTCTAATATTATCCTAAAGAATTAGTTTTATATTACTATTTTATATTACCTTAAATAACTTACCTAAGTTAAAGAAAGTTCTATTTATAATAATAAATTAAGCCGCTTTTATAAATAGTATTTACTTATCTAAGTATATTTCTTTATATTAAATTTACTTAAATTACTAGTTACTATTAGGTAGTCTAGAAGCTTATTATACTTCTTATATATAATCTTTAGTAATCCTTCTACTATTAAAGCTAATTAGATAAAGTTATCCTAGATATTAGCTTATTTACCTAATATAACTTTCTTAAACTAAAGGGAATCTTTAACTTTAATATTAGACTTTAATTTAATACTTTTATTAATAGTAGTTTACTACTACTATACTTTAAATTAGACTTTAAAGGCTAATTTCTATTTAATATATTTATTATTCCTTATTAATACTAATTCTAGGAATTCTTTTCTAATAGATTAAATAGTATTTTAAAGAAGCTCTTTCTTCTAATAAAAGGATTTACTTAATATACCCTAACTAACCTAACTTATAGATTAGCTAGGATAAATACTACTTAATATAGAATTAAGTATAATAAGATTATCTAATTCTAATTTAATAGCTTTACTACTAGGTTTTATAGGAGTTAATATAGTATAAACCCTATATATAGAATAAGGTAGGAGTAATATAAACTAGTAATATAAATATTTACTATACTAGGAAGAATATATAATAAATACTAGGAAGATAAAGGTATAAATATAATAATTATTCTAAATATATATTATAAGGAGACTATTTTAGTTCCTTCTACTATTTTATTAGGGGCTTAGCGTCTTAGCGATACCTTAGTAATCTAAGTCGGGTTAACTTAACTCGCTAAGGGATTAAGGCCTTAGCGAGTTAGTACTAATAGCTAGTACTAAGTATTTTAAGTTAGTACTAAGACCCTAACCCGAGTATTCGGTTAGTACTAAATCTTAGTACTAAATCCCGACTCGACGGTTAGTCTACTCTCTCTTTACTAGTTTAGTTAGAATTATATTATTAGCCCTAGCTTTACCCTAGTCTCCTACCTCTTCCTATTTACCTATATTAAAATCCGCTCCTTTATTATCTAACTCTATATCGTAGTTATATATACTAAGATTTAGTAATAGTAGTTTAGCGTTATATATAATATAGTTACCTACTTTAATTAAATATTAGAGTATTTTATATTAGGCTCGCGCGTAAAGCTAATTACCTATTTAAATTCCTACGTAGTTTATAATAATCGCTAAGACGTCGCCTATATAAGAGACCCTAGAAAGGAGGCGGGAAGAGAGGGCTATAAAGCCTAGTATGTATAATACTACTATATAAAGTATTACTATAGACTTCTTATCTCCTTAATAGCTATTAATAGTTATAGACTCTATATTATATAATCTATCCTCTAGTTTTAATATTTATTTAGTAAGGTTAACTTATATAAGGTACCTTATAAGGATAATAATATTCTTATTTTTAATTCTTTATCTAATATAATATTAATAAAGCTTTATAGTAACTTATAACTTATATTTATTTTAATTAAATTAAATTAGAAGAATCCTATCTTAATTACTTCGCCGTTAGTCTTAATCTATATAAGTATAGTATTCTAATTAAATATATCTTAATATAATTATATAACTTTACCGTAATTAGGGCGGTTTACTAGATCTACTATAAAGATAATAGAACCCTTATACTAGATTTTTAAAATAATATTACTAATAACTAGAATAGTTTAGTATTACTTAGTAAATTTATTTTTAGGGTAGCTTAAGGTTACCTAGTACTTATATATACTCTTATTTATTAATTAGGTAAATAGATTATATTATATATCCTATTTCTAGGGCGGTAGCTATTAATTATTACTAGAAAGATATATACTATTCTTATATTCTACTAAGGTAATAAAAAGATCCCTATTCTCTACCTTACTAGCTTCCTAAATAATTATATAGTCTCCTTTAAAGGAAGTTTTAATAATTATATAGCCCGTTTATAAGGGTTATAATAAGTATAGTAATATTATTTTAAAGAATATCCTTAGATAGTAAATATTTAAATAATCTAAATACCTTATACTCTTCCTTTATTTTAAAGGGGATATTAAGTAAAGCCTAGAGGAATATCTTATAAAAGTATATATAAAGCCTCTCGCGTTAGGATATACTATTAGCTTCGCTTAATTTATAATTAATTATCTCTTATACCGCCTTCTATAACTCTATAACTACTAGAGTATCTATATTATTCTACTTAGGCCTAACCTTATATTTATAGTCTTTATTATTATCTTTAGAGGGTATAACTTATATAGATTTATAATCTTAGGTAGTTTTATTCTTATTTAGTACTATTTAAATATTATTATTTTCTAGTCTACTAATATTAATAGCGTTAGTATTTAGTATAGTATTAATATTTAATATAGCGTTAGGGTCTAGTATAGTATTAGGGTCTAGTATAATATTAGGGTCTAGTATAGTATTAGGGTCTAGTATAATATTAGGGTCTAGTATAGTATTAGGGTCTAGTATAGCGTTAGGGTCTAGTATAATATTAGGGTTTAGTATAGCGTTAGTATTTAGTACTTCGCTAGTATTAGTAACGTTTTATATTAGAGTTAGATTAGCGCTTAGCTTAGGCCGATTAATAACGCCTATAACTTAGAGTAGTAGTATACTAAAACTTATATTATAAAGTTAATATTAGTAATCTAAGACGCTATATAAGTACTTATAAGATTTCTTAATAATATCCGTTATAAGTACGTCGTAGATAGAAATAGGGATTAAAGAGATAGAGTCCTATCGCGAGTTATTAGTATTATAAGTTATATTATACTAGCTATCTACTTAAATAACTACTTATTCTATTATAGGTAAATAAAAGTAGACTATATTCTTATTAATAATTATAGTTCTAGCCTCCTTAAGCTAAGTAAGCTTAATATTTAGTTTTATAATAAAAGAGTCTATTACTCTATTTATAGGGCTTAGTACCTTTACCTTTTTACTAGCTAATATAAGTAGTAACGTAATAATTATATTGACTTTTATTTTTCCCGTCCCTTATAATCCTTTAATAAGTCTAAGGTTATTAGGTAAGTATACTAAGTACTCTAATATACCTATCTAGGAATAATCTAGCTTAATATACTAGGTTATAAGCTTCTCCTTATAATTAATTTTATAAAAGATATTACTTATAGTATATACCTAGATATCTTATCTAAGGATAAGTTATTACTATCTAGGGTTATAAACGTGCTTTTTATCCCCTTTATATATAAGATTTAAGGTCTTAATAGCCGCTAACCGGAAGTTATATAGTATATTAAATAGGACTAGTCTAATATTAACTATAATCGCTCGTTTATAAAAATAGTAGTATTAAATCGTAGCTAATAGTATCTTAGTAGTATTTATTAGATTAAAGACTAACCCTAATTATAAGTTACTCTAGACCTCTTTATTAATAGGTTAATAAAGTATAATAGTATAATTAATAGAACTAGTAAAAGGAAACGGCTCTAGGAGAATATATACTAACTACTCCTTATCTTTAAATTTAATAAGGAAGGAGTCTTCGGCTAAGAACTAATATTTAAACTTAAAGGGTAATTAGAGAAGGCTTATATAGATATAACTACTCCTAGATATAACTTTTAAGATATATAATTAATATTCCTAGATCTAATATTATATAATATCTTTATTATTATTTTCTTCCTAGTAGATAATTAATATACCTTTTATAGTCTAGTACTTATTACTATTCCTATATATATAAGATATTAGTATTTTAATAGGTGGATAGTTTATATATAGCGTAGTCTAACCCTTTTAGACTTTATATTTTATATTAGCTAGTCTATTAAACTAGCGAGTATAAGGCGGAAAGGCTTTCTTAAGTATAAATACCCTTATAATTCTATTATAAGATATAAAAAATAAATTAGGCTCTAAAGTAATAGATAACGCGGATAGCTTAATTATTATATTATTAGATATATTAAATATATTAAGTAGTTAGTCTTAAATATATTAATAATTATCTAGAGTTCTAGCTTCTTAGAGGATTCCTTTAATATATACCTTTACAAGGTAGAATATTAAGGATAGGAAACCTAACCTACCCTTTTAATAATAGGTAATTACTTCTTAATTATATATTATAATATAGAAGTCTTTAAATACTTTCTTAATATAATTTCTATTTATATTACCCGCCGTAGATCTTATATAGGTTATAAGATATATATAAATAACTAGCTAGTCTAAGATATTATATATAATATTAAGTTAGATTACCTAAGTATAAAGTAATTCCTCTACGCGAGTATATTCTAGAGTAGGTATATCCTTACTTATTAAGGCCTTAATTTTAATCTTTATACTTAATAACTAATTTTTATATTTAATTATAGAGATCTTAGATATTACCTAATTACCGTTATCTTTAAATTAACTAATAGGGGACTTCTAGCCTAAAAAGAGGAGCTTTACTTTATATATAAGTAACTTTTTAGTTTTTACTATAGCCTTATTACCTATTATATCTTTAGTAGGCTTATAGTCGCCCTTAGAGTAGTCGCCCTTATAGCGCTAGTAAGTATTAGGATCTATATAGACCTCGCTACTAGCTAAACCTAGGTCTTTATCTTATATATAAGCGGTTATAGTATTTCTATAAGAAGGTGTTACAACCTTAGTACTAGAGCCTTAGCGGACGCTATAAGCGCTTACTAAAGTCGAATATACCTTGGTATAACGGGTCGAGTAATCGCTCGACCTAATCGCTCTAGTTAATACAGGTCGATTACTAGCGACTAGTACAAGCATGGATTTCCTATATCTATATAGATGGCGTTACTTTCTATCTAGATAGGAGCTTCGTACTTAACTTATATTATCTACTAGACTAATCTCCTAAATACTAAATATAATTCTATACCAGACCTATTTAGTACGAAGCCTGCTTGCCTTCTCTTTAATACTCCTCTCTACGAGATCTACCTTAGACCCTAACTACCTCTAAAGGTTACGGGTCGTAACACTTTAAATACCCTCAAGATGAGTACCTTAGGAGAAAGGAACCCCACCCTAAGTAAACGCGGTTCACGACAGTTAATAACAGCTAAAGCTAAAGATAGTATTAAGATTACTAAACCAGACCTGTATTATAGCGACCGAGACAAGTTAGAAGAGTAGTTAGTATAAATACAGCTATACTTCTCTTTTAACCGGGACGCTATCAGGTTAGGTAAGTAACTACTATTTATAATAACTTATATAAGAGGACGGGCCTAGAGGTGGTCCGCCTTATATCTTAAGCGATATATAGAAGGCCCTAATAATAGTAATAACGTCGCTATTAAAGTATAAATAAAAAGCTTTACACGCTTCCGTATTAAGATAAGACGGATATTTAGACCTTTAAATAAAGAAAGTATAGCTATACGAGTTATCTAGTATTTAATATAGAAGAAGTTAGTATTAGAGTATTTAACTTAGTTTTAATAATACTCTACGAGAATAAACTAGGATAATAACGCACTTATAATAATATATTAAAGAGGATTAAAGGACAACGTTAAGAAAGAACTTATACGAGACGGAGTAGTATATAATACGTTAGATACACTTATTAAAGCCGTAGTAAGAATTAACGACTAGCTCTATAAGCTTACGATAGAATTACGTTATAATAGTAGTATCGCTAGACTTAGACGAGCAGGGATCTATTCCGGAGGATATTATAATAAGAGACATGTGTAATATAATCCTTATAGACCTATGCTAATGGAATTAGACTTCACTTAGTAAAAAGGAAAATTCAGGGGTAAGAAGTAGTAAGGGGATAGAAAAGTAATAAAATGCTATGGCTATAGTAAACCGGGCTATATTACTAAAAACTACAGGTTAAAAAACATAGTAAAACGACTATAGTTAAATATATTAGAGAGAATACTAATTAAGACGACTAGACCTCTAAGGGATTAACTAGAGGCAGAGTATGACGACGAAGAGCTAGATGCGATTATAGAAGATTTACTAGCACTTATTAATCGGTTAATAGATAAAAATATTAAGGAATTAAAAGTTAGAGAAAAGGAATTACGCGAAGAGGTTACTAGAAAAGAAAGAAATATTAGAAGAATCGAAGGAAGACTTACGCGAATTCACGAATAGTTAAAAGAACTAGGTTCCGATAATAATAGTAACGGTAGTTAGGCTTAGAAGGAATATCCTAAGTAAGGCCGAGAAAATAACGATTTAGACTGGGAAGATCTCAGCTATAAACCTACGAAGGGCAAGGAAATATACCTTAAAGAATCTCGCGCCTCCACGTTAAAAGATCTATAGACAGAACTTAAGAAAAGAATGGAATTCTACTAAGAGAAAGTGTTAGATAGACTCTTATAGAAGGAATTTAGGAACGACTTAATATATCTATAATATAGAGTAATATATTAGATAGCTTGTACTAATACGACGTGCCTAATCTATAATTAAGTAAAGAGAAACTTAGGAAAAGTAATTAGGATACGTATATATAGAAAAGTTTAGATGGCTTATAATAACCTAAGCTGTAATTAGTACTTAGTAATAAAAAGAAGTCGTAAATAGTTTCTAAATCATGATTAAAGATGGTATAGTAGTCTCTATAAATACCTTAAGTACGACACCGATATAAAGGAGTATTACTTGTCGGAATAGTACGCATGTTTCCATGACAAGTATAAGAAACACATGCGATAAAAAAGAATTACCGGATTTCTACCCGAATCGGGAAAAGAGTAATCCCTTGCGCTACGGGGAAGTACAAGGAGATTAATGTTATAATCCCTAAAACATGATAGTTATACTTAATAGAGTATATAATACACGTGAATATACCGGTTAGAATTAATAGTTAGAGAACTATAGTAATAATAGATTCTAGAGCATCTAGAAACTTTATTTCCGAAGCGTTAATACGGTTAGTAGGCCTACTAATATAAAGGAAGAAGGACCTATATAACTTATAGATAGCCGACGGGTTAAAACTATTAATAGGAAGTATAAACGAGGAGATAACCTCGCTACCATTTATAATTTAATAATACTATAAGGAAATGTCCTTTAATATAATTAGGATAGCTACTTATTATATTATATTAGGCATGCCTTAGTTAGAAAAGTATAACCTAGTAATTAACTAGAAAAGAAAAGTACTTAAGTTTAAGCGAACTAGTAATATCGCTAGATTCCACCCTACACGCCGATAGAGGACGACGGTAGATAAGAAATCGAACCGAAGGACGGTCGAGGCATATATTACCTTAATTTCAAATAAGGATAGCCTTAAGAAATAAGGATCCGGCTTAATAGATACTAGCGAAGGTCCGTAGGGTTAATAAGTTAGAGTTCTTAGAGTAATTAATAGTACTCCTAATATCTTATAAGAGTATTAAAGATAGAAACGCCTCTTTATAAAAGAGATAATAGTAAAAGCTCTACTTAAATACTAACCTTAGGATTATAAGATCGAACTTAAACTAGGGAAGGAACTAATATTTAGACCTATTTATACGTTATTTAAAAAGGAACTCTTAGTACTTCGTAGGTACCTAGAAGAGAACCTTAAAAAGGGATTTATTCGAGAATCTAAATCACTAGCAGGATATCCGATACTCTTTATAAAAAAGAAAGATAGATTACTACGGCTATATATAGACTATCGAAAGTTAAATAATATAATAATTAAAAATCGTTACCCGCTACCTAATATTAGCGAGCTGTAGGACCGGCTAGCTAAAGTAAAGATCTTTATAAAGTTAGATCTTAGAGGAGCTTATAACTTAATTTAAATAAAGGAAGGTAACGAATAGAAAATAGTATTTAGAACTCGGTATAGATATTATAAATACCTAGTTATACCGTTTAGCCTTACTAACGTACTAGTAGCCTGCTAGGTACTAGTTAATAATATTATACGAGTATATTTAGATTAAATAGCGATTATATACCTCGATAATATATTAATCTACTCTAAGACTCTTAAGGAACATATCCTTTATATATAAGATGTATTAACATGCTTATTATAAGCAGGACTCCTTTTAAAGCTAGAGAAGTACGAGTTTTATAAGACCTTAGTTAAGTTCTTAGGGTTTATAGTAATAATAGAAGGAGTTCGTATAAGCCCTGAAAAGATTCAGGCTATATAGGACTAGCCTACACCATATAATATTAAATTAGTATAAGGGTTCTTAGGATTCGCTAACTTTAACAGACGTTTCATAGAAGGCTATTCTAAGAAGGCCTTGCTACTAATAGAAATTATAAAGAAAGATACAGGATTTCGATGGGATACTAACTAAAAGAAAGTATTTACTAAACTAAAGCAAGCTTATATAGATCTACTAGTACTTTATACGTTTTATAACGGAGAACCCGCACGTATTAAAACGGATGCTTCGGACCTTGTAATTAGAGCCTACTTATATTAATAGAGTAATAGCAAATGGCACCTAGTAGCTTACTATTCACGAAAAATAATAGCTGTAGAATAGAACTATGATATACACGATAAAGAACTCTTAGTAATTATCTGTACTTTATAGCATTAGAGAGTATATGCCGAAAGTTATTCTAAGCTTACTATCTTTACCGATTACAAGAACTTAGTCGGTTTTATAACGACTAAAGAACTAAATCGACGACAGGTTAGATAGGCTAAGCTTCTCAGACAATATAAGTTTAAAATTTAGTACACCCTAAGGAAAGATAATAGACGAGTAGACGCTTTAAGTAGATAATCTAACTATATATAAACGAAAGACATTATAATAAAACCTATCTTGAAATAAGAGGACGATAGATTGTTAGTACTAATAAGGAACTTAGCTACGACCATTTAAGTTATAATATATATAGTTCCTAACTTAAAGGAAGTATATATTAGAGACACCTTAGCTAAAGAGCTTAAGAAGTAATAACCTAACCGAGACTTATTATTATATAAGTAGAAGCTATACTTACTACTAAAAGCGGTTAAGGGAGTAATTAGAGATTATCACGATGATCCTTTACTAGGACATCCGGGAGTTTCTAAAACCTTAGAACTCATTTAGAGAATATATGCTGCGCCGAACCTGCGAGTATTAGTCGAGTAATACATCAAGGAATATATATATTACTAGTAGAACAAGTTTATAAGACACGCTAAATACGGATAAATCCAGTTTACTAAAGTCCTAGACACGTTATAAAAGGATGTTATAATAGACTTCGTCGTGAAATTACCTCGGTTAGTCGACCCGGTAACTAACGATAAATACGATTCGATTATAGTAATTATTAATAAACTTACTAAGTATACTATCATGATTCTATATAAAGAAACCTATAATACTAGTTAGCTTAGGTTTATATTATTAGATAGACTAATTAGAGATTATAGCATACTAGAATTAATAACCTCGGATAGAGACAAGCTCTTTATATTATATTATTAGAAGACCTTAATTATATTAATTAGAACGAAGTTACGAATATTAACTGCGTATTATCCGTAAACTAATAGATAGACTAAACGTATAAATTAAATAATAGAAATATATCTCAGATACTACGTTAATAAGAGATAAAACAATTAGGTTTCGCTACTCCTAATAGTATAATTGGTATATAACGATAAAAGATCTAATACTATAAAGCTATTACCATTCTTCGCTAACTACGGGAGACACGCGAATTTATTTCTAGACCTAAGACGAGGACTAGATACTAAAAAAGCTTTGGTGCTAATATCAGATATAAAACACCTGCATAAGGAAATACAAGGTGAAATCCAAAGAAGAAATGAATCTACGGAAACGACGGCTAATAAGAAAAGAAAAAATGGCCCTCAGCTAAAGAAGGGGGATAAAGTATACCTCCTTATAAAAAACCTGAAGAGTATAAGACTAAGCAAGAAACTAGACTATATTAAAGTCGGACTATTTTTAGTTATCTAAGAAAAAGGACCTATTAACTATAAGTTACAGCTTCTACCTAATGTAAAGATATACCCAGTATTCCATATCTCTATATTAGAACAGGTAGACCCTAATACTCCCTTACAGGAAACCTTCTATTTTAAAATAGAAGAAGAGAATGAATTCAAAGCCGAAAAGATTCTATTATAGAGAGGTCAGAGTTACCTAGTGAAATGGAAAGGATACGAGGACTCGGAAAATACCTGGGAACTAGTTACGAATCTCGCTAACTGCTAAGAGCTCCTTTAATAGTATTATTAAACCTAGATATACCCTAAGCGATCCACTCGAGAGCTCTAGGCGAAAGAGTTCCGGAACCCTCGAACTCTAAGAAAGTAGGATACTTTATAAGTGCCCTTTCGACTTTACTAGCCTTCTTAAGTTCTTCTAGACGTTCTAACTCCCTAATATTATTAAGACCCTTATTAAATATCCGTTATTCCCGCTCTTTTAGGAAACGCTTTTATTAACGAAGACGTTTTAGCTTCGTCTATTTTTAATAAGCGATTTTATTAGCGGCCTCCTACGCTACCTTTATCTCTACCTCCTTACGTTTAAGCTTCTCTATAGCCTTATTAATACTAGAGAAGTGGATAATAGGTACGGCCGGTTCATACTATTTTCCGAGCCGAATACACTCCGCGCACCTCCGAGAAAGGGAAGACACTTGATACTCCTTTTAAGATCTTATATATCGCAGATACGACACTATTATAATTACTCCCTTATAAGCCACTCGATCCGATAGTTCGATACGACGTTATTATAAACGAGATGATATAAATATTTATTTAACCTTTAAGATAAAGGTTTAGGGGATAAGGGGTAATATTATAACCTTAGTACTAGAGCCTTAGTAGACGTTATAAGCGCTTACTAAAGTCGAATATACCTTAGTATAACGGGTCGAGCGATCGCTCGACCTAATCGCTCTAGTCGATGCAGGTCGATTACTAGCGACTAGTACGAGTATAGATTTCCTATATCTATATAGATGGCGTTACTTTCTATCTAGATAGGAGCTTCGTGCTTAACTTATATTATCTACTAGACTAATCTCCTAAATACTAAATATAATTCTGTACCAGACCTATTTAATACGAAGCCTACTTGCCTTCTCCTTAACACTCCTCTCTACGAGATCCACCTTAGACCCTAACTACCTCTAAAGGTTACGGGTCGTAATAGAAGGTATCTTAAGTCTAGAGTAAAAGCCTATAAGAAAATTAAATAAGGTATATTATATAAGTAAGGGTAAACTTATAAATAAAGTAAGTTTACCTACTACTATTTATAACTTAAAACCTAGTATTATCTTAATATTAGAATAACTAGAAGTAGATACCCTAAGGCTAAATATTTAAAGTAAGAGGTTTATAATAAGGCTATAAGTCTATTTATTAGTAAGTAATATTATTTTTTAGTAAGGAGTATTTATATATATAAACTATAAATACTTACTTACTACTACTCTAGTTCCTAAAGGTTAAGGAGAAATAATAAGTAATATATTATTAATAAGAGGTTAGTATTATATAAATTAATTCTAGGTAATATTCGCGTAACCGCGTTATACGCTAGTTAAGTAAAGTAAAATAATAAGACTATTTATTATTAGTATAACTTATTTTATTAAGGCTTTTATTACTAAGTTCTAAATAATAGTAAGTTTACTTAAGGATATTTTAAAGGTATAAAGGCTATCTTTTATTATTAAGTTTAAGTATTAATATTAGATAAGCTCTTACTAGGTAAGGGTAGGTAACTAGTAGAAATAGATAGATTATTAAGTTTTTATAAGTAGTAATTAATTTATAATCCCTAATATAAGTAAATATAAGGTAGATACTAGCTATATTAATATAGTATTAGGAGTAAAGTATTAATAATACTAAACTAGCGCTTATTTAATCTATTATATCTAAAGGCCTTAAATAGTTTTACTTTTATAGTCTTTTATTAATTAGTCTTTCCTTATATATATTATAGAATAGGTATAAGTATATAAGTAGAATAACTATATTTACCTAGCTATTATATATTAAGGTTATACTTTTAGAAATATCTAACTAAAATAGATTTAATAAACCTTACCCTAATATAACTTAAGCCTAAGTTTAAGCTCTAATAGTAACTATTATATATATAACTAACTAACTTCTACTACTAGGATAATAGATATATAAATCTCTTTTAAAGTTTACTATTTATATTATTATTATTAGAGGCTTTTAAGTTTTCTAGGGGTTTATAATAAGTATAATAGTAGTAGGTCTAGTAAGAGATAGATAATAGTAACTACTTAGGTATATTATATAATTAATTAGTAAAAGAACGCGCTTTATAATAATAGAACTATTAAAGTATTTAACTTACTACTAATTATAATATATTTCTAGAAATTAGAAAGTATAACCTAGTACTTATATTCTACCACGCGCTTCTAAGAGATACCTACTCTCTAACTAAAAATTATACTATATTAATATATCTACTATATAATAACTATAATAGTACTAGATATTATACTTATATAAAGTACTAAACCTATTTAAGTAGATATAAGGCTATAAATTTATTAGTATATCTATCCTATTATAACCCTATTTATATAGTAGACTTAAGACTTAATAGTTATACTTACTATAAAGTAACTCTCTACTAATATTAATAGATTTCTTATCTTCCTTAATATTATACTTAAGAATTCCTACTACTATGTAATTATAAAGCGAGCCCTAAAGGTTAAACTACTTACTAGGAATATAAGAGAGGCTAATATAAAGTATTAGGATATTAGTACGCAGATAAGAGGTAATAAAAAAGAGCTAGTAACGCTCTTAAATATTAAAGATAAAATACTTAGCGCTTCTACTCTATATTATATACTACTACTTAGATAGATTACTTTTATAAATATATACCCCCTACTTATATTAATACTACTATATATACTATCCTTAGCTTAAAGTATATAGATTTACTATTATCTATTCTAGGTTAAAGAGTAAAAGAGCTTATTTAAGCTATCTAAGTATTATATTACCTAGGTATAAGAGATTTAAATCTACTATTCTTAAAGATAGTTATAGTTAGTAATTAAAGTACGGGGAAGAGTTCTCTTATTAAGGGAATAAGTAAAATTAAAGTTCCGTGAAGTATAAGTATATATACTTAATACCTACTAGAGATTAATTTAATAGAGGATATTAATCTAGAAGGCTAATAGAGTTATAAAGTCTTCCTTTATAATAAGTATATCTATTAGAGTAGCTTAAAAGAGTATATAATAAACGCTTAGCCTTTAAGTCCTTAAGTAGACTTAAATAGCGAGGATTATCCTTTTATATATATTACCTTAAAGGATAATATAATAGATATCCTAGAGTATATTTAACTAGTAATACTTAATCTAAGTAGCTCTTATAAAAAGTATAAGCTAGGAAACCCTTTATTAGATTATATATATTAGGTTTAATTTTTACTAAATATTATCTATCTTAATATCTCTAATCCTAGCCTCTTAAACTTATCCTTCTTTAATCTACTAGGTATTATTAATATATCTAAAGTCTTAAATAAAGCCTATCTTATAAATCTTATCTAGAACCTAATTAAGGAGTATATTAAAGCTCTAAATTATATTAATCTTCTTATACTTATTATAACTTATAATATAACTAATTCTAGCGCTTTTAATTTAATCTAAGAAATAAAGGTAGAACCTAGGATTATAAGCTACTTAATTAAACCTAATTAGATAGTAAGAGATAATATATTTAATTAATAGGTTATAATAGGTAAGAGTTTATAAAATAGAGTATAATAACTTTCTTTATTAGGGGCTAATATAAAATCTTCTAGGCTTAAAGTATTAAGATATATACAAGTTATAAGTCTAAACTAATATTAATTTATACTAGTTGTAATATATATAATCTTAAGGTTTTATAGGAAGGATTAGAAAGTAATTCTTAAATAATAAGTATCTTTAGTTTTATAAATAGTAGAGGTTCCTTACTATAATAACTTATTATTAATAGTTAGTTTTTAGCGCCCTTTTAAACTTTTAAAGGTTTCTCTATTATAGATATTAAGTAGTAGTAATATAATAGCGGTAGTAATATATATATAAGTAATAGGTAAGTAATAGGTAAGTAATAGGTAAGTAATAGGTAAGTAATAGGTAAGTAATAGTAATAGTAATAGTAATAGGAATAGTAATAGGGATAGGTAAGTAATAGTAAATTCTACTACTAAAAAAGAGGCGGCTTATAAGAGGAATAAGTAGGGTCTATCTAATATTTAGTTATAAGGTTAATCTAGTAAGTAGTAGGTATAACCTCTCTATTTAACTCTATTCTATTAAAGCTACGCGTCTATTAGGCCCTTATAATAAAATTATTAGATATTACTAGCTTAAACTACCTACTTATAAAAGTTAGTTTAGATTAGGAAGTTTAGAATAGTAAAATATACTATTAAGCTATCTACCCTTATAATTATTAACTATATTATTATTTTAAGATATATACTTTAAATTCTATTATATATACCTTTCTATAAATATAGACTATTTATTAATTATTAAGACTACTTACTATCTACTTTTTAGGTTAATTACCTAGTTTACTATCTAAATATCTACTAGATAGTAAGCTTTATATCTCTATCCTTTATACTCTAAGTAATAATAAGATATCTAGTAATTTTATAAGTAAGCGCTAATCCTTAGCTTAACGCGCTAAGTCTGTCCTTATTAGTATTATCTTACTAAGGGGTTTTAGACTTTTTTATAGTAGGGAGAAGAATAAGGGGGAGGGATAATAAAGAATAGGAAGATAAGAAAGAGATAGAATAAGCGGGAGGCGTAGAAGGATTAAGAGGAATAAAAGTAATAGAAGGGATAGAAGGAATAAAAGGGATAGAAGGAATAAAAGGGATAGAAAATATTAATAAATAAGGGTTTATATAATAAAATAATAGGATTATATTATTATAAAGTATATATACTAATTTTAATATTAGATAAATAGAAAGTAGCTTTATAAGAGAAGATAGCTAGGATTATACTATTAACTCTTATACCCTAGGCGTAAAATAATATTAATACTATTATAAGTACTTAATCTTTATAACTATTAGGTAGAATAAACTATAATATTATATAAAATATAAAATATATTTATAAATATTCTCTAGTTCTCTATTTATATACTTATAAAATATGATTTAAGCGACTAATAATAGTAATATAGATATCTACTACTATCTAGTATAAGTATCTAGGACTTAGCGTAGGCTTAGATATATAATTAATATACTTAGCTCTAGAGTAGTATTTATATATCTTATATATATACTAATACTAATAATAACTATATTCCTTAATAAGAAAAAGTCTAATTTATATATAAATATATTAAATTAAATATATATAATATAGAGGCCTAGTTATATATTAATATAATACTAGGATAGAAGTTTCTCTTACTTATTTTTAATATTTTAAAGTCTTAATATCTATCTATATAGGTAATTAGGAGTTTAAGAGTAAAAAGTTTAGAAGGGATATTAAATAGTACATATTAATAGTAACCTATTATAAGAGTAATATTTAATTGATTTAGGGATTAAACCCCCTTATTATTATAAGAATACTATTATATCCTCCTTATAAAATCTTAAAAGTATAGATATTAGAATTAGTAGGTATTAAGGTTAATCCTTCTAAAGAAGTTTAATATTTTTTTTAGGAATAAAATAGTCTAAACTCCCTACTACTTAATAATATTAAATATTCCTCGCCTATAAATATAGATATAAGTGTAATACTATATAAATACTATAATAGATTTAAGAGGAGAGGGAGAGAAGATACTACGTAGTATTATATTAAGTCTCTACCTATAACTTACTAATATATTCTATATTATTACTATCCTATAATAGTATTATAGGTAGAGGTAATATTAATACTTCTACTAAGTAATTTTTCCTTCCTATTAGGTATTTCATAAGCCTTAACCTTATTATCTTCCTAAATTAATAGGTAGTTATAAAGGCGTAACTACGCCTACCTTTATAACTTAATTTTATAAGGTAATATCTTTATTATCTAGCTTATAATAGTAACTATAAATTATAAGATACTAGCTAGTAGGATTTAAATAGTAAGGCTATAGGTATTTTTAAGCCTTAATAAGTAGTAGCTCTTCCTATTCCTTTATATTAATAACCGGCGTGCCTTTAAAGAAAGTCTCCCCTATATTAATAATAGTTATTTTACCCTTAAAAGAAGCTCGCTTAGTAATTTTATTAAGGGCCGTTACCTTTAAGGCTATATTCCTAGTAGGATTTTTGTAATAAGTAGGCGTCTTTCTATCTATCTTTAGAGTAGACTTTAAGGTAGGCCCTAAGAGGGGTAAGAGGTTCTTCTATATTAATAGGGTATTATTAGGAAGGGAATTTAATATTTAAGTACTAACTCTATATATATATACTCCTAAGTTAGCTCTAGGCGTATTAATCTATAGCCTTATAATTACCTATTTAGGCTAGGTATAAGATAGGAATATAATCTCTTAGAGTAATATAAGTTCTATATCTACTTAGGGCGGTTTTTTATTAAGGGAGTAGGTAACTTTTATATAAGTAGTTTTAATCCCGCGTGGAAGCTAACTTATTAAGGCTTAATACTTAGATTATCTTACTTTATAAAGGCTAGCTTATTTAATTAAATTAAATATACTTAATATAGTTTATAATCTAATTATATACTAGCGTTTAATAAATACTTTTAATATTTATTAAACCCTATTATACTTAACCTTTATCCCCTAAGTAGATAGTTATAAATAGCGAGCTTAAAATAGGATATCTATCTAGATCTCCCTATTAATATAATATACGTTAGAGTTAAATTATAATAAGTTTATTTAATAAATAGGGGTAATAGGACTATATATATATTATTATTATAAGGAAGGGTTTAAGAATAGTAGCGGATTTAATAGATATATTTTATATTATAAGGTTTTAGTTTATAACTACCTATAAAAAATTCTATAAAGCTTACCCTTACCCCCTCCCTCCTCCTAATAATAGTAACTATTATAATAGAAACTAATAAAGACCTACTTACTTCTATTCTAAAAGATACTAACTTTAATATAAGGACCTTACTATAAAGCCCGCCTAATATTAATATTATTAGGAGTAGGGAGGAAGGGGAGTTAATATACCTATTACCTAACCTTACGCGTTTAAGCTAGTAGTTAATATCCTTATATATTTAAGTTAAGATATTTATAAAGGCTATTAATTATTATATAAGTATAGGCTATAAGCTTATAAAAGTAGATAAAGATCTTATAAGGCTTAGCGAAGATTTAAATTATACTAATAAAGATAGAGGAGAGTATTACCTATTCTTAAGTATATATAATTATATATTTATATAATAGTTATATAAGGAGAAAGTAATTAAAGGTAGTCTTAATAGGTTTTTTTATAATACTTAATTTAAATATATATATAACCTCTTAAGTTATAAGAATACTAATATTATAATAGACTTATAAGATAAGATTATACTAGGTATTAATAGGGATAAATAGAATAAATAAACCTTTAAGGTTATATCTAATATTAATAGTATAGAACTAAGAGAATATAATATTATCTATTAAGATATTATTAAGATCCTTAGATTCCTATTAAGCTATTACCTATTTAAGGAGGACATAGTATTTAAACTTATACGCTAGTTTAATAGTAATAAAAGGTATATATATACTAAGATATATACTAGTAACTAATAGTAGGAGATATAAGAGAAGCTTCCTATTAGAGCTATTATAGTACTACTATTAATTTCCTTAAATAAAATAGTACTTATATAATATAAGGGTAATCTAGCTATATAGCTAGTCTACCTTATTATAGGAAATCTAAAGGTATAAGTATACTAAGCTTAAAAGTAATTAGGTTTAATACTCCTAGTATTTCTACCTATTATACCTAATAATAGTAATTATATTAAATCTAATATATAGTATAAGTCTATATTAATTATCTTTAAATATAAGTATATAAGTAGTATATCTAGTATAAGCCTATAATATTAATACCTTCTTAATAATTTAAGACGCCGCGGTTATAGGTCTTAAGATTTTATATATAGATTAGATAATTTAATACTACTATCTAGTTATTATAAGCTTTAAATAGATTATAAAGAATAAGTATTAATTACTAGTATTAAGAAGGGCTAATAATATATAATTTATATAGTACTACTAAATTAATAATAGAACCTTAGCGTTAAGTAGCCCCCCTAAACCTACTCCTCTACCTATTCCTAAATCTAGCGCTAGAAGGCTAAGGATATACTAGAAAATAATAATATATAAGTATATCTAATATAAAACTTCGCTTAGTTATATATAATAGTAGATATATATATAGGAATACTTATTAATATATTATATTAACTCTTAAAGGGCGCGGTTAACTATTTACTTAAATAGGTTAGTCTCGCTATTAAGGGTAGCGTACCTAGTACTAGGAAATTAAAGGGGTCTTAGGGGATATTAAAGGAGGTACTAGGGAAGGTATAATTAGATAAAAGATTCTATAATATTCCTCCCTTTTATAACCTAAAGATTTTTAAGTATTATAGCGCCGTTATATAGTAGACAGGTAAGGACTAATAAGCTATTATATAATAACTTATACTAATAATTACTCTACTATTTATAAACTTATATAGTTTAGAAATTAAATATACCTAGGTATTAATAGACTTTATCCTAATTACTTGATATTATTTATATAATAATAAAATACTAAGATATCTTAAAGACGCGCTATATTAATTTAATAAATTTAAGACCTATTTTAACTAATATAAGCTAGTTAATAAGGTGAACCTAGGTAGCTATTTTAATATATTAAAACTCTATATAATAATATATTACGCGGAGTAGATTTAGTAATTTAGTATTATAGATAACTATAATAGTAAATATAGAGAGGTAGTATATTACTATCTAGTTAAGGCTTTCTTTAATTTAACTAATAAGTAAGAAAACTTTTAAGAATAACTTATACGCCACGCTACCTACTACCTATAAATACTAGTTATAGAGGACGACCTATTTTAGTCTATAATAAGGCTATTTACCCTAAAAAGGATAGACCTTATAACTAAGGTATTAATACTTAATTATAAAGTTAAATTATCGCGTTTTTAATATAAACCTAATAAGTAGTAAATATAAATAGTTTTAGCTATTAGACTAGATAATAGGATCTAGTATATACTATTTATAATATAATAGTATCTATAAGTAGAGGGCCTTATTAAGATACTAGCCGTCTTTATACGCTAATACTAAGAAGAGATAGATAGGAGGACTATAATTAATAAAAATATAGATAGAAGGGAATATAATCCTAAGTAGGTAGATATATACTTTATCTACTTATATCTATTAATAAGATACTAGAAGTTAGATAGGAAAGATTTAGAAGATATAAATAATCTTATTATTAATAATATAATATATATAGTAAACTAGTAGAATTAGGGAAAGTAGAGATATAATTATATCCTAATATAGGAATTAAGGCCTTAGGCTTATATAGTATTACTTTATAGTTAAAGGCCTACTAAGCTTTAGCTTCTTATAATAGTATTAGATATAAGGTATCTAACTATTAAGGGTTAACTATTAAAGTATAACGGAGCCCTTATAAATTTCCTAAGAATTTATAAAGGGGGGGCTCTATATAAGATTTACAGAATAGTAGAAGTAGAATTATAGTTAATTAGTATAGCTATTAATCTAAGGATACTTAAAGCGCGTTAACTTATCCCCTTAATAGGAATTATAAGGAGTATATATATTATATTAGTGTATACGGGAAAGGATATAAGATATAATAATATAGCTTATATTAATAATTATACTAACTAGGACTTATATAATATAATATACGACGAGAAATCTCTCTAATAGACTAGACGAGTAATAAAATAGAAGGCTATTCTCTTTAAGCTAATAAAAGATAGCGAATTATTTATTAGATAGATAAAATTATAATCTAAGTATTTTTCTTTTCTTAACTACTAGATATAAGAAGGCTTAATATATAATATTATAACTATAATATAATAATATCCTACCTTTTATTCTTCTTTATTAAGGATATAGAATATAGTACTCTATATTATAATGCTAGAATAGCCCTAGCTATGAAATAATATAATAGATACTTTAAATATTATAATAGGGAAGTAGTATAATAATATTTAAATAATAATATATTTAGTATTTATATTTATAGGCTACCTAGAGGTAGGGATAAAATGCGAGTAATAGACTTTCTATAGCGTATATATTACTATATATACTACGTGGGTTTACTAATAAATAACACTATAATATTAATATATATATAACTATTTATCTAGCGTATATAAGACGGCTACCTAGACTAGACTTAGTAGGAATAAACCCTAGGGAGTTTAATAATATAGGATAGTCCGCTAAGATTATAAAAGATATACTAGAAATTAATAAAACTACTTATATACTTCTTCTTACCTAACTATAAAAGTAATTAGAATCTATAGGGCTACTAGGTTAAAGATTAAATATAAAGAAGGTAAGAGACTACTTATAATCTAGGTTTACTAATATATATAAAGAGTTTACCTATATATTTAGTAATATCCCTAAATAGTAGAAGGATTAATACTTCCTCTTCCTTACTAAATAAAATAATTATAATTAGAGGAGATAAATAAGGGCTAAATAATGTTATAAGGATAGTAGAGAAGATTATAAAATATTAAGCGCTAAATTATATAGGGATTTAGATAAGAGACTAGAATCTATATACTTAATTAGGGAACCTAATTAGTATATAGCTTTTATTTATTATACCTTATTATATATTAGTAATAATACGGATTAAAGTATAATATATATAACTTAAGATATTTAGAAGAGTAATATATATATAGAACTACTAGATATAAATAACCTTAACTTTAGAAAGTTTAAGGCCCTAATTAAGTCTAACCTAGGTTATAATAAGATAAAGGATACTATTATTTACACCTATCCTAGGTTACTAAGTATTATTATTACTAATAAACGGGAATAAAGGGTAGCGCTAGTAGAAATATATACTTAAGGTACTAAGCGCTTTACTTTTAATATATAGGGTTTAGTAGCTACTAGAAAATACATAGTATATATTAGAATAAGTCCTATATATAGTATTAATAAGTAGTTTTAACTAACTAGAGTCTAGATAGTATTTATAACGAGGCGCCCTACGCTTAAATATAACGAAGATATTATATTTAAGAGTAATAGTAGACGTTACTAGTAATAGTTTTCCTTATAAATAAATAGTACGGGTTACTAGTACTAATATACTTAATATAAATTAAAGTAATATTAGTTAGTTTATTAAACCCTATCTAGTTTAATTAACTTAGCTTAGCCCCCTAACGCTATATTAAATAGGTTAATTTCCTAATAATTTAGGGGATTTCCCCTTCTCCTATTATTTTTAAATTTACTAATAATATAATCTACTACTTCTTCCTTCTATCTACTTATAGGAATATAATACCTATTCTCTATATAATACTAATATAATATATAAGATAGTAAGACTACTACCCCTAGACGCGTAGTACTTAGTTACTAATATAACCTAACTCTAGAACTATAGGATAGATAAAGGATATAATTATAATAGGCGGAATAATAGGTAGTCTACTAAGTTATTAGTATCTACTAAGGATAATAACTATAAGTAATTAAGTAATAAGGAGAATAAGTAACCTTTAGTTAGAGAGAAGTAAAAATACGTAATATCCTCTATTAATAATAGATATATAAAGATAGAGGTATTTATTCTATACTATACTATAACTATCTACTAATACGGTCTAAGGAGAAATTAACTATTAATAAGTCCTCTTATAGGAAATCTAGTAGGGGGAGTAAGTAGTAAGATAAGTAATATCCTATTAAGCCCTAATACTAATAAGGATTATTATAGTAATAATAGAATAGGACTATATCTCTAAGATAGTATCTATTACTATTCTAAGGTACTCTCCTATAAGATATATACTATTATCGTTTCTAATTATATAAAGTATCTAAAGGTAATAATTCTTTCTAGTACTACTAAAAGCCTAGGGAAGGGAAGAGAGATATAGCTAGAAGATAACCCTATATAGTTAAATAGTTAAATAAAAGTTATATAGAATAAGGTAATTAAAAGGTTAAGGCTTAAGATTAGAAGTAAGTTAAATAGGGTTAATAGTATACCTACTACGCCTAAAGCCTAAAAGGTTAGTATAATATTTATAATTACCTCCTATCTTAACTAAACTAAGTACTAGTTATTTAACTTATTTAGAGAATAGCGCTTATACTCTTTAACTATTATGTAAATTATAGTATTATCTATATATAAATAGGACGGCTTATAAGCGGACGTAATAGTATAAGCTAATATATTATTAGACTACCTAACTTTTATATATAATAATATAAGTTACCTCTCTATTTAATATTACTTCTAATTAAATATTAGGTTTATAAGAGGAAGGTTAAATAGTTAAATCCTATCCTAATAAAAGTACTTATAAATATAGTATTTAAACTAATAAAGACTAGTTTTACTAATAAGGAAAGTATAAAGAAGTTTTTTAACCCCCTACCTAATATCCTATTAATTTATACTATAATAATAGTAGGATATTATATATCTAAATATAAGTATAATATTTACTATATTAAGAAATTTAAGGGTAAAAGGGCCTAGGGTATATAGCTAGCTATCTTACTATTATATATAGATATATAACTAAGAGCTAATTATATACTATTATAGGGCGCTAGTAAATAATATAGTATATATAGGATAACTTAAAAGCTAACCTTTATAAGAGGCGTATCCGTAAGCTTTATTTAAAAGGGGTAAGGGATATACTCCGTAATATTATAGTTATAAATAAAAATGATAATAAGGCGAATAAAATAGATATTAATACTAGTTAACTAGATAACCTACTACTATTAGATAATTTAGATAATAATAAATACTCTAGTCCTTTAGGTATTTAAGGTAGGTATTCCTATCTAACTAATATAAAGAGAGATATAATAGCTAACTTAAAACCTATATAAGGTAATAATTCTAGTATTAATTAAATATTATAGAATAGCTCTTTAAGGTACGAGTATTAACCTTAATAACGCTATCCTTATATATTAGTAAGGCTTAAGAGGAAACGGCTAATAGTATAATTCTACTTACTCTATCTATTTATATATAGCTAACCTCTTAAATTAGATAGGATAATAACCTCCCTCCCCTCCCTTATTCTACCTTTATACGCGGATATATATCGCTAAGTATACTAAAGATAGATAGTAGGTAGTAAGTTATAAGACGTTATATATTATATATAATAAAAGGAGAAGATCTACTTATAAACTAAAGTACTTATAGATCCTAGTTAATAGAGGATTTCTAGGGTATATTTAGGCTAGTATAACTAGAACGGATATAGTATAAGACGCTAAAGGGTAGTAATATAATTATAATAAACGGTGATAAGGTTAAATATATAGGGTTTAAGAAGTAGGTTAGAAAAAAGTTATACGTAGAAATTTAACTAGAAAGTAGTAAGATCTAAGAAGATAATCTATAATACGGGGATATTAAGTAGGTAGGAATAATTTTATTAGAAGGTAGTTTATAAATACTAAGTAAATAGTATAATAAATATATATTAAGTACTATAAGTATAATTTTATATATTATTAATAATAGTACTAGTATTAATATAGGCGATAAATTAGGGTAGCGCGGATAGACTACTATAATTAGAATAGGTAGATAAGTAGTAATTCCTAATAATAATACTACTTATAATAATAGTATAAATAGCGCTCTCTAAGGAATATATAAGTTAGGTAGATATAGTAATAATACCGCCTAATAGGATTATAATAATAATAGCGTAAATTCTAAGAAAGATATATTTATTAAATACGTGTAAGTAGATAAGGGAGATGTTAACTATAATATTTAATAAACCTTTTCTAGGAATATTATATAAATTATAATATCTAATTTTTACGCCCTAATAAATAATTAGAAAACTAAGCGCGCTTTTAGTACTATAGAGGTATAAATAGTAGCTTATAGTAATTAGAGGTATTAAAACGAGCCCTAGGGCTAATATATAAGCGCGCCTATTATATATAGAAAATACGTATTTTTCTATAGTATATAAGCTTCCTAGTTTACTAATATAGATTAAGTTAAGAAATTAGAGGTTAGTATTATAACCTAAGAAGCCTTAGTATAGTAAGTAAGGGTTACTTACTTACTAGGCCTTAGCTAGAATAAGTAAGGTAAGTAGGGTAGCTACTTAATATAACTGACTTAAGTAGCTTAAGATAAGTAGAAGTAATTCTAAGCTATTATATAGTTTCCTAGTAGATAGATATATTATACTTAACTTATATTATCTTTTAGGTTTATCTTCTAGATACTAAATATAATACTATTATACTAGACTAATTTAATATAAAACTTACTTATCTAGCCCTTTATACTTTACTCTATAAGATTAACCTAAACCTATTAGCCTTAGAGATAACTATATTCTAATAGTTAGTTTAAATAGTATAATTATACTTATATATAGAAAGCTTCTCTATCTATTCTAGAACAGCTAACTCTTTCTTAGTTATTACTATTTATAACCTTCTAGCTTATAAGTTATTACTAATATATTTCTCTCTTAAAATAGATTATACTATAAGATTATAATTATAATCTATACCCTTCTTTATAAGATACTATATAAACTATAAATACTACCTTCTTATTAATATTATAAGAAGTAAGAGGAAGAGCTTATAATCTTTATATAATAGTATAACTTACTATATATAAATCCTTAGTAATAGCAATATCTAAAACTATTAATAATATTATAATATATAAAAATTCTACTTACTCTTTTCTAGTATACCTACTAAATATTAATATTTAAGATATCTAATACTTAATTAGCTAAGAGTATAATTAGACTAACTATATTAGTTTTATTTAAAACTAAACTTATAATTATTATATAATACTAAACCTATATAAGTAATAAGCTAGTTATAAGTAGTTTAGTAAGTTAGATTAATATATAATATTAACTCTAAGTACTAAATAAATAGTTAGTCTAAGTATAATATTTTAATAAAATTATAAGACTTTTAGTATAAACCTTTATATTACCTTTTTAACTTATAAGAATACTTTAACTTAAATAGCTTAATTATATTCAAAATAAAATATAGTATTTTAGAGATAAACTTATATTTAATAAGTTTAAGAATTTATACTTCTTAGAATATTAATTTAATATCTAAGCAGTTAGTACTTAAGGAATTTATAAATAGGAATATTATTTCCAGTTACACGGATAAGTTGCCGTAGCCAAGACCTTAGTAATACACAGCCACCCGGGGATTCTAGAACTACCTTAGTTCAAGTTCCACTTGCAGGAACGGAAGATCATTGGTCCGTGCGCGGACTTCCCAGTCAATAGCAATGCATGCCGCTAGATAATGTGCTTCCGTTGAGCTTCCTCGTGGTGGTCACACCTCAATATTTGGCATTAAGTGCAAGCTGTTGTCTTGATAATAAACGTGCATACCAGCCGTTATATGACAGGGTGGGATTCAATGAGGGCGGGTATGCCTGCATGCATACAACATACAAAGCTTGAACATCGACGGAGACCATGCTCCAAAATGGGACAAACGAGTAGGCTTGCTACGGCGAACAGGCGTGCTACAATACACCAGGAAAGGTTTACATCGAATACGAATAAGGCTTGAGCCGTTTGCTTCTGATCTCTCAAGGTCGGTGATTAGGCAGAAGGAATTATATTACAGGAGAACAGAACATGGACTCCTACAGATTACTTCGCTCAATTTCAGGCGAGGACAAGGGGTACTTGAGGGATGTAGCAGAGGGTATGAGTGCGTGAAGGATGGCATTGATGGAAGATCGATACTAAACGACTTTTGTGAAATGTTGCCAGTGGCCACTGTGAAAGATGAATCTTACTTTGCTCCTCTGATCTTCTATCTTCCTCTATCACAAGACAAGCTGTGTCTCTCAACAACGTGGGCTTGATGGATTCCCAATTGCTGTCACACTTCTGCGTCATTCCAGTAGGAAGGCGGCAGACCTTGTTCAGGAGCTCCTACTCAGTTCTCTCGCTCATCGACCAGTCAATAGGGGGTTTAAACCATCGATTTTCAAAAGCTTTAAGTACGCCTCACCGACCCTTTACGCGTCTGAAGATAGGGATTGCAACGTACGTAAAATCGAAAGTGAATCCAATTAACGAGACCCTTGCTAGATCCCGCTGAAATATGCTGGCCACTCTGGATTGCTGCATCACTACCTCCGACTATCATTAAACATTGAGAGTTGAGAATTTAGACAACTGCCTCGCTCCTCTGTCTTCCTCTATCAGAACACAACCCGCAAGATCACATCCCATTAGGAATTTTATCTTTTGCCCTCTATCAGCTCTAACGTGTGTTATAGCTCATCATGGTCAGCTCTCTCACTACAAGGACCGACTACATCTATTCTCACGAGATGATACAATCGCTAATGCTACCAGTTTCTACAGATGGACCCTCCTTTGTGGCATAGCAAATCGGATCTCTTCTGGCAACCCCCAAGAAGCAATGATTCCACCACCAAATACCATGGTTCTACTTTTATTGTCTACAACAACACGATTCAAGTTGCTAGTACGGTGAACGGAACATACACGGTAGTCAAGAAGCGGGATGCACAAGCTATGAACTCGGATGTAACATCATCCTCTCGCAAACGGCAACGAACAGGTCGTGGGTTCGTGAACCTGGGAGCTAGAGGCACTGCGCAGATGAGGACAGACATGGGACCTAGCGCCGAAGATCTGTATCTGGACGTTCGCGGTGGTGCTAAAAATTTGCTTTGGGATAGAAGGGACTCTGCACTTGACGTGTCGAGGAACGGGTATAAACGTGTCAAGTGTCATGTCGTGGGGTTAAGATCTGTTATCCATCATGACACTAACCCACCTCCATCAACAAACATCAAATTGCCCGGCTCTTTCAACAAGAGTCAACTTCCTTTCAAACATTTCACATCAAGAACCTTGCGGAGAATGGCAGATGAACGTTCGACGTCTTCGACACCTCCAGCGCGCGTTGGACGTCTTGAATACCGATCAGCTCCATGCCTTGCCGATCACTTACCACCAAAGAAGGCTGATGACACGTCGACTCGGTCTCATAGGTCATTGGGCCATGCGCCAAAATCTGGGAGTAAACCCTTAATTCCTCAGCAATATCAAATCACAGCAATGGCACCAGAGTCGCAAGCAGTTGAGGATGCTAAACCGATGAGGAGGTGGTCATCAGGGATGTCTGCCTGCAGGACGCAGTTAGTCGATGCGGATATCAGGACCAAGGACACTGCAATCGATGTTGAACGGAATACCGTGCGCCTGGAGCTTGAGCAATTATCCAAAGGCATCAATCCGCAGTCTGTGCACAATGTAAGCTGCATTCCCCTAAGACTCTCGAACGAAGACTAACTCGCAGCACAGTCTCGATTGTTCTGGCCTGGTCGACAATCTCAGAAGGCTCTACCGGTTCGGGATTTCCCAGTAGCGCCTCTCCAGCAGTCTCCAACATTGTATACAAAGCTGAGAAGTAAGCAGAAACCGGCCAGAAAATAAGGGTGCCTGGCGGGGTGCAAGGGTAATGAGCAAGTCACGATAGACTGGTTTGCTAAGTTTGGTACTTGGATTTTGAACAATGAATTTTGGGAGACGCAATTGGAGACCTTCCAAGTTGGGCAAGGCTCCAAATCTGAGCCTCGGTGATGGCTGAGAAGCACGCTATAAAGTGAAGACTGTATGATCAAACGAGCATTTTGGATGGGGTTAATATTGGAAAAGCGATGCCTGGCGATTGAATACGAAGAGTGCGTTTGGATGAGAATAGACATTGGAAAAGCGATGCTTGCGGCTGCATAACGTGTCCCTGAATAAGGCTTATCTTCAATCAACAAATTCATACATGGTCGTTGATTGGTGGAAAGAGCTAAGAGATTGACCCTATCGCAAAGTGACAACGTCTCTCTAAATATGATCTGTTATGGGTTACACAGCGTTAGTTCGTGTCTACAGATCTCGTGCACATCGGTCGTTTGGTTGAGGCTAGGAAATCTGACCTATCGCACGACTTGAGCTGTGTAACGTCAAAATCCCGACAATTTTCACAGGCCGCCATTCCAAGATTAGCACCAGATTTGCAACCCACGACTTCCCTGGGTCCGAGTCTAGAATTCTTTACTGAAGCTATTAATTTCATTTTATCGATTTTGGTCAATTGCGAGGTTTTTGCTGGATCTGTGCGACGTGACAGTCTATACGAGAAAGTCTAAATTCAGAAGGATGACAATATCGCAACGATGTTTGGGGATTGCAGGGATCGAGTGGCCGATTGCGAGGTTTCATCCTTCCAACGAAGCCAGATAGATATTCCTGTTAAAACGTTGGGAACAGGGGGCGCAAGATGTTGGCTTTGACCAGCAGACATGAGGATCATGGCTGGGGCTCAGGCTGAGCACTGCCTGTCCGCGCACCATAGAAAGCAGGCAAACAAAAGGTTGTCTCGGATTAGGCACAGCATCTCCGACGGAGTGAATACCTTACCTTGGGATACTTATGATGATATGATTGGAAGTCTATTGAGTGCCTATTCCTGCGCTAAACCCGATCAGGCGAGCAATCTTCTTGGTAGGGCTGACATCGAGGCAAAAATTGGGCCGAAAGGGCGCTAGTGGCCACTCCCTTCACTTCGCTTTCCGACCTCCTCCAACAACCTTTGATCAGGCATCGACCTCCTCCTTCATCATTCTCCCATCAATAACCATCTTGTTCAACTTTCTATCTGGTGGAGGACCACTCGACAGGCAATCTCAGACATTGTTGTCTTGTGTTTATCCCCACTGTTGACGCGCCACATAAGCTGACATCTCACAATCCTTCCGCATCTCCCAGCCATATTTCATTATCACTCTCATCAAAAGCTCACTCAAGTCCTATTACAAGAGACGTAGAAGCCATGGCTGATGATGAAATTCCTGTGAACCCATCTTTTCCACCCTCCAACGATCTGGGCCCGTCGAGTTCTGGATCTGAACCGTCTTCTGTTGCCAAACAGCGTCAAGGCGGCAAGGGCGTTTACGATGATTACGATCTTGAGAACAGTAGCAAGAAGAACCTCTACCAGATATCGAACCCTGGACGCACAAAGCTCTACCCTGTAAGTCATCTGCTCATATCCACTTAGACCATGCAACATAGATGCCAACTTAAAGGTCAAGAACCATGGCACGCCAGATCTGACAGCCGTATTCGGAGTAAACTATTCAAAGCTGTATGAGGCCTTCAGCCAAAACCCCAGAAAGCCCCCATGCGGCTCGTCTTCCGCGGCTGCTGCGCCAGCACGACGTCCGGCCGTGAAAAATAAGTCACCGCGTCAGAAGACAACACAAGAGTCAGCATCACTTCCAAGCTTACCATCACCTCTGGTGCCGTCGAAACGATCACCACCGAGTACTGCAATAGGGTCTAAGAGGGTTAAACTGGACCCGCCAGCCACTCCAGACCTAGGCAGGGGAAAGGTAGCAACGCCCAAGGGTGTAGCTCGTGTTGTCGAGAAAGGTCAGTGGTGTAGCATGTATGCGTTTGGCTTAACATTTCATTGCTCAGGAAGCATACGAGCCTCATTCTCTCCTCAATCGCATTCTCGCTCATCAATCATTGACACTAACATTAGGCGTAGTAGGGGATACGATCAAAGCCAAAGGTAGTGGTAGTGGTATTTACACAAAGGGAAATTGGGCTTGGATCAGTGACGAAGAAGACGGAGGTAAGGTTGACGAGAAGATCCTGGCAGAAGCTCGTCAGATTGCTGCGTTCGCCGAGTCATCAGCCCAAGCGCCTGTCAAGATGACTCGAAGACAGTTGCAGGATATGAAGGCACGGGCCAGTGGGGCCAGTGCCACCACAACTCCAGACCCTGTTCAGAAATCATCTATGGGGTCAGAGTCTACGCAAGGACTTGCTGGGAAGGCAGTTGGTTCCCGAAGAGCTTCACGTGCTGCCGTCAATTACAACGAGTCTACTCCCACCGAGGGCGGCGATGACGAGCCAACGTTGTCTCCAAAGCAGAGAACGCCTTCAACGCTTGAGTCATCCATGTCTCACGGCTCGACACCTGTCCCTGGCCAGGCAACTAGATCGACCTCAGCATCTACTATGCCACACCAAGCGGATCCAGATCCTGAGCAGTTGACTCGCCCAAAATTGTCCTGGAATGCTATCGTGTACGAGGTGTTTGTCAATTCGACGATACCTGAGATGACCCTCCCTGAGATTCAGCAAGGCGTGAAAGATCTTTTCCCATACTATGCATTGCCAGAAAATGGAAAGACACTAGAATCATCCCCTCGAAATCCTCTCTACAATCATCCTTCATTTCTTAAAACCGTGCGAGACGATGGGAAGATTGCCTGGAGCCTCATACCTGGAGATTTTCTAGATAAGAAGACCGGCAAGGTGCTCAATGCTGTTCCTTCCGTCAAGTATACCGAAACGAGTACAAAGACTGCTGAAGATGTTGACCATACGCTGTCAACCCCGCATTTGCAAACGCCTCCAGCGAGCAATGGCGGAGCCGAAGCTCTTGAGTCTACTTCCAACGACAACCACTCACCCATGGGGCAAGCGTTGGAAATGTCTCCACACGAGAATACCAATGATGACATGGAGGTAGACCATGACAATGGTCAAGTAGGAGAGGGGTTGTCTCGAGCTGTCGCCGCAAACTCACCACAAGAAGTTCCCGAAACCCAGCTCCCCGGAAGCTCGCCGCAAAAAGCCGTAGAGACGCAACACCCCAGCAGCTCGGTCCAAGAAGTGATAGAGACACAGCAGCCGACTCTGAAGCAACCATCGACAGGCCAATCATTGCATTTGAGTGAGCAGTGGCGGCTTGAAAATATTGTACGTGAATGCTTGATGGAGACCTTTGAAGACCAAGATGTGGAGTGGTTCCTCCAACAGACCAAGCTGTGGTATTTCAAGAACATGGTACTTACGCAGAGCGATGTCGCGTGGATCTTGAACGATCTGTTTCCCATTAGGGATTGCATATCACCAGCTAGTTATATGGCAACATGTGCTGAAGAGCTTCAAGAGCACTATCGGGAACAGATGTGGGCGTCAGATTGGTTTGAAGAATTTGTGAGTAATCCTCGGCAAGCCTGGTGCTGGCAGAGAACTAACATAGTCCAGATTAGAGAGAATGTCACACAGTTCGATAAGATGAACGAGGGATTCCTGAAATACGCGGACCTTACGAAGCCTAAGAGACACAACTTCTGGCTTGCCCGCTCCCTCTGGAACCGAGACACCTGCACCCGTATCCTCTCGCCCCTCAGCGACGTCATCGACGCCGAAAAGGTCTGGACTACCAAGCACTGGCACGACTGCGTCGAGAAGCTCTACGCCACGGCATGCGACGCAACGTGCGAGCTCCGCGGTCAAGAATACGTCTTCGCCATGGTCAAAGAGGCTCTGGACGAGCGCTATCCCGACCGTGACTCCCCATCCTGGAACGTCCCCATCCTCAAATCGGCTGTCAAACCGCGCAAACCGTCCATCGCCGCTTCGGCATCTGCGATGGGATCTGGGTCGGCGGCGAGCCCGGTGCGTCACACCCCCATCAAGACGGTCTTCAGCCCGGGCCCACCTTGGCGTGGCCTGTCGTCCAAGACGACGACGAAAGTGGGTGATGCGAAGGAGAATGTCAGGGCGAATAGTATCGAATATTTACTCAACAGCACTACCGATTGATCGATCAAGTATGGATTCGAGATCTTGCGAGGGAATCCCGGTGCGATACAACACCATATTCAAGCGGAAATTCAACTAGAAGCGACATCTCAATTGGAATCAGACATGCATGCAGAAGTGCGAAGCCCTTTTGGCTAAATTGAAACTTGGATCTTGAATTTACGGCAGTTGGCATGCATGTTTTTTAGCATTACATAGGTAAATAGGTAGTATACCATAGATACCAAGTATATCATTTCCACAATACTTTGGTCCTATTTGCCAAAGAAAGAGATAGGACTGGAGTGTAGATAGGCTCTTTAGGACCTACAGTACCTTATAATATCTACCATACCATCCTGTACTCTTATCTTAAAAGCGCGGTTGCGAGTGATGTTCACCAATCATAGATGCTATCTATCACGAGAAGAGACAAGACTGCCTTGTAGATAGCTACATGGCACCTTATATCCATCACACAACCCTACAACCCCAGTCCAAAACCCTCATTTATACATGATGCTTAGAAACAAAAATACTTTACCATCCCCCACCAAAGAGCCCATTCATATCACACCCCCCGCACCCAGTCCATCCATCCATCCATCCATCCATCTCTCAACTAATCTCTCTCCTACACCCCTACACCCCTCTACAAAACTCCCTCATCTCCATCATCGCTATCCTTCCATCCTTCCATCCTTCCAACTCTCCCACAACTCTCCTCGCTACCTAGATAGCGCAAGAAATAGATCAGATTGTGTTGGATTACCGTAGATGAGTTGGGGAGTTGGGGAGTTTAATTTTGGGGGGTTAGGTGGTATGGAGTGGGGGTTTTGGGGTTTTGTTGGGGGGGGGAGGGGGAGGGTGGAGGGGGATGGTTTTGGGGGATTTAGATTTAGTTGATACGGGTATTGAGAGACGGATAGGTAGGTATAGAGGGAGAGAGAGGGGTTGGAAGGAGCTGAGTATCATCATGGACCTACTACTCGCCATTCCGGACGAGATAAAAAGCAAGGCGAATACGACAAAATGTATATCCTGAGATCCCGACGCGAGATCAGAACCCCAATGACGAACAATGCGCTCTGAAACCTTGCCAGCGGACGAGATGTTTGGGAGGATGTGCATGGGGAGGGGTGAGGGAGGGGGAGATGGG
>JAABUM010000764.1_pt1 | contig 53189 bp, 58 predicted proteins | sample 5559161 | NCBI WGS metagenome assembly JAABUM01 (sample SAMN10711868, study PRJNA513369) | rock metagenome | isolation source: Antarctica rocks | place: Antarctica: Victoria Land, Siegfried Peak nord
TGGATGTGGATGAGGAGGGGGGGGAAGGGGAGGATGTAGATGAGGGGGAGATGAGGAAGGTTGTTATGGGACGGGTTGGCGGGTGGGTTGATTGGGCGGTAGGGTGGATGGATATGAGGGTTGAGGATGGAGATGATGATGATGGGGAGGAGGGGGGTAGTGAGGACGGGTTGGGAGGGGTTAGGGGAGAGTTGGATCCGATGGAGTTGCAGAAGCGTCTTAGGAGGAAGAAGAGGGATGAGGATGTGGAGGGGGGGACGGGTGGAGTGGATATGCCGCCTGAGGGTGAGCACGCGGGCGTGTGGAGTGATGCTAGATGGTTGCTTGGTGTTGCTAGGAAGGTAGCTTTGTGAGACTTGTGCATATTCATAGAGCTTGCAATGATGGTCTTGACTTCATCAAGGATCGATATCGATAATGGAATATTCCCATTCGCTATACTATATTCCAAAATCATGGACATCATACACACGCTCTCATTCAAAATATATATATCCACACCTATAGACGCTTCATCCAAACCTAACGCCCTGATGTACATCCCACTGCCCCCCTCTCGTCCTTGTATTAGGATACGCAGGATTATGCACAACTCCATTCGCAGCCTGCTGCTGCTGCTGCTGCGGAGCCGGCACGCCCCCAAATTTAATCCCCAGCTCCGGTTTCCACATACCCGCCAACGGCGCCGGCGGCAGCGGCGGCTGTACAGGAGCTCTCGCCGGTACAGGAGCAGGCAGGGGCTCGGCATCTGGCGCTCTAGCGCTATAATGCGACCTCAAGCCCTCGCGCTGTTTCTGATCCTGCAGCGACGTCGTGTGCGAGATGTTGAGCGCGGACATCGCGTTGGCGAGATCGCTCTCCAATTGTCCGGCTTCGGCTCGGCGTTGGTAGGCGAAGTTCCTGGATTCGTCGCGGAATCTGGCGACGATCTTGGCGAGGTCGTTGTAGAATTTGCGGCCGGTGTTGAGGTTGTTGACGATCTCTTTGTATTTGACGTAGGCGTTTTCGAGGCGTTGGAGGGCTTGTTCGCGCTCTCTGGTTGAAGAGTCACCGCGTCTTGCGGCTGTGAAGGCTGCGTTTGCTTCTTTGAGTTGGGATGTGAGCTGGGCCTGCTCGTCGCTCTCGGCGGAGATCAGTTTTTTGTCTTCGTCGTATCTTTTCAGGCGTTCTTCGAAGAGGTTTTCAAACTGTGCGGGCTCGATCTTTTGCATAGGAAAGTCGCGCTCGAGGCGGGCGGTCTCTACCAGTATTACATGATCTGTATTCTCAATTAGTACACGGAAAGCATAGGGACAAATATAGTTCTTACTTATGTCGTCTTTTTTTGCCTTTTCGCGGACCTTTTCAATCTGTCTCCTGCGTCTACTCTCCAGTCTGCTGACTTCGTTCAATTCGTTTCTCAGATTATGGGCTGCACGCTCGAGGTTTGGTGGCATGACTGCTCTTCGACTACTGGGTACATATTCCTCAAGGTCTCGGTCGCTGCCAGAAAGTACGGTGAGAACCTGTTCGCATTCCTTCAGTTTTCCTTTGACTAAGTCATCGCTGCTCGAAGCAGATTTCAGGTACCCATCAATCTCGGCAACCTGCGCATACAGCTTCTCGGCTGCTTGCTGTGAGGGTTGCCGACTCCAGCGATCGGTCCCATGTTTCATCTTGGCGCGCTCATCCTCGGCTGCTTCGGACTTCAGCAACTCGACACCTTCCTGGTATATAGCTGTGTCATTAGCTTTAAGCTTGCTGATTTCATGCATTGAACGACGGACTCGATGAAGACCCTCCTGCTGCCGGATTTCCTCAGCATGTGATGTCAAAGATGGTGGCAAGCCCAAGGGCTTTTCGAGCGCCTGAAGCGAGCCAGGTAAGTTTAGTGATTGTAGAAGACTAGAAGAGGTCAGCGATCAATGGATGAAGCTACGGTTCTGACTCACTCTCTCAATTTAATGGTTAGAGCTTCAATCTCGTCAACAATGTTGATATTAACCAGTCTATTCTTCCGCTCCTCATAGATGCTTGCGGCAATGTGGACAGCATAAGGTACTAATTTTGCAAACAATGGCTGACCAAATTGACCACCTTCACCAAGGGTCGAGGCCGGATCAGAAACTTCCTGTGGTACCCTTGGAGTAGCCATGCCTGCGCGATCAAGCGTCTTCAGCTCGGACTTTGGAGGCACAGACATCAGATAAATGAGATCGTTGTCCTTTTCTGCCCTCTTCAGGTCTTCCGAGACCCTAGATTTTAGGCCGTTCAGATCACCAAGCACAATCTTGTTAACCCATCTTGACTCTTTCAGGGCTTCGTTCACGCATACCAGACTATCCCTAAGCCGCGCAACTTCCTCCCCGTAGTTTTGCTTGTCCAAACAATCTCGAGACGCTCTGTATTGGGCCGCTGCTGCAAAGTGATGGTGTTTTGCTGTCATGTGGTGAATCCACTCTGTGCTAATGGTATCTGACTTTGTCCCGTACTCCGCAGCTTGGTCGTAGAAGTCAGACACCTTTGCTGCCAATTTCGCAATCAGACCGTCCTTAAGTCCATCTTTGACAGCCTTAGACCAGAAGCATTCCTGTGCTTGGGCGAGTAACAGCTGTTGTACACTCTCTAGAGTCATGGTATCCATATCTTCCGGTGGTAGAGATCGCATGTCTGGAATGATCTCCGACTTTATGTGTGAGATGACTCCCGCAGCCTGACAGAAATAATTGCATGCAGACTTGAGTCCTTCGCTTGTACTGCGATTTAATGACACAGCAAGTTGGGAATAGAGGGCAGCTAGGTTGTACAGCACGTTCGCAAGCTCAAATCGGAGATTATTGTCCGAGATCGGTTTTTGCGTATTGAACCCAAGGGCAGGGTACCAGGTAAAGTCGACGCCGATATCTATTGGGAATTTCCCCACAATCCAGACAAGTTGAGCCGCATACGCCGTCAGCTTTTTGATACCGCTGATATGAGGTTCCAGGGAGTTGATAGCATCCGATCGCAGCCTGTCTATGGATTCCATATCCCGAATGAACATGTCTGGGTGTTGGTCATACTTGGTCGAGATATACTGCCGTATCGCAGCGGAGAGGGATACTGGGTGGGTCCTCCGAAATGGCAAGAATAGTATATTGCTGTACATATTCGTCAATACCCGCTACACTTTGTCATACCTGAGCACTTACGACGCCATCAAAGAAAGCTGTATATGATATGCTGTACGATGTGCAGAATTGGTGAAGGCGTTAATGCGAGGCTCGCGTGCGGTTGCATTGACCATTTAAACGGCGTCAACGGCCCGGCGCATAATCAGCGGGTATATGTTATTAATTGCTTATCTGATCCTTCAATACAAACCACGGTGAACTCAGTAAAATGCTCTCTATGAATAGTATTCTAACGTGCTGCCGCATTCTCTCTTAGTTACCAAGCACCCTGGATACCACAGTAGCATTCGGAGCGGAATGTAACGCCCGTTCTAATACTAATTTTTATTGTCGTCTTTTACCTTTCTAAAGTCATCACTCACCTTCGTATCAGCTTGATATTCGTGGTCTTTCCTAACCCTTAGCTTCAAGCATTAATACACGCGATGGCCGATAAAGTACACCCTCCCTCAGATCTATTCCACGACTCAATTTCCATCATTCCCGCCGACTCGGCAATTGCTTTCAAGCGCGTCTGTCTCCGTTTACGGTCTCAAGGTAGTGACCTTGACGAAATCCAGGTTTCTAATAAGTTTTGCACCTACGCCGGCTTGCCTTTGCTCAAAAGATTCGACACTCCGCATTACGTTCATGGGGGGGACTTTGGAGATCAAAGTATCTACCACATCATTCTCGATATCAACCATGCCGCGGCACCTCCAGACGTCAAGATCCAAGAAATACCACATGAGATATATAGGGTGCATTTCAAGCAGAATAGGATTGACCCGTGAGTACTGAGCTAACCAGTACTGTAATCTTACGCGCTAACGTCCACCTAGAACTTTTGAGCGACTACAAGGTAAATGGTTGAGTGGAGCAAAGTCGTTTTCGAATAGATACTGGTGGGGGATGCAGAATGTTGGACAAGCACCATGATATAAGCTATAACTCCATTACTCGGAAAGGTATCTTCTCTCGCCGCTAGGTATTTTCACTCGCTCAATAGTAAAGAAGATCACTAGCTTATTATCGATATGGTGTTTCTTTCGAGCGCATTTGGAGTCAGCTGAACATAATCTGCCCTTCAAGAAAAAGCGATACCTTCAATAAATCTCTCCCTTTACCATTGTGATCCCTGAGAACTGTGGGGCGTATGTCCAAGGCAAGCAGGGCATCTCCCAGGCTTATGGTCCCGAACATCAACCAATTGGTCAGAATCGCGCTGGTGGCCGGTTGGTGATGTACACCATGAACCGCGGGCAACAGCTTGTTGGCATTGTGTAAGTTCATAGAAAACCGTATGCCGGCATGCGACGTAATAAAACATCCGCTTCCAACACGTCTGCGCATTCTCTGTCAGCTTAGGCCTGCTTCAACGGAAAATCTGGCTGCACACCTCGGTTACCTGATATGCTAAACGGAAGAACACGTCGGGAGAGACCTAATAAGGATCTTTTGCTAGGGTTGAATAGGATTGGAAAGAGAAGATAAGGGAAACAGGTACCTTCACCTTGACGCGATATCTTTATAATGGTCGTCAGCTCCAGTAGGGCTATATAACAGAAAATAATTTGTTGGTAATTGCCTGCCCCCTATCCGGACAACGCGCCTTCGCGCCACCTCTCTCGAACGCATGAATACCTGCGCTCTTCCATCCGCCCAGCTACCGGCCCCTCTATTACCCCCCACCCCAAGCGGTGACCGAGCAACTCAGCAAATTGTTTCACGATATCGAAATGAAGCAACCGGTATGACAGAATTATATAACAAGTAGCAATTGATGAGAAGAGACAGATGAGCTTAGCATTTCATGACACAATGTCAAAGCAAGCAGCAATCATACAGAAGGAGTATTGTATAAGAGAAACGCTTTCTGTGGAACGCTCACTATCTATGATACGAATCTTATTGCATGTGAAATGACAGGGTAGGTGGGATTTATTGATGATCCGCGGTCGTGAGGTTGAAGCGTTCTGTGTGAGCAGCGAGGAATTAGTTGACATTTTGGGACCAACGGGCATATAGAACAATGGCATGCGAGATGTGGAGCCATCGAGGCGCTTCAGGCAGTGAAGTGGAAAAGATCACGAGCCATAAGCTGTCGTATCTCTTTACCCTTTTGTTCCGTGCAAGAAAGTCTAACTATGCTAGAGGTATTCTTTCTCCTTCTTCGTTTCTTCGTTCCGTCGTTTCTGCATTTCTCCGTGAACTTTCACCATTTATCAATTGTATACTCAGCCATCTGGCACGAGATACAGAATAGTATGACGATCAACAAGTTACCAATAGTGGGATTCAGACTGTTCTGTAACTAGGAACAGATCAGTGATTCAGCTTAGGTAATCGCTGTTTTGCCACCTGAATCAACTTTTGATTCAGTGATCTGTTCCTAAAAACTGTTCCAGCTCGAAGAGCTGTTTCTGGATCAAAACTTGGAACAGATCAGCTGACGTAAGCTAGTTTTGCGGGTAATTCCGGGGTTCCAGTCCTATTTGGGTTAGGTGTTCCGGATTATTAGGAACAGGAAAATGGATCAGTTCAGAAAGTGATCTGTTCCTAGTTACGGAACAGTCTGAAACCCCCTATTCTTTATCCACACACAACGATAGAGTATTGGTTGGTGGACCTGCCGTTATATAATCCATAGCAGATCAAACAGCCATACCATGAACCCCCGAGCCTGACGGTATCAAAAATATCAGCGCTGCAAAGACGGGCAAAATACCCCTGCACTCTGTTCTACATATACAAGTCGAGCAAAGTACTCAAACAACCGATCGAACCAATCTCCGATCTCCCAGAGAATGGGATCTTGAAGACTTCCCTTTCCTAAACCCCAACGAGCAACAACACCGAATCTCCCCCATCCCTCATCACAACCCACCCCCAACTCCCCCCAGCACACAGAAATGTCCATCCTCTGGCCCCACCCCCCCTACGCCGAAGACCAACCCCACACCACCGCAATCCTAACCACCCACGTCCTCCTCCGCGGTTTCCAACTCGGCGCCACCGTCGGCCCCATCGCGGCCCCGATACGCTATCGCATCCTCCGCCGCGCCCCCTCGCCCCCACCCTTCCTCTCAACCTTGCTGCACACGACCTCCAGCAGCGCCTTCGTCGGCACCGGCATCCTCGCTCTCGCGTTGGTGGGGCGCATGTGGGGGAGAGAGGATATAGAGTGGAAGGATCGCGCGTGGAGGTTGCTGGAGAATGAGGGGCAGGTGGAGGTGGACACGTGGAGTGGAGTGGAGTGGGGATGGTGGGGGGTGCGGCTGCGACGGTCGGGGTGGGGAGGCGGTATGGGCTGGTTAGGGGGTTTAGAGCTGTGGTTGGGGGTGCGGGGCTTGGGGGGGTGGCGGGGGTGTTGGGGTATGTGGGTTGGAGATATGGGATTAGAGGGGGGGAGCGGAGTGGATGATTGTCGATGAGGGCGTGGGGAATGAATGGATGGCTACGTAGATCTAGGGAATGGAAGATGGTAGGAGGGTGAATTTGTGTGGTCAATGGTTTGAGGTCAAGCATGGCGTTCAATGAGCGAAACGTTGAAAATGTGTCATTGAATTTGAGGGTATCATGTATACTGAAACATTGAGTAGCTATGCTGATGCTTCGCGCTGTAAGTCTATAAGTTTGCCCAATTGCTCAACCCATTTGATGGCGAACGCCGCTTCTGTGAAGCGCTTGCTGGAGGCTCGAGCCCGCTTTCGCATGGCTAATGTGGCTTCCTCTGACATTGAGAGGGCTGATTCAAAGGCTGATGCGTAGTCGGCTTCCGTGCTGGCGTGGTAACCTAAGCTCCAATATTAGCCAAGCTTGGGGAGGGCATGGTCAAAGTGCAGAGACCTCAGGACGAGGATTTCGTAATCATTCACCGTGCAGTTGGGACAACATACCAGTAGCTTCCCCGTCGATGTCAATGACAATGTCGGCTTTCGGCCCTCCACTGTCGTTGACGACGCAAATCAAACCCGCTGCTTGGTATTCTACGACGCCAATGCCAAAGTGCTCATTCCACATTCCATTGACGCCTACCCAGCTTTTTCCCAGCCAGTCAAGGACCTCGTCCCAAGAAGCATCGCAGATGAATTGAACATTGTCCTCAACTTTCAGCTCATGAGCAAGCAACCGAAGCTGATAAACCATCTTCTCATCTCTACTATCACGGACAGAGCCAATGAGCACAAGCCTGGCATCGCTTGCTTCCGTCGATCTCTGAGGGGAATGAGCCATCTTTGCAAAGGAGCGCAATATCAAGTCGTGGTTCTTCTCAGGTCGGAACTGGGCAACATACAGCAAGGCCTTTTGTCGCTGTACGGTCTTCGGTCCTTCCAGAGGAACTTTTTCTTCGATTTCCTCCACAGCAACAGGCGGATAGACGACTTCAACTGCGTGGGGTTTCCGTCGTTTCGTGCGTTTCAGACCCCACAATGACTGAATATGTGCTTGGGTCCAGGAAGAATTGGTCATGACTATGTCAACGTTACTGCCAGATTGGCCATACAAAAAGGCGTAAGCTCTCCAGTATAACTTCTTGGCCAAGCCTTTGAGACCCTTCCCGGTACCTGCATTGACTCCTTTCTCCATCTTGGCGTCAAGTAAGCTGAGCATATCTGTGGATATTGTTGGATAATGTACATAGGCTCCAGTTGGTATCTTTGGAAAAAGAGAGCTGCTTAATGCTAGGGCGAATGAATAGCCCATAGTGTCAATGAAGATGTCGGGAACAACGTGAGAAAACGCGTCATAGGCGATGATCAGCGACCCCAGGCTTTGTCCCAAGAGAGTGAAATGTGGCCACGTAGTACTAAGAACCCAGTCACGAGTCTCGATGTACATAAAGACAACACTTGGAGGATGAAGCTGGATGTTGAAACGGTGCTTGACACGTTCTAGGATGGTAGACTTAGTGGCATCAAGATCCCCAGTATAAACGACACAGATAGCCTTGGGCCAACGCTTCTGCGTAGCTTTGATGGCTGCCCAAAGCACTCGTTCTCCACCTCCTCCAGCGTTACAAAATGGATGAAGAAACCCCACGATCCCTGTCCAGTCGTTCTGTGCGGTCCCGCCATTTGGAGCCCACCCAACAGGGTGACTCTCTACTTCCACCCAATCCGTGTCTTCAACCTTTGGTGCGACATGCTCCTTTTCGTGGTAATCGTCATCCTCGCGTTTGGCGTTGATCAGGATAATGTCTTTTCGGGCCTTCGTATTCCGGCTGAGGCGCAACCCAGCAGCTCTACCAGCAAGCCGAATGATCCCAGGAATGAGAAAGATTATGGATCCGAAAAGGGCTGCGAGGTAACCAAAGACAGGCCATGCAAGAGCGACACAGGCGATGTACAACGGAAAAGAGTACACGAAGTCCATAATGGCCCAAAGATCGTTAGGATCTTCGTCCGGTAGCCCCCATCGCTGCGAATGAATTAACAGTCAAGATGTCCAAGTAGTGAGCATGAGTAGAAGTGAACATGCCTGAACATGACACGGGTCATTGAAAACATCTTTCCTTATGCACAATGCTTCCCTAGGATAAAGTGAATAGCGCTAGCGATATTGAGCCAGGAACGGCCCGGAGCCGCGCGACCTGATCAGTGATCTCGCCGACGCATCAGACAGTCGATTTCCATTAACGTATATAGTCATGACATACGTTCAAAGTAAGTCGCACTACATGTTTTCCGCGGCTTCAGAACCACACGCATGTTTGGTCTAGGGCGCTTTGGCTAGTTCTTTTGCTGGAGCAGGCATTTGAAAGTTGCACGCATTGGGCTGGGCGACACTACTACGTTGCAGAGTTCAATTATCTCTGCCATCGAGTATGATACTCACTGCACTCAAGCGTTATGGACCCTTCCAGTATCACCTGAATTGGAAAGACGTATCGATACATCATATTCACCAATGTGACTCGAGGTCTACCTGAACAAAGCTAGGGACTCCCCTTGCATCCGCTCTCGTTTAGCGACATCGTGCTCTACAGATTTGAATCAAAACCCTCACTTCTGCAGAGCTTGAGCATATCTTACCCACTCACTCCCACCATGGCAACCAGACATTTCAGTCTTACGTCTAAGCTCGCAAGACCTATACATCCCAGAGGACTTGGGATTTACCAGATCTCAATATATAATGTCCGTAGTTTTCATGCTACTTCACGTTGTTGCTTCGTCGAAGAATGTCTCGTGCAGACCCATACACTCATCAATGGCCTTCACAATCTCACAGGATTGCCGTGGGCGGCCAGTATACCCTTGACCGCTCTCCTTACCAGAGCTCTCGTCATATTACCTATCCAACGTTACAGTTATACAATAAATATGCGTCAGCTACGTCTACAGCCGTCAATGGAAGAGGCGGTAAGCGCTGCGCAAGCCACTCTAAGCAAGACAGCGCGCGATAAAGAAGATATCACGCTTGCAACCTTGGCCAGAGTGGTCCGACAAAAGTTCCGGAAAGAACACGGTATACAACGATGGAAGAGGCACTTGTCGATTATCCAATTTCCCATATGGTTCGTGGTGATGGAGACCTTGGGACGTATGGCCGGGACGGAGCATGGAATGCTGGGCCTGGTTTGGAGGTCAATCACAGGAGGCCGCAGTCCGGACCTAGGCACGTCTGATGCTGCTGCGATACCTATCGAAAGTTCATTCGTGGCGGAGGGGATGCTGTGGTTCCCAAACCTTCTGCTCCCGGATCCATCTCTTCTGCTGCCTTTCATGCTGTCTGCTACCCTGGTAACCTCGGCGAATCTCTTCTCTCAGCGTGTCTCTAGCCCGGCCTCAACTCGCCCTCGGGAAGTGGTATTGTCCTTGCCTATAAGAAGGAAAGCGTACGGTCTACGATTGAGCAGGTTGCGAAAACTTCTGGCCCTTGCAGCAGGGCCAGCTACACTCCAGTTTCCCAGCGCCATGACTCTGTACTGGATCTCTAGCGCACTTTGTTCGATTATAAGCTTGCTTATATCATCTTTTCTGAAAACTTTCGACTCTAAGTATATCTACCTCTCTTCGATGCCGTCAGCGGACCCGATTGCGCGGAACAGGCGTACACTTCCGTCAGCAAAACAGCGATTTCGTGGTCCCACCATGCAAGACCTGCGTAATCAGAACAACAAAAGGACGCAGAAGCCGAAAAAATGATTTCGTTAAGCGTGCAACTAATTATTGCCACGGTCGGTGCAGCACCAAGCTCGACGCCGATACTGACTAACGTATACATTGCCTCACGCGCTATAGACGATTACTATCGACAGCCAAGAAGGTGCTGTCGCCACCACCGGAGCATCTATAATGCCAGGACTACGTGACTCCAGTCATCCACCTCCTCTCCCCTCCAGTCAAGAAGAAGAAGAAGAAGAAGGAGAACAATTCTTTAAATAAGCACATCCACACCAAACCTTTCCTCAACAGAAGAACGACTCAATAGCCTCCACAGTCTCTTCTTTGCACTATAAGTCGTACGTACCTTACATCGTGAACGTCACTGGTACTGGGAAGGGTACGAGAGAACTTTGTAAGGGATTAGGGGAGGGGAGGATTGTGTTGTGTCGTGTTAAGAGGTGGGAGGTGGGATGGCAGTGGGAGGATGATTGTGGTAGAATGTTTGTGTTAGGAGACACTTGTATGTGATGATGATGGGGTAAAGAGGAGGGTGGAGGGTGGTATGTTATATGGAGAAATGTGTAGATAGCGTGGATTGTGGATTGTGGATGGGATGGAGATCCTAAATATATTTTCCGGAGCGCCAGTGTTCTTGTAATCAAGGATCCTATCTCATCAGCGATATCTCCCATCTTTACACTTCCTACATGCCATTGCCACACAATACCTTGAACCCCCATCGAACAATACCGCTATAAACAGTGCTATCCGTTCCACAACTAGCTGTCGTTACCGGATAATTCCATTCCATTTCATTTCATTTCATTTCATTTGTGTATATATGCTACATCATCATCATCAATAATGTATAGAAATCCCCACCCCTCACAACCTCAGCACCGACATCCTGCCCCACCCAGACGCCAAGCATGCAATGGTAGGTAGTCAGTCATCCTAAGCTCGTAAACACCACCCACCCGCATCAGCTACCGAAACCCGAAAATATCGCACCTCACATCATTCATCAACAAACAAACAACAGGCGCTACCTCACGCACCCTCCCCAGCCTCCTCAGCAATCTTCCCAGCAACCTCATCATACCACTTCCCATGCGCCTCGCGGTCCACATCCGCCACCCTCCCAAGCTCCAGTACCACCTCCCCAATCCTCCCCACAAACTCCGGCATCCCGCTCGACCCCAAAACCTCGCTCGCAGTCGTACTCGTCCGTATCCGTTCCTCGGAGCTCGAAGCCGCGAGGCGCGACAGGATATGCGTTTGGATCTTCTTCAACAGCACCTTCATGACCGGATGCGTGGCTTGGCGCTCTCGGGAGTCCGCGAGCAGACGCGTGATGGTGCCTGTGAGCTGGGTTTTGGTGGTGGGGGGTAATGCGTATCGGGACTCGACGATGGCGACGTAGGCTGCGGGTGGTGAGGTCGAGGGGAGGTCCCACATGCGCTGGCTTTCGTTCTTCCATAGGGAGCGGACGTCGCGTCTGAGGAGGTTTTTGGCGGTGAGGAGGATGGAGGCTGTGGTGATCGTTCGTAAGGTGTCGGAGCGGATACGGTTGAGGCGTTGGCGGTCGAGTTCCAGCGTCTCGGGGATATCAGCAGCTTGGATCTCGCTAGTTGCGATGGCAAGATTGACTAATCCGTGCATGTATATTCTATGGGGTGTTGTCCTTCCTGCTGCGCCAGCAGGGATTCGTCTTGCAGGTTCCTCTTTGGCTTTGGCTACCGCAGCTCTCCACCATTTCTGAGTCTTCTCGGGGAATTTTTGATCGAGCCGTTTGGTGAACTCTCGTTGTTCCCAAGCGACCGAGCCTTCCAGAAGCTTGGGTGCGGAGCTCATCAAAATGAAGTTCAGGTGGTCCAGTAGAAGTAGGTCGATGACCCAGTAAATTCGTGCCATTTGTTCGACCGGATCTACGCTCGGGGTCGCCGCAAGATCTTTGACCTCTGAGTCTCGAACGGGTGCACATAGCTTCGGTAGTATCGTGTTCATGAACGAGAAAAATCCGTCAAAAGAAAACGCTCCATTTCTGACCTGGCTTGCTACCATCTTCGGGTCAAGTGCATCTGATATCAGGACATAGAGTGAATTTCCTGGTGTCAACAACTGTTGCAGCTTGTCGTGTATCAGCTCCGCCAAGGCAGGTATTATATCATTACTCTCGGCGAGATCCAGCCCTTGTTGCAAGCTGTTTTTCACTGCGTTGACGACGCTGTCACGCGTATCAATATGAGGCTGGAGATCAATCTTGTATTCTTTGTTGATGGCGAGTTCATGCATCAGCGTTCGATTGTCAGGCAACAAGGTGAAAGATTCGAGCTTCTGTTTTGCGGGCATGCTTTCGCTAGAAGTTGCTGTCAATGGATCTGTCGACCTGGACGCTATCTCAACGAATGGTAGCTCCGGTGAGATTGAAGTCTGCTTCTGATGGACTGGTGTCGCCCGAGGTTTGACGTCCGTGATAGGCTTCTTCTTTGATCGTCCTTTGCGGCTTATTCGAATGGCGTCTTTGATCATCTTCAACGCCTTTTGCGGGCCAGCAAGTCTTTTGAGTCTGACGAGCACCAGTGTCTGGTTCCGTTGGATGCCTTCCCTGTAATCTTCAGCGACTGCACCATCCTTGTCGTCCTTGACAGTCTGCCATATGGCGTCGAGTTCAACGAATTGAGCGACCATATTCGAGATAAGGTATGAAGAGTCATGCGCCTTCCAGGCCGCAAATGCTCTCTGGAATGAAGTGTATGCTTCGGAGAGCTCAGCCAATTGTGCCGCAAAAGAAGATTGCGTTGGGCGATCTGCTTCTATGATCCGATTGAAATGAAGCAAAAGCTCTTTAGCCTTGTCCTCAAGGTCCTGCTCTTGCTCGCCGTCCCCACTCAGCACTTGATCCGGATGGCCAAGAATGAGAAAAGTGCTCAAGAACGTCCGAACAGCAGCTTTCTCCGCGACATCATCATCTCCGATATCCTTCAAACCGCAAAGTTTAAGAATCTTTGCCGTGCACAGATTGACATTATCCTGAGCTAAAAATGCTCCCACTTGTTCAAAGCTCGTCTTTTCCACAGCTACTACCGTCAGACCAACTCGCACAAACTCCTGTATCGCGAGTCTCCATTGCCGATTTTGCCATGCTCGTTGTATTATGCTTGCCGCTTCCACCGCGCTCCTTGGCTTCCATACATATGCAGTTGACTTCTTCTCTTCGGCCGTGTGGAGACTAACGTTTCTGGCGCGTCGTTGCTTTTGGTCCAACAGTGCTTTCCTTCTCTCGGCCTCTGCATGCCTTTCCTGCAGGTCCTCCCTCAGTTTAAGACGCTCGGCAGCTCGCTTCTCTCGCTGTTCCTCTGCGACTTTCTTTGACCGCTTGACTTCCTCCGCGCAATTAGCCTTGACCTGGGCCAGGTATCTTTGCCTTGCTTGTTGAGCAGCAAGGGCGCGCTCTTCACTATTCCCCGTCGCTCGTGGAGCCGCCTTTACCATTGCTGCCCGTAACCTGACCTTTTCAGCGTGCGCATTCCTATCTGCTGCCTTGTCCTTTCGGCTTTGAATGAAAGAGGCCCGTCGCAGATGCTGAGCAATGTGAGCACTTTGAGGCCCACCATGTGCTGAGCGCGCAGAACGACCGGACTGATGTGAAGACATTGAGTTTCGGCGGGATGAGGCGGCGGAAGATTTTCGACGATTGGTAGTATTCCGGTAAATTCGTGCTGCTATATGGGGTGGCGGATCAAACATTCCCGGGGGTTCTCCATCGGAAGACATGATCAGGTCTTGGACCTCTTCTGATATTGTTGGATGCATCGAGTCAGTACGCTCATCTTCGGAACCCGATAGGTATCGGAGATCTTGCATTGTTGAATTCCTGCCTTGCGTATTCTCTTGGGAATAGCAGTTGATGTCGCAACTCTGAAAACTGTTTCTCGAGTCCCAGCGTATAGAAGTGAGGTGTAGTCAGATGTCGCAGTGGATTGTAGCCGCTTGCGGCAGGCACGAGACCTTACAAACAGCAGTCACCAAGGAGGAGAGGAGCACCTGGGATTCAGATGATAAGGGAACCTCCTGCAGCAAATCAACAATTAAAACAAATGAGATTGTACGTCCTAGAGAAAGAATCGAAGTCGTCAGTGCTATATATCAGATGCTTGGTAAGAATGCAGAAGGCTGGTGATGGCTGATGGCGACATGGGATACCCCGAGTGCCCGACTAGCGGAGATAAGATATCTCTTGGCAGCGCTAGAGGCTCGCCAAATAAGGAATAACCCGTCACCCTTCCAGCCTCGGAAAGTAGGACTATGACACGGTAAAAAGGGACCATTAAATCACAGCCATCAAAGTGTCTTAATTCATGTGTGCTCTTTGTGCGTCAAAAGTCTTCAGATATTCACGTACTCTATCTGCCGGATATTGTCATTGAAGAAAAGACAAATGGTGATGTTCCACGTGCATTCCAAATCTCTCTTTCTCTCCTTTCCAACCGCATGGGCAACTCGTGTGCCAGATGTTGCCTGCGAAAAAGTACTTCTCCCCAGCTTGTCTGAAAGCTTTCGCAAATGAGGGCTTCTCGACAAAAAATGCCTGGATCTGGACCTCTGCCCGGATCCATGCCTCCAATACCTGGGCTGCTTTTCCATTGTTGAACGCAACATCTAAGCAGTCCAAGTACCACCGGAAATACATTGTTTTGCCCTGTTTACCTAGGCAAGAATGCAAATTCAATGCTGGATACCAGGAGAATGCCATTATCGATCCCATGGACGTGAAATCTTTCGTCACAAGAAAGCCACCGATCAATGGGAATGTTCCATGAATGCAGCCAGCAGGTATGTAGATAGTGTGAACAGACGTTGTTAGAACGATCAGACCTCCTTCCAAAGAAGCCGCTAATGAGACCAGCTTTGCTTTCTGACCTTCAACCGTTTGCATTAGCCGCAGATTCTGCTCGGACGGTGGATAGAGCACCCATATCTTCACACATTTATGAAGAGGAGCCGAAAGGCCATCATTGCCGTGATCTAAAAGGCGTCAGCAGATTCTGGTCAGGTATCCTTATTGTAAAGGGCGTTGCTTGCGTCCTATGTGGATGTCAACGACTGAATATTTCGGCGTTAAATTGTATGGTACATTGCATTCATGATATGCAGTAACGGTAGAGCTCAGCTCTTGCGGGATCATGAAATTGTTCTCTTTGGCCAGGTCTGGAGTAAGGCCAATGATGCATATCGGATTTTTCGCGTCAGGCCATGATAATTGCAGCACGGCTTTAGCCCAGTCCTCAGGTTTATCGGTAGCTTCACCTCGAGAGAAGACTCGCGGACTCTTTGTATCCTTCAGGCATCGCATCACTGCCGTAAAGACGTCCTCGTAGTGCGGCCTGCGCGAGCTCCAACATCTATCAGCTCTGGTGAGTACCGGAGGTGAGACTGTAGAGCGAATCCACAGGCTGTAAGTCTCCAGCGGAAGATCTCCTAGAGTTGAAAGGGCAGCATTGTCTAGGCTCTTGCAATGCTCATCACCTGGTTCCAACATGGCCTGTACATATTTTCTTAACTTCGCTGCCGACGCTGACATGTCGTCTGTGAAAGACGATCCCTGTATTATCAGTGCAATGATATTCTTCACTGGAAGTGCTGAGAAGTAAACCTGAATTCTCACGTTCGTGGACGGCAAAAGCCTGGACTCAATTTTATCTTGATCTGCATCGTGAATGTACGTGGAAGATGTATTATTGTCTACGTTCTTCTGCGTCCATGAAGGATGGCAACAACCGGATTAGTGAGATTCCGCACACGTTGTCAATAGGAACGTACTATACACCACACCGCCCTTGTGCTTCAATCTTGACGTCCAAATTGCGTTGCTTGTATCGCTGTCCTCGAAGGTATTCACGCAGTTTTCCAGCAGAAGCGAATCGGTAACCACAATAAGGACACCACCTCATGCAGGTAGCAAGGCCAAGCTCTGCATCCGTCCAAGGCCAGGATGCATATCTCTCAACGTGTCCGAGGCAATGACATCTATGAAATCGCGTTAAAGTATCGCTGACAAGCATTGTGAATTTGTTGGAAAGCACGAAAACAAGTGAAGAAGTCGCAGGCTCTGTGGTTATGCTCTCACGATTAAAAAATGGAGCATGAGTCATCTCGTCATAGTTCTGAAACAAAGTACGTCTCCGAAGTATTTAATAGTGTTCATCTTCCGCCGTAACGTCGGAGGCGGAACATTTCTCGATCTTCACCGGTCCATGGATCAATTGGTCTTATGGTCTGATCTTGGGTTCGACTATCACTCTCTCTGCCCGTGACGCAACTCTTCTGATTGCGTTCCTCGCCGTTTTCGTGGTTGTTGCTGGGGCCGCTTGCTGGAAGATCACAGGCTACATCATGCACCAATACCGCGTTAGGAAAGAATATCAAGCTGGTCTTCACCACCAAACGCAAGCCATCCCCTGGCCAAGCTTTGTGGGAGCTGTCTCAGTTGGTCTGGTACTGGAGGAAAAATGCCGTGAGGCCCTCGATACGGACTCTGCCCGTTGTGGCTTTGGCTCTCACCAACCTTGGTCTTTCCAGCCTTGCCAGCATCTTCTCATTGGAAGTCATCAAATTTCGCAGCAATGAAAGGCTCGTTGTGTTTCTAAACTGTACTACCGTGGCTTTTAACCCCAAGGATCCCAAAGAGGTCACCTTCAACGCTATAAACCTTATCGAGACTCTGGCGGCGACCACCTACTCACGAGCGTGCTACGACCGCTCGAAGAGCCCGTTATAATGTATTCAATATATGTAACAAAAGCTGCCATGGAAAGCGAACTCGAACGCGACATGTCCTTTCGGAGATGATCTTTGCTGGTACGGTGGCACCGCTGCGTTTGGGATGGACACTGGGGAAGTTGATTCGTACGGTGGGCTTGGTATCAACGCTCCCAAGTCTGATCGAGTGCGGTTACGGAAGGTACGTATTCTCCTAGAGAGATAGTGTGCTTCACGAAGAGATCGGTCCGAAATTCCTGGGGGCTTTATGGCTGAAGGGTCCTTTAACGACTTTCTTATCAGTCACTTACGATGCTAACATCAGAAGACTTGTAGGTCACAACTTGCTCTCCGATACATGCTAGAGAATACGCAAAGGTCAACAACAGTTCTTAAGACCCACTGATAGGTATACATTCTCACATTCGGTGCCACGTCAGATCTAGAGGCCGTTGGAGTCTCTTTGAGGCATGACAAACCTGGCGACTACTAGGCTTGTACCGCCTGAAGAAGAAATATTCTTCCTTATCCCTCCGTAGACACGTGAGACTGACCACAACTTAGAGTATTCCTTCGGTCCAGTAACTTCGCCTTCAGGTACTAACGAGACTTTCATTTATGACACCCACGACTTAGTTGGAAATCAAGGCTATGTCCTCACGTATGAACTTTGCATTATTACATGGATCACTCAATCTCTGACTGCTGCCATGCGTTCAGATCAATTCTTGCCCTTGCTGGTACCAACAGCGCTTGGGTTCCTGTTGTGGCGCTTAATCGTACACACGCCGACATCTCACTTTTCTTCTTGAAATCACAAAACATTCGACGTTATCAGTAACCCTTCTTTGCCAATCTAGTAGTCTCATGCCCATATGGTCTGCCGACCGTCCTAATACCCCTACCCGATGCCGTCGCAACGCCTGCTCGCTGAAGCCTTAGTTGACAATTTTCTCGTTCAAATACAAAGCGATAGCTCCAGCTACCTTTTTCACAACGACCGATCCCTCGTGGGCATCAGTGCCATCTGGGTCCGCGACATAAGGCTTGAGGCTCGCTCCCAGTTGCATCGACTTCAGCATGACATCTGTGATATATTTTTGAAAGACTGGCACCTTGATTTCACCATTAGTATAGGTTGGAGGAAAGTAATAAGCATAAGCATAAGCTTGAGGTTTGATGCGATTGTTGTAAAGGCGCAGCAGTGCGGCCAGCTGTGCGTCTATAGTATTCACGTTTGGGGAAATGTGGGCGACAATGCATCCCACCTGGCTGACGATAGCCACGGCCGTGCAGCCGCAGAGGCCTTTCGTCCCAAGGGCGGGCGGACTCAAAGCCAAGTCGTGAAAGAGGGACTCGCCTCGGTCCACAACCACTGCGAGGCCTGCTTTCCATAGGACATCGGAGGGTTTGTCCAGGCGCTTTTCAATGCCAAGTGACCTGAACCTTAGTTTCTGACCTGGAGATGTAGCTCTCTTCCAGCACTTGTTATCGTCCGCGGTCATGCTTTTCAAATTTTGGGCAATCTGGTCATACACATTCTTTGGAGTTGGCCTATCCACTCTTCGCTCCACATCGCGTACTGCATTGGGGGCGGTATTGGTTTCAACATCCCGTAAAAACAGTCCCAAGCCGTCAGCAGCTTGGGGGTCATCGAAAGCTGGGTCGATCGCAAGTCTGGTGTCTAGACCCCGTTCGGACTTTTGAGAGACACCAGAGCTGGGATCATGAAGCTAAGAGTTGAGCCAGTCGGTGAAGCCTTCATTACGAAGATCTAGTTCGGGGACGTTCGATGTCGATGTACTGGGGAGCCCTGCACCAGGGGTGAAACTGACTCCTGGTTCCTGAGGAACGGCGCTCGCTGACGAATGTGATGACAGGTGCGTGGTGAGTAATAGAAAGATGATCTGGTTATAGTAAAACATTGTAGTAAGATGTTACTAATCGTGGTGAAAAAGATGATCTTTATTCTTGAATGTAAAAGATAATAGCTGGTAGAGATAGCGTAAAGAGTCCGATATGTCGTAAGATACTCTGACCTGAAGATGCTCAGTAGTCTGTTAGATTCTTGTTAATTTGAATATCTTGCGGTAGCAGACGCCCTTTTATATTAATCTGCCTATAAATTTCGGAGAAATCACTAATCCGTCGGCCAGAGGGCAAAGGGCGGGCAGGCTATGCAGTATCGAAAACAACGTGGTTAAGACGAGGATTGCTGCGACTACAGGATTTGTTTCAGGTCTCTTTCCTAGCTCCGGTTATAAATGTTGCTTCCTCGACGATCGTGTGGCATAGGACTGCTTGTTGGAAGGCGAACGTTGCATTCCAGGCTCGCAAAGTTCTTGCTACTTCCAATCCGAATCTGTCATGAGCATTCATAGGGGGCTGAGCCGAACCAGTTATTCAAACGCCGTGGTATCCAATAGAGGTGAAACTACGTGAAGGTCATTTTCGCAGCGTCGCGGAGGATGGCTCATGGTCAGTTGAATCCTTCGACAAAGATGTTACAGCATTCAAGTCTACCACACCATGGAAAGTCCCATCTCAGTCAGAATATCACTCCGCCTCTGCTCTAGACGTTTCGAGTCCAACAATATAACGACACGATCCATCGATCAACGGATAAAGGATTAGCATCTAGGGTAGGGATTCTCTGGCTTTACCTTTCTCCATGCCACTCCGCAGCACACCAAATAGTACGCAGTTGCGATAATCTGTAAGGAGAGGGCAATGACGTCCAAGGAAAGATTCCTGATATTTGCTGGCTGTTGATCTATTTCGCATCTGCAAAATCATCTCAAAGCTTGGCATTGGCCGGCCATGCGCGTCCGATTCAAATCAATACTGTGATTGCTGTCTCATCTTCGTCCTGGCGTTACTTCATAGGTAGATGAATATGACTTCCTTAGATGCCGTGCTAGTACTAGATATGAAGTAACAATTCCTCTTACTCGTATGGAAAGATTCTGCTTCCAGGGCTGAGGCCGTCGAGCTCCTTCGGGCCTGTTGGAAGCCACTTACTGTTTCCGAAGAAGTATACTGTCCTTATCTTAACGCTCACCTCTAGGCAACCGGATCCTCCACAATCCTGCGTTTACACCGCTAAGCTCTCAGGCGCCCACCCCGCCAACAATGGCTGATAGGGATCTTGCTGCCTTCAGAGCCCGTCGCTTCTAAACAGGATCCTCGTTTTTTCCGAAGGGACTCTCGCTCTTTTGATACGCTTGATTATGATCTGATTTCGGTCGTAGGCGTATCTTTAGCGAGGGGTGACGAAAGTATACTACAGTACCTTCAGATGATACTGTGTAGGATACGACGGTAGGGCTTAGTATATAGATAATAAGTGGAGGTAGTATAGCCGGGGCTGTACGCGCAGGAGTAGGGAGCGTATACGGATCCGCTGCCCACTTCTCAAGGCTAGCTCCCAGAGGATCTATCACCGAAGGCTGAGAGGACGGATTCTTGTGCCACCCGCGAGATGGGATAAGGTATGTCTGAAGTTGGTTGGATATGGCGTTGACTAGGTGAAAGTAATGGTTGATTACTAGCGGTTTCATGCTCTCACAGTACTAGTCTGTTGGACCGGTACCTTAGGCATGGCCCGCCAACGCCAAGCTTTTAAGGTGATTGTACCGCTGCTTATACAGTAGGTGTTTGGATCGGGTTGCTTAGTGATAGATCTTTAATAAAATACGTGAATTCAATTGGTTCGATACTCGCTTCACTGGCTCGAAGCAGCAAAGTCGCTCGACAGATCTGCGACAGGGGGCAACCCGAGCTGTCCGTCCAGATAGGTACTGTATAGGCTAATCTAATCAGAGCGTAGCACTAGCTTCCGGCGGACTGAACCCATAATTGTATTGTACCTATTTAATACAATACGTAGAATAAGGCAGAAGCTGATGCGCCGGTTTCGCTTCGCCGTACAACATAGATCCTTTGAATAGCCACCCCTTCTCTGTCACACTGAGGCATAGTCGTAGAAGGAATGTGGATCGTTCTACCTGAAATGTTACAATTCCGATGTTCTGCGCCGGTATCGCTTCGCCGTAGATCCTTTGAATAGCCCCCCACACTGAGGCATAGTCGTAGAAGGATTATGGATCAGCTTTCGCAAGAGTCTGGCAACCGACAAATGTCATTTACAGACCAATTACTCTGTCCACGTGGCTACTGCATTTCTCCAACTTCCATCTGGGAGCTCTTCGTCGTTACGTTTGTACTTAACCTGACTGGATACGATCTTACCTCAATTGCCATTTAGCATGACTTCCGTACTACCCAATCCAAGCGCAGCAGACCAGCGTTTGGAAAAAACATTGGAAGATACCGTCAGCTCTGGTGACCTCGCAACGGTCTCCATATTGCTCGCACAATGGCCGACTCAACCTAGCTTGGAACCATCTGACGAACCTTTTGGGCCCAAGCCGGCCGGAATACCCTACGAGCAAGACCTATGGCCCTTTACTGTAGTCCTCCATAAAGCCATCAAAGAGGACAAAGCCCAGATCGCGTCCTACGTTCTCGGTCTTGGGCTCAAGCCCCAGCCATACGCTACAACGTTAGCATTGGATATAGGCTCCATCAGGATCTTCCAAGCTTTATTGGACAATGGCTGGGACATTGACGCCCCACTGGCCTCGAACATGTGCCCTCCTCTCTGGTTCGTCTAATCCAACAATGTTTGTCGCATCAATGCATCGTTTCTAGCGTGGTAGAAAGCCTTTTCCGTTATAAATGCTCACAAATACCTCAGCTACGCCATCATGAACGAGCCTCTAGTTCACTGGTTTCTCTCGCACGGCGCTTCCCCTAACGCTTCAGCTCCGCAAAACGCGCGCACTCCTGTCTCATCAGCCTGTGCAAACGCTCCATTGCACATTGTCAAGCTTTTCTATGCTCATGGCGCATCGCACCTCGACGCTCTCCAATGTGCAGCAAACTCCCCCACAGAAGGGCGGTTAGAGGTGCTGAAATTCCTCTTGGATGATGGAGCGGACGTGAATGCAGTAAAATGGGCGCATAACGAAGATGAGTATCAGACGTGGGCGTTATTCGGCTTGGGCACAGCTTTGCACTACGCTGCTGAAGGCGGATATGTTGATAGAGTTGTGTTGCTGTTAAGCCGCGGTGCGGACATTGACGCTTTGAATTCTAATGGACGGACGCCGTTGGAGGTTGCGCGAGAGCATAGCCAAGCTGATATTGTTGCTATGTTGACTAGTCATTCAGGATAACCAGGTTTTACTCTCTTCTTACTTGGTCCTTCTCACTTACTTAGTATGAACCGTAGACAATTCCCGCTCTGTAGTAGCTACATCTAGCCTGAGAAGCTGCCTCTAAACGTCCTCTAGCTGTCTCAAGGCAATGCTTCGTGCAGTACTATCTAGTGACTTCAAACACTGCTAGTGTATGACCAGGCAATGATTTTGTCCTCATGTCCGATTTCTATGAAGGTTCCCAAGGTGTTTTCTGGCCTCTGGATCCTCCTCGGGAATGTCTACTCTGAACAAATCCGTCGGACCACATAGACTTTAGCAGGTCTCGACCATAATACTAGACACGTCAGTCGGTGGTTCCAAGTAGAAGCTGGCGCCGAGTAAGTGTGGAGTCTCGGTCAAGGAAGCTTTCTTTGGGGCCGGAGGCAGTGAGATGTACAATCAGACTTGTTCTAGACAGGTCTGATGGTTGTAGGCAGAGCGAAGCAACCCGCACAATGCCGCTGGCGGTGGGAATCACGGGGACTGGAAACCTCGGTTCTTGATCCAAAGTCTTGATGGATAGGCGCGGCATGTGGGAAGACAAGGCACACATGGCGTGGGTTCTAAGAAGAAAGTCCGAGCACTTGGCAATGGTGATCAAGGAGGAATACGGCGAAAGAGTAATGAGAAATGTCGAAGGGTTTTCAATACTCGTCTTAATATTCCGTGCTATAGCGCTATCCCTAAATCCGCACGCGCCGGGGGCGCGAGCGCGCCTAGACCATTACTATCTCACCGGAATTACCGGTCTACTATATATACCTACCTTAGCATCAACAAGCAAACCATACCCTGTATAATCCCATTATCCAAAAAAGACAATCGACAACAATCTCCAAACAACGCTTCAAAACCCTGATAGATCATATCCAACCAACGCCTCGCATCCAAAGACCCTTCCGTAACCAGACCATAAACACCCCTCCTCTCCCTCTTCCCCCACCCACCAAGAACTCCTCTCCTCCCCCACAACACCAGCACCAAACCCCCGCCTCGCAAATAACCCCCCCCCCCCCCCCCCCAAAAACCGGGCACACAGCAACAGCAACAGCCAAACAAGCCTTCTCCAACCCCAAACCTACACCATCCCCCACCACACACACACAAATACCATCATGCATACAAAAACATAACCGCGTATTTACAAGCAAGCACCCAAGCACCAACCACCACCCCTAATATACCTACCTCCAGCTCCCAAGCCAACAAAACAAAAATCAAATCAAATCAAATCACCACTCACAAGCAGCTCTATTCATTACTCACTCTATTCATCACCCTTGAAGACCTGAATGGTTTGAATATCAAACATATATCTCGCGGCTGTATTCTAGCACTTTATTTTCTTGCGCATTTCTCATCGATAAGCATCCTCGCGGGATAAATCGCCGCGATGGAGGAGTTTCAGAAATGGAGAAGGGTTGTTGCGGTCGTTCTTTAAAATAGCCTATGGTCGATTTTATTTTTGGGTTGGTTTTAGGTACTTTCTGAGAGAGAGAGAGAGAGAGGTGGAAGGGGGAAAGGGAAGGGGAGGGGACATTTCTAGGTTCGGCCGGGATTCGATGGATTTGATTTTGGGGTTTGGGGTTGTAGGTTCGTTCTGGGTTGGGATGAGATGAGATGGTTACGGAAGTAAGTATGAGAAATGGCAAAGCATTGCAGGGGTAGGAAAATTGTGAGATATGAGCGTGAGAAGGCTCGTTTTGGTTTCAGAGATGGAGAAGAGGGATCGAAAGTGCGATGGTTGGTAGGATACTGTTGACGCTTTTTTGGTGGCAGGGAATGGTTTCAGCAATCTGCTGGGCGGGGGGGATGGGTGCACTAACGAAAAGGGATTGCCGATCAAGCTGTTTAAAAGTGATGGCGAACCTTTGATATTTACTACCATGATCTATGCCGAGCTTCATTGACCGACACTGTAAGGTACGAGCACAGATCGTGACAGAGTTTGTTCCGTCTGGGCCTGAAAGGCTGAATATGATATCAAGATATAATGTACAAGAAGGGTAGTTCAAATACAGTCAAATGCGTTCCAATGGTGCGTCAAGAACGAAGTTTGCACATATCTATATGTCCAGCGCGCACAGCGCGAGTCTGATAGATCTGTCCTTAACGGCCATATGCTTGAACTGACGCTGTCGCCGCGACAATTGGGAACGGGTCTGTCCCAGTGGGACTGGGGGTGAAGCTGGCGGATGGCTGGGTGAGGAAGCCGGTGGACTTGCATTTGGTCCTGGTCTTGGAGAGTGGCTGGGTGCCGTTGTTGTATGCTGCGCTGCTGAACGGAGGTGCGGCGCTGGATGCGGCAGAGGCTGCGGCTTCACCAGCTGCGGATGATTGAGGGGACGCGCTATCAGGGGCAGAGCTGGGGCTTGAATCGGACCCGGAGCCAGCAGTCTGGAAAATCATCAGTTATGAGGTATTTGAATGACGTTGTGGGAAGCACTCACCACAGTGACTGTGACAGCGGGGCCCAATGCAGTGACGGTAACGGTACCTCCGCAGCCACCTGCAGCAGTACCTGTAGCAGCGCCACCAGCGACATCTGTGGGGGTGCTCTCCCCACCGCTACCGGTTGGGGTCTGTGATGAGACGTAGATGGTGCTCTGAATAGTTCTATACCTAGTGGATTTCCCCTTGCTAGAGGCTTCAGCAGCGTCTGCCGACGATGCGATAGACTGTGTCACAAGCTCAGCTCGATTCAATATGATCTAGCCCGAGGTAATACTTACAGCGCTGTTGGTTTGGTAGATGGTGTGACGGATAGTGGTAGTTATAACGGTAGCTGAAGTTCCAGTACCGATAGTGTAGGTGAGAGTAGTATCTTCAGATTTGCCAGCACTGGTAGGACTAGAGCCAGAAGCACTTGTACCAGTCCCGATAGGAGCGCCCGTATTGAGTGGGCCTGCGCTGAGCGAGCCACCGGTGCTGATGGGGAAGGGCGCGCTGGAGGCGACCTGGGATGCGCTGGCTCCTGTACCAGGAAGCAGAGGAGGCCCCGAGCCACTTGGATAAGGAGAGGTCCCATTCTTGTAGGAGTAGTCGGAATCATCGGCTTGAACGACAACGGCCAACGCCGCGACGAAAGCGAGTGCAAGCTTGCTGTACATCTTGTTCGATCTCCTGATCAAGGTACGTGAAACGTTATTTGTACTGAGTAGACCTTGGACGTGAAATTCTTGGCCGCGTGGATTGCTTAGGGGGTATCTGATGCTGCTTGGGGCTAAATGATGATCTTTTGCAATGCTTCTGTGTTTGAACTCAAGTTTTGTAAAGACCGTAGGCGAAATCGATTCGCAGTAAAAGAGTGACTGAAATGAGAGAGCAAACCGAACAAGCTATGCAAAAGAGCGTGGTTAGAAGAGAAGGAAGATCATATGGGGGGCGGGTGAGGGTGAGGCCATATACGGAATTGCAGAGGGGGTTGGAAATTAGGATATTTGGATATTAAGGATGATTGGTGCTAATGCCAGGTCCCGCCGCCAGCGGCCGGCGACAAATTGAAGACCCAGGATCGACGAGGAGCTAGCCAGACCCTTGTTTCCTTCCTCCTATTGATTGGAGATGCAAGCACACACGGATGGGTCCGATTCAAGCAGGTCGCCGTCAGCATGGCCTCTTACTGGAAAGCATCACCATCTTCTTTCACCGTAGCCTGGCGCTTCGTAGCTCGGGATAAACTTACGATAATCACTCATTTCTCACTGCTTACTGCTCAGAATGACCGGCGAGCCACAGCATGTAAACAAAGCAGCGCTCACCAAGTCATCAGCTAGTCGCAATTTCCTGTTGTTTTTGGGTTTTGTGTCGCCCTTGGTCTCCCTTGGCACACACAAGAGTGTATTGATTGGGACCACGCGCAGGCGTCCGTGAGTGATGGCCACGCTGTAACGTGGTTGTCTCAGCAAGAGACCCACCTTGCGACGGCCATGTCCACGGGTCCCAATGTCCGTCCCTCGCATCGATGACCGAAAGGCCAAGAACAAAGAAGCGGATGTCGAAGATGGTGCGTTTCAAAAGGTCTGATTGCGACAAATTACGACTTGGCGCGCTTGGCACCTCCCGCCCAAGATAAAGTAGAAGTAAACTTAAGGGTGAATGGCGGGGATGCGGGGTCGATAAGCGATGATAAGATACTCAAGTTACGGAGTAGTAGGTAGCCTCGTCTCTGCGATATGGCTGGAAGGCTATGAGATAGTTGAGGCTACCAGACCGTCGTGCATTGTGAAGACGATGTCAACGGCTACTTCCATCTTTCTTGTTATATAAAGCTCTCTTGCCAACATCTTCTTCTGCTGTGACAGCCACTATGCCCTCCCATCTCCGTCCCTCGGAGGAGATGCTCAACGTCTTCAAACTTCAGCGATCTTTGAAGAAATTTGCTTCCTCATCTCATAAGCTCCAGATCCTGCGTACGCTTCCCTATTCTGATGCCAGGCTGCCTGCCTTGCCGCGCACGCTATATATTCTGGTGAGTATGAGTTCGTGACGCATCGAGTCGTAAAAAGTTGAGCATCTAGAACAATCACCTCCGAAATCTCGCGCTCGATCATATCCTGGACGTACATAGCTATCCCCTTCAACTTTGCATCCCCTTCATGACGACGCTGACCAAGCTCGTCTGTTCCTACAGGACTCTTCTTGGAACCCCCCAACGCGTGCGCATCTGAATATTTGCACTTCAGCTTTACTGCAAGATAAACCGGCCGAGAAGCCAAAGAGGCTACTATTGTTGTTGGCGACGCAGAATGCGGACAAAGGATCAAAGCCCGCGGCTTTCGAGCAGCGGCTAGCAATGATGAAGATCTTCGCGAATGACGTGCTTCAAGCTGTTGCTCACCCTAGTGTGTCTTATGAGACCGAGGGCCTGAAGGACGGCGAGATAGTTGTGGACGTTGGGATTACGAAGGAAGCCCGATTCATGGACAAAACGAGCGTGCTAGAAAAACATTGGGATTATACTTACCTGGATCCCGAGGGTGCCAGGAAGCCGATGGAGCAAGTGCATCTCACAGGCTTTGATACCCTGATCAGATTACTCGATATCAAGTACTATCCGCCGGACCATAATCTGAAGCCACTGGAGGACTTGTTCGAGAAGCACCGAGTCAGGGTGACCAGGAGGACTGATGATGCATTGGGCGGGAGAGAGGCGCAGGATTCATACATGAGTAGACTTAGAGACGGGGATCGAGAAGACGAGAGTGGAAAGAGGGAATGGGCCGATAGAATCCAACTCGTCGAGGGCGGAGACGAGGACGAAGAGGGTGTGAGTTCTACCAAGGTCAGGGAAGCTGCCATAGCTAGGGATGAAGAAGCATTGAAGAGGTTGGTCTCCGATGGAGTGGCACAGTGGATACTGGACGAGAAGTTGTACCTGAACTCATGATTGAGCGCCAAAAGGACTGCAATTTTACGATGTCGCTAGGCTATTCATTCGACGCTTATTTATCAGACCATTATCAGCGCTTGGTTCCCCTGATCGGCCTCAAAGATCATGCGTTCATTATCAAGAATTTCCTCTCCGTCGTGTCCAAAAAAGGAATCACAGAAACCAGCATCAGCTACAGTGGTAATCTGAGGACCCAAGATGTTCTCTGTCTCGTCTGTCAGTTCCTGGTGATCCAGTCCGTACGGCGCACCTGACGTGGGCTGCTCAGACAAGCTATGATTGCTCTGAAGTGTTGTTTTTGCATCGTCCAATATCTCTTCGTGGTCCACTTGCCTAATTTGGTCTAATGCAGAACGCTCGGAAAGTACCTGTTCGGTACTGAAATTGTCCTGCCAGGTTTGACCGTCATCCTCCCGAGCCAGAGAGTGAGCGAGGCCATCATCGAGAACACCATTCCCTTTGTTTAGCATATCCAGCAAGTCCTCTTGATAAGGTTCGTATTGCAGAGGTTCCCCGGTGTATCTTTGAAGATCTTGAAGGACCTCTCGTTCGTCATCCAACATCTCCTCGCTATAGTTGTCCCAGAGCCTAGTCGACTCGCATCGAACGAGGCTCTCGGAGGAATCTTGGCTATAATAATCTATTTCAGCATCCGAACTGCTATCAAGCATAGCCTCGCGTCTGTTCTGATAAGGTCCTTGTGTAAATCTCTGACTCGTAAACAGATCCTCATCGATATCACCGCCAGCCCCAAAGGTGTTGACTGGTATATACGGTACGCCTTCCTCCGCGCTTCGATCGTCCGATACTTTCATCCAGTCTGGGCAAAGTAAACCCTCAACTGCTCCATCATCGTTGATAGAAAACTTGGCTTTGATAAGCGGATCGTTGCCCGAGTAGTCGACTCCCAACCCCTTTGATTGGTCGAACGTATGGTTGCTGATGCCAGAATCTATTTCCACTGACGTATACTGGGTTTCAAGTATCAGGTCGACATCTTCATTGTTCGGAAATGTCTCTACATCTTGATCCATTATCGACTTGTCGAGAATCTGCTGTCCAAGCTCACGTTCGCAAGCAGTCTGTGGGCCACCCAAGATCTCGAACTTTCGCTGAGGCCAGGTCTGAGGATCAAGCAGTTTTTGTTGCATCAAAAACCAAAGACGAGCCTGAATAGAAACTGACAGTGATGTCTTTGTCGACTGCGGATCATCAGATCTTGTGCTATCGTGTATCATATCACCTCGAGGGACCGTTTTCAAGAGACAATCTAGCGTGTGTTTGAGACTTCTGGATCTTGTGCGGTGACAGACTCTACTCAACGTGTGGGCTATACTGGGCAGCAGGCTGTTACGTTGTGAGACAGCCTAGGACGTGAATGTAAGTTTTTTTTAACAAGAGTAGGACGCTAAAACAATTAGCATACCTCCAGAAAACGCGGGCTGAAAAAAGCTGGTGCTATCTCAACAAGCCTAGGAAACCCCGTGTCTTTGGCAAGCATTATACCTTCACATTTGGGGGCCTCGTGATCACAGAGCGCAAGACGCAGAGCAGCGTCCAGAAGTCTCAGAAGAGGCCGAAACATAGTCTTTTGACTGACATGCTTAGAATTTGGCAACAAGCTCTCAGGTTTGCAGGTACCTGACCATCCCAAGCCAAGCGAGGGCCTGGAGGGATCCCTACCTCGAGAGTTCGAAACCGACATCTCGAATGATGAGGATTGATTCGTAGTTCGCGGGAATATCTGTCGCTGGCTTAGGGAGCCTATTGCCTGGTCTTGCTCTTGACAGTGAAGATTAGTGTCTACACGAAGCCATTGCTGCTCTGGTCGCGGACGACCAGGGGATATGTCAAAGGCATCTGCGTCGTGAGTATGAAATGACGCTGTAGGTGTGGCCACCCCAACAAGTCCAGTGGCCTGCTCCCGTACGTGAAGAGAAAATCGAATGCGTCTGCAAGGAGAGAAATTGAAAAGTAAGCTGATATTCTCAAGGCAAGCAGACGGCACACTTTCTGGAGCATTGACAGTGGCATGATCGGTTCTTTTTCCACTCAGGGTGAGGAAGAGCTCATTTGCGTGATCATTTCCTTCGGCTCCAACCTCGGAAAGATTGTGGGTTGCGTCAAGGCCGAGCTGAGACCAGATCTAGGCATATTAAGACACTCAGCATATGGCAGAGTAGACAAGTGTACCTCTGCGTTACAAAGTCTTAACCCAATTTCCTCTACAATGCTCGTGACTCCATAGTCTAAAATCTCGATATCGTCAAAAATAAAACGTATATGGATTCGCAGTCGATTTCCTCCTGCAACCCATGTGCCAGTAGAGACCAGCGTCTCCAAATTTGCGAAGTCAAAAAAAGAGAGAGGTGCCAATTGAGATAGAGAAAGAGTGATATTGGTTCGGAGCTTGAGATTCTGACTCTCGTGAACGTGCTCAAGCTCCCCGAGTTCAAGCACCACAGATGGCATGGCATGGAGCCGGCGTAAAGCTTCTCAAAGCTCTCGTCAGAGCTCGACAAGTCTGCGTTGGAAAAGGAAAGCGTTGACGACCTAAGAACAGGAAAAAACAGCCAATGAAGACATCGGCCAGGAAACTGCGAGTTGATGACAGAAGATGCTCGAGCTAGCACAATTGAAGCAACTATCAACTACCTCTCTGGTCACCTTGATTTCTTAGCCACAGCCCATCCAGACTTGTGACTTAGATCAACAGTTGAACATCAGGTTGAAACGAAATGCTTCAGAGTCTTGGCAATAGATATTTCTGAGTCTAGCTCGAATAGGAGATTAGGGTTTAAGCAACTTTGACCTCGACAGAGTCCCTCAAGCTGTTCGAAGTCCGTTGTCTCTGATAAAGCATCATGAGGTCTCTCCATATTTCTACAGGTCTACGGATTGTCAATGCTATACGATCAGGCATTCGCAATGGTCCGCGATCCACTCACACTGCGCGCCAGCTGCATACCACCCCCAGGAATCTTACAGATGGCGTATATCGGGATTTGACTAACATGCGCGTGAGGACGCCGTGGATCGAGGCGCTGAGAAGGCAGAAAGAGGAGGAAGTTGACCCCACGAAGAAGTCCAGCCCGTCAGTAGACCCGTGCAGGCGCGACCTGAAACCGAGAAAGATGTCCGACAGCTTCCACCGTGTGGTATACGCCCCTGTTCCGGCAGCCTCATCACTTAATTGATTGATCGAGGCATAGGTCATACCGCTGGCTCAAGATCCTTGGCTTCTTGACAATTATCTCAACGCCAATGGACAGCTCAGGTGCGCCTGAGATGCCAGTCTGCGGTATTCATTCGCTAAGGCACCTCAAGACTCGGAACAATCTTCATGGATCTTGATGCGCTCTCTGGGGTGATTGCCTACAAGCATACGGGAGAAGATGTGACCACCGTTACCGCTGCCGTCGATAGGATCACTATCAATCACCTACTGAAAGAGCTATGTGATCTCGAATTGTCCGGCCAGGTCACATATGCAACTGGAAGATCCAGTATGGAGATATCTTTACAGGTGGCTAAAGCTCCAGAAATAGGAGCTAGAGTCAAGGAAGAGGATGTTCTGATGACCTGCGCGTTCACCATGGTTTCGCTGGACCCTGCAACTAAGAAACCGGTCGCGATAAGCCCCATTAAACTCGAGACAGCGGAGGAGAAGCGGCTCTTCGCCCTAGGGGAGAAGAAATCGAACGAGAAGAAAGCTCTTGCAAAGAGAGGCTTGCATAAGCAAACGCCAAATGACGAGGAAAGCGACCTAATCCACGCTATGTGGTTGAAGCAAATCGAATATCACGGTTGGCCTTATCGCTGTCGCTAAACTATCGATCTCTGACTTGTCAATGCAGACCCCAATATCGCCGTTCGCAAACCCGACAATGTAACGTTCATGGATACGACTCGCATTCACTCTACTCAGATCATGCAACCTCAATATCGCAATCGACATAACTTCATGATATTTGGTGGCTTCCTACTCAAGCAAACCTTTGAGCTTGCCTTCTGTTGCGCGGCAGCTTTCTCACACTCACGGCCTGCTTTCGTCAGCCTTGATCCCAGCACCTTCGATAATCCCGTGCCAGTGGGTAGCGTCCTATACCTTACAGCCACTGTGGCATATACAGAATCACCACTTGTCGCGGAAGCTCCTAGAGGTGACGGTGTGAGGACAACCGAGCGGGATGATAAAGGAAACTACACCAGGGTGCAGATTCGAGTCGATAGTAAAGTGCGAAATATCGAGCACGGTGAGACAAAACCTACTGGGCAATTCAACTATACTTTTACCGTGCCGAAGGATACCAGAGTCATGCCGCAGACATACTCTCAGTTCATGATCTGGGTCGATGCGCGTAGGAGAGCCGAAAGAGTTAAGGGGTCAGAAAGTGTTGATCGTGTGGGAGAGAGGACACAGGGTAGCGAAATAAGGGTGACAGAATAAGCATCAAGAGAGTAGGGGACAGAATCAATGACACGCCAAATGTATCACTGGCTAGACCGCTGCGTGTCTGGACTGACATGACTCGACTGCTATACCAAGCCATCGCTGTCTTATTACCAAACCCCCATGCGCTAGACAGGAGCACACAACACGCAAGAGATGAAGACTACCTGATCGTTGTGCGGACTGCACGCCGATGTGCACTTCATGGTCCTAGACCGAGTCGATTCTGGATACCCATGCTGAAGTCACAAGCTTTGCACTTACACCAAACTTGCCATTTCGTCCCTGGCGCTGAGGCTGAGACACTTTGTAACCCTAGATCACTTTCGAATGTCGAGCCGACGGGTATTCCTTCAACTTGCATAAAAGAGGAACTGCGGCGTCGTTTTGATGTCCACAAGGGCGCAAATTCTCGAATCTACTGTCAGTATCATCAGTGTCGAAATTGCTTTTCTGACAGTCATCCTTGTCTCCAACCAACAACGGGACTGCCACGAAATGGAACAACTCTTCTATTGGATCTCAGGACACGCTCGTACAAGACTACCTCCCAACTTCGCACGTTGTAGCGAGCTATAGCCAGCGAGGTGTACTCCGCAGTCCCTCAAATAGCATTCTCAAGTAGCGCTACACACCATAATTCTATGCACTGCGGCCGTTGTCATCGTCCTTCCAACAGCTCGTCGAAAGGTCCGGGTGCACAAGCATGTGTATGTAGGCACGGTAGGTCACTGGAGTCACTTGTGTTCGGCCAAATCTGGATTGTGATCTACAGGTACAACTTCTGTTGCACTATGTATTCCCATAGCATATCTCGGTTCACCGACTTGATCATCCTCCACCACATCTCTACCAGACAACAAGCTGGAGCCTTTTCATAAGCTTGTTATCCACTCCGTTTTCTTCGTATCATGATATCTATCAGTCATTGGGTCTTTTGAAAGATGAAAAATGTTCTCCATGCGGCCCTTCTCTCTAACATCGGCGCTTGGGCTTTGGTTAGGCGAGGCATCATCATTCCCTCAGCAGATCTAGTCGAATAGCCTAAGCGGAACATAATAGCTTCACACTGATCAAGTCAGCACTATTATATAATACGACAAAGATATCTTCTCCAGTCTCCACCGCGTGCAACTCTATGCTTTCACAATTCTCAGCTTGTAGCCACTCTTATTAACAGCAAACGAAAGTGCTTGCAATCGCCACTGCAGAAACATGACTCGTCATTATCAACAACAGAACGAAAAGTACTGAGAACTCCACCACCACGAATAAAAACAAAGATACCCCAGAAAATACGCCCGCGCAACTACCAACAGCACACTCACTATAACAATATCAATGCTCCTACAAGATCGAAGCATCAATCCACCAATGAATCTGAGACCAATCCTCATCCCCCTTCCCGTCCCAAAAACCATCAAAATTTATCAAATCCCTACTCATATAGCGCATAACCTTCCCTAGATACCATGATAAATCCCTCGACGTTCTCACTCACCATGTAGCACGTTCGTCCAATATTTCTACCACACGTTTGACCTACGTATCAACACATGATTAATCATCAACCCCTCAAATACATACAAGTCCTCATCGCTTACCCCCTTCCCTCCCACAAAAACCATGACGTTCAAATCCTGATCTCATAAGAGCATCAAAGGATATCTTGATATACATACATAGCACTCGGCAACAAAAATTCACAGAACCGTGTTTCCCCCCCCGTTTCATCTGAGACTGTAAAGTAGCTTTGCATAGCCATAACAGAAGAATTTTGCATGGAGTAAGTGTCGTGGACTGTAACGCAATGGTAGAACAATGTTTTTGTTTCCTACAGCCACCCACCCTCTCCTTCGAGGGAGATAGATGAACGTGGAAGAGCGAATTGCAGGTAGGGGATTTAAGGTAGGTAGTAGTAAGAGGGGGCTGGCGCTGATGGGGGTTGATAGTTGGTGATGCTAGTTCAAGAAAGGGGTGGAAGGGGGTATGGTGAGCGAACTTTGGTATGGTAGGCAGTGTAGAAAATCGATGAGGGATTGTAGAGGGATGGGGATGGGAATGGGGAGGAATGTCGGTGGAATATTGACGTATCGGATTGTGTATAGAGTAAAGACGTGGTATCGTACGCTGATATTGCTCTATCTACGCTGCTTATAGCAATTGAAATACAGTTTCGATCCTTATCGTCAATCTACTTTGCAAGCCTGCTTCCTAGCTGCGCTTGGAATATCTCATTCGCCCTCTGGCTCTCGACCTGCTGGCTGGCTGTATCGTTATTGAGGATTCTACCCTGTCTGTGCAGCCTTGTCGCTTCTCACGATGAGCTTGGTTAAGACTTGGTTTTACACCATGTTCTTACGCATAAGAAAGAAGCTATATAAGTGAGTCTCAGGTGGACTTACACGTTCGTGTGGTTTCAGGCAGAGATGACGTTGCCGAATGTAGATGAATGTTTTCTGTTGCGCTCTAGGCAGATGAAATTGGAAAAGGAAGTGGCGTTTTTGGACGCACGAGCTCCAAAATCGAGTATGGTTGGAATGAAGACAGTGGATTAGGGGAGACGGAAGTTTTTATGTTGGGCGAAGGCAAGGATCAATGAGCGGATAGCGGTATTGACAAAATGTTGTGCGCTTGATCGATTCTCTTTTGGGGATGAAGGTCTGTTGTTCAAGCATCTAAAAGCGATGCATGGCTGATGGCTATTGATGCTCTATCCAATAACCTTTCATAGGGCGAGAGCGTACAGTGGTCAATTATACTGGAGTTAGTCGCTCTCCATTATTCATTCAGGCTTATTTCTGGCGATTATTCGAAGATTGTGCCCGTAATGATTTAGCCAGCTCGCGAAAGGTTCACCTGGCCAATTGTTATATATTCCATGAGTTCTCGGATCTACTATGGCACCCCTAGCGTCTCAAGATCATGAACATGCTCTATGCGAGCTCGTATCGACATCTGCTTTGATTTCGCTTAAACGGGTGAGCTCTTTGATCATGTATCCAACAGTCTGCGGGCAGGTAAGCGAAGGGCCCAGAGTCACTGAATTTCACGAAACATTGGAAGATGCTCTGGCGTTTGGTACTCTCAATGGCCATGACAGTTTAGGGTTCTAGAAACCCAATTGTCCAACCGCCCCGTGGCCACATATTGTAGTAACGAGCAATGTCACTCAGCTGTGGCGTGATATAAACCATGCTTTGTTCGACAAGAATATTCCCGAACCCCAACACGAGGAACGGAAGACATTCACCAGATTGGTGACGTTGATCAGGGACACCTGATCTGTCTTTCAATCTATGATTGCCTCTCAATCTCTCGCGCCACTATGTCCTTGACCGCAGGGCTCGTTCCTTGCCCAAGGGAGATGTTCATAATGAAAGTCCGCTGCTTCTGCTGCGTTAGCTGCAGCACCCTCCTTGCGTATTCGGTCACTATGGTCTGGCCACTGTCCGCTGGCCATACGTTCTCGTTGGTACCATGCGCATCAGTGAACTCCTTGACGCGAAGCATACCCTGTCCAGCTAGCCAGCGCTTGTTTCTCTCCTCGTCGTACGGCTCAGGTGGTCCGATCTGAGGTACATTTGCGCCCTCATGGTCGGCACTGCCGGCAGATGTTTCGTCTAGGTCTGGTACGTCTTCAACCCTGGCGCTACGAGCTAGTCCTGCCAGCGAACCTTCACTACCGTGATCGGACCCTGGAAGCCTTCCTACGTGTTGTTCCAGATCAGCCATGAGTTGATCCGCCCTCTGTGTCGCCAGCTCGGGCGGGACTCCTTGGTCAGCAGCCTGACGTTGCAGGTGTTCTAGGATGTTCTCGACTTGAGCTGGGTCATTAGACCCTTGCCTAGATCCTGCGACGGCTCGTAAAAGTCGCCTGAAGAAGCCCGCACGACCCTGTAGTTCCTGCTCTTGGCCAATCTCAGGCTCATGCTCTTCTGGCGAACGAGGATTTGGGGTACCTTCGTCGGAGGGTGTCTCAAAGCCTTCGGCGTTTTCGAGAGGAGATGTATAGACCGGATGAGAGTCTGTCGGTGATGCGGGATTGTAGGATAAAACGTTGTTGGACGGGGGCAATGGGTCGGAAGACGAAGAGGACATTGTAGTATATCTACGAGGAACGAGGTTGATAAGGCTAGGAACGGCAGACAAAATCACATGCCGTGCTTCATCCAGTGTGATAGGCTCATCCTTCTGGGATATAGGTTTCGATGGCATATCAACTGCCTCGATTACTTCGACCAAGAATGATATTGCTTCCGGGGTGTTCCAGAGATCCTTGGCGTTATGGACATACAACTCGCAATCGAAGATCTCTCGTTCTGACTTGGGTGTTGTGCCCCATATAGCTTTTGGTACGTGATCGATGTTCAATTCCTTAAGTAAACGAGCGAAAATCCAAGGGTAGGCTCTGACGCACTTGGTCAATGACGCACGAGACTGTTGAGGTTGCTTGAGTTTGTACTCAGCGAGTGCAGACGAAATAGATATATTAATTCGAGGCGGCCATAGGTAAGCCTGAAATTGGGAACAGTTCGATAGCTTAAGGAAGTGCTCTGATTGCCCTCCTCGAAGAGCTAATTGATCGATAACGAGACCAACACAATAGGGATCACCTTCGGGATCTAGACTTAAGATGAGTCTTGCCCACTCGTATGCCGTACGCCAGGTACCTCTCTGGCTAAGATTGTTGGTATATCGCCATGCAGCTAGCCAGAATTCGCGGTTCTCTGGCCGCCGATAGTCGAGCCTAGCTTTTCCTTGCGATAGCGCGGTTGTGAACGACGACTGAACGGAACGTCCAAAGGAAAACAACGCGCGTTCGAGTAGATCCCCAGAGACAGAATGATCGCCTTGCTGCTTCGCAATTTCCGAAACCTGAAGTAAAGTTGATATATGGTAAGGGTTATATTGGAGCAGTGAGATCATGCGTTGCGGGTCCATTGACTCGACACAGGTCTCAAATTGTCTTTGGACGTCTTGATAGATTGTATTATGAACAAATCGGTACTCGATAGTGCCGTCATTCATCTTCTCGACCAACTCCATACCAAGGCCACCACTCGTAGCTTTTGGCCATTCCTCTTTTCCCAAAATGAATGGATTCCGTCGAAGTGCTAAGCCAGCCAACCCTTGACCACGCGAAGCTGGGCTATTACGACCTGCTAATGCACCACCAAGATCAAGTTGCTGAGCGCCTCTTCCACGTCGTCGTGGCGTACCAGCAACTTCGTCTTCGTTCTCTGTGACTACGTTTCCGAATAGTCTCTTCATCTCATTTAATGCATTCAGGTGCTTTGATTCTACCGCAAGTAAGCTGTAGAAATAGTAATTAGCTTCTTCAGATGCCATTCTCTGCACTTCCAAGGAATCAACTGGTTCATCAGTGGCTTTGGTAGACAATGACTTTAGAGCCAGATCAATCTCATCCAACTGTGCATGATCTCTGGCAGTCGAGCTCTTGTCCGATGCCCCCACTTGCTCGGTATTCTTGCCTTTCTTTTTATTCTTCTTCTTCTTTGATTTGACCTTTGTATTCAGCTTCTCCGATAATACAATATTGCCATTGCCATTGCGCTGATCTCCAATCGATTGCGTATTGGGAGCGTCTATATCATGATCTGATATAGGTCCAGCACCCCGAACCTCCTCGTCCTCGCTTTCATTCAATATATCAAATACATTCCGAGCCTTGGATGCAGGCAAATCTTCCTCTTCTGACAAATCTACATCATCATCGTGTTTCTCCAGAACTTCGGGCAGCTTCTGTTCTTCCCTCTCCCTCTGCAACTTCCGCAGAGCCCTGGATGACATCGTTGCACGTGAGAGTGTAAGGTGGCTGGCTCAGTATAGGTCTTTCTTTGCACATTTGAAAGAATTCAAAAGCATTGACAGGACGAAGAATGATTGCGGGTGTGGAGCAAATACATAGAGTCCGATCATGTCAATGAAGGGTGTTTCTCTGACTCAATCATAAATCAATGATGAAGCGACCGACGGACCGAGAAACCTTTATATCCACAAGGCTGATGTCGATCTCCCGAGATCTGTAGACCTTGCCTGTTTCGTCACGAGATCAGATCCGATAGGTTATCCTATTCCGCTTCACCAGCTCAATCATAGCGAGGTAGGCCAGCTGTTCTTGAAGGAATTCGTCTGCGGACGCCGAAGCTGTCTTCTCCAATGCGTCGAGCTGCAGTCCAAGCATTACGTTGTGCTCGCCGCAATGCAGTCCGAAAAGCACTCACTTCTAAAGCTTTCTCTTCAACCTCAATAAATTTCCGTGCTTCGGGCTCACGCACAGCTTTCACACCCGCTCGACAAAATACTCCAAACCAGATCGTAAATTCTTCAATGTACTTCCGCAGCTTCTCACTCGTTGCTATCGTGTCTGTGCTGGCATCCAGTGTCTGGTACTACCAGCGGGATCCAGAAACCAGAGCACTTGTCAACGGCACACACATCAACGCCCCAGGGACGAGCTTTTCACCCCCCCAATACTCTACTTTATCGTCAGCATCCGGATCTGTTTCTCCGTCTTCGCAATCGCCATCAAGTAGCCCCAATCTAGAGCGAGCGGCTGGGCCCAGGAGGCGAGCATTAGTTGTGGAGAACGACCAGTTCTATGTCGAAGAGCTATCAGATGACGCTCCCCTGACAAAACAGGCGGAAAACGACGGATTGAATCGCTCTGAAATGCTTACTCCGGAGCAGGCTACCCAGAAGCTACGAAGAACAGAGGAGTCATATCTGGTAGGCAGAGGCCGAGGCGTGGTCCGCTATGATACTGTTCAAATGGCAAGCAACAATCCTATTGAAGATGATCACGCCGAGAAAATAGTAGAGGCCCCACAATCGGTCACTCCACCATCTGAGGGCGGTTCAAAAGGCGACTGGATGTTCTGGGGTGTTTTTGATGGCCACAGTGGTTGGACAACCTCTGCAAAACTTCGGCAGGTGCTGATATCTTACGTCGCTCGCGAGCTCCACAGCACTTACAAAGCTGCTCTGACCACTCCCTCATTCACCCTACCAAGTCCTCAATCCATTGACGCGGCGATTAAACGTGGCTTCGTGGCGCTGGACGATGAAATTGTCAACCTCTCCGTCGAAAAGGTGATGATGAACAAAAAACATAAGGCAGCAGCGGCAGAATTGCTTGCTCCTGCCCTTTCCGGCTCCTGCGCCCTTCTTTCGTTCTACGACAGCTCCACGAAGTTGTTCCGCGTTGCAGTCACAGGGGATTCTCGTGCAGTCCTTGGACGAAAAAGCCAGAAAACAGGAAAATGGACGGCTACGCCTCTGTCAGAGGATCAGACAGGCGGGACGCCCTCCGAGATGGCTCGACTTCGTTCTGAGCATCCAGGAGAAGAGCATGTGGTATACAAAGGACGGATACTTGGTGGCTTGGAGCCCAGCCGTGCCTTTGGCGATGCGAGCTACAAGTGGAGTAGAGAGGTGCAGGAACGAATGAAGAAGCTCTTCTATGGCAGAACACCAACGCCATTACTTAAGACTCCGCCATATGTCACCGCCGAGCCTATCATTACCACTACGAAGATTGAACCTGATCAAGGCGATTTTGTAGTCCTGGCCACTGATGGTCTGTGGGAAATGCTCACAAACGAAGAAGTCGTTGGTTTGGTGGCCCGATGGCTCGAATCTCAACGTAAAACGCAGAGCACAACCGATTGGGCGAAATCGTTCTTTGGCAGCGGGAGTGAAGCGCTGCCAATCGAAAGGCATGTTCAGAATGCCATGGACGCTGACGAGGGACAAAGGGCACCAATTCGACAATTGCAGTGGCAGATCGAAGAGCACGATGAGAGATTTGTGGTTGAAGATAAGAATGTGGCCACCCATCTGGTGCGCAATGCTTTAGGGGGAAGGAACAGGGATATGGTCTGTGGGCTTCTGACGCTTGTCAGCCCGTTCTCAAGACGTTACAGGTACGTACTGCTACTGCTACAAATGATGTCCCATTCGTTGATGAACTATAGGGACGACCTTACAGTTGAAGTAATATTCTTCGGCGAAGGCGATAAGAGCGGAGAAGTGGTAGTGAATGCCGAAGCAAGCGCCCCCGGTTTGGGTTTGAAGGCGAAGCTATGATGGGAACCTACATGTATTAGAAAGGATCTGCCAAAAGAATCTCTCGGCGAATCACAAGCGATGCATATACCCATTCGCAGGAGCGAACTTCAGAATTGGTTCTGATCCATTCACATACCTCCTTGGTTGCGATCTGTTGAGGTGATGTTCACATATTGTGTTGGGAACGCGAGATTACATTCTTAGCTCTATCTTCGACAATGCCAATATTGCAGTGGAGCTTACGCTATAAGCCGCAGAAACAACAGCATACCTCGACTCTCCCCTCAACAGCGCCATTGTACATTCTACATCGGCCCGTCGCACTCTCGCAACCCTTACAAAATCTCTTGGCTCCTCTAAAGGCAATGGCCAACGCCTATCCTGCGCCCTTTGATACAAGAGCACGGTGGTTTCGACACCGTGTGTGTCCCCATATAATCCTATCAATCTTCTGATGGTTATATGGTCTGAGAATAAAACGACAGAGATTGAGACTTCTCAATATCAGCTGTCGAATCACCTATTTTCTCAATCCCCTGACATTTTCCTGCGAGTAAGGACGCTCGCGTTACCAGTACAGTGGGTGTGATAACATATTTGGCAAGCGAGGACCGAGATATGAAGCTGGGTGGACATACAGACTTTCCTTGGCTAGGAGTACAACATATAGAATTGACCTTTTCATACTCCATACGATAAGATACTTTACCTTACTGACTGCGGATCTTCGCGTGCTCTTGGCGCTGAGTGACAGCTCTAGCTAGTAATAGATAGATCAGTAGCGGCCTGATTCCGCTGAGTTCTTCCCCGGATTCCTGACGACCCTCGGACTATTCAATACTGAAACCCAACTATTGCTCCCTCCCAACGTGCAGGTGGTATGGCTCTTGTCAATGTATGGCATTTGAGGAAAGTCGCAGATGCATCATCAAAGCCCTGCGACATCTGCTATAAGCCAACAACCAGCGTCTTAATCACCCCGGATAATAAAGTAAGATTAGCCGAGTTTGTACTTTGCTACCCTAATCTTGTGCAGGACTACTTCTATGTCTGCTCAGGGCATTTGAAAGATAAAGGGCTTGCAACACCCATCATCGATGAAGCGGAGGTCGCCGCAAAGAAAAAGAAGGAGGAGATGGACCGTGAAATCGAGATCATCAAGAAAGAGTATGAGGAAAAGATGAAGTTGAAGAAAAGTAAAGGGAAAGGCAAAGAGGGCAAGAGCGTAGACAAAGGTGAAGGCAAAGACGATGCGAGCAAAAGTGAGGATGTCGATAAGAAGGCCGAGAAGGAGAAAGATGCCAAGGTACCTTTCCTCACAGCACTGATGCAACTATTACTGAGCCCTTAAGATCAACGCAATCACTACCAAACAGTCTGCGCCAGTCAATGACGGTCTTTCACGAATATATGCATTGCAAAAGTACGCGTTCCATCATTAATACCAATCAAGTCATTTTGCAAATCAGTAGTCTGACGTGGTACAGAGTATTCTATCAAAAGAGACTCGATCGGATACGAAACGCAGAGCTTGCCAAGAGGAATCGGGAGCGGCTCAAGAATCCGATCCTTTTCCCATCTGTCCCGCAAGGCACTCCATGAGGCCGTTGATGCAACAAATCATTCATTTGTGCATGGAGCTATGTGTTATGGGCGCTGCATAGAGCTACACAGTGTAGGCGCTACTACGCGGAGAGTGGCAAGCAAAGAGCTGCCATCATCACGTATTGCGTGACATGGACTTTCACGAGAGCGGCCAAAGACCTTATTGGGACATTCCTCCGACCTTGTGGATTGTACCTGCGCTTGGGGTTACTGAGCATTGACCGCTCCCGGACCCCGCCAATGAAATGAAATGAGGCTTTCTCTAGCTGACATGGATTTTCAAATATCCGAGGAAGAAAGTTGAAGCCTTGAAACATCGCCATGAATCGGAGATTGAAGGTAACCCACGGAGACTGACTTTAACCGAGCAAAATTAACGCACAACTTCGCCCGATAACATATACAACGAACGTTGATACAAGAAGACATCTCATATACGCGATGGCAGCATCTGTCAATCCAGCAAGCAGAGAGGTAGTTACAGACAACGCTTACTATTTAGCATTATGAATACGCATCAGTGAGACCGCTCGGACACTTCAGATCAGTCTTCATTGCGGCCGCAGCAGCGAATCATGGATCTTCCGGTCGTGGCCTATGATCATCCATTTAAAGACAATAAACATTATGAGATTCAAAAGGGATCTGGCTACAAGTCTGTGCACATGTCAGTATTGTCGGATCCAATTTTCCGAGACCCATAGTATGTTCCATCGTTGATGGTCCAGGGCTTGGCTTGCTGTGTCGAATATTGAAAAGATCCTGGATCACCCCAACGAAGGGTTCACCCATATAAGCCTTGAATGATCCACGAGTGGCAGACGATGTTCCCACACCGAGAGAATCATCCAAGTCACCAACTTGGGCCCGGATCCGGACTCGTTAAATACTCGTACTAGATGGCAAAACTTCAAGGTTTGCCACAGGATGACCAACCAGATCATCAGGATCGTTCGCCTCCTTGCCGCCACAAATAATTTCGACTTTCAGCCTTTGTAATTTTTCTTTACTAATGACGAATGATAGAGTTTGGGAGACCCGTATCATTCCCACGCACAAAGAAATCAGCTGAACTCTACAGCGCCACTAAAATTGGTGACCAAATTAGATCCATCCATATCTCATGTAGCCTTCCGTGCCTTCCTATCAATGCGTCGCCACGCTACTCGCCACTCACCGTTGAGAAAGTTAATGGCCGATTCTGACGCCTAACCATAGCCTTACCCGTGGGTGATGCAGCGTGCTCTCGGAGACCAATGTGAGTTGATCGCGATTCGCTCTCCGTGGATGTGTGGACACAGTGGGTCAACCTCTCGTCACCAACGAGCGGTAAAGGTTCAATCTCGTTGTGGGAACCGCTGCGAGCATGACCGAGCATGTTCCACATTTTCTGCTTTTGACGTGACCGGTGAAGCTCGGACAACCTCGGGGGAGGCAAGCTTGTCACCGTATTGACGCTATACATCATGCTTCACGGCTGTCATTCGCCAAAGACCATTCCCACCATCATTTCCACCTTCCATGGCTCAGAACGTCGTCCCGCATTGCTTCTCCGGTCGAGCCCTGCCATCCATGCGGCTCCAGTGACAACACATGGCTGGGGTAAGGGGTGCTGATGACCATGCACATTCACCGCTCATTCTACTTTTACACTGTACGCACGATCAGATTCTGTTTCCCCGTTACCCAACCGCTGCCTCCAAATATGGGTCATGGCGCTGGGAGGAGTGGCTCTCAGACATCGCCTCGTACGGCTCAAAGCCGCAGTCAGCACTAGGAACGTGCATTCACGAGCACTGACCAATTGAGGAACATGCAACCCTCTGCACAAGGTCAACCTTTGAATCCATACCTGAGGCTCCTGCCAATCTTACTAATCGCCAAGGGCATCAAACCCTGGTGAGTGTTACGACGCAGTCCAAGTCATCCGCCTTCTTCCGCAGTATGTACCGACAGAGACTCGAGATTCATCACACAGCTAAGACCTCGATGCTCGTCATTGGCCGAGACACCAGCAGCCGGACTCTTGCCCCATTAATGGTTAAATCTCCCGCACTCATTCCTCGATGATCATTGAAGTTGCGCCAAGGACTGGGGAGAAGCACTGAGGTACCTTGGCTAGTTGTCCATCACTGCGACCAGGGGGGTTTCCTGCCTTGCTGTCAGTCTTGGTAATTCATGGTGACAGCAATCTATCTATCTAGTCCGGTCGTCTAAGGTCCCTGACTATCGCCTTATCTACTCCAAATCTCCTACCATACGTCTCCATAATAATAATTTACCGTGGGAGTACTGACGCTATTTAATTCTATACCGTTTTTTCTGGTTTAGTTTGAGTTGGGTTAGTTGGTCAGTTGCCGTACAGATCGCTGTATGTAGGGTAGGTAAGTAGGTAGGTGGGTAGGTATTTTTGCAATGCAATTCATGGATGGGTTGTAGTGATGAATGATGGTATGGATTTTGATCGTGGAGAAGGTTGTAGTTTGTTTAGTTACGCGTGACTTCGATATAGGTATATATTTCTCGTCCCATGTTTCTTGTTCGAGATGTAATTAATAGATGTTTCTTTATACAGTACGGCACACACACACATACATACATACATACATATAAAGAAAGAGAAATTATCCCTCCCTCTCCCTCTCCCTCTCCCTCTCCCTCTCCCTCTCCCTCTCCCTCTCCTCACCTCACCTTCACCGTAACCTCATCCACCCTTCCCCTCCCCAACGTCATCCCCGGCACGACCCACGCCCCACAACTACATTGCATCCCCTGCCACGCGTACCGCCCCACACTCTGTCCGCACTTCCCGTTCGGACACTCCAGTCTGCCTGCCAGCTTTCCCTGTTCGAGTTCTGGGCGCATCCAGGAGAGGGGGGTGATGTGCAGGTGGGAGCATGGGGTTGTGGACGGGGGGGAGGACGTAGAGGAGGATGTGGATGGGGATTTGGAGGAGGGCTGTGGGGTGTGGGGGACGAGGTAGGCGGATGTGGCGAGGGGGGTGCGGCAGCGACGGCAGCGGTAGTGCGTTGTTGGTGGGTTTGGGGGGGGTTGGTTGGGATTGGGATTTGTGGGATCTTCGGCGTTGGTAGTGCTGTCGATGTTTGGCGTGGGCGATGGCATTTCGTCGGCGAAAGGGAGACTGGCGACTTCGGGCGCTGTGCCGGCTGCGAGACTGGCGTTGATGGTGCGTTGGTAGAGCCAGCGCTGGTAGGCGGGGTTGGCGTCGAGGGCTGTTGTTGTGGCGCAGGATGTGGAGTGATAGAGCTGGAGTTGCTGCATGAAGCCTGGGTTTGGTTCTGCGAGGGAGTGGGTTTGGCGGATTAGGTGGAGGGCGGAGGAGGGGCTTAAGTGGGGGTGGGTGGAGAGGAGGTAGGCGATTATGAGGGTTGCGGAGCGGGATTTTCCCATTGCGCTGTGGGGATGGTGGGTTAGTCGTTTTGTTTCGTTTTGGGGGGTGAGGGGGCAGGAGAGGTAGAGTATTGGAGTTTGTAGAGGGTGTAGTGACGAAAGGGGCAGTCCTGGAGAGAATCTAGTCGCTGGCTCATAATCTGTCTGGACATGGAATGGTGACCTGTGCGGGCAGAGACAAGATGCCACATGCGTTCTTAATCCAGGCAAGTAGAGGGAGTGACTCTACTCGGTATAATCATTGGCGATCAGTCGCGCCAGCATGAGTGGCGTGAAGTTTGGCATCGTCTATACTGGACATAGCTGAAGCTGGCATGGTATTCCCGCTTCAGCCAAGACATTTGAAGATGACTTTGCAGAATCTTCCAAAGTCAGGTAAGAAGAGTGTCGACGCATGCGAGATATGATACTGGAAGTCGTGATAGCATATTCTCTGCGGAGGGGTCATCCTCGTCGCTTTACTCCGTAACTTGACGGGCGATAGTACACAGGCTCCACAAGCAGTCCTCGGGGCCTTTGGAAAAATGCAAGACAATCATATGCACTCCATGGTTGTCGTCCCTAAGTGTCCGCTCCGATCCCCGGTGTATCAAACTCAGAACGCTGGCGGACTTAGCGAGTCCGAAAAGGGGACTGTGCCGTAAACTCCAACATATCGGGCAGACCGATGATAACCAACATCCTCATTCGGCTTCCGCCGTACCATGCATGTCGCGAAGGATTACTGAAAAGAAGTATGACCTACCAATGAACAAGCACGCCTCCTCCGCCATCGAGGCCCTGTTGTATGAAATCGTTAGTAGCGGGAAAGTGCTCGAGGATGTTCTCGTCTTCCACGTCATCCACCTCGACTAGATGATGTTTGAAGCTCGTAAAAAGGTCTTTGTCGAGAGGCAACCGCAAGGCAGACACAACATGTGTGATGTTGGCATTCTTTAGGGCTTCTTTCCGCCGTAAGGAGATTAGTCTGGTCACACATATATATTAGTGCAGTCCTTACTTTCCTTGGAGGAATCGAGATACTGACCCTCCGATGTAGAGATTGGCATCACCCTGTATGTGATCTAAGGCCATAACGTAAATATCCGAGGAAGATCTTGTTGATGTTTCATACCTTGGTCGAAGCGAGGAGTTGAAGCCTGACTCATCGGACGTGGAGCTTGGCGAACAGCGGAATCCCCATCAGCAAGGCAGGAGATTCTGCTTTGCACAACCGTCTTACATAGGATTTTGATTATATGGAGTAAGGTTGAATATAGAATCTCGAGCAAACACACGATAGGAATTGTGTCATCTCATTGGATGCAGTGCTAGCCGCTGCAGCTCTAGTCTCAAGTCTCAATAGCAAGCGCCGTCGCCTTCGGTCTCTGTTATCATCCATCTGACATCGTACCCCGCTCTCACATGCTGCGGATTGTCGGCTTTAAGAGGAGGAGGATTAGTGTACGAGTTTTGCAATCAGGCTTACTATTCCTACCGATGTTTCTTGGAGTCAGTTCAGGCTCCCTAGAATATCTTGAGATTCTTCAAGCTGGAATATCAACCTGATCCTGTCGCTATCTCTTTAGTTCAGGGGAAACTCCACGGTTCCTCTAAGCAATTGTGAAACCGCTCCCGTCTTCTTTCCGTCCTTCTAGAAGGATTTCTAGAAGGATTTCTAGAAGGATTACCAAGAGCCTCGGCATCAGGGTTTGGGATGTGTGGGATGTGTGGGATGTGGGGTGTGGCATGGACTTGTCCTACAACCACATACTATCTATTGCCAGGGGGCAAAGTCTCTCTTGCCATGGATCTCTCTATACTACTTGACCCTAGCTGAATGGTGCCTTCCATTAGCATGCATTGTCCGGTTCTTGACACCACCAGGCCAACCATTTGCACCATGGATCGAAGGAATAGCGCTGATCCACAATCATGGTGATTGGCCAATATCCCCATCGTGCTGCACACTGCCTCCTTCCATCCTCTACGGCTTACTTGGCGTGCATGGATGATTCCAACAAGGTACTCCGTAATCCGTATTACCGATCTCATCCTAGGACTGCCAGTCACCAACTCAGTGGTGCTAGCCTGGCTGAGTAACATATCAACACAACGCTTGCTCCATTCAAGGCACCCAGCTTTCATATTGTGCGATTGTGATGACATTCCTCCATTTCCTTCGATTCCAGCTCGAAGGATCATTGGGGCACGACCAAAGATACCACTGATATTCAGCCTTCGGGAATGTACAAAATTCAACACGATCCCTCTTGTGCTCTAATCTTCTAACAGAAAGCTCGTTTTGCTCCGTAACATCCTTTGAGACACCGCTTCAATCGTTAGTAACATCAAAGAACAAATATTGTCGTGTTGTTTCTGCATGCTTGATCGTACCCTCTTTATGCATTGGTGGTAAGCAGTATACTCCAACAACTCTCATATTTATCTGAGGTGAACGCTTCCGAAAGACGATGGTGGATTCAGCCATATGTTGCAGCAATGATTATCGGAATATGCGTTCGCTGAATGTTATTTAGTACGTGGAAGATGGCTGGGAAAGCTTGCCACTGAACGAGCAAATTCGCCCCACTGTACGCGAGCTCTTAAATTATTGTATAAAGCGTCTTTCACAACTGTTCCTTATCTTTTGGCAATACTCAGTTCTATATACGATAGCGGGCATTTTTTTCAAGCCAATCAAGGTGCTGTGGACTTATAATACTCGAATGGAGGCCTGCGGTGCAGATTTTCGTACAGGACTGGGGGGAAGAATTATCTTTCGTGGTGAGCAGTCTTCCTACAAGTCTTCAGCTATTGTCAGCGCTTTCCTTGAAGACAGAGTCGGCTTCACTTTCAGCCCCCAGTAGCCCCAAGCTGCAAGCTCTTATATCTGACTGTGCGGGGCGCGCATATCCACAAGCGCAGGAGCGTGTAAGATACTTTAGTGCAACGTAAATCCTTCCAAGCCTCTCTCTCATGGCGCACAGCTTCGTGATCTGTGCAGAAGAGAATGCTCTCGTGTATGTTATTCGGGTCGAGACTATCCGGGATCGTCTTTCAATATGCTATGCGACCTCCGGAGTAGCTTGGATGCAAATGCAGATCGACCCTGCCGAACAACGTCCCCATCTCTTTGCATAAGCATGCGTACCCTTAGGTCCCTTACCCGTGGCTACATTGCCAACACTTTGCTAGTGTCTCCCTATAGGGCTTGATAGCGATCCTTGCCTCTTCCGAACTGGCTAATTGGATGCTTCCCTCCCGTCTGACTTGGATGCCCCTTGTTCAGAACTTTGGGCATACGGGAGCACCATTGATCATGCTACCCATGGTGATCTAGGGTGGGACAGCTGGCATGGCGATCCTCTAAGAAGGTGAAGCCTTCGCGGAGGGGTAGTCCTTTAGTAAGGCGGAAGACCAATAAGTTAGACGTACTCCGTACAGTACCTAAGGTAGCTTCAGTTCAGCCCAGGGTGAACAACAGGGCTGACCTCGAGTCCAACGGTGTACTGTATTTGACCGACAGGAGCCCCACATCTTTTTGTCAATGGTTTCTCTGGGAGCAGACTGCCATAATTCGCCAGGGCTTGCGTTCTCCCCAAAGTCAAGTCGCCGTAGCTGGCGCCCAGCAGCCCTCCAATCATCTCATCTTCCTTTCCACCTCGGATGGCTCCTTTGCTTTCTTGAAATCGTCATTTCTCATTCGTGTGTTGCTCTTCGGCGTGTCCGTGCGATTTGGTTGGATAGAGTAATTTTCGCCTTCATTGCAATCGACACTTATTGCCACCACCCTCGAAACCACAATCTGGCAAATTTAGACCTTGACGAAAATTTACGACTGCGTATGTTCAGCGTGGCAACTTTTCGCCCTTATGGATCGCAGGCGCGTTGCGTCGCCTCCTTCAATTCTTGTACATGAGCACAATGGCAACCATGGCCGAAAACAGTCCACCAGCCGGTCGGCCGGGATGCCCTTTTCATCACGAACCCCTGTACCAATGGCAATACCAAATTCGAGACAGGAACCTCCTCCACCTCCACTACCTCCCCCCAGATTTATTAAAGATCTCGCTGCTGGCAGTGACCCGGGGTGGGCTTTCGCAAATGATGCTCGCGGGGGATCTGGCAAGGTCAGGGGAACCGCGACGGCTAAATCAAATTTCCCGAAGAGCTGGGATAGAGGAATGGAAGATAGATGGCCGGCGGAGCCACCGGAGCCGCCGCAATACATGAGACGGGATAGCTCGACTCCAACGGTCAGAGCACCGACGGATGCAGACAGGAGGAACCAAGACTTCGCAAGGCATCAGGATGAAGGTTACTACAGTCTTTCGGGACCCAGGACGAGCGCCATGAGTCAGCAGTCAGTATACGCGTTGTTTCCTCGGGTCTTTGCTGTGTATTTTCCGGTTGAGCAAGAATAAGCCTCGTACTGCCTGGAACTGTCTGCCAGCTGCTCAATATTTCATTGTACTTCTGCGTTAGGCAAGGCTATACCGGGCATGAAACGCACAGCTGACAGTGATGCGACTTAGACTACATGGTGAGAGACAGTTGCAACAGCGCAACACCGAGAGCTCTTCCCAAACATATGACAACAAACTCCTTTCCAAGTTGGGCAAGCCCAAGACGCCCCCACGGACTTCGACCGTTGGTGTCCTCGATGTCTCGCCGAGTTCTAGTCTTCCTTATCACTTAAGTGGAAGGCACCCAAATCAGCTCCGATCTTTGTCCTTCCCCCACAATTCCTGCAACAGTGCATACTCGGACAATCCCTCAATCAAACAGGAACCTTCAGATTATGGCGGTAGTCCGTTGTCAAGGCCAATGTCTCCAGGCGCAATTACGTCTGCTGCAAGCGAAAGAAGCTTCACCGACTGGCGAAGTCCAATATCGGAGGGTAGCACTCCACCTCCTACTGCGGGCCCTGACCAATACATGCAATATCCTCAGCGATTTCCATCTTCGACGAATGTACTGCGACAACAAAAGTCCCGCCGGTCTACTAGTGGATCCCTTTTATCAAGTTACGATGAGTCAGCAGCATCATCACTCAAAAATACCTCTAGTAACACTAGTCTGCGGATTAGTCCTCTAAAACGGGAAAATTACGACCAAGGCATGGTTTCCGAAACAGACTCGGCTGATTCCACCTTCCGCATGGAAGATTCTGTTCAACAACTCCAACTCGAAGATCGCGTGCCACCAACTTCGGGCAAGCCAAACCTTCACTCCATCCCCTACTATCACCCTTCTCCAAATCCATTTCTTCATACGTCGCGTTCACGGCCAGGCATGAAGCGGAAGCCGTCCCAATCGCCGCCTCCGGACTTGTCGGGGGCGCATGCAGCTAATGCGCAATTGCTCGCCGCCGCGGGGATGAATATCGACCTGTATCGCAACAATCCCCAGCATCCTTTGCAACGTCTGTCCCCTGTGCATCGGTACGGTCACAACCAAGGTTCAATCTCCTCACAATCATCTACTGGGCCTCGCAACAACTCACACGCGTCGTCTGCAGGGCTGTCCGTGGGAAGCAGCATCACAAGCCTCGATCAACATTCACCAGGTACCATATCCCCTTTGTCCGAGCAACAGGCACATCAGTATCAGCAGCAGAACGATCAAGACTCCCCTTACGTCACTTCGCTTGCGATGGACCAAGATCCATCAATAGCGCAGCCTCAGCCCCAACAACAATATCCACAAGCTCCTCTCGACACTTCATCCGATCCATCCATCGACTCCAAACCCCAGATAAGTCAAAGCCAACGAAGAAACACCGGACCAAATATGCAGTCAAACGCTTACATATGCGCATGCTGTCCAAAGAAGCCCAAGAAATTTGAGACTGCGCAGGAGCTGAGGTCAGTGGTCGCAGCCTTGTCACAAAGGTTACGCAAGATGCTTACTCTTCCTCTGCAACTAGAAACCATGTAGCCGAGAAGCAGCACTCATGTACGTTCTGCTCAAATCGCTTCAAAAACAAGAACGAAGCAGAGCGCCATCAAAATTCCATTCACCTTCGCAAGCAATACTGGTCATGCGCTACTCTCAACGGCAGTTACGACAATGCATTCTATCCTTCTACCTCCATTCCGCCTGCCGATAACAGTCCTGCACAACAACCACCTCCCCCTACTCCAAACCAAATCGCCGCTCTGGACACATGTGGCTACTGTGGCGAACAGTTTCCAAACGACCCACAACCCGATTGGGACGCGCGTGCTTCCCATCTCACTAACCAACACAAATTCGGCGAATGTAATCAGTCGAAGAAGTTCTTCCGCGCTGATCACTTCCGCCAACATCTCAAACATAGTCACGCCGGTACCAGTGGGAAGTGGACAAATATGCTCGAAGCAGCGTGCATGAAGGAAGAGCCTAATCCAATACCTCAGGAGAGCTCACAGTCACCGGGTGCTCCTGTCGCAAACATGGGTATGGGTCCTGGTATAGGGCAAGCAAATATGGGGCACCCAAACATGAACCTGAGCCAGAACGTAGGCCAAAATATGAGTCAAGCAAACATGGCGAATATGGGCCAAACGACTATGGGCCGTCCGCAACATAGCATGGGCCAAGTCAATATGAGCCATCATCAGCAGAGCATGTCGCAAGCTGCTATAGCCCAGCAAGCGCAAGAGATGGCACAAATGGACATGAGTAACATAGATCCCAGCATCGGGTTACAGCACATGGGCAACCTGGCTCCCATGGGGAACCCGGGTCGGGGAACAAACATGCACGGTGGCGGACAGATGCACGATGACAGGATCGATGAGATGCCACCGGAGATGTAGAGCTCGCCGCTCTTCACGAATTGTAGATCACTCCCGCTTCGAGAGCAGCATGGCGTTCGGAGTGTATGCTTGCTCCTCTTGTCGAGCAATGACCTGTCGTTAATCCAGACTTTGACGGGTAGGGCTATTTGGAACAGCCTGATAGGGCTGTTATTGACTTGGTGTGCTTGCGTTTCTTTTCGATCCAAGTCTTCACCGTCTTCATGTTCATTTTTCAAGAAAAGTACAATGCCACGGCATTCTTTGGTTCGACGGTGGGCCCTCGTGCCCTATGTATGCATCTATCACGACTGATCACGACCGGCATATTTTCTCATTCAGGTGCGAGGAAGACGGGCGGGGATTTTTGAGTTTCATAATTGAAGGTCGCAGGGGCCATGACCACCTTCACGCCTGCGAGGGTTTTATATAAATGATCGATTTTCCGACATGGAATCGACTTCTCTCTCTCGTTCAAGCTTCGCATGTGATGTGCGGAGTCTCTTGTCTGTGCTACTGCGTTCGTTGATCATGGAATGAATGCCTGACCATGACGCTTGATACTGATCGAGGAAAAAGGCGATTCCTTCGTTTCCCGGATGTGGAAATTCCCACAGGTCAGCTTATAGGTTCGATATCGCATCCTTTACTCTGAGGAGACCATGAGTATTGACTCAAGATTCGGCAGCCCACGACCCACCCTCCCTCCTCCCTTACCACCCTCCCATCCCATCCCCATCTCCCATCATCCCATCATTCCTACCACCCATCCCCACCACCATCCCCATCATCCCCACCTATTCCCATCACCACCCCATCATCTCCACCCATCACCCTTCATCTCCACCCTCCCCTCCTCCCTACCCTCCCTTTCCCCCCCTCCCCTCCCCTCCCTCCCTCCCCTCTCTCCCATCATCCTATCATCCCACCCTTTCCCCCCTCCCATCCCCTCCCCCCTCCTCCCCCCTCTCCTCTCCCCTTTATCTCCCACAGAATATCCATATCCAACCTAACCTCCTACTGTATACACTCGCTCAGCACTACCTCATCAACTTGTTTCCACGTGGGAGTATAGTGTTGCTATTGCTGGCTGGTGCTGCACTATACTCTAGGGGTTATTTGGGGGCCAAGGGGAGAGAGGGGGAAGGGAGGGAGGAGTGAGGAGGGAGGAGGGAGGAGCGGGGAGGGAGGAGGGAGGGGG